>AUXO010333721.1_pt1 | contig 171201 bp, 167 predicted proteins | sample 768731 | NCBI WGS metagenome assembly AUXO01 (sample SAMN02715735, study PRJNA202380) | gut metagenome | biome: sheep rumen | host: Ovis aries | place: New Zealand: Palmerston North
TCAAGACCAGCGATCATACGAAGTGTTGTAGACTTACCACAACCTGAAGGTCCTACGAAAATAATGAATTCCTGATCAGCGATTTCAAGGTTGAAATCCTTTACAGCAACGAAACCATTTGGATATACTTTACAAACATTTTTAAGTGATAAACTTGCCATTTCTAAAAATCCTCCTAATATATATACGGTGCATTCGCACTTTCAATACGTCTACTATACACGAATCAACTTGAAATTACCATATCTTAATTTACCAAATATCTCTCTCAATTTTAGGCAAATTTGCCATATTGCAAATTTTACTGTGAATTTTGTACAAAACCTTCGCCCATGACTTCACGAACATCACAAATAGATAGGAAGCTATCTTTGTCAATTTCTTCACAAATCTGTTTAATATGTGGGATTTCCTTTTTTGAAATAACGCATAATAATGCATTTCTTTTCTGATACGTATACATTCCTTTTCCTTCAAACATCGTAACCCCTCTATCCATTTCGAACTTCACACGGTCTGCGATTTTTTCATACTCATCAGAAATAATCAGTACTGCACTCCCATGTCGTGGTCCTGTAATCACACGGTCTGATACAATTGATGCCACATAAATTGCAATAACTGCATACAAACTAATATGCAGTCCAAATACAACAATACCTGCTAAAACAATTACTCCATCTAACACCTGCAATATCTGTGCCAGCGAATAATGACGGATAAATTTATGCAATACCACTGCCAACATATCCGTGCCGCCTGTCGCACCGCCCGATAACAGCACAAGACCTGCACCTGCTCCACATATTACCCCACCAAATACAGCAACCAAAAGATAATCTGTTTCTTCTATATTAAATGAAGGCAGCACTGCAAGAAATATTGTAAGCAGTGTTGCTCCAAAAAAGGTTCTTTGTATAAACTTTCTTCCTATTATAAAGTATGTCACAATAAATAAGGGTACATTTAAACAAATATTCGTCAGCCACAACGGAATCCCATCTTTTAACATGCCACTTCCCAGAAACGGCATTGTTCCCGACAACTGTGCAAAAAGTTTTGAAGACAATACTCTGATAATGACACCAATACCTGAAAATCCCCCTGTTACCATCCCTACTGAATCATAAATACTTTTATATGCAATTGATAACAGAAACGTTCCCACAATCATCTGTGCCCAGCTAAAGTAGCGTGTTTTTGTAAACTTTTCTCTTGTTTCCTTCTTCCTTTTTATGGATTTCGCTCCATTTTCCTCATTATTTGTTTGCATATTCTGTCACATCCTTTCTAGCCCATCATACAAGTCAAAAATTTTATTTAATAACGTATATAGAATATAAATTAAAATTTTTAGCGTGTTGATGCATACTTGCATTTCACCAGCTTGTATATTATACTACATATATAGTATAGTATATTTATCTTATGTTTTCTACTGCATTTGTAGATTCTAAGTAAGAACAAGGAGGTGCCTTATGGATTTCATGAATATTGCTGCATTATCAACACAGATGCACACACAACAGGTTTTAAATGATGTCGGTGTCGCTGTTCTTGACCAGAGCCTTGACACATTTAAGACAATGGGAGACAGTATGACAAAGATGATGGAAGCCTCTGTCAATCCAAATCTCGGTCAGAATATTGATTATCGTATCTAAATTCCATTTACTACATAATCTTAGAATGTCAAAAAAGCATGGTCTTATACATCCGATTCCAAACGAATCAACAGATGCATATGCCATGCTTTTATTGTATGTATTCTTATAAACTCTTATGTGATATCAAACCTATTCTAATGCCTAAGAAGCTCTTGTCTATAACTCCTGCAAAATCATAAACACTGCTGCAGCAACCAATGTTGCTGCCAAAGGAATCGTAATAAAACGTTCTCCATTTTGTGCATGCAATCCTTTATGAATCTGATTTTCAATATAATCCAAACGATTATTTCTGCGTGCCATCGATCTGAATAAGAATCTCGCAATCACCAAAAATATACATGTAATTACAAGCAAAAGCACAATCTGTACAGCCATTACCGCAGGTGTCATCGCAGCTGCGGATTCTGCTTGAATATTTTCAATATTATCATAAGAAGTGGATGCCAGTCCTACAATTTTGAGCATTATAATCGAATATGAATTCACTGCACAATGTGCTAACATTGAAGAAAACATAGAACCTGTCACTTCAACCATCAATGCAAATACCGTTCCCATCACAACCGCATAACAGAATTGATTGATATTTAAATGAATCGCTCCAAAAATAATTCCACTTAAAATCGCAGCACCCAAAATACCATTTCTTCGGTATGAATGATAAAACAGTCCCCGAAATAACAATTCCTCTGCAATAACAGGTAACACCGCCATAAGCAGTAACTGTCCAATAAACGGATATGTCGTCAGCTCTGACTGTGTTTCATTTAGATAATTGGTTGCAAACAATGATGAAATCACATTGATTAATAAAATAAGCGGAACCATACAATATCCAATCAAAACAGAATCAATCGCATCATGCAACCGAATCTTTCGATACGGCAAATCCGTCAACAAATGAATTCCCATTATCTTGCTGTATACAATTCCCGGAATAAGCAAAAATAACTGACTAATTACCAGACTCAGCCATAACGGAACATGAATACCTGCGAGGCTAATCCCTGCGCCGACCACAATGGATGCAATTAGATAAAATAGAAACAACGCCGGTGCAAAATAATTAATTTTCTTACACATAGGCAATTACTTACAAGCGATTGCTTCGATTTCTAATAAAACATCCTTTGGAAGTCTTGCAACTTCTACGCATGAACGTGCAGGGAATGGCTCTTTGAAATATTTTTCATAGATTGCATTAATCTTGCCAAAATCATCCATTTCTTTAATAAAAACTGTTGTCTTAATAATATTTTCAACCTTTGCTCCAGATGCTTCTACTAAATTACAAAGGTTCTCAAATGCCTGATTTGCCTGAGCTTCAACACCACTCTCAACAATTGCACCCGTTGCCGGAACAACTGGAATCACACCTGATGTATATACCATTCCATTTACTTCAATTGCCTGTGAATAAGGTCCAATTGCACTTGGTGCCTTGTCTGTGCTAATAACTTTCTGCATAATAACTTCCTCCTGAAAATAATAATCCTGCCATAAACGGCATTTGTTATATTATATCTGATATTAAAATATTCATCAAGAACTTTACGTCTCTGATTTTACTTTCCAAATAAATACCTATTTTGTGTTCGCATGCTTCCTATCCTTTTGATAAATCAACAATATCGCCAATAACAAACTGTGAATTTTTGTCTATTTTCACAAAATCATCACATTTTTATGATTTTACCAAATTTTCAGATGACTTTTTACCGATAAATATATATAATATAAATAGGACTATTTTGCATTAGAATGGAGTCTAATTACAGTCCAAAATAATCAATACAGACATGGAGGTGACTGTTTATGATCAGTAGTGTATATTCCTACTACTTATCTCAGTATGGAAACAAAGTTCATTCTAAACATGAATCACATACACGTACACAATTAAAAAATATGTCTGGCAAGATGATGAAAATTAACAGCCAGACTCCTGCTTATAAATTAGATATTTCGACAGATGCACAGAAATATGCCATCGATTTGAAAGAAAATGCCAGAGAACTCATTATCATTGCCAATGATTTAACAGATTCTGACAATGGAACAATTCTGTATAAAAAAGCAGCTCAGTCAAGTAATCCTGCCGCAGTCGAAGCAACTTACATCGGAAGCAGTGAAACTACATCAACAGATTCTTTTGACATTCAGGTTTCACAGCTTGCAGCCAACCAGATTAATACGGGTAATTTCCTGCAGCCGTCATCAAAGCATATTTCACCGGGCACTTATTCTTTTGACTTAAATATTAATAATCTGACCTATGAATTTGAATTTGAAGTAGATGCTCAGGAAGATACATCTGATATTCAAAATAAAATTGCCCGTCTGATTAACCGTTCTAATATCGGTTTAACAGCTCAGGTGCTTGATGATTCTTTAGGAAATACGGCTCTGTCTGTCGCTTCTGATACCACCGGATTGACAAATGGCGGTAAGCCCGTTATTTTTTCTATTCAGGCGAACACTGACAATTATACAGCATATGATGCAGAAAATGAGACTGCTGACAACAGCAGAACACTAATTAATACATTAGGTCTGAATCGTGTTACACAGTATCCGGCTAATGCATTATTTACAATTAATGGTGCAGAACGTTTTGCAACTTCTAATGATATTTCAATCAACAAAGAATTTGCATTATCTTTTAATCAGACAACTACGAAGCCGGTAACCATACAATTACAGGCTGATAAAGATTCGATTGCTGACAGTATCGGAGAACTTGTAACCGGTTATAACCAGTTACTCTCTGTTCCAAATAACAGTGCAAATGATAAATTCGCCGGCAATGCAAAGTTACGAAATGAATTCATCTCCCTTGCACATGCTTATCGTTCCCAATTACAGTCTACCGGACTTGAAATGAACGATAACGGGCAGATTCAGGTTAATGCTGATACCATTGCAAAGGCAGCTGATGAAGGTACTTTATCAGAAGTTTTCTCAAACTTAAGTGATTTCAAGTCAGCATTACAAAACAAAGCAGAAGACATCGCTTTCAACCCAATGAATTATGTAAATAATAAGATTATTGCATACAAGAATCCAACAAGAGTTGTCAATGATCCATATAACTTATCTGCTTATACTGGGATGATGTTTAATGGGTATATTTAATAAAAAAATGCATTGTAACAAAATGAAGTTTGATTTAATAAATATTCAATATATCAAAACTACCGAATGTAGTGATACACTCGGTAGTTTTTTGTATGTTTATTATGATTGTTATTAACACGATTCCATTCAATGTATTGGATTAACTTTCTGATACGTGCAAATTATTTTTATCCATTAATGATGTATTCATAAATATCTTCGCGCACCGGTTCATCTAATATCCATTCAATTTCAACGGCTGTTTTCGTGGTATTATTCATTGTGAACTCTTTTGCCTTCCCACTTGCTCTCATATGTCCCAAATAATAGAATTCTTTAGAAATCTTATCATCTTTATTCTTTCGCACAAATAACTCGACTTGAATTCCTCTTTGTTTGGCATTTAAGAAATTCTGCACATCCTCAGAATTCATACTTCTTCCTGATTTTGAAATTGCAATCAAACTCTTACTGCTCGTAAAATGATCTTCGTATTTCGTTGTATCACTAATATCTTCAGACTTATCATAATTGATAAATACCGGAAAAGTTCTAGTCTTTTTATCATATTTATATCCACCAATATTTAATGGAACTTCATTATTTTCCCAATTAAGAAGTCTACACACATCTTCATATGTATACTTCTGATACAGCACCAAATCCGTATTATCATAGGTCTGACTATAATCTCTTTCATTCCGATGAATTCCAAATGTAATCAATTCTTGAACAATTTCATAAAAATCTGGATTCTGTAACATTTGTGTAAATTGTCTGCTTGGACGAAAATCTCCTGTCTGTACATCTGGTTCTATAAATACACACTGTTGATACGTCTTTTTACCACTTCCTGCCGGAAATTCATTTGTCATAATATTCACAATGTTTTTCTGCTGGTTCTGACCGACTTCTTTTCCATATTTTACGCGCATATCTTTGGATAATTGTGAAAATAGCCCTAATTTAGACATCCCTTTCACATAACCTAAAAGTCGTTTTAATAACTGCAATTCCTGTATACGCTTTCCATTTGCAAGCTTTTTAGAAAGAAATTCTACAATCTTTTCTTCATCTTCTGATAAACGTATCGTATATTCTTTTTCATACTTTACCAAAAACTTATAATAAGATCCTAGACTATTATTGTCAAAAATCCGAAGAACATCCATTTCACCATATATGTCAAAATCTATCAAATGCGGAATTCTTCCCAACTTATTCTTTAGATTTGTATAATTTTCACGTAACAATTTCACGTCACTAAAATTCGCATTATCTACCGATTCAAAAATCTTCCTTCGGCTAATTTCATCAAAATGAATGGTTGATGCTCCTGGAATCACTCTTCCGCCTTCCATCAGATAACGGCGAAGATTATCTTTGTTATAAGAACGATCTCCTGACAATGCAATTGGAATCATAAAATTATTGTTATAATTTCCAATAAAATCAAGAACAACAACATACTCTTTCTCTTCTGCTTTTCGAAGCCCTCTTCCTAATTGTTGAATAAATATAATCGGAGACTGTGTCGGTCAAAGCATAATTACCTGATTCACTTCCACAATATCCACACCTTCATTTAAAATTTCTACCGAAAAAATATAATCTAACGGCTCTACGTCTGTGGATTCTCCGCCTTCCATCGCAAGTCGTTCAAATGCACTTTGTCGCTCTTCTTCCGATGCACTTCCATTTAAAGCCAATGTTCGAAAATACTTTCCAGTTTCTGGGTTTATTGTATGATTAAATTGATTCGACAATACTATAGATTCATCAACACGGCTGCAAAATATCAAGCCTTTCACGCGTGAACCACTATATCCATAATATGCTGCCTGTTCAACAATATGTTTCACCCGCTGTTCACTTGTAAGTTCATTAAATGCAGCAGCATCTATCTTTTTCGATTTCAAATCAGAATCTTCTATCGTTGATATATCCTGTATTCCAAAGTAATGAAATGGACATAGCATATCTTCTTCCATCGCCTGCTGCAAACGAATTTCATATGCTATTTCATGATTAAAAATTTCATAAATGTTACGCCCTTCAATATTATCATCTCTCTTATCCGGCGTAGCTGTCATTCCCAACCACAAACGTGGCTTGAAATAGGACATCACTTTCTGATAAGTATTTGCCGCTGTATGATGTGCTTCATCTAATATAATGCAGTCAAAATGTTCTGGTGAAAACTTACGTAAATGTTCTTCTCGGTTCATTGTCTGAATTGTTGCAAAAATATAATCACTCTCATAATCATGATTTCCTGCACCAACAAGCCCCATTGTTATATTTTTGTCAAATACATTCTCATAAGACACTTTTGTCTGTCTTGCAAGCTGTCCGCGATGCACCAAAAATAATACACGTTTAAACCCTAATTCTCGCATTGCAAATGCAGAAGCATAGGTTTTACCGGTACCCGTTGCCGAAATTAACAGTGCCCTTTCTTCTTGCCGTTCTAGGATTTTCTTCAGGTTTGCAATAAATTGCACCTGCATACGATTGGGCTTTAGCGTATATTTTTCAATAGAAGGCACTTGCTCCTTCTTCGCAATTTCACGCTGATGCTTGATAATCTCATAATTTTGCTGATACTGTTTATAAAACTCATCAAAATCAAGCGTGAATGGTGATGCCCAGAGTTGCCTGAATTCCTTTACAATCTCCTGTGCCATCTCACCTTGTGCTGTTGAAATCACTTTCGAATTCCACTCTTTGTTTAATGTCAATGCTGCACTTGTAATATTCGAACTTCCTATGATAATTCGATAAATTTCTTCTTTCTTAAAAATATATCCCTTTGTATGAAATCCTTCATTTGCTCGTTCTACATCGTACATTTTCAACGTGATATTAGAAAGCTCGTTTAATTTCTTTAATGCCCTAGGCTCACTAAAATTTAAATAATTAGTTGTAAGAATCTCCCCTGGAATTCCTTTTCGTTCCAGCTCTTTTAATGTCTGCAATAATGGCGTAATTCCACTCATCGTAATAAATGCAACACTTATTTGAAACTGGTCACACATACGCAATTCATCTTCAATTGCAGATAATACCTTCTTACCTTCTTTATAATTATTCGATATAAACTGTGGCCGATATATCATATTTGACGCTAATGTACCATCAACATATGCAGTCTGAAAACCTGCATATAGTTCATCTTTTTTGTTTGTATACACGTTTACTCCTCCGTTATTGCATTTAAAATATGCTCTTTATTCGATTCTTTAATTTCTTCCCTAATTATAACATAATCGTATTACATCTGCGACTTTACGTTACAGGTCCTTGTTAAATTTTTATTGGCATGTCTTATTAACATCGACGCATGATAAATGTTATATCTTTCAACTTCACTCTCTTCATCATAAACTGGCAAACCAAATCTAGAATTATAACGATATCAACTATTTTTACAGGATTGAAACTGCTGAAAAACGGCTTGATGATGATCTCTTTGCCGCTCTATGTAATCACTACTTAGTAAATCCAGACGAACTGATCATCCGCGCATGCAAAGCTCATATAAATACATTATCTAAAAATTTACCAGATAGCGATACAAAGGATTACTCTTCTCTTGTAGAACAGTTTTCTGGACTATCTATGGAGCATCAACATGAAATACGTACGATGATTCGTTTGTTTGCGTATATGGACAAATTCAAAGAACTTGAATTGAATTAATCATTTCATGTTTTTATCAGATAAACCATATATTTTATCTGACAAATTCTTCCCATAACAAATACTCTTTAAACTCATCATATAATGACATACTATTCCCTTTTATCACGCTTGATTAATTCTAGTTATACCAACATCATTAATCACAATATTCAATAAATTTCATAAGAATCTATTAATAAAAATTATTGATTCTTATAGAATCTATTGACATATCGTTTTTCATCTGATATTCTTCTAAAAAAGGAGAGTTTTATTTATGAATAATCAAATGAGTTTTTCAAACGCATCAATTCCTATTAGCACTGTTTTAAATAGTATCTCAACTGTAAATTTTGGTGGTCTTGACTTACAACCTATATATCAACGCGGATATGTATGGAAAGATGACTTTAAAGATAAATTAATTTATAGTATTATTAAACAATATCCAACTGGAAATATAAGTGTTAGAGTCTTACAAAATGCTAATAACAAAGGAGCTAAATCTGAGGTTGTAGATGGTCAACAACGATTGACAACCATTAAATCTTTTGTTGACGGTGATTATGTTATCAAAAGTATTTGGTCAAAAAAAATCATTCATCTCATCAAAGAATATTTCGAACAAGCAAATGTAACAGACGACAAAGTAACGAAACTTGTAAAAAAACTAGACAACAAAGGTGTTGTTGTCTTAAAATACAAAGATTTACCTGCCGTAATTCAAGGCAATATATCTTCTTATAATATTCCAATGACTTACATAGCAAATGCAACTGATTTACAAATCCGAGAATATTTTAGATTCTTACAAAATCAAGAACGACTTCGTGCGGGAGAAATTATAAACTCAATGCCTGCAACACATCTTGAAGCCTTTTTAGATTCTATTTTAGATAAAGAAAAGTTTTTAGACATTATTTCTTTTTCGGATAATCGAAATGAATTTGATAAAATATTTTATAGTATCATTGGACTATTTGACGATAAACTTTCTTTCGGTTCCACTGATAAAGCAATACAAAACTACGCATCTAAAGCTCCTAACCCAACGCAAGGGCTCACTTTAACGCAAAAGATGATTGAACAGATAAACGAAATTTCCAATCATGACGAAGTAAAAATCCCCCAAACTCGGAAGAGATATTTAAAATACCTTTTACTTTTATGCGGTTTGGGTTATGTCGATTTCAGTAGTAATACCGTTCAAAAATTAAAGACTCTAAAACATATAGATGATAAATTGTCTGTATTTTTTTCTGCTAAAGCAAATGTTGTGGATATAGAATTTTGCGGATATGCTCCTGCTGTAATAGAAGAATTTCGATATATTGCTTTAATAACAAAAGGAGCTCATAAATTTGTTCGAGTTCAAAATAGAATGCAAATTCTTGCCTATTATATCAACAAGCCTAATGAAAAAGGAGTTCCTTCTGGTATTGCTTTATTCGATTAACATACTCATTTTTTAATAACTACTTTGTGGAAACTATTTATGGTTAATCAAATAGTTTCCACCGTATTTTCAGACATCCTCACAAACATATCCCTTCAACTGACGTAATTTTTCTAAGACTTCTTGTCCTGTTGCTGTATTCGATAAATGTAATACTGTTTGTAACTTTTTTACATCTACAATCTTTGCCATAATCACAGCATTTTCCGGAAGTCCGGTATCTTCTTCCACATCCTGCATCAGTGCTGCACGCTTCAGTCGGTCAAGACGCATATATTCTTCATCGCGCAAAATATAATAATCGTAACTTGCCTGAATCTGTGTATAATCATCATATTCATCTGCTCGCAAACAGGTAAAATTACAAATTGTCTGATAGCCTGCTTTCTTATATACTTCTGGATGCACAGGCAACAAATATAAAAATGCCGCATGCTCCTGCCTGGCAACTTCTAGTGCTTTATCTAACAATTGCTGCATCATTCCCATTCTTCGATACCGTTCATCTGTAGCAACTGCAAAAATATAAAAACTCTTTATTCCTTGTCCACACATCTGAAACGTATATGGAATCATATGCACCATTGCAACAATTTCTTTGTTGATTTCTTTGACAAGAATCCTATTATCATTCTTACATTTTTCAAGATAATAAAAGTCTGTAAACGCCTTCGTATCCTGAAAAATTCGTTCATAAAGTGTGCGTGTCTGCTGCTTTTCTGGTATTGTCTTTAGAATTTTTATTTCATTTTTCTGATTCATTTTCACACCTTTCTCAAAGAATCATTCATTGGAATTGTCTGATATTTAACAATTAAATAATTTTTTCGCTGTATCTTATTTATTTTAATTTCATTGTTCATCAAAACATGATGATGAACATATATATCCTAAATTTTTTTTTGTAATATACTATATTTTCTGGCATATCCAATCGGATAATAGCTCTCCTTTGCTTTTCGAAGTCCCGGAAGTCCTAAATCATCTTCCCGATTTACGATTGCTACATTTGGAAATTCATGCTGCAAAAACTCCTGATTGATAACCTGATACAATCCTTCATATTCTGAATCTGCTTTTTCAATACTAATGACTGCCATATTTTCTCTCGGATTATATGAACCAACTGAAAACGCCTTCGGTTGCCCGTCAATATAGATACATCCGGCACGATATGGCAACTCCGTGCAATGATTGGCTATATATTTAATCCCCTCTTTTTCTGCACGCAATGAATACGCCGAATCATGTTCCTGATCTTCCCGTTCTGCAAACCACGTATCTAAGAAATTATGCAGTGCAGCCTTATCCTCACAACCAAGCGTCACATATTCATAACGGCCTTCATACTCCCTGCGAAACTTGTTCGCACGGTTGCGCTTTTTCTGCATTGCTTTTCCCTGTAATGTACGCAGTTCTTCTCCATCATAGAGATAATCCCTGGCATCTTCCTCTTCTTCAACAAGATATTCCGGATTATTTAATAAATCCAAAGCCTGAACACCTTCTTCATCCGCAAAATAGATTTTCAGCGGTTGCTTTAATACCTGATTAAAATATTCCTTTAACACACCAAAATAATAAGATAAATCTTCCTTAGCACACCATGGAAGCGATGTAAAATATCCTTCTTCATCCTCCATCACAAGCAATAATGCTTTATCATCGACCGTACAGCCACGCACTTTATAGTAGTCTTTCCACAAATACGTATCTAACATTCCACTGTCACAAGTCTTATTATCTCTCATATAAAAATATTTTGCCAGACGCAATGCATTTTCTGCATTTGGCAATTCAAATGTTAAATTTTCTACATTCACCATTTTCTTTGTCCTTTTGAATTCTCATTTATATTGTATACAATTTTATTTTACGATATTTTCATAAAAGAAGCAAGCGGCCTTGCTACATATCATATAAATTTAATAAATCCACCTTTTCTCAAAATATCTGCTATTCCCTCCCTTTGTACTGTTATTGGGGAAACTCCAAAACATTTGAAGATCAGGATGCACCAACAAAAAAGGTAAATGCAAGCGATTCCACCTACATTTACCCTTCTTAAATATTACTTAAATTGTAAATTTATCAACGCGTTCTTCTAAAGAAGATGAGTATTCCAATAATTCTTCACTAGAAGCCGCACATTCTTCAGATACTGCTGAATTATCTGTAACAACGTCTAAAACCTGCTTTGAATATGTCTGTACCTGACCTAATTGTTCCTGTCTGGCAATACTTAACTGCTGTACTTCTCCAATGATTTCATTCATCTGCTGTGTACTTTCTGTAATTCCTGATAAGGATTCCGCTGCAATGCGAACGACTTCCTTACCATTGTCAATCGCAGACAATGAATTAGCAATCAAATCCTGAATATTCTTTGTTGATTCCGCAGACTGGTCTGCAAGTTCACGCACTTCTTCTGCTACTACTGCAAATCCTTTTCCTAATTCTCCTGCCCTGGCAGCCTCGATAGATGCATTCAATGATAACAGACTTGTCTGATTTGTAATTCCCTGCAATGCTGCCAGAATTGATTTAATCTGTTCGGAAGTTGTACTAATGGTATCCATTGCCGCAACAACATTTTCCATCTGGGTACGACTCTCTTGTACACGCTTCATCGCTCCAGCACTTGCCTCAACGACCTGACTCATTCGATTATCACTTTCTTCATTCTGTGAAATCGTAAGTTCAATCTGTTCCTGTAACTGTTGGATATAGCCGGTCTGCGCCTCTGCACCTTCTGCAAGACTCTGCGATACTTTCGATACTTCATTCGCACTGACTGCTACCTGCTGTGCCATCTGACCGATGCTTTCGATTTCATCATGAAATGCGCCACGAATATGATTGATATTTTCCTGAATCGGAATGTATTCACCAATATATTCCGTATTTGTCTGTGCCACCAAATCTCCCTTTGCCATATTGCTAAGATTTTCATCAATATCACTGACATATGACTTTAAAGACATCCGAACATCATTCATATGCTGATAAATTGCACCAATTTCATCTTCACGGTCATAAGAAATATCCTCAGACAAATTTCCCTGTGCCATTCTGTCAAAACGCACCTCAAGATCCTTCAACGGCTCTGAAACTCTCTGTGAAAATACATTTGTTACTTTTTTCACATATAAGAGAACTACTACAACAAATACAGCCAATACTACATATAAAATCAAGGCCATCACATCTACAATGTGCTGTGCCCGGTCAACCATGGTATTTGTAAGCGAGAAATACTGCTCACTAACCTCTAATAGCTGTGTCGCATCCTTTGATGTACGATACTGTGTCATTGCAGGCTTCACAGATTTACTCCAATAATCCTGAACCTCTGACACACTCTTCTGATACTTTGGAAATGGTAACTTAATCAATCCCAACTCTGTGCTTCCATTTTCCAACCCATCCAAAATATTTTCCACTGATGTAACAACTTTATCCGGTGACTGACCGCCTAATTCTAATTTAATTGCACGCTGACTGCCACCACGCACAATACCGGCCTGATTTACGACTTCTGCACATTTTGTAAATAAAAACAGGCAAGCTGCAACAATCAGAACAACTGCAACAACGAACCAAATAATACGATTGAGCAACTGTTTGATAAGTTCTGAAATTTTCTGTGTTTTCTTCAAAATCTTTTCTCCTTTGCATTTTTCTTCATCGTATCATACTCACTAATTCTTAACAATGAACGTACTCTTATTTTAATTATCTTTTTATATACTGTTTATACTCTATACACATTTCCTTTGTTATGTAATTCATAGCAAAACAATATGCAAATAAGCCCTGAAACTAAGAATCTTCGTTCTCAATTTCAGGGCCTATTATTTTTCATAATTTAAACTTAATCTACAGCTTCTAACTTTGAAAATTTCTCTGACATTTGTCCCATATTATACTGACCTATCTCTGTATCCAATTTGTTATCTGAATAACGAATCGTATAATATCCATACTCAATACTCTGCGTATTTGTTGCAATGCACTGTACGTCTATAATTCCATTCTTTCGTTTGTAATATTTAAATTCTATAGACTGCGTTTGTTTATAACTCTTTCTTATATCCTGCTCAATCTTATCTTTTACATCTTTACCATTCTCATATGATAAGAACTCACTTTCAGATATTTGTGTCGCTGTATATTCCTTATAATTTTGGCCGTCAAAGTACAGATATGTATTCTTAAACGAATGTCCTATCATTCCTTTGATTGACTTATCATAACTGCCGTCATATGCTTCAACATTCAGACAAATATCCCCTTGTTTATTCATTCCCACAAGTCCTGTCATATTAGAAACTAATATTTTTATATCATTCTTTTCTAATCGCAAAATTGTACAGAATTTATCTGTTCCCATCATCTGTGCATAATTAATCGCAACATGTGTTTCATTATTTACCTGTAATGTCTGAATTTTACCATAATCGGTTGATCTGTCCGCAGTCGTAATTTCATGACATGTCTTACCATCGCTACTGCAGAACCACGAAACATATTTGTGAGAACGATTGCTATATACCCCGATAAGTTCACTTGCACCATCATGATTCATATCGACATACACATGTTCCGACATCTTCGTTCCTGCAGCAGATTCCATAATTGCTAACAATTCTTCTTCCGATAATGGTGTTATCATTTCTGGCTGTAACTTATCCAATTCTTTCTGTATTTCTGCAACATTTTTTGATACATTTTCAACGATTTCATCCGGCTTTTTTCCTTTTCTTTGTGTGACTGCTGCTGAAAGGGCTTTGTCAGCATTTCCAATGGTACACCAGCTGTATTCCCCTAAGATTCTGCAATCCGCCAGCAATTCAGACATTGTAATATATCTCTGTGTAAATTCATTTTCCTTCTTTTCATCACGAACCTGTGACAACTCTTTATCCGACATATCTTTTAAAATACCACTCAGTGTATTTCCGATAGCCTTAACTGTTACAACATCTGCAATTCGGTTTAGCAGCGTCTTCCCATCTTCAGACAAATCACTGACCAGAACCTGTGTGATTTTAGCCGCATCTGACTGACTCTGTATCTTTGCTGCTACTTGCTGTGCATAATCAATATACCATTTGATATTTTCATTTTTATTATATTCTTCTGTATTTTTACAATTCTGTAACAGATTCTCTGCATAAAAATAATTTCCCCATGTCTTCCAATCCGAAGCAGAACCCACAGCATATGTGTTCAATCTGCTTTGCATCATAAATTTCTGTGCTTCTTTTAATTCATTGGCAGCACTCTTCATTGGTTCTTCTGATTGTTCTTTTATATTCGCACAAAGTTGTGAAATATACGCATAATTCTCAAGAACAACCTGTAAATCAGCAATTGCTTCTAAACAGGCATCCGTTGATTCTGAGCTGTTCGCCAATCCATTCATTGCATCTGTAATATTGGATTCTAACGCATGCATCGAATCATTTATCTGTGTTGTCTCTGCTGCAATCTGAACTGCTGTTTTAGAAACATCTTTTCCATTGTCATGATATACTTTTTGAACGTATGCATTTTTTTGCTCAACATTTTTCATACTTTGGCTGCAATCATGAAGCATAAACAAATCTAATAGTATTTTTTTGTCGTTTTGCTTATTTGATTTTGCACTTGTATTTGTATAGATTTCTACAATATTTAAGATATCTGTAAATTGCTTATCATTATATGTGTTATCTACAAATCGGACATATTCATACAAATCATCCGACTGCAATGCACTTACAGAATCAGACTGTATATACGTTTCTAATTTCTTGTGCTGCTGTGACTGCTCATCCGCAGCATATACCGTTTGTGGAAAAATACAGCCTAACAGCATCGTCACACTGACTGCCTTACATAGCCATTTTCTCATGATTCATTCCCCCTCTCTGCGCCTTCAGCCTGCTTTAAGCCTTCTATTAACAACTCATATGTTACCTGTTGCTGAAATGCCTCATAAATGTGTTCTTCGTCTAACTGCTGTACCTCAATTGTATATTGTTTCTTATCATTTTTCCGGTCCTGAATCGCCTTTATAATTGCCTTTTCCGTAATTTTGTCTGCATCCTGCTTACCAGCTAATTCTAACAATGCCTGACTGATATCCGGTGCTTCTAAGGATACAACATACGTTCCATCTGATTTTTCTTCGACCACCTGATACTCCGAAATATATTTATGAATGGCTTTATCCAATGATTGTGATGACGTGTTAAATATTTTCTGATAAATAACAAATCCGGCCACTGCACCAATTCCTGCACACAAAATAAGACCAACTGCAATTAGCAGCCATTTCCTCCAGTTTTTTGTTTTCATATTCATCCTCCTGTCTATAAATAAAACAGGACCTTTCTTCTACATCATTTCATCTAAAAGAAAATGCCCTGCCATATCATTTTTATTTACACAAACTTTACAGCAGTACCATACGCAATCACTTCTGCTGCCCCCTGCATTACTGCTGATGAAGAATACCGTACATTCACAACTGCATCTGCACCAAGTGCCTCAGCTTCTGCCACCATACGCTTTGTTGCAAGTGCTCTCGCCTCATTCATCATTTCATTGTAAGCCTTTAATTCACCGCCTACTAATGTCTTAAAGCTCTGTGCAATATCTTTTCCAACATTCTTTGACTGGATAGTACTCCCCTTTACCAGTCCTAACATCTCAAGTTCTTTTCCTGAAATATAATCAGTATTTACTAAGATCATCTTCTTCTCCACTCCTTATCTCTCGAATTCTCTGCATACATACATAAATAAGAACGCATCCGGATACAAATGGAATGATTCCCAACAACCATGCTGCAACACCACCAAGCATTGCAATTATCCAACCAAAATAAACAATATAATATAGAATAAATAGTATCGTAATTACAATCGGGGCTACCATTTTCTGAATATGTTTCTTCTCCATATGCACTCCTTTCGGAATCGAATATCTCTATCCATATCCATTATACGTTATGTTAAAACATCCGTAAAGCTGATATTTTCACGAAATCGTATCATATTTCTAGGTATATTGTACTACAATTTCCTGACGATTTCTTCGAAATCTATCGTAGTTGTCATTCGTCGCTTACTCCTACTCACTTGCGCTCATGATATGATATACTCGCCCCACACTTCGTGCTTTCTTCCCTATTTCGTAGCATAAATAACCTCTTGAGTATCCACACAATATGCCGCCAAAACACCCGTACCCACACAGCCACAATCTAGTGCGATATGTCCATTCTTGCGATAAACTTCCGGCTTTGCCCAGCCTTCAATAAATGTTGTCGGCGTATGTCCTGTCACAAGATATATATTTTCATCTTTAAAATACCGTTTTGTATAATCTGCACGTTCCTCTACCAATTCAACCAACTCGTACGCTTCCATATCCTTATCTTCTGAAAAATTTCCAAGTCCGCCATGTACTAAAATGTAAGTCTTATCCTCATACTCTAACACTTGATATGTATCTGCTTCTGACAGATAATCCAACAAATCTGCCTGTGCATCTCTCGATAACTTTCGAAACTGTTCAATCGTCGTACTGCCGCCATCAGATACCCACCCCTGATACTGTCGAAGCAAATCTACATTTAACTGTGTCTCTACATTTTCATCCGTTACTTCTACCCATAACTTCTTCATCAACAGATAAAACGCAATATCATGATTTCCAAGAATATAATATACATTCGGACGATTCATAATATCCTGCAACACACGAACCGGCTCCGGTCCTCTGTCCATCGCATCTCCTAATATATACAATTCATCTTCATCAGAAAAATGTATTTTTTTTAACAAACTCTGGTACTCCCTGTAACAGCCATGAATATCTCCTACGATATATTGCATTCTGTATTCTCCTTTATTTTCATAATATTTATCATACCAATTATACAATATCTGTTATGATTTTCACAATAGACCAGGAAGTTATGCATTTACAGCCGTCCCTGCATATCCGAATTCGTTATCGTTCGCCAACTTCATCGACATAAATGCCTTTGATTTTTCCATAAGCATCTTTCTCTTCTCTTCCACAAACAGGATATTTATAAATTCTCATCCGTTTTAATATTATGATATTGTCTTAACTTCTACAACAACTCCATTCTGAATTTCAATATTCAATCCTAAGCCTTATGATGGGAATTCTGATTGGGCTGAAATACTTCCACTTCCCCTTTTACCTTATCTAACATATTTCCCAATTATTTTTCATAATTTTCTATATATCAAAATTTTTATTTATGAGACTATATTCTGCTCCACATGTTCGGCATTTGTTATGAAAGACGGTATATTTATTACAATTACTGCATTTGTTGCCTCTTCCTCCTTGTCCATTATTCGCCATCGTTTTCATTGTATAACCACACTTTGTACAAGTTCTGCCTGTTGTCGTCACAAAAAAAGTCTTTCGTTTACAATTAGGACAAACTTTACCTGCCATATAAACCTCCTATCTTCTGATAACATTCTACTTTTTTATCATAATTTTCTTACGATATTCAATGCATTTAATATCTCATCCTCTTCTTTTTTGAACACTTCTTGTATCTCTTTTTCTTTGATTAAAAAAGAACAATATGCCTGTTTTAATTGTTCTCCCATCTTCTCCTTTTCTGAAAAATCGGGAATTTTTAGATTTTCCAGATTGGTATTATTAATAACCCGAATCGTTGTTCCTGTCTGAATACTTTCTAAACAAATTCTTCCAATTTTCGATTTTAAAAATTCATACAATATATATGAATGTACTTGCTTGGCACGAATTCTTGTAAGATTTCCCGATATAAATACCTTCTCAACATTCGGCGGCACGATGCATATTTTGAATTCTGTTCCTTTCGACGTTATTACAATATCATCTTCTTGCAGTTCAAATTTATTAATCCAATAGTTATCTTTTGCTCGAATTTTAGAATCTTTGTCTAAAACAATTCGATCATCTTTGATATTTCTAATATTCATCCAATAATGCGTTGTTATTCCACTGGTTAGATTCTTTTCTTCTTCTTTTGTAATCTGTGCTCCTCTTACAATTTCTGCCACCTCTTTCAGTTTTACCTGCATTTGATATTTCTTTTTTAATTGATTCATTTGAACATACAAAAATGGATTCCAGGAACAATTCTTATCCAAAACATTTTGTATTTCTTCTATTGTAACTATAGATTCTACTGACTCAAACTGCCTATAAGCATCAAGCATTTGATGAAGTCTGGCGAGCTGTGTATCTTTTTTATCTTCTAACTGCAAATCTGCAAACAATATTTTATGTCTATGTTTCTTTTCTTTTCTTTTATCTAAAATGATAAGTGCAATTGGAATATTTTTATTTTTATAAAGTCCTTCTGGTAATGTAATGACTGCATCAACCCAGTCTTTTTTTATAAAAAATTCTCTTAATACTTCTTCTCTTTTCCGAAATAATGCTCCCTGTGTAACAACTAAAAATGCTCTTCCCGTATCATTTATTTGTTCGACTGCTTTGTAAATATATCCCCATTCACGAAAAATATATTGTGGTACATTTTCAAACTGGCTACTTAATCCAACCACTTCTTCTGACAAAATACTTTCATTATTTCCCTGTAGCAAATCCATCAAAACAACATCATATTTTCGTTTTTCCTTCATTCCCAAGATATGCTGATACGAAACTTGTGGATGATTTATTCCATGACAAAACATCCGAATAATTGTACTTGCACATAATTTTTGCTTTTCCACAATACTGTCCAATTGCAGTGGTCCGTCTACTTTGTGTTCTTTGCCTGCATCATATACATCTAATCCCAACCCCACAATACTGCTATTTAAGTCTAAAATTGAAGAATATTCTTTCATACAAGCAATTCTTGACACCAGATATTTCATATAATTTGGTGTCACTGTACTTCCATTCATTAACATAGTATCCATTAAAAAAAATTCAACAACTTCATCTAAATGTTCCAAACAATGGACATAGTTCTGTAATGCCATTCTTAGTGCATCCAATCGTTGTCCACATTGAAAATCACTTTCTAATTCATCCCAATGAATCTCCTTTTCCAAATCCCGTGCTGCCTTCTTAACCACCTCATTCCCATCATAAGAGCATAATTGTTCTAATATTTTCCACTGTTGGATGTTCTGATTATTTAAAATCGGCTGATCATAACAGTTTGATAAGTACACAACATAGGAAAAATATATACAAATTTCTGAACTTTGCTCTAGCGTTAAATAGTGACCTATCTCTTCCCAACATAACTTAATATTTTCCATTTTTTCCCTCCTTTATAATATGTATTAACATACATATATAAATTTATCAAGTATTTTTGTAAAGAAAAAGATGTCTGAGTTGTTATTAAAAAACCGATTTCTCAAACATCTTCTTATCTATTTTTTATTCAAAATAAACTTTATAAATTTTATCCAACTGCGCCGCAATCTCTTGAAATGGCACGCCCAATCAAGCGTTTTGACAACAATTTCATTTCCATCCTTCAAAAATTCTGATTGGACAGAAATATTTCATTAATTACATGGAACATTTCCCTGTAAAATAATGCATTTCCACCAAAGCATTTTGCAAGCACTTGAAATATTGACTCATTATGAACCTATACTTATTATTTCTCGATTACAAATCATTTCTTTAGGTTCCGACCATCCTTCTTTAATCCTGTCTGTAGCAAAGAATTTATCAATCAGCTTATATCCTCTCTCAATATTTATATCCTCTGAAAACCATATTTCCTTTTCAAAAGATAATTGCAATCCATTTTCAAGTTCTATAACGAATCCTCTTGTTATCCATACATCATAGGTTTGTTTACCATTTTCGTATAAACACTGATGCTCATTAACCACATCTATTCGAATAATTTTCTGGTTGATAGGCGTTGTAATCATTGTTCCACCTTTAATATATGAATGAATATTCTCTGGCTCATCTTTGCTTAGTTTAAATACAGCAACATCTTCATTTTCACCATAGTAATCTCGAATCTCTATTTTGTTCGTTACCTTATATGATGCGTCATCAATATTCAAGCCAGCAATTCCATATACAGAATTAGTATAAACAAATGGATCATGTGATATATTAATAAGTTCTTTACCTATTAACTCAGAAAAAATACCATCTGTGTTGTTTGTTATTCTATCATCTATATAAATCATTTTCTATCCTTTAAAATGAAATGTATTTTGAAAAATCTTACAGCTCACGTATTCATCTATCTCATCTCTAATCACCAACTTCATTCCTTTTGCCTCTCCCTCAAATACTCTACCAAATCATCCACATCAATATATACATTTCGTTCTTCTCCATCCTCTTCTCTCCATTGAAGTCGAAATTCAATGCTTCCCTGCGATTCCACTTCCACCTGTTGTTTGCTTTCTAGTTTCATCTGATGAATCGCATCGATGATACAATCTAAAAGCATACCTACCAGGATTCCTACTAAAATTTCAATAATAATCCAAGAAATAATCGGATGCTGCTTTGAAACTTCTTTTAATCGGGCATAAATCTTCTGCTCTGCCTGCTTTTCCTTTTCTAAAATTGTACAAATATTTGCAGTCGTTGTTTCAAATACACGCTGCTCTTGCGTTATTTCCGAATCTGCAAATGTCCGAACATCTTTGTACATTTTCTCTGATATATGATTGATTGACGCTGCGTTTCTCAAATAATAAATCATAATATCATACTTTTGAGGACTACGTTCCAGATTCTGCTGCAACCTGCCCCAATATGCACGATAATTCTGTTTCATCCATTCTGAAAACAGTGCATTGCCCCCTTCTAAATATATAGCTTCAAAATATTTTTGAAATCTCTTCTTCCATTGCAGACTATAAGTTTCTTGATTATAGTATTGAATTGAAAAATTTATTTCTTGCATTGTATTTCCCATCTAAATTATTCCCATTGACTTCTATAAAACAAAAAATAGAGTAACCATACTCTTGTACATTTACTCTATTATAGCAATTCTATTATTCAAACTCCACGCAAAGATTTATATTTCTCATATTTTGCATAGTATTCCATTCGGATATCCTTTAAATTGTATGATAGCTTTATTATACCTACTATCAAAATGTCGGTTACTGTCGAAGCGAACCTCAATTTAAAATTCTACATATTAAGATCATATGTCATCTCATGCCATTCTTCATTTCCCCACGTAGAATCAGATACTCCCCTATCGTTGAAACCCATTTTATGATAAAATTTCACCTTACTTTTTAGGCATGTCAAGGTAATCATTTTTCTATCACGATCACCTTCTCTTCGCAGGTACTGATACATAATTTCATGTGCTAATCCCTGTTTTCTATATTCCGGTAAAACATCTAATCCCAACAACATAATATTTCTTCCATCTGGTTGATGTAACAAAGCATCTGTGAAGAACTCATCTCGAAACATATACTCATTTGTCGCAATGCCATTTAGGAACCCTGCAATCTGCCCATTCTCTTTATCCACTGCTACCAGGAACAGATCTGCAGCAACTTTGATACGTTCCCTCATATGTTCTGCAGAACATGCTTCATTGGGCGGAAAACAAATTTGCTCTATTGTAACAGCTTGCTCTATCTCTTCCTCTTTGATTGTTCGAAACTCAAACTTCTCCTGCATTGGTTTGTCTGAAAATCCATATTGTTCCAGTAATTCCTGTGCTACATTTCTTCCAGCTTCAGTAAGATATAAATACTTATCATATCCTCTGCGTCCTCTTGGTTGCCATAAAAGTTCCTCTTTCTCCAGCTTTTCTAAGACATCAAAGTCATATCCTTTCCAGCTTAATTCTCTATATCTGCAAAATTCATTGTTATCCTGTTGCCTTGTCAAATACATTAGCATTAAAGATAAATCTTTAATCGTTTTTTCATATGATTTTTTCATCTTAACAGCCTCCATCGTAAATATCTACCTATAGTTTTCTCAATTCATCCATCATCGCAGTCCGATTTCTATATTGGATTCGCCAATCATCAACTATACTTGCTACTATCTTTGTTCCCCCCTTTCTTTTCTGCATTCTGCGCAGTAAAGACACTACTTGTTGGTATTTTTTCTATCCCCCATGTACATTGCCATTTTCATAACTTCCATTTTGTACTTATCCAGAATTTCTTCCGGATAATACTTCTTTAAAATGTTTTCATATTCCTGCACAGCATATCGTCCTTGACTTTTAAGTACTAATTCCAACAATCTGTCATATAGTTTTTCTTCTTTATATAATTGTTCTATATGTAAATACTTTGGCAACTTCAAGAAAAGTTCTTCTCTTTTCTCTATCCATTCTTCTGCTTCATACTGTGATTTCAATTCTTTAAAAATATTTAAGTCTCCAGCTTTATACTCCAAGAGTAAATGATACATTCTTATAACCTAAAATTTCTGATATCGATTTAATATCAAAATCAGAGATTTCGATATTTCTTATAGCAAATATGTGTTGTATCTGTTGTATCTTATGAAATTTCACCTTCTCCAAGATTTTTCTTAATGCATTTTAAATCGCACTCTTGGTTAATTCTATCATAATCCTTAATATTTGCAGCAATTATTTTTTGTACCAAAATAAATTCCTCATCCCAAAATCTTTTATTCTTCTCTATTTCATCTTCACGGATACACATAAAGTCATCTATAAAATTTCTTTCCACTTCAAACCATTCGACTTTCTTAGGTGAAAACTCTCCACTCATTAACTTATTCATTTGTTCTTTATTGGCAACATACGCAGTGCAATCAAGTTTTTTAATTTTATGAGCCTCCCGCAAGAATCTGTAGAATTCAACCAATCGTTTTGTTCCCGTACCACCGACATTTGAATGTAAAATAAAATACTTAGGATACAATTCATAGCATGTTTCATTCTTCTGTCTGATAATACATGCATGTCTCCTTCCTTCTACTTCCCCAATAACAATAATAAATTTATTGATAACTTTTAAATCCTCTCTTCTCAATATATCCATTGGATTATTACCCCAAAAGGTAATATTTGATGCAAACGGAAATTTACCCCTTCCATATACAATCCACTCTTGATTCACTCCAAACACATCAACAAATTTCTTTTTAAAATCATCGTCAGGTTCTCTGTCTTGTGTCAAATAAATCTTTAACCCCTCTACATTATTTAATCCAATAAGTGAGCTTACATATTCGACTGTATATTCTTTTTCATTAAAACTTCTTGCATCATTTAATATTGAAAGCATAATTTTAAATCTTTCCGAAAACCAAGAATTAGCATTTTCTTTCATATTATGGGCATTATTAGTATAAATAATATTGTTCGTAACATTGTTTCCATTTCCAGCCACATTACCATTTCCTTCTACAGAAATCGGATTACTATTATCTTTCTGAATAATATAATTTCTCTTACCAATAACAATGTTTCCATCTGAAACATTGCTATTATCGCACATTATATATGTATCTGAATTTTCGCCCTTCTTTCTTCCAATTATATGTTTTCCAATAAAACTTAATATCATTACACCGACTCTACTAAAAATCCATTGTTTTCCTTTCCAAATCATACTAAAAATTTTATCTATGTCCATTTACATCATCCTCCCTGATTTTTACAAAAAATATTATAATACAGTATATTTATCTTTTTCCATTCTCTCTAATTCCAAAATTTAAGTGTATTCCATGACAAATCTTATTTTTTACATAGATGATTACTTTGCTCTATATTATTGTTAGAGCTTAAAGTAATATTATTCTTCATTTCATACACTTTAATCAAATATTGCTTGAAAAGGATGCATTTTTCGTCTAGATTCTTCTCCACTCTCTTTCTGCCATAAACTTTCTCCATTGTTGAGAGCAGTCTCATTCTTAATATATCTCAATATCTGAGTAATACTTGCATTCGATAAATATGCAATTTCATCAATACTGTACCCTTTCTCATGCATATTGTAAATTACACATCCTCTCATTTCCTGTGCAGTTATCGTTTTCCATCTAGGATGTTCCTTTTTAAAAGTATCTAAATCTTCTGAAAATAATACATTTACAACATCTTCTTTTACAGAATAATACCCTCCTGACTTTTTAGTTCCATAAATCAACCTCGCCGGAATATTATTATTTTCCTCATAACATTTTTTGAGTTTTTGCAACTCATTTTGTAAACTTTTTACCAATGGATACGATCTATTTCTTAATACAAACATATTTTCGTTGAACTTTATTTTTTTCCACGACATTGAAAGAAAATCTACAATCAGTTTACGATCAAATCCATAATATGAAACCAAAATAAAGATAATCGTCTTATGTGGTTTGTTCAAACTTTTTACTGCTTGATAAACCTCTCTCATATCCTTCTGCGTGATTTTTCTATTTATTGTCAAGTCTTCTTGATTGCCAGCCGCTTCTATAGAATGTTCTAATAATTTCTCCATCTTATTTTTACTAATATAATGATGATCATACAAAATTTGAAACATCATATAAATATGAGCACATTTTTCTTTTTGAACTCGTCCAGAATTTGGTCTTCCATTCGGATTATTCCATTGAAAAAATTTCATTACATCTCTTTCTTCAATTTCTTCTAAAGCTCTATACGGTGCTGAACTAAATGTTCTATATTCTCCTTTTTGACTGGCATAAAAATCAAAAAAATTATATAGTGTATTGCAGTATTTATCTCGACTAGAATCAGATAATCTCTTATGCAAATTAAAAAATATTGCTATATCTCTGTAAAATGTAGTGACCTTTGTATCAAAAATTTTTTCTTTTGAAAAATACATAAAATATTTTTCATTTTTTCTTTTATGAAATTTTGTTCCAATATCCACCCTCAGCACAATAGAACTATTAATATCATAATTTGCATACTGTATGCGATTGATAAGACAAAATGTACATCCATTTGTCACTAATGCCCAAATACACTTTTGTTCATCCAATAAATTATTTATACGCTGAATATTCTGTGGTAAATACATTCCAACATCATCGTAATCGTAAACCTCAACTATTAATTTATCTTTTTTTGAAATATCAAACATATAAGAAAGACATTCCTTATTTAAGTATATCGACTCCGTAATACTCATTTGTTTATCAATACTATATCCTAACAAATCCGGCAATACCGTTCTAAATATAACCTTATTATTTAAATCCATTGCACTCCGATTGATATTATTTTCAAATTGTTTTATAATAGTTCTCAGCTGTTCTATTTCATTGATTTTCACAAAAGTATTTTCCTTTCCTTTTATTGTGCAAATCATTATATCACGGAAAAATACCTTTTTCAAGAACCTCGCTCCTATTCTTTACCGCTATTGTAGGGTTACAATTGATGTGATACCTACAACTATACAAAACGGTTGAGTCCTATAGAATGTAATCACCACAAAAACATAGGTATTTATTCAAGTGCAAAGTTTGAATTTACAATATAAAATAGATATTGTAACGTGCTATAATTAATGAAAGATACGCTAGAAAAATTATAAACATAATGGGGCAAATATGGAGAATGAATTAGATGAAATTAAATTTTTTGACATTGTAAAAGAGATACAACGGATATCACTTTTTTCATGCACCGACATCACCAATCGCACCAGAGCAGATACTTCCACTTGTTCCTGACTCTTGCACACAAGCACCAGTCACAGAGCCAGACGAATATCGCAAAGTAATTCCAATGCCAATTCGTCCAGCAATTTAATCGGATACTGTGAAGCAGTATTCGATTATGAGCAAGTAGCAAAGCGGATTGCGAATATCCGCTTAACACAAAAAAGCGTGATAATGTATCACCGAATAATCGGATTTAACACTATCACGCAATATGATTTATCAGCAGAAAATCAAGCAGCACCAACGGTGACATTTGATTTTACCTGATAATTCAACGATGAACCGTAAGGTTCAGAGTGTTTTTCTACTAAGAACCGAAAAATCGGCTCAGTAACTTTTAGTAGCAGACGATTTTTAAAAGCCTCGGAAAACGCATAAACACTTGGTTTCAAGAAAAGTGTTTACTATTCAAACTCAATATCAACAACTATATATTGTGTCTGATTGTTCGAATTTGTTGGATATATGGTATGGATTTTCCATATATTCTAGTCATTCTAAAGCTCTTCACACGTTTTAGTAGACGAAATAGAGACATCAAATTAAAAATTATCAATCTAACTTTTTATAAGGAATTCATTAGTTCATCAACTTTTTTCAAAATATAACTAGGCACAATATTGAATTTTGTTATGTCCAAGTAATGCAGATAATCATTTTCTATATGATAGGTTTCATCAATATACTTATACCACCCTTCATCAAAAGCGTTCAGCTTAATCTTCTGGCTCTCAATTTCACACATTTCTCTAAATATTTGTATTTTAAAATATGCATTATCTTCAACATCATATAATCCTTTGAGTCCATCCACAGTATATATATTATTCATTAAATCTTCATAATCAAATGATGGAATAAATTCTTTTATTTTACCAAAACCTGCTTCTTTATTACCTTCAGACATCTCCTCATATACATCATTCGCAACTTTTCTTTTTATTTCCTTTACATGAACCAAGCATGATAAAATTTCATACGCATATCCCCATTCTTCCATCTTTCCATTAAGTTCACACAATTTTCTCAAAAATGCGATTCGGCTAACAATATTAACTGTCGTATCAGCTGCAATCTTTTCGCATTCTCTTAATATTAGACATACATCATTTTCAGGATCAATAGAACATTCGCTGACGATACCATCTTTATTCCAGATAAACGAAGCATTTGCTTTATCTGAATCCAATTTTCCTACTACAATAAAATCTGTTATTGGCTCGAAATCATGCGTTAATAACAATACTGTCTTACCTTCTAATGATACATCTTTCTTTCCAATATTTTTAAACATTCTATGCAATATTGCATATTTCTTATTACTATCGAACGATGATATTGGATCATCCAAAATAATAATATCCGCATTTTGTGTTTGCACATAATACATGAATAGGATCAATGCAAATGCATTTTTTTCTCCCCAACTTAAATGTTGCTTGATCTCAGTCACATCAGATTTTTCATCACTAAAACACTGCTTTAATACGGTTTTACTATTTGTTTCATCCTCACATTCAATTGAGATTTCGTAATTAATTCCTGCAGTCTTTAGAAAGCTATTGATGTCTTTTTGAGATGCATTAACCGTCGCCCTTAATACTCCTTTCAAATCACCCATCTCTTTTTTTAAGAGTGATACCTCAGACTTCATCTCGAAAATCTTTGCATTAATCCTCTCAAAAATTGTAGTAATCTTCGCTCCGCCAAAAATTTGAAAAAAAGTAATAGGGAATTCCATTTTCATCAAATCTTCTTCTAAATTGGCTATATCTGCCATAACTATATTTTTCCTACCGAAATCATTTATTGCATCAAATTTAGTAACAATTAATGTCATTTCTGCAACTAATTTTTCTATTTCAGCCTTTATAAGAGCCTCGTCAGTATCATTCTTAATATAAGATTCTAATTCAACAAATTTATCCTCTACCAAAAAATCTTTAATATCATATATTAATTCAAGTATTTCTTTTAAATTCTTTGAATCTGTCTTTGTGTAAGTCTTTCCAAAAACGTCCTTTCTTGCATTATGTACAGGTAGATCTAATTTTTCAGAACAATATGGACATGCCTCGATAGTATCAAATTTTTCACCCTTATTTACCCAATCTATCCAATCAATATTAATGTCCTTATTTTCCAAAAAAGGCCGGTATACATTTAACTCACTTGGTATATTGTATAAATTTTGCTTTGACATCAAACTTTTCAACACACCCGTGCTACTAAGCTTACCTGTACTTGTCCGTTTAAATCGCTGATTAATATCTATCAACTCTTGTCTTAATGTTGCAATTTCTGGATCTACGCTAAATATTTCTCGTAGCTTTTTCAAATGATTATCTAATTCATTCTTTTTCTGATCATAGTTAGGAGTTTTTAAAAAAACTTCAAATGAATTTTCAATAACTTCATCCTGAACGAACACAATTTGATTAACAAACGCTTCATTAAACACCATTATTTTTTGTATGGGAGGAGTAATGGTCGCTTTTACTGGATCATTTGAATAATAAGTTTGCAGATTTAATAATTTGCCAGCATCTAAAGAATACTCTATTGCCCTTGCAATAGTAGTTTTACCAGTACCATTTATTCCATATTTAATGTTAAGTTTCCCTTCCTCTACACTTACACTTCCATGTTTTATATTATTGCAATTTTCAATTTCAATAGTGTACATTTTATCTTCCCTCCGTTAATTCCCCATTAAGATACGTTTCTTCAATTACTTTTTAAAAACATACTTTCCTTTACCTTTCCCCGAAACTGGTTCAACAATCTCCAATGCTCGAATCTTTTTCATAATCTCCTTAGCCGAAGATGTTGAACACCCAAGTATATTTTCTACTTCCGGTGCTCCAAATATTTGATTTTCATCAATCGCTTCATATATTTTCAAAATATATTTTTTCGTTTTCTCACTATAAGTCTGACCATCTAATAAAATATTGATTTTTTCAATAGTCAGCTTTTCGCCTTCTAAATCCGGCTTTTCGTCCTCAATAGCCAGCTTTTCGCCTTCATAACCTGACTTTTCAACTCCAATAGCCAGCTTTTCGCCATCGGAACCTGTCTTTTCAGTCTCAATAGCCAGCTTTTGATGTTTGGAATTGAATATAATCGCCTGTAGCATAAAGTCATTTATATAATACTCCGGCTGGTTTAACCCAGCTGCTTCTAGCTCGTTGCACATACGATTTACGCCTTCTCCAAATTCCTTAACATACTTGTATGCTTTTAAAAATTCTGCGATTTTAGGATTCCTTGAAAAATGCGTATTTCTAATATTATGCGTACGAACTAATCCCGGTAATTTTCCCGGACTTTCTACCACGATACGATCATCGAACATTTTAATTTGAATATCTGTTCCTGTAATGTTGTATGCTCTGTGAGTGACCGCATTGACAATTAGCTCTTGTCTTACAAATTTAGGATACTCTTCTTCTGTCACAAATGTTCCATCTGGTCCGAGAAATGTTTTCTCCTGAATCTGCGTTTCCAAATAAGCAATGGAATCTCTAATCATTTTCAGAATAGTACCTTCGAATATAACGTCCTTGATAACATTCATCTCCGTGCCAAACTTTTCTTCCACACCATCATATTTTACAAATCTCACTCTTGCACGTGGGAAATACATCTGTGGATTCTTGCCAAACAAAAGAATTGCTGCAGAACTTACTTGCATTTCACCATTTTTTATTTTAACAAATCCTTTATTTTGAGTTAAGTATTCCATTACTGACTTTTGATATCCAATTTTTTCAATGTAATCTTTTACAAGATCCATATCAATATCATCAATTGTCGCATCAGGAATCATCTTATCTTCAAAGTATCTCTCTCCCTTGTCATAAGAAAGTTGCAAACGTTCCTCAAATTTTAAAAGTTTCGACTTATCTCCCACTCGAAGATACGCTTCATCTGCCTGGTTTGCATGTACATCTGGACTTGCCTCAATATGCATCAGTAAGACGTGATTATCCCTTCCCTTACTATCAACGCAAGGTACTCTCTCAATCTCCACTTTCACTGTAGGATTACAATAATCAAACGGAACACGTAATAGTTCATTTAACTTTTCAGTCTCAAAATCTACGCCTTCAATTGTTCTGGTTTTATCCGTGATACCAATCGCTATGGTTCCACCATCTGCATTTGCAAAAGCCACAAGAGGAATTGCTAGTGCCTTCGGATCTATCTGTATGCTCTTTCTGTCAAATATTTGTTTCTCATCATTTTCTATAACTTCTTCTATTGTCAAGATTTCACCTCCAACCTTAATTTTCCAAATTTTATAATAATGAATGTTAAAAACTCTTTATAACTTTTCGCTAACTTTAATTACATTATTTATCAACTACTACTCAATTTACCAAACTGCTATTACGAATAATCTTCATATAAAAGAGCAATATTTTTTGCTGCATAAATCTTCGCAATTGATTTTCTTATATAATCATCACAATTTGTGCCAATAATAATCTGTGATAATTTCAACTTGCAATAATCGTAACTCACATTTGAACCAACATACCTTGTATCTCTTTTTACATTAGGATATAAATAACCGTCATTCACCAAGCCTTCATCAAATGGCGAATACAAAATTCGTAATTCCTTCTCTTTGGTTGAATCCAGTTCTCCATTCATCGGATTCTTTGTAACGAATGGTAATAATGACATAGGACCAGAATAACCCCACCACTCATTATTGGCCTGTCGTTTATACGAATCAATCAACAGTTTACTGTAATTAATTTTCCATTTATCGATATAGTCTACAGGAAACAACATATCATAATCCTGTACTTCAAACACCAAACAAATCCCTCTACCATTATTTGCATAGTTTTTCCACATATCAGAGCTATACTCATAGGTAAATGAACAGACATCATAGATTTCCTTTATAGAATCAACAAAGAGTTTTATATTTTCTTTCCTTACTCCTGATTTGTTGGCAACTTTCTTAATATCATACTTGAGTTCAAACTCTGTTGGATCATTCAAATAAATATAATGTGAAAAACACAAGTTATCGCTTTCCAATGACTTCAACTTAACATTATTAAGATCAATATTGTCATCGAATAGTATGAATTTATATATCTTATCATCTTTAACAACAGCCTTTATTCGTTTAATTTTCAATTCTGTTGCTTTATCTATTGTTGTTCCGAAGTAATCCTTATAAAATGATAAATCTTCAAGCACTAGCCATACTACCTCCATTTGATATACTGTACTTTAATAACTATGCATCATTTTCTTCTGATTCCTTCAGTTTTTTATATTGTTTAGCCCACGCTCTTGATGGTCTCTTACATATTCCATCTTCTCTCACATACGCACAGACACCTTGTACAGAATTATTTCCACAAATATCAGGGTTATTTGCTCTACATCCCTTGGTCTGCTCAAGAGTATCTTCAGGATTTAATTTTTCTGAAAATGAAACTTTTAACTTCTGTTTTTCCATTAGTTTTCTCCTAAAATTAACCTTAATAAATCAATCGCTCGTTCATCATTACAATTATTTGTATCCAATAACCCTCTAAATGCTTTACTTAGAATTGACTTTTTCATCTGGTCAATATTATCTATTATTTTTTCTATCTCATCATAATTCTCAATTGTTCCTATTAGATTGTTAATAATTTCATCTTGTTCTGATAATGTTGGAATCATGATACTAAGTTTCTTTATATCTTTGATATTCATTCTAGGTGCAGTAGTACCCATTATACTGGCTTTAATATGATTTCTAATAAAAGGACTAGTTAAATAATAAAGCAAATATTGCGGTCTACATTTTTCATTTGTTCGCATTAACATCATCCTTTGCCCCATACACAATTGTACATTTTCTGGAACTATTGCGACATCTCCCACACTACCTTCTCTTGTAAAAATCAGATCTCCTGCCTTTGGAATCAAACGTTCAGTCCTTTCAACATATGTTTCATTACTCACAAACTGAGTTTCCGATAAATCTAAATAACCTTGCTTAATATTCGTTGTTCTTAGACATAACACCCCTTCTTCCGTCCAAGATGGTGTGCTATGAGGACAATCCACGATATTTTCGCAGATTTCTTCTATAGTGTATTTCTCCCAATTATTTTTACTATACCCATTCTGTTCTCTCCATTTTTTTGTTAATTCTCTAGACATAGCCTGAAATAGCATTGCAGATTTTCTATTATCAGTGTTATTTAATACAGACTCTACTTTATCCTTTGCTTCATCTAATTTGGCAAAGAGACTTTCAATCCTATCCACGATTCGCTGTTGCTCTGCTAGTGGTGGTAATGCAATAGGTGTATCTGATATTATTTTCAATGTCAAATTCGGTATAGATGTAACTTTTGTTTTGCCAAGTAAAAGTTCTTGCGTCATAGGTGATGCCAAATAAAGTCTTAAATATTTTGGATTGACTTTCGCTGTGTCCAATAGTCTTATAAATGCAACAGCTTGATTAGTATTTAGTGGTAATGATGTTTTATCAACAATAGCGGTTTTCCCAAGACTGCCCGCAATAGATACAAGCACATCATTTTCCAACAAGATAGATCGTTTCAACTCATTAAAATGCACATTCTCCGTAATATGTTTCATTTCATCTGTAGATATAGTGCCATCATCCAAAAAATTCTCCACTCTTAAAAAATTGACACCATCATCAACATATGCATCTTTTCCACCTTTGGGTGTCGTTCCCTTTGAAATAACTTCTGATAGACTGTCTAAAACAGCCCAGCACCAATTTTCTGGCACTTCATAAGGCTGCTCATCCACAGGTATTAATGCCTGTTCCAGCTTTTCTTCTAGTGTAAGCTCTTTTGTTTTTTTCGCCATAGCTTACACCTCCTGCAATGACTTTAATTCATTGATGACACTCTTAAGAAGGTCTGTTGCTTCTTCTAGCTGTGCAACTGCTTCTTCTGCACTTTCGATTGGATCTGGTAAATCTTCATAATCCACAATGGAATCATCACGGATCAGTCCAAGGTCAAGGCTGTTGTTCTTACCTTCTGCTCCGATCTGCTCTCTAGTGAATACACTCCATCTTTCATCATCTACAGCATGTCTATCTTCTGCGGTATAGGCTTTTACAAATCCATCAAAGTCTGATTTCTTAAGAGGACTTGTCTTACCAAAGGATGGCATATTGGTTCTAAGATCATAAATCCATACTGCCTTCGTACTATCAAGTTCTGTAGTTTCTCTAGTAAAGAAGAGAACGTTTGTCTTAACTCCCTGTGCATAGAAGATACCGGTAGGAAGTCTAAGAATCGTATGAAGATTACACTTATTCATAAGGTCATATCTGATACGCTCACCGTCACCATCTTGAATTATACATTATCTGGTAATACGACAGCTGCTCTTGCCTTGCCATCTGCCTTTAAGGAACGGTAAATGTGCTGTAAGAAGTTCAACTGCTTATTGCTTGTCTGATAGGTGAAGTCATCTCTGTTCGCACGCTCTCCACCCTTCTTCGTACCAAATGGTGGATTCGTAAGGACAACATCAAATCCATTCATAACCTTCCCCTGATTAGACAAGGTATCACATAGATAGATTTTACCGTCAATGTCGTGAAGCATTGCATTCATAAGAGCCAGTCTGTGTGTCTCATGCACAAGCTCACCACCAGTAAAGGCTTCGTTTTTCTGAAATGCCTGCTGGTCAGAATCCAAGGCAAACAAATCATCGGTATGTGCTTTTACATAGGCATCAGCAGCAATCATAAAACCGAATGTACCACATGCAGGGTCATTGCATCGTTCCCCAGCCTGTGGTGCTACAAGCTCTGTCATAACATCAATCAGAACTCTAGGTGTAAAGTACTGACCAGCACCAGATTTCTTCTCATTAGCGTTCTTCTCCAGGAGTCCTTCATATAAGTTTCCAAGACCTTCTTCTTTTGCAGAATACCAGTCAAGGTCATTGATATTTGTAATGATCTTCTTTAGATTGGCTGGCTCCTCAATATTGGTTCTAGCACCAGAATAAATCTCCTGAATACGTCCAGTACAGTTCTCTCCAAGCTCTCTAAGAAGTTCCTCGTAAAACTTTTTGAGTTCCAGTCCATCTTTACTATTAAGAGCATCCCAACGATACTTCTCTGGAATAGATCCTTCTGTACCAGTTTCTTTTGCCATCTTTAAGAATAAAATATACGTAAGCTCCGTAACGTACTGGTGGTAAGTGATACCATCATCTCTAAGTACATTACACAAGTTCCATAACTTTGCTACAATTTCTTGATTTGTCATATTAGTAATTCACTCCTTGTATTTTATGATGCAGAATACATGTAGCCATTGATTTCCTCAATCAATTCGTCAAGTTTCTGTCCAAATGCTTTATTCACTGCATTGTATCCACCTTTATTTTTAAAGGCTTCTGATTCAAAGGTCTCTTTATTAAGTACCACTTCTTTTAAAAGCTGTGCTTCAATACGGTCAATCCATCCCAGCTGAATCTTACTTAGTTCTGGATGAGCTGCTTTTGTCTTGGCTATCGCATTATGAATACGATCATCCTTACTGATTAAAGCATCTCCGATACTACGCTGACGGATAAAGCTGATAATATCAGCTGCGATATCTTCATTGGTCATCTCTTTCCATGCAGTCTGTAACATGGTTTCACTGAAATTCTCTCGATCAAGAATCAGCTTCAACTCTTTCAGAGACTTTCTAGTAAGCTCCTTAGGTCTGGTTGCTACGATATTAAGAGCAGCAATTTCATTCAAGTTGTGATCAATGAAGTCCCTAAACTCTTTCAGATAATCTTCTGGCTTGGTTGCATCACCATAACCTCTGGTGTGACCTGTAACCACATCCTTATCATCACTAATGAACTTCTCACGCTCTTTTGGCATTCTGCGTACATAGTCTAGTGCTTCTCTTCTCTTCTTTACTGTCTCTACTGCTTTATCTACAGGCATAGACTTCAAAGAATCAATGAACTCTTCCGGCGATAATCCACCTGATAACTGTTCAAACTGGTCTCTATACTCATCGTTCATCTCAGATTTATTTCTACGAATCTTAGCAATAATAAGATCAATCTGATTCTCTCTGGCTCTTTCTGAATCCAGCTGATCGATACCATCAATCAAATCATCAAAACTTGTAGTTGGATTTGCAACAACTGGTTTCATAGTAGATACTGGCAGTAATGCATTATATACGCCCACTGCATCGTAGATTCCAAAGTGAGTCTTTCCGATCTCTGGGCATAATCTGGTAGCTCGTCCAAGCATCTGTTCAAAAAGGATTCTGGAGCGGATTCTTCGCATAAATACAAGATTTTCAATTTCTTCTACATCAATACCTGTAGTGAGAAGATCCACGGTAACTACAATGTTTGGATATGTCTCATTCTTGAACCTGCGGATTGCTTCTTTAATTTTTACAGGATTACCATTTTCAATAGAGCCAGTAATCTTCATAACTGCTTCTTCTGCAATACCCTGATTCGTATAATAATCCTTTAAAATCTGAGTAATCATATCAGCATGGGCATCATCTACTGCAAAGATCAAAGTTTTACCCTTCTCATTTGGGTCGATATCCTTTGCAATTTCTTTAAGCACTTCCTCATTGAAGCTCTTGTTGACCACTCTTCTATTAAAGTCCTCTACCTCGAATTTCAAATCATCTTCCAGCTCATCACTATTCGTAATGGTATTAGTAACTGGATCATAAATTGGTGCTGTCGTACCCTTCTCAAACTTAATACCTTCCTCAGATAACTTCGTCTTAATAATATGCGGAGCATCATGATCTACTAAATATCCATCAATAACAGCTGTACGATAATCATAAGAATATACTGGCTTTCCAAAAATCTCTGTGGTATGAAGAGCTGGTGTTGCAGTCAGTGCTATCTTTACTGCATCGAAATAATCAATGACTGCTCTGTACTTACTACGGAAATCATCTTGATCCCTATAAGTAGCTTCGTCATCACCCATCTCTTTATCCAGGATATATCCTCTATGAGCTTCGTCCACGATGATAAGATCATAATCTGATACCCCCAGAGACTTATCAGACTCGTTGTACATAATACGCTTTACAAGGCTCTGTACCGTTGCAATATGGACTCTAGTATCCTTCTCGAAATCTTTATCTTCTAAGGACTTTACATCGTACATCTGATTCAAGGTTAAAAGTTCTTTCAGCTTAACCTCTTTGAATGTATCCATAGTCTGATCACCTAAGGATGTACGGTCTACCAAGTATAAGATTCTCTTAAATCTTCCTGCATCAAGGAATCTATATATCATGCCGAGCACTGTTCTGGTTTTACCAGTTCCTGTTGCCATTGCAAGAAGTGCAGTATTTTTATGTTCTGCTATCGCCTCTTCCGCAGCCTTAATTGCTTCAATCTGATAATAACGTAGGTTCAAGCCATTTGGATCTTGCAATACTTCATATCCGGTAGATGCCAGTTTCTTATCAGCCGCTACGATATCTTTCTCAAGTGCCTGCTCGATACCATCTGGTGTAGGCCATCCTGACAATGGCTTCGGAGCATTAAAAGACTCTCTTACATCAAGGAACCAGATACCAGACATCTGCTCATACTGTTTAATATAAGGACGACCATTAGTTGCATAGAGGAATGGTGCCATGTATGCACCAAAGCGATTTATCACATACTTCTGATGCTCTGACTTGATCATCTTGGCATAATCTTTACACTGACCATCAAGAACAGATGATATATCTGTATGTTTCTTCTTTGCTTCAATAATACCGACTAACTTTTCTCCGATGAACAATGCATAATCAGCATATCCATGATTGCCAACCTTAGAATCTGTAGGCCATTCAGCAATGGCAAGGTTCTCCCCCTTAGTCGGTCTAGCGCCTTTAGAGTATCGAATCTCTGTAGTATCGGCTTCCCAACCGCATTTACGGAGTTGGTCATCAATCAGCTCTCTTGTCTGAGCTTCGGTAAGTTTCAATGCTATAGCCTTAGAATATGCCACTGCTCTTCGATTACTATCTGCCTTGCCTTGCTTCTGAATCGTCTGCAACTCTATGAGCAAAGCTTTGTTACGCTCTTCAAGTTCTTTATTTTCTTTTTCGAGTTCATCCACATTTACAACATAATCAACAGGATCTTGATAAGGTTCTGGATTAAAATTGTAATCTCCATAAGTCTGCATATACCAAACACAAAGGTCATAGAGAAGGTGCAAGTTCGATAATGCCCTGTCCCCTTCCTCTGATCCATTATGAGCTGCGTCATTACGATCTTTTCTAAGTATATACAATGTATTTTTCACTTCGTATGGTAAAAGATCATTCTGCTTTAACAGACGGATTCTATTTGCATGCGTGTTATCATAATCTGGCTCTGCGATACCATCATAAGCAAGCATATACTTGACCATAATTTCAGCAAGCATACCCTGTTTTATAATGGATGTATTTGGATCTGAGTAGACATACTTCTCCGATAGATCACCAAGTTTCGCAAGGTCTGTCCAGTGCGATTCCAAAAATGTAAAATTCCCCATAACATCTACTCCTCCCTGCGGTTTTTCTTAAATCTAGCATCTAATGGCTTCACTGTATCTGATGGTATAAGCCATGTTTTTCCTTTCTTGATAGCACCTTCGATTCGTCCTTCTGAACAAAGAACTCCTATTCTTCTCGATGTGATACCCCAATTCTTTGACATTTCTACCGTTGTTAAATATTCCATGGCATAATCCTCTCCTAAAATACAATATAATTTCCTACAATATATAATATACTCTTATCTGAATAATATCAATCATTATTTATTTCTACTCCCAAACATCTTATATAAAATCAGGAATCACTCTTTAAAGTGGTCCCTGATTTTACACTAATTGAAAATTTTTTAATATTTTGCAAATACATATAGACTTACAAACGGAAGTATAAATAGAACAAATGGATTTGCTTTAACAATACACACAAGCACCACCATTATTATCACTTCTATCGTTATAACAATAGCTATATCTTTTTTCTTACCTGCGTCCATATCTTTCCAGCCCTCAAAAAAAGAACCTACAAATGGTACAATCAAAAACCTTATCACCGAGATTAATCCTTGTGTTATAATCCAGGAGATAAATACATTCCATCTGATACCAATAGCATTTGCTGCAATAACAATCATTGTAATTCCACTTGCTACCATCAACCATCTAGATACTTTATCAAAATATTTACTTTGAAAATACTTATATCCGCCATATAGGGCAACAACTATTGGCACTCCATAAAAAAGTACTGCCATAATTGCTCCAGACAAGATATATAGAATCCAATAACAAACACTTCTTACCATTCCATTCGTGATTGATAATGCAATGCTTCCAAGCTGACCTGCCACCTCTTCTATATTACCTGCTCTCGCAGTACAATAATTACCTATCCAATGACAGATCGAATCATCTAGCAAATTAGATGAGCCGCAAGCCTGAATCACAAGCCATACAATACAAAATCCAAAACACGCTACATGGAATGTCTCCATGACAGCATACCGATTTCTATAATAGAGTTTTACCCGATCCTTTTTGGTTGCGTAACTCTGCTCCTGTTCTCTGATTTTTCTATCAAACGTTGCTTCCAATGAAGCCTTTAAATCTGCAATCTTTTTCTCTGCCGACTCCGATATTTTAGCTTCCTCATCTTTCAAAAGCTTCCACTGCTGATTTTGGTAGTTTTCTGCCTTTTCTTTTGCAATCCTTGCCGTCTCATTATCCCTTGCACATCTTGTTTCAACCTCATCAATTTGCTTCATGGCATCCTCTTTTATTTTTGCTACCTGCTCCTGCATATTTATGACTTTTCGCTTTGCATCTGCACAGATGGATGCAGCATTTTTATTTGCTGCATCCACCTTTCTATCTGCCTCCTCGGCTATAGTTTTTGCGTCTGATAACATCTTTTCGCTCTTCTTCAATAGTTCGTCGCTCTCGCTCAGCCTCTCGAGCTGCTCGTTTAGCGATACTATCATATCGCTTTTCTTCTGCACCTCGCTCTTTAGCGTCAAGACTTGCGATGAAAGCGTTGATATCGTCTCCTGCTGCTCTAAGCTTGTCTCTTTCTCCCGTGAAAGTTCTTTCTGTAGACCTTCGATCTGTTCCTGCATCTCCTCCATGAGATCCAGAAGCTGCTCGTCGTTCTCTAAGACGTTGTAATCTTTCATTCCGCTCCTGCCCCTTTCTGTCAATTTTCTTCTTTAATTCTGCAGTTCTGTGATCTGTTTCTTCAATGTCTCGTTCTATTTCAGCAACTGCTCGTTTAATGTCAGCGACTCGTCGAGCTGCTCTGCCAACTGATTCTTCTCCCGCTTTAACTGTTCGTTCTCCGCCTGCATTTCTTCCATCAAATCTAACAGTTCGCCCTGTTTGTTTATCAACTGTAACACTTCTTCCAAGTTCTCTAAATCTGTCATATAGCTCCCTCACTTTCTGTAGAATTAATTCACTAATCTGGCATGATAGTTCTCGTATTTTTTCTTTCAGAGAGTTCTGCTCTCTTATCATACGATTGGTTTCACATCGGTCCGAGATATTGCCATCTCTTTCCATATTTCTCGCTGTAACACCCTCATGAATCGCTGGCTCTTTATCCACTCCCTGCCTCTCATAAGATCTGTGATCTATCTGATTCTCCGGAGATAAAAAATGATTGCAATAATCTGCCCAGGATGCTCTCCATTTTTCCGCCTGGCTGTGGTCATTCCAATCATTTAGTGGTATTGATATTTTTTCCCAAAGATATTCGCAACCTTTCCCCTTTCTGACTCTAGTTTTTTGATTCCCATTTTCGTCTAATACAGGGATTCGATACACTGCGGTAGTTTTCTTGTCCTTCGGATCATACACCGGCAGATTCGGATTATAAATTGCTCTTCCGTACTCATCTCTTGCATTGGCAAATACTGTTCTCTGTTTTGCCATCCACGCATGTCCTTCATCTAACTCTCTTACTGTCAGCATGATATGTGCATGAGGGTTTCCATCTCCTTTGTCGTGCAGTGCCCAATCTGCAATCATTCCCTGATTTATAAAATTTTCTTTTACAAATGCCCTGACACATGCAATCTGTTCTTCCCTTGTAAGTTCTACCGGAAGTGCGACTTCCACTTCTCGCGCCATCTGCGCATCAGATCTTTTTTCAATTTTCTGTACTTCATTCCATAAGGTCTCACGATTCTGATACTCCATCGGTGCATTTTTCGGCAATAGGATTTCATTCATAATCACACCACCCTTATGCGTAAAATCATGTATGAGACCTGTTTCATCATTATATAATTTCTCGCCTGCACGGTAAGCCGCAGATGCCACCGCAGATCTTCCACCGGTGCGTGAAATTATTTTAATGGAACAATGATAGATTGCCATTTGCGATTCCTCCTTTCATGATTTTTTGGTGAGCAACATGGCAGCCGTCCGCAGGACTCCATGCAAGTGAAACTTGGTGCTGTCTGCATAAGACCCGCCGACGGAACGCACCCGGCAGCTTTTGCTGACCGGTTCGACCATCGGGAGAAACTTATACAATGTGGGCTTCGCCCACATATAAGTGCGCCCTTAACAAGTTAAGGGACGTATGAAAATCATAACTCCTGCTCTACTTTTGCTTCGCTAGGTTTCATTCCCTCATTCATTGCTTTTGTGAAAAAATTTCCATTTCGTTCCTGCTTCTTTAGAAATTCCAGCAATTTGATTTTATCTTCCTCTGTGGTAGGTCTGCCTAAAACCGATTCCACAATTCCACCAAGTTCAATCAATCGTCTGGTTCTTTTCTTTCTCTCCTCTTCGGAGTGTCTTTTCTTCAATGCACGCTCCTGTGCCTTAAACTGTTCCTGCTTTTTCTGTAATTCTAATATCTTTTCTTCAAATGTTTTTGTTGCCATAATCTTCATCCTTTCCATAAATCTTATTTAATAATTCGAGTATCAATCGTAACGATTCCATCTGCTCTAAGGTCAGATTTTCAAGAGTTCTATCTTCCATTATCACATCTTTGATATCCGCAAGAGATGCTTTGATTGCATCAAAGGTTCTAATATTTCCTTTTACAAATATTGTCTGATACATACAGCTTTGAATAAAAAATTGTGATTTTGATAATCCGGACAATGTAATGCGCTTATCAATCAAAGACTTTTCTGTTGGTGAAACCCGGAAATTCATAATCGTATTTCTCTTTCTTGCTTTTTCATCTTTTTTCTTTTTCGGAGCGCCACCGGACTGTGTATTTCTACGATAAATCTTATCTTGCATTTTATTATTCCCCTCCCTCATTTTCTTCCTTAAACACCTCATCCAAGCGATTCGCCATATCCTGCTGAACCGACGGATACAGATGGGCATACCGCTCTGTGATCACGCTGCTTTCGTGTCCTAGTCGCTCAGCTATCTCTATTGGCGAATATCCAAGATTGATCAAAAGTGCACAGCTTGAATGTCTGAGATCATGGATTCGTATTCTCTTGACTCCGGCAGCTTTACTTCCTCGATCCATCTCATGATGAAGATAGGATTTTGTAATGGTAAAAATTCTGCTTTTCGGATTCACTTTGTATAACGATGCCAGATAATCCTCTATCTCATCACACAGGAATTGCGACAAATCTATGATTCGATTACCCTTTTCTGTTTTCGGTGTAATGATAATTTCCTCACCATGAATCACCTGATAGTTTTTGTTGATTTTTAATTTCCGGTTCTCAAAATCAAAGTCCTCGCTTGTCAGTGCAAGCAATTCTCCGCAGCGGATTCCTGTCCAATACAGGAGCTGGAACGCATAATAGGAAATAGGCTTGTCCTTCATCTGCTCTGAGAATTTAAGATATTCTTCTTTCGTCCAAAACAACATCTCTTTCGCCTTGGCTCTTCCTAGCTTTCTATTGGAAATACATGGATTTTTCGGTAAATCATAATATTTTACTGCATGATTGAATATTGCATTTAGCTGATTCTGTATCGTTCGCAAATAGGTTGGTGCATACCCTTTTCCGTTATCATCCCGAAGCATCAAAAGCTCGTTCTGCCACTGCAAGACATCCGTACCGGATATCTCTGAAAGGCTCTTATTGGAAAAGTACGGGCGAATATGCGCCTCTATGATATTTTCCTTGGTCACATACGTTGTAGGCTTAATCTGCGGCTTTAAATCTCCCATATAGATATCAATAAATGTGCCAAATCCCATATTAATATCCTTTGATCTCTTAGCAAGAAATTCATGTTCATAGGCAGTCGCTTCTTTCTTGGTCTTAAAGCCTCTTTTCCCATGCTTTTTCCGATTGCCCTGCCAATCTTTGTAATAGCAGGCGACACGCCATGTGTCACCGCTATATCCATTCCACTTATCTTTGTATACTGCCATCTTCTCATCTCCCTTCTAATACTCATATGGTTTTCCACGAAGCATTTTTAAATAGTCATCGTGGAGATTTGCCTGTGCCTCTAATGTCCCTACTGATGCTTGTGTAAAGAGTGTCGAAACTAGATAGGACTGCATATTTTTGATATGCAAATCTGCATCTATAATACGATCGAGCACGGCACAGATATGTTCATAGCGCAGTTTCATAAATTTAGACTTTACAACACTCCACGGATATTTTGTTTCCCTGATTACTACCGACTCTCTAGGGAAACATACCATGTCACAGATCACCTCATAGATTTCATTCACCATGGATACCTCATCTGTAGAATGTCTGCCTGCCACCTCATAGAGCCACTCCAAATGGATATTCTCTGAAATTAAATCTCTGTAAGCATCAATCTCTGTCTCTCCATCTATCTCACAATGGATTTTCTCTGATGGATTGATGGATTTATTATTTTTCGTTTTAATTGTCTGTCTTATATTGTCAGTATTATATTCCGTGGGATTATCCGTCACGGTTTTTCCGTGATGGTTTACCCGCGACGGTTTATCCGTGACGGTTTTACCGTGACGGATAATCCCACATGGTTCTTCCTTATCGCTTCGCTCTGTAAAGACTTCTATTTCGCTAATATACTTTCCATCGCTTCCTCTCGACTTGGTGCGATTCATATATCCAAGCTCTTCTAACTTTGTGATAGATTTCCGAATAGAATCAACTCCATCCGGCACTGTTGCAGATAAGCCTGCAATGCTAAATTCGGTTTACTTTCCCGGCAACAACAATTGCTCTAGGATTTTCTTTTTTGAGTTCGTCATTTAACTGCTTGATGACTTCATACGCTTTCGCTCTGGAAACACCAAGGTCAAACTTTACGGTATCAACCCCTACAAAAAGTGGTAATCTTTCTGCCATAGCCAAGACTTCCTTTCATAATGTTTTATAAATATTAGTATTTGTTATATTTATGAGTATATCGTATTATTATTCATTGTCAATATTAGTTTTTATGATATTTTTTATTTTCCTATATAAATATTCCAGATCATCTGTTATAATATTATTTATAATATTAAAGTCAAAATGGAGGTTTGCTATGAGCGTGATAGATGGAAACAAAGATAATATCTTCGGTGAACGCCTTAAAAATCTACGTACCGTAATAATGAAAAAAACTCAGAAGGAGTTCTCTGAGTTCATGAACATTCCACAGCCTACTCTATCTGCTTATGAAAGTGGTAGAAATAAGCCAACTGTAGATGTGGTGATTAATATTGCTGATAAATGCAATGTATCTGTAGATTGGCTATGTGGACGCGATGATGCCGCACGAATGAATTCTCTCGGTGATGTTATGAGCTTCTTATTCGAGCTATACGAAACCAAGGAATTCTCATGTAAAACTGTCGTTCACGATCGAGTTGATATTGAAAATGGGGATGAAACAGATGACGCAGATCGCAACTGGATTCAGATGATGTTCTACCATTGTGAAAATAAGCGTGATCCAGAACAGACTTATAGCCAAGATATCTGTGCCATGATTAAGAAGGTCTATGAGCTTCACAGTAGACTTGTAAATTATGATTATCCTCAAGACTATTATAATTCTGAAAAAAAACGCTTGATTGCTAGTTATGAAGATTATCCTATCACCAAAACGGATTTTTCCGGGATTTCTGAGGAAGATCGCTTGAAAAAGAGAAATGAACTTATGAGAGCCGAATGGGAGAAAGCAAGTAACACACCTAATTAAAGGAGTTTCATGGAATGAATAAGCATGTCAAACCAAGTATTGATTATTACTTACGATATATAGATTCCGAAGCATATAAAGATGCAAAAAGGAAAGCTGAAAATAACAACAAGACTCTTGTCGAAGAATATATTCGAAAAGAAAAACCACAATGGAAGAATCGGACCGATTGCTTTGAAGATGGACGGATTTCAATGGTAACGATTTGTGATACATTATCTAATGAAGGTGTTGCTAAACTAGTAAAGAGACTCCATACACTTCCCAGAAAATCATTTAAAGTAAAGAATTATTTAAACAAACCAACTGCAATAAGAAAATATGATTATGTCCATTTACAATACTCTCATACTCAAACTGCACTATTGGCAGAAATTGGATTATTAAGCGATAAATATATTAAAACCATAGTGATAACATGGACACAATTAAATAGTTACTTTGCAGTTATACAATATGATTTTCATTTTCGCCAACCCCTAGATGACAACAACTACGTCTCCTTCATGCAAGAAAATATAATCAAACTTAGCTCCAAGGATTTTATTATATGGTATCCACTAATTAAAAGTAAAAAACAAGCATTGGACGAACCATTACTCACTCAAATGAATCAAGACTACTTTCCATTATTGATTCAACACTACATAACAACTTATTTGTATAGTGAGCAAGGGAAAAAACATCCACTTGTTAACATTACAACTTATACTCGCGAAAAACCTTTTGATATTCATAGTCTTTATTTGGAAGATTTAGGAGTATCTTATTACAATAAAAAAGAGCACTATGTGATTTCAACAGATTTTGATGAAACCAATTTTGTATTATTAGCTGATAATAATCGTATTCCTCATATAAGTATTGTAGGTTTTATTGCTAAGTACGGAAAAGAATTCTATTATCACTTCTGTGGTTTGCGAGAGCTAAAAATTTTTGAGGAAGAGTTTTCTAAATTTTCTTCTGGAAGGAAAAAGATCTCATATAATCATAAGTTTATGACTTTATTGAACAAATTTCAAAGTTTAATTGAGTACTCTCCTTCAACAGGCAATGATTTTTATAAACATTTTAATTCTAATTGGGATTTCTATTTATGCAATGACAAAGAAAATTTTAAAGACTTCAATCACAAATATAGAAAAACAAATTATCAAAAAATTTACCAAGATAATTATTCATACCTAAAAATACTTTCTGAAATTAATTATACAAAAAGTAACCAACGTATTGCTGTTATTGCAACAATTGCCTCAGTCATTGCTGTTCTAATATCTCTTATAACATTAGTTGCTTAACAAAATTGCAAATAATGTAGACATTTTATAGACGTAGAAAACGGGAAGTCAGCATTTATACGGCTTCCCGTCATTTGTTTACTATTCAAACTCTACGCACATTGGCGTATTCATTGTATTTTTTAACATTTTTCTATGCCCTTTCATACGAAAAATCAATGCTTTTCTCTGTCGTTTTTGTGGTTTCAAAAGAATTGGTTACCAAACGATTACCAAATGGGGTTGCGCTTACCACTAGATTCGCTTACTGATAATCTCTTGTTCAGCCGGAGATATCCTTAATGCTTCCATTGCTTGTTTAACTGTCATCTTCATAGTTTCCATAAGATTCTTTACATCTTCGACTTTGCTCTCAATTACTTTTTGCGCAGCTCTTTCTTCTGCAATCCTATCTGCAATTTTTACTGCAGCATCTTCTACAATCTGACACACGACCTCACGACCTCCTTCCGTTTCCTTGAAGTAATGAACCTGCTTTTTTAGTATCTCGTTATACATGTCGGCTGCTCTTACACAACCAAAATCATGTACCAGCCTTCCTATTTCTGTATCGTCATTTTTATACGCACCATTAACATATATGATATGCGAGCCATCACCAAAATCTCTGTTTTGCTCCTTTACTACACGCTCAACATGATATAATGGCAAATCCCCTTTCATAACATCATTCTGCGTAATGAAGATCACATAGGAATCCTTGATTTCTTTGAACTTCTCTTTTTCCTTGAGCATTCTGGTATCAACCATTGCACTATGGAATCTTGCTCTCTGTGGTACTGCTCCTGAATCTGCTCTTTGCACTTCTATGTCATAAACTTTTCCAGTAGAATCAACAGCGTATATGTCAATGGTAATACAACGACCACCAACCACCGGATTTTTATATTCACGCTGTCCCACTACTTCTATGACCTTCATATCACTTCTTTCAAATATGGTGTTCAGCAGATATTCAGTTGCTTCAATATTTCGGTCAAAGACGAGACTCATGAAGTCATCATCAAATAAACAAAGCTTATCGACTGCCTCAAGCGTTTCCTCTGACCATTGTTTCTTTATTTCTTCTGACAAATTATCACCTCAACTTCCTTGCATTGTGTAATCTGCCGTATTCCTTATAAATGCCTCTCAGCCTCCATAACGAATACAAGAAAACATCAAATAGATAAAATAACTCAAGAATATTATACTTCAAAAGTCCTGTTTTCTCAATTCATTTTTAACTATCATCGCTCTCTTTTTCTACACGCAGCATTTCCCTGAATTGCTCCAGCTCCAAATCCATCTTCCAATGCTGATTATCCTTATCTGGCTTTTTCTCAAAAAGATATGCTGCTCCATTTAGTATATCCACTACTGTTACTGCCAATGCCAACATATCATTTCTAAATTCCTCATAACTTTCCTCTGAAACAGAAAAATCGCCAGCCGATAATTGACTGACGATTTCCTTCATTGTTATCTGCATTTCCTCTACGGAATCAACAATGCGTTCAATATTCTCTTTTTTGCCAACCATGCAAATGTTACTGTAAATACAGCTTCGTACTATAAAATCCTTCTTATACAATCCCGACAACTTAGCTCTTTCTTCTATTAAAGAATACTGCCAAGGCGAGCTTGGGCGAAAAGCGATTGTTGGGTGTCCTTTATGTTTACTCGGCATATTTTTTTACTCCTCATCATCTTCGTTCTGTTCATTTAATCCATCAAGCTGGTCTGCAAGGTCTCTTGACTGATCAGGATACAAATGCGAATAAGTCTGTAGCGTTGTTACAATTTTTTCATGCCCAAGACGATCTGCTACAAGCTGGGGGGATGCTCCTAACTTACTAATCAGTAAGGAAGCATGTGAATGTCTGATATCGTGCAATCGAATCTTCTTTACACCCGATTCCTTTACCCCTCGAAGCATCTCATGCTCCAGATATGATTTTGTAATATGAAACATTCTGTCATTAGGCATAATTCCATATAATTTAGCTGTATAATCATTCAGCTTTTCCACAAGAAAATCCGGTAATGCAATCACACGCTTCCCTTTCTCTGTCTTTGGTTCTGTGATAACATCCTTTCCTTTTATTCTCTGGTATGATTTGTTGATATCCAAAGTTTTCTCTTCTGCATCAAAGTCTGCCAAAGTAAGTGCAAGCAATTCACCGATTCGAATACCCGTCCAGTATAATGTAAGAAATGCATAGTACGAAATCTCTTTCTCCTGCATGGTTTCTAGGAACTGTTCAAATTCTTCCTGTGTCCAGTAGTTCATTTCATCAGCACTTCCCTTTCCCATAGTCCCCGCCTGTTTTGCTGGATTACGAGGAAGGTCATAATACTTCTGAGCATAATTGAAGATAGCCGACAACTGATTATTGATAGTCTTTAGATAGGTCTGAGAATACCCCTGTTTCATTAGTTCTGTCTGCCACTTTCTTATATCTGCCGCAGTAATATCGAGCATTTTCTTTTTACCAAAATACGGAAGAAGCTTAAGCTCAACAATATAATCCTTGCTACGCATAGTGTTCTCACGCAATCGCTCTTGCATATCGCTACGATAAATTTCCCAGAATGCTTCAAAGCTAATGTCTATCTGGTTCTGCTGTTTTTCCAAGAACTTATTTCCCCAGGCTTCTGCTTCCTTTTTGGTACGAAATCCTCGTTTGTGCCCCTGTTTTTTCTTGCCGTAAATATCATGGTAGGTTACTCGTACTTCCCATCCTTTATCAGGTCCATTGTTTTTTAAGTACATCTACTCACTCCTTTCTAAAATGCTGCAAGCCATCATCTGACTTGCAGCAACAATTCCCTCTACTACGCAAGACCATAGCAACGCTCCGAGAAATACTTTTTAGGCACCTTACCCGCCACAACAATATAACCTTGCTCCTCCAGTTCTTCATTCATCTGCTTGAGCAACTTGTAAGCTCTGGATCTTGATATACCCAACAATGCCATCAAATCTGCAGCGGTATAATAAATACAACAATTCTTCTCGTCCATAATAATGTCCTCCTTCTAACGAATTTCTTGTTTGCTTTGTATCCTAGAAATAATGTATCACTCAAAATTACTGGTTTCCTTTACTGTACTTCTCCTCTTAATGCTGCACATGCATTTTTCAATGATTGATAATCAATCAAATAGTGTCTTCGAGATCTGAACTTTACACTTCTTTTGTCTGTATCCTCAATTAGAACCCCATAATCATGTAGCTCTTCTGATACTTTTTTTACTGAAACTGCATGTCCTATGCGTTTTCTCAAAATATCAGCCAGGTTATTTGATGTGACATAACACACATTTTTCCCCATATCCCAATAAACTGAACCTATTTTATTCTCATCATATTGCTCACGATTTACTGTAATATGGATATCCGGGTTATCTTTCCCTCTATTCTCTAACAAGTCATAAATCTCAAGAATATAGCTCTTAACATTCTCTTTTCTTCTCAACAGTTTTAATTCATTCGTCTGTTTTTGACCATTAACCTCCAATGCCTTTTCCAAGTCACGAAGATGAGATTGAATATCATTTCCGCCACACATAAAAATTCTAAAGAGATACTCCGTCAACAGAATTATCATTATATGATGTCCTAGTCTGGTAGTAACATCTACCCAGCTTGGTATCCTATAATCCTTAACAAAATTTGCAATATGCTCCTTTGCCTTATCAACATCAGCCATAACTTTCTTTGCAAATTCCTGAGCAATAGATGCCATTTCTTCTTTTTTCATATCCCCCAGTCTTCGCTTATATTCAGATAATTCTTTATTCATTTGCGGAATATGTATTTCTAAAAGTCTGTCCTGCTCGGAGAAAATACTTTCTCCCTCTATAAACTCTGCTGTAATAAAAATCATAGCTGAAGCTTTATTCTCAGATGCTATTCTTGTTGCTGTATCAAGGCGATCTCGGTATTTGCGTTTATCATACTCACGATTCTTTTTGTGGTAATCATCTATCAGATATCCCAGTCCAACCGCTGCATAGATATTCTTTGCCAACTTATCATTAGTAATTCTGTCATCAAACAATACTTCTAAATCTGCGGATGATACTGTCCACTGTGTATAAAGTCTCGTTAGCGTTGTTTTCAAATGTCCTGATGGGGCTATCATCGCTGTGACGAATCCTGGAATATTTCCTGTTTCTATCAATAAAGGCTGAATAACCGCAGATAACGCCGAATAAAATAAAACCTCCGTCACACCTGGCATAAAAGTTATATATTTCTTGAATGTGTCATAATTGAAAGTTGTTGCAGATAACCACTTATGGGGCGAGACTGATTTAACAGTCTCGCTAACCCCTTTCTCACAAAAAGTTTTGTCTGCTACCACCATAATTTGACTATTATCAACCTTGTAATAACCAGGTGCCGCAATTACTGTTATCTCAGTTTCTAAATCAGGATTTAGGGCTTCCTGCTGGAGTTTGAATGCCAGAGTCAATTTATCAAATTTTTTAAGCATAACAGTATTTTGGCTAAAATCTCTAAAATAATCTATTTTCAAAAAATCCTCTACTCGAAGCGATTCAGATTCTCCACCTCTTTGATATCTTACCCTAACATCGTAGGAAACCGAGTCCTCACCAATCGTTAAATCCTTAGTGATATACTTCTTAACCACATAAGGCTCAAAATCTGCGACTTTGTGATTTCCTACATAATAGCCATCATTTAAGTAAAAAGCCTCTCTTTCCTTTGTGATTTCACTTTCATTTGAATTTGGCATATTCATATCCCTCCTAGTCAACATCAATTATTTTGCTATTTAGAATTTCTGGAATCCCTATCCTATTTTGGGCTAATCGGTTGTAATAATCATCCTCAGCCTTTCGTTTAAGTTTTTTTGTCATTTCTTTAAATGAATCGCCTGGTGCAACAATTCTTGTCAAAGACACAAACACTCTCAACAATTTTGAAATAGACTTCACCTGATTTTCGAGTTTTTTGTATTCTTTGTGAAATTCCTTCATTTCATCTTTTAAATCAAGTAAATCTCTTATCTGCTCCTGATGTTTTTGAACAACACGAGCCTCCTTTTTATTGCTCTTCTCCAGCATTTGCACTTGAAGCTCCATTGAAGCTACTTTATTTCGCAATTTTCTGATCTGTTTGTCCTGACTGTTTATTTCTGCCTCGTAGTTTCTTGTCATCTCACTTAACCTTTGAGCATATTCCTCATCTAGCCAGCTTTTTACCTGAAGCGTCAATGCATGAAAATTTTCATTGTCCTCAACCACCTTATTCCATTCTTCTGCCAGATTTGGATTGTTGCCATATTTTATGCCACTGCCATTACACAGCATCATGAACTGTTCATTTGTTAGTGATATACCTTTATTTTTAGACATGATGGAATCCTCCTACTTTATTTTTGTAAATCTGGTGGGAAAAGGGGGGAGAACTTCCCACTTTCCCACTTGAATTACAAGTATTTTTAACTCTTACTATTTTTCATCTGTGCACATTTGAATTTAATAAGTAATTACAAGTGCATTCTATACTGTTTTCCTCGCAAACGCGAAAGAACCTAAACGACGTTTTTTATCGTTTAGGTTCTTTTTACATTTTTTACTATTTATGCTATTTTGATTTATTACTCTTCTTCTGCGGGCAAATCTACTTGCATCATATCAGCCATGATTCTCAAATCATACTCATCTATTGTCCATACATTAGGTCTTTTTTCACTCAATATACTGACACGCCATAAAATTTCATAACGAACACTTTCTGGAATTTGGTTCCAATTAACTTTTCCTGTTTTCTTATTTACGGTAGCATGCTTTTGACCATCTTTTTTGTAATAGGTCAGATTATCAATCAATATATCAAACAATTCTAAAGTAAATACATCACAATTGCTAAATACATTGGAATCCTTTATCTCTTCTAGCTTATTTCTGCTTGTCTTTCCATTTTCTGACTTATGATTAAAAATGTATCCCCTTTTCACATCAACATAATCCGGAGTAATTAGATCAAGACTTTTCGATATTGCATTCGCTTTATCAATAATCGTCGCACTCACCAACTCTTTGTCATAATCATATGTTTTTTTTACACTTTTAAAATATCTATGTACTATATACTCCCTGAATATATCAGACACAGCCATTACTGGCTTATCAATAAATTCCTGACATTCCAATCTTCTGGCATGTTCTCTGAGAATTATTTCTATCCCCTTATTAAGATCATATTTTCCATCTTCAATCATCAAATCACCTACTCCGTATTTTTGTCGCAATAAATATTCTGTATTATAACATCCTTATGCAAAGTTTTTATAATCCAAATCCAGAGGTTCTCCACTATTTAAGCGATCCCATGTATTCTGTATTCTCCCTTTTAGCTCCGTCAATTCAATCTTGCTTTTATGCCACTTGTTACCTGTCTTATAACTGACTGCATTTATTGCAAAGTGTATATGCTTATTACCTGTACTATTATGAATTGCATAAAACACCTGATATTCTTCCCAAAGCATAGCCGCAACCTTTTTAGCAAATCCAATAATCAAAATATCATTCTGAATATTAGTTGGGAATGAGATAACCATATGATATATACGACGATTCTTATTCTTCCGCAATGCTTCCTGCATAATCATAATCTGCTCTGCAGCAACCTTATATTTTAATGACAATCCTCTTGCTCCAATATATGAAATTTTCTCTGCATCCTTTTTTCCTTTACCAGCAATATATTGTAGCAAGTTCATTATATCATATTCTGATGGATAGTATTTTGGAATGAGTTTTATTACAAGAGTCCCCACAACCGCTTCACCTCATCCTCAAGAAATTTATCCTCTCCATAATTTTCTTTAATATAATTGCAGATATCCTGTGTGACAGCCGCCACATATACATCAAGCTTCACACTATTATTCTTCACATTCCGTTGTTTTAATACAGTATCCAATATATATTCAGTTACTGTCTTATTTTCATTATCTGCTAATTTCTGGATTTTCTTTTTTTCTTTCTCTGATACTCTAAACTTAATCTCTTTAGTCTTATTTTCTTTCATTAGTATCATCTTCTTTCTATATATTTTTTAGTATAATTATATTTTTAATATTAGTATTTATATATAACAGGATACGCATTTACTCATGCATTTTTATCTCCAGTTCCGTTCTAACTCCAATCATTTGATTTAGTAATCCATTCAAATCATGGATATTTTTGTTCCCACATTTTTTATTCTATTTTTGGTTCAAAATGAAAAATTAAACACCAACAGTTATTTAATAAAATCACTTGATAACTCTTTTTACTAAATTGTTTATGCGAAATGAAAATTTATTTTGTCCTTTACTTCGAATTAACCACATATGAACAGGAGGTACGATATACAATGAAAGAAAATCTATTAACAGTTAGTGATGTCTGCGATGAGCTAGGGATAGGAAAGACCACAGCCTACAAACTCATTAAAGATAAAGAAATTCACTCCGGAAAAATAAGGAAGAAAATCATCATCCGCAGATCGGATCTTGATGATTACATTGAAAAATCCCTCTCCGCAGACAAATAAGCATACACCGCCATAACTCATTATTGGGTTATGGTAGGCTATGCCCGACTTCTAAAAAAGCGATACGGTCAAATCCGTATCGCCCTTTATTTCAGTCATATAATTTCATATTATTTCTTTGTAGTAATAGTCTTTATCGCAGACCAACCGGAATATATCTTTTTTCCATTTACCGTTTTATATGTCCTGATACGAACATAATATTTCTGTCCTGCTGATAACCCTGCAATAGAGCTACTGGTTGTCTTACTCTTTGAAATCAATTTCTGCTTGGCATTTTTGAAACTCTTGCTTGTGGAATACTGAATCTGATAGCCAGTAACCTGTGATGTCTGTTTTTTCCATGTCACCTTAATGCCTTTTGAGATTGCTGTAAGCTTTGATACTGATGTTTTTGCCGGAACAATATTAAAGGTCTTGGTATAGGCTCCGCTATAATTGCCCTTCATAGTAATTGTTACTGTAGCTTTTCCAACTGCCTTGTTATTCTTATAGGCAACCGTATAGAAATCGGAGCCAACTGTATTACCAGCATTGTCCTTTATTGTTACAGTCGGTTTCTTGTTCTTTCTATTATATGTGAAACTGCTAGACGATAACTCAACACTCTTAATTCTGCTAATAATCTCAGATGACTTTACATCTTGACACTCTCCACATTTCCATTCGATTTTTCCGTCCGAATTTTTTGTTGCTGGAACTACTAATTTTTCATAAATATGAGTATGTGTACCGTCAGCAGCTTCTGTTTTTGTTGCTCCACATACGCTACATACATAACTCTGGCTTTCTGTTCCCGGATTATTCGCAGTCGTTTTTATAGTGCTTGCACTTACCCATTTATGCCCTAATGCTTTTGTTTCCACCTTAGTCCTGCTCATTTCTTTATGGCAAACTTCGCAATAGCTCACATTGTCATAGCTTCCGTCATGAGTACAGTCTGCTTCCTTGACATTCTCTTTTACAAGTGCAGACGCCTTATGATTCTGCGTTTTCTCAATAACTTTTCCTGCTGTTAGTATCTCTCCACATCCATTACATACAACATCACCTGTGTAGCCTGTTGATCCGCAAGAAGCAGCCGCAACATTTTTAGTTTGGGTGCCACCAGTATGTTTTGTTTTATCTACAGCAATATCTTCTGTTTTGGTCGTATTACATTTCTGACAGGTATATGTTTTCGTTCCCTTCTGATTACAGGTCGAAGCCTTAGTCACCACTCCACTATCCCAAGTATGCCCTGTTTTCTCAATATTTTTACCTGATGAGAGTTTTTTATCACAATCTTTGCAGTAGGTATCACCAGAATAGCCCTCTTTAGAGCAAGTAGCCGCAACTGCGTTTTTTACCACTGTTTCTCCTGTATGACTAGAACTATTGGTTGCAATTTCCTCTGTCTTGGTATCTTTGCACACAGAGCAAGTATAAGTTTTAATTCCTTTCTGATTGCAAGTCGCAGCTTTTGTTACTGTCCCGCTGTTCCAAGTATGACCTGTCCTTTCAATAACTGTACCTGAAGAAAGTTTTGTATCACAATCCTTGCAGTAAGTATCTCCGCTAAATCCATTTTCAGTACATGACGGATTAACCTTATTTTTTAATATTGTAGCGCCTGTATGGTTATTTTCATTTTTTGCAATATTCTCTGTTTTGGTATCATTACATACCGAGCAGGTATATGTCTTTACTCCTTGCTCAGAGCATGTGGCGAGCTTTGTAATCGTTCCAGAATCATAAGAATGTCCTCTCGCCTGAAGAACAGTTCCACTCTCGACAACTGCTTCACAACAGCTATACACTCTATCTCCTGTATATCCATCTTCCGTACAATTCGAAGCCTTCTTGTCCTTTAATATTATTTCTCCTGTATGAGCTGTCGGATCGATCTCGATATTATCTACATCAATGAAAGTATTATCTATAAGATATCCGCCTGTTTCCAAATCTCTAGTCCAGTCCTCAAATAAAGCATAAATTCTGGTAGTACCTTTGCTCGTGCAGGTTGGTTCCTTTGTTCGCACATAAGCCATCATACTTGTTTTGACAACATAAGTTTCCATATGAGAGCTATCACGCTTACACCTTCTAGTGGCGGTACAGCTTTTGTAATCATCAGCCCACTTATATTCCCATTCTCCGAAATCATGTCCTAATTCTTCAGAGAACATATATATATCGCATGAATAAAATGTCTGACCATTATAGTCAAACTTTGCATCATATGTACTTGTCCCAGGGGAAGTACAAGTTGGCTCATAATAACTAACTAGCCAAGTTTCCGCCTCTCCAGCATACTCATATCTCTGCATACACTTAGCACAAATATAATATACATTCGCTTCCCTATGATTTTCATTCCAAACAAATTCAATATCCCCACTTACATGGTTACACGAAGCTGCATACACCTTCATATTTCCGCAGCATAAAAAACCAAATACCAGAACAAGCACAGCTATCCAGCATTTATTCCTAAATCTTCCAATCATTTCTTTCATAGAATTTTTCCTTTCGTTTTTTATTCCTGCCGCAGTAGTCCTATTGTACTAGATGGACTAAATAACACCTTACAACTATAGAAAATTCTCTATTATATCTATAAGATATATACATTCCTATTGGAGCAAAAAAAAGCGACGATACAGATTATCTCCGTATCGTCTTTATTTATGATCTTAAAATATATTCAATTACATCCTCTTTGAAAATCAACCATTTATTTCCTACCCAGTGACCTTCTATAATTTCCTCATGGATAAGCTTTAATGCTGTATTTTTTCCTATGTGTAATATTTTCTGCATTTCTTTTAGTGTCAGTACATCAGGCTCATTTGGCAACATTCTTTCTTCCTCCCTTCTGTCCTTTAACAGAATGTTCGGTATCGAATAGCTTTTTATGGTTTATTTGAGTTTATTTCATCATAGAGATTATATTCCTCTATATTTTTAGGAATTACATGATATATCTATATAGATATTAGTAAAAATGAGAAAAAAATAAACGATACAGATTTCTCCGTATCGTCTATTCCCCAGTGCATAAAATCATTTACCTTCAGCAAATGTATTTTGAATTAAATCTTTTTCCATTCTGTTATTACTTAATCCTGATTCCTCAATAGCTTCATTTCTAAGCTGGATCAGATTATATTCCGGACCAAGTGCATCATATTCTGCTTTTACTTCCTTATTTTCAAGAGCTTTTTTCTTATAATTTTTATAGTTGCCCATTCTTAGAGTTTCCTTTCTATCTCCCCCTGTCTATTAACAGGATGTTCCAGTAATTACAATATTTTATAAATTATTATCTGCTTTCAGTTCTCTCTTATATTTGTAATAAGTGCCTCTGGCAACACCTACCAGCTTCATACATTCAGCATCATCAAGAGTTCCCTGAAAGTCTTTGCTATATTTTATAATCTGTTCTTTTGATTCAACCGATTTCCTGGTTACAAGCTTGGCTCCTTTAGGCTGTCCTATCCGCTTGCCATTAAGTCTTGCTGTCTCCATTCCCTCTTTCGTCCTCTGGTGTAAATCCTCAACCTCTTTTTCAGACTGCTCAAATGCAAGGCGAATCTGTCTCTCAGCCAGAGTAAAAATATATTTATTCAAAGCTTCAATAATTGCTTTCATCAGATCATCTGTAGCATCATCACCGCTATTCATAGTAATACTAATCTGGTTATCTATTGCCTGCTTATAGGTTGCTGTATTGATATGTGGCTCTTTTAAGAATACCAGATTGATATTTTTATTGAAAAGCTCTTTATACAGTTCAAATCCTTCATCCGCTGTCCTACTCATACGAGATACGCTGTCAAAAATTATCGTATCATCAGCCTTTACCAATCGCAAAATTTTATCAAATTCCTTTCTGCCCTGAAATTTAGTTCCAGTATAAACTTCCTTGACGATATGAGCATTCGGATACAGCTTTTTAATATTACGCACCTGTCTTTCGATATTCTGATTTGGTGTAGAAATTCTACAGTATCCATATTCCACTAAAAATCATCTCCTCTCTGTCGTATCAGTATCAAATCTAAGGTTATCTCCATTAGTGTCAAAAGGTGGATTTTTGACAGCCTAAAACAGCACTATTCAGATGCCACTTCTAGGGTTCGTTACTTTTAACACCAATTCCATAAATAAAAATGCCTCCTTTCATTTCTATGTAGATAATACATAGATGAAAGAAGGCACTTTGCGTGTCCATTGTAATATTAACTTTATTTCATTATATCAACACTTGCTATCTTCTCGCTATAGCTGCATTAACATTTTCAAATCCTCTTGCTTTAAATTCATCTCTCATACTCTGAATTTCAACAGGCATAATTTTCGAAATAGAGTTTGTCTCTTTAATACATGTTGTAATAGTTTTAACAACATTATCCATTCCATCAACCAACATCTTTCGTTTTGCTTCTTTTAGGATGTATTCAATATCTGCTCCGCTATAGCCTCCGCCTTCCATTTCAGAGGATATAGTAACAATTTCTTTCTGAGATATATCAATTTGTAACTTCTCTGAATGTATTTTAACAATCTCTTTTCGCTCATTATTGTTAGGGAGATCTACATAATATATTTTATCAAATCTTCCCCGACGCAAAAGCTCCGCCGGCAATTTAGATACATTATTAACAGTTGCAATAGTAAAAATCATTGCCTGATGTTCCTGCATCCATGTCAAAAATTTTCCTAGCATTCTTTGTGACACCCCCGAGCTATCATCGTTAGATGAAAAAGCTTTTTCAAATTCATCCAGCCACAATACGCAAGGTGAAATCGCCTCAGCAATTTGCAATGCATTAGACAGATTCTTTTCTGTCTCGCCAACATATTTATTCATAAGATTTCCAAAATCAATTCTTAATAATGGCAAACCTAACACATTCGCAGACACCTTGGCACATAACGACTTTCCACATCCCGTTACTCCAACCAAAAGCATTCCCTTCGGAAATAAAATTTGACGCATACTATCACCATTATTTGTTACATCCAGGATTTTTTTAGCGTCACTTACCCAAGCCTTTAGTCTATCATAGCCTCCAAGATTATTTTTCTCAACTGGCTCTTCTATAGAAATCAATCCTGTTTGATTTAATGCTTTCACCTTTAGTTTTCGAAGGTGTAAAAGAATATCTTCTTCATCTTTGCATAGATAACAACTCTCTAAAATATTCATTTTTGTTTGTGCTCTCGTCAGACCAAGACAACATTCAGCAGCACTGTTCTGAAAGCTTTTGGAAAACTTATTTTTTCCAAAAGTGCTTCTAACTAAACACTTCACATACTCTACACACTCACTTCGTTTCATATAAGGAATTTCTATTGTCGTAGACAATCGCCCTAACCCAGCAGGCAAAATATTTGTATCAGAAATCAAAATAACCATAATTGGTTTACTTACCATGTTCGGATTGTCTAATTCCAATAGCTTTTTTAATGAAACTTCAACCCTGTAATCAGAAAATAATCTATTACTATTACTAATTACCAATACTGTATTTTTGAAAGAAAGTTCATACATCCATTTATTTATTGTCAGAGAAAAATCTTGTGCTTCTGTTTCCTCAATCGGTACATCAAATCCTTCTAACATATCATAATGAATAATTTCATATTCCTGCATAAAGACTTGTTCTACGATTCTTTTTACAGTATCTTCCTCATAGGTAATAATTTGCAAAAGAGGAACCTTTGCTCGCTTTTTTTCTTCAATCAGGTTCTTTATACTGTCCTTCATTATGCACCTCTACCTTTTTATCATTCTTTTGGCAACTTCTATCCCCAATCCAACTGCACCAACAGCAACAGCACCCAAAACAGTCCCTTCCACTTTTTTATATGTTTTCTTTACAGGATTTTCCGCTTTAATTTTCAAATGAGCATTTCTTATTGCCTCTTTAAATAGTGTAAAATTTCTATTTATTTCATCCTTATTAACAGCATCATCTTCTCCCAATGCTTTATAAAAATAGTCTACAACCAAGTCTACTGTCTTCTGTCTTTTTTCCTCCGGAGCACTTGAATACATATACTCCATCGCATATTCCATTGCTCTTGCCTTAATTGCATTATCATGATTTTCCAAACACCATTTGGTTGCAGTTCGAAATGCATCCACTTTTCCATATTCCGCCGCTTGCCTTAGTTCTTCTAACGCAGCATTAAAATTATAATTTTTATTTGCCTTAGCAAGCTTCACATAATCCTCAGGATTTGTACTCATATTGATATATATTTTTGCTTCATCATATTGTCTTTCTTTCAAAAAAAGATTTCCTAATCGAGATGCGGCAATACATTTCTTATCTTCTGGTAAATTAGAATCAATAACTATCTTATATGAGGCAATAGCATCTGTTTTTGATTTTTGACATCCCCAACCATTTGCGTAGCAATCCCCAAGAAAACTAAAAGCGATTATGTTCTCATCCGAATATTTTTTGAGTAATTCAAACACCTCTGTTTTTTGCTCTTTACTAAGTTCTGATTTCTTTATCAAAAAATAAAGATCTGCAATAATAACATCATTATTACTCTCAGAAAGTATAGTATCTATTTTTTCTTTTAATTTTTTCTTATCATACCCCATCATCTACACTCCTTGTGTTAATAGATTTGTAGTTTGACTTGTAATGCTTTTAACATATAAAACTGGTTTTTCTGCAAGTTCAATTGAAAAGTTTTTAATCTTTACACAGCCATCAGCAGCTTTCATCATATTTTCTTTTCCGATTTTTTTAATTAAAACTCTTCCACCAATTCCACCTGCAATACTTGCTGGAACTGTCAAGGTTCCTTCACTCAAAAATCCTCCTAATGCCCCCGCCGCAACAGAGCATACGGATGTAATAACAGATTCCAAAACTTCTTCAACAGCTTCTGACTCTGTAATCTTTCCGCTACCACATTGAACACTAACTTTTATAACATCAGTAACAATACTTGCAGCCGCAAGTGTCAATGAATTTAACTGATCTAACGGCATGTCTTTAATGAACTGTGGCATAGAACTCATGTGTTTATTTATTTCAATAACAATAGCCTCTTTTAAAGCTATTTTTACCGCATCCCAACCAATATCTTTTAAATTGACGACAATATCCTCTTTTACGGTATTTTCAGATATACCTAATGTGTGTTCTACTAAAATTGTCACAGCTCTAACAATGGCATCAAGAGCAATAGCTTTCTTCAAACATTCAACCCCAGCAATCACCAATTCTTTATCTGAGAACATACTTAAGTCCACTGTACTGAAATCTCCAGATTGCAATGCGTTCTGAATTTTTTTCGCCTCATCATATGACAATGGTGTGCTAGATATTCCATCATACTCAACAACATCAGTTACAGACCTTGTTGCCGAAAACCCTTTTTTCACTTCATTTAGCTGATCACTAGGAACCAACAACCTTTGATTGCTGTAATCTCCATCTTTAATAGCTTTTACCGTTGCTTCAGCACTAACACAACATTTTGCCTGATAATTTCTAATAACTTTGTTAGTGTTAATATCCCTGATTGAAATATCAACCGAGTTTTTCCCAAATCCGCCACCATCAATAGGCAACACATAAGCTCTATAATTTTTATCATTCAAAATTGCTCTGACATTAAATGTGTATGCTTGATATTTTTCAAATAAAAAGCCTTGCAATCTCGGATTCATGCTTATGTTACCTGTGCTTGCCGCAATGCTATTTTTATATATAAGCTCGTTAATCTGCTCAACTTCATTCAAGACTGAATTAAAGTATTCGCAAATCTGTAGATTAGTCATTCCTTCTAAACAAGTCTTTTTTATTCCTTCTGCAAAGGAAATCTCTTTTTTAGAAATACTCACATTAACTGTTTTTTTCATGACATTTCCTCCATTCCTTATATTTTTGCACATCACCTTTTATTCCTAGACTTAAAACAAGCTTTATTACCGCAACATCATCTATATATCCTAATACTGGAATACAATCTGGAACCAAGTCTATCGGTGACAAGAAATATGTTATTGCTGCTAGCATAGAAATAATAGAACACTTCGGAATATCTCTATACTCCTTCTTTATGTATGACCGTATCATTTCTATCATCACAATTACATTTCGCAAATCTTCTCCAAATACAGGAACCTTTGACATTTTCAATTCTGCTTCATCCAAAATTTTTCCAACTTTATCATTATCTTCCAGTATCTTTTCTGCCTCTTGTCTATACTTTTCATATTCATTTTTTATGTCTTTTTCTGAAAAACTCATACTACACCTCGCCATCAGATTATTTCTTTCACCATATCTCCCTGACTTCTCAGCCACATATCTATCCCATTGCCAAATACCTCTGCAGAGATGATATATGCACCATCTTCCTCACTGATAATCTTTGCAGTAGGAAGCTTGTCTAATACAGCCTCTATGGAAAGACCAGTGTACTTAAACTTAATCTTCCTGAGCTTACCGCCATACATAAACTGGATTCTTTTACGGAACTCTCCTTCCTCAAACCTGTCACTGTATGGAATATGATATCTTTCATCCAAAACTTTCAAATTCTCTATACGATCAATTCTGTAAATCGTTGGGAACGAATCATTTAATACATCAAAATCTTTTCTTACTTCTTCATCATCAATGAACGCTGCCATGTAAAAATACATTTCAGAGAACATAATCGCCAACGGCTGTACCTTTCGATGTACCACTGCCTTGTCCTTTAATCTTTGGTAATCAAATTCTATGTAGCTGTGAGTCTGTATCGCCTGACCAATGCTCCACATTTTATCTATAAAAACCGATTTATGTAGAGGCTCTATATAATGAAATTCTTCATTCTTAATCAGATCTGATACAAGCTTTTGATTAGTCGCCGGCACGCATGTTTCTATGAGCTTATCCAGCATTCCCTTCATTTCATTTTTAGTGAATGCTCTGCTATCCAACAGGATTTTGCATATTGCAAGTATCTCTGGATTGGTAAACTTCAACTTGTATATTGGCTCTAATCTATAGCCTTTTTGAATGCGATCATACACAACAGAGTTGATAATGCCATCCTCTGTTCCTTTTACATCAAGATAATTGCGAATATCATCTATATCTCGCTGGATACTTCTCTCATTTACTCCATAATTGACAGCTTCCTCAGACTTATAAATCAAAGCCCCATTCATAAGCTTTGTATATAATCCCAACACTCTTTCTATCTTGTCAGTACCTTCGTTTCTATCTGCCATTTTGAAACCTCCCTTACTTAGCTATATAATACCAAGTCAGAAGGACACATTCTGTCTTTCTATCGCTACAGCGATAACTTTTTCTAAAAAAAATAATACCATAGAGGCAATGTCCCTATAGTGTCGCTGTATAAATCTGTCTTACCGCTATGCTAATTTTGCCCTCTAAAATACCTCTTCCGTTTACAAAATCTCCAATTTATATTATAACCGCCACAGCGATAATAGTCAATTCTTCCTAGATGTTACTTTCATGGAAAATGCGGCTTAATCTATATAGGAATATCGTCAATTTTATTTCATCCATGTGTAACTTCACCTCTGAAAAATAATTAAAAGGAGTTACAATTATGATTGACGAAGACAACCTACATATCTTTATTCGAAAGCGAATAACCACTTTACGACAAAATGCCGGATATACAATAAATGGACTCGCCTATAAATCCGGTGTATCACAATCCTACATAAGAGATATAGAGCTTGGAAACAAAACGAATATTTCTGTTGAAAAGCTCTTTATGTTATGTCTGGAACTCAATATTTCCCTCTCCGATTTTTTCAATGAAGATTTTATTGTTGCAGAGCCTACCCCTTTGGAAAATCGCATCAATGGAATGAGACCTGAGCAACAAGATACTCTCCTACATTTTCTAAATACTGTAGACTAACTCTAGGGCACCTTAAAGGGTGCTCTTCTTTTTGCACTCACGATACTATTATAACACCTTTTGTCGATAACTAAACCTTTTATTGCACCTTTTGTCGAATTTATAGACCTTTGATTGAGTTATCGAAAGCCGAAGTCTACTTTATAATATACCTTAGAAAGTGGTGAACACATATGGATGAAATAAAATTTGATGAGATGGGACGCCGCCTCGCTGAAATACGCAAGGCTAATCGCTATACCCAAGATCAGCTCGCAGCGGTTCTTGAGCTAACACCAAAGCACATCAGTCACTGCGAATCTGGTACATCCTGCCTTTCCTTCAAAAAGATAGTTGAGTTTTGCAATCTCTGTAATTGCAGTCTTGATTACATAGTATGGGGAAAAAGCAAAGATGATAAAATTGAAAGACTTGATAATACGGTACTATCCATTCTCAGAACTGGAACGGATGAAGAAGTAAATCATGTCAACAGATATTTGGAAATATATTCCGAAATGCTTTTGCAACAAAAAAATATGTAAAAAAGAGGTGTGGATTGTGATTGAACAGTCCACACCTTTGTTATTATCTCTAGTCTGCCAATAGATATTGCTTTAATTTAGCATTTACCACATTCTCTTCAAAATCCTTTCTTATATCCATTGTAGCAGAGTAACATTCCATGAGCATTTTCTTAAACTGCTCCTCTGACAGTTCAGCTCCAGCTTTATGCTGTGGAGCAATCTTTTTCATATCATACAGAACTGCCTCTCCGTATATATATGGTTCCAACTTTTCCGCTATAAAATCTTCAAATATTTTTGCTACTTCTTCAGGCATACAGAACTTATATCTGTTGAATTTTTCTAGCATTTCACAAAATTCGTTTTCTTCCATCAGTTCATCCGGATCAATATAATCTAAGATAAGATTACAAGCTTCAAATATGGCATTTCTCGTCAAATCGTTCATTTTCACATTCTCCAATCTTTTAGTATAATGCCACATTATCTCAATTATTATGGAGCAAACTTACATCTGTAGAGATTGGGAAAATAATTCCACAGAGATTTTAATATCCTCCGGCATAATCTTTTCTGCTTGATTCTTTAATGATCCCATATCGGCTGTAAGATTTCCACCATTCTGATATTTATAATAGCTCCACGCAATAGTCCCTGCCATTGAAGCAATCGTGTCACTATCTCCCCCTACAGAAATTGCTGTCTTGATTACATCTTCAAAACTATCACCCTCAAGAAATGCCTGAATTGCAACTGGCACAGAACCCATGCAGGAAACATCAAATTTATATCGTGGTCTAATTTCATCTATTGAACTATCCAGCATATAAAAATTGTCATTTACATACTCTCTGATTCCATCTTTATCCTTACCTGTGTTCGCAAGATATACACACGCTGCAATCGCCAGTGCCCCCTTTATGCCCTCTGGATGATTATGCGTAACCTCTGCAGAAAGCTTTGCCAACTCAAGAACCTCTGCAAGTGTAGAAGCTCCTAATGCACAGGCTGTAACTCGCATTGCTGAACCATTCCCATAACTACCATAAGCCCCCATAGTTCTATCCTTTAACCACTTTTTGAATGTACCGCCATATCCGGCATTGGGATATTTATTTCCCCACTCTCTCATTTTTTCAATCACAAGCTGGCTAAAATCTTCTATCGAACTATGTAATCTCACAGCATCTGCAACAGCAACACTCATAATCGTATCGTCCGTACATCTGCTTCCCAAACGGAACAACTCAAAATTTTTAGTCTTAATATTTCTTCTCTCATAGGTCGATCCAGCAATATCTCCAATTATCGCACCATACATAAACGCCCCTCCTAAAAACTACCGTCCGAATAGCAGCTATCAAAATATGCACAGTTCAGACAGCAAGACTTACACTGTCTCCGTTCCATTCTCTTTTTAACCTGAATCCAAAATAATAGTTTCTTCATCCTCTCACCCCATTCTCTGGCACTTCTTATTTGATAATGTACTTAAGCATTGACTTAGGGAGACCATTTTTTCTCAATCCGACATAATTTATTGCCAAACCTATTCCGGCACCGATAACAGCTCCCTTTGCCAGATCCTTTCCGGCATCAATCACAGTCCTATTCAAAATATAATTGTAACGAAGTTCATCTGCTACATATGCTAATTTATCTATCATCTTCATAATGTATTACCTCTCTTTCGCTTATTGTTGTTTCATTTACACTGTCATATTACCATTTAAGAATGACAGAATGTGTCTATCTGCTCTTTTTGAATAAAAAAATACTGGACGGCATTTATTACCACCATCCAGCATTTTCGTTCTTTTATATATCCATTGGCTCAAATCCAGCATATTCCTCTAATTCACTTAGCGGAGCATCATCAACACAAAATACGGATTTATCTTCTTCCAAATGAAAATATATCTGATTATTTCCAAGAACACAAAACACAGCATCCTCTGGTACATTTTTTCTAATGTAGTCCATAAGCTGACCTACTGTAACATTTTTTCCCTGTCTCCAATATTTTTTATCGTACATCTATTTCCTCCAAAAAATGCTGGAGAATATCACTATCTCCAGCATTTATTTCAGTACAATATATCCGACATTAGCCAACTCTCAATGTCTCATACCACTTTTTCTGCTCCTTTATCAAAAGCTCCATAAAATTGTCAACCTCTTCCCAAGTACCGACTGTAGCATATTCATAATCCAGATATACACGATACAGCTCCTCAAATATATTTCCCCTGCACTTACTCACAGCATTAAGATATTCTTCCTTGATATCCTCATTATAAATCAGGTATTCATATACACACTCTACAAAGCGGATGTGATTACATTCTTCATATATCTTTTTTCTCTGCATGGAAAGAATTTTGTACTTAAAGAAATCGTGGTCATGTTCAATCCTACGGATAAGCTGATTTTCCTTTTCTGTAAATTCTGACCTTTTCACTACTGCACCTCGCTATGCTGCAATCAAGAGCTTTCCTGACTGTCTCTCATACTTATACACATGGTTACTTAAAACTTCATTCGGAAGTACCTGTGTGCTATTAACCTCTTTTACCATTTCTGCAAATGTTCCAGAATCACTATCATTCTCCGCAGGAACCATAATAACCTCATGTGTACTGCTTGGTAGGATAAAGAAATCTTTCTCTAAAGTATCAGAAAATTTTCTAAGAGTATTGTCATTGATAATCTCTACTGCACCATTCAGCTTGCTTTTATTTGTAAGCACATACATAGGGATATTCGCTGAATCCATACTCTCTTCAATCTCTGCATCATCAATCTGTAGCATTCCTTTGACAAGCTCTGCCAGACTTACAATCACACTCTGGTCATCAGCCTTCATATTCTCCTGAACAATCTGGTACAAATCTTCTTCACTGACACCCCACATATCAATATGGTCGTTGGTAATTCTGATACTTGCAATTCCATCTGTCTTTTCACAAGTGTACTCCACGCAATAGATAAGTGATAAATCAAGAAATTCTCTGTGCGGTATCTTCTCCAACAGCTCCTCATTCATTCTGGTATTTACTAATCTTGCACGAACCTTGTCCCTAGCATTAGAAAAATCAGTGAACAAAGACACATCAAGGTCATGAGTAGGACGATGTTCCTCATAAACCTTAACAATCTGATCCACAGCATCAGCGATATCCATTTCGCTCAGTTGATACTTCTCGAAATAACAATCCAGATAGATACATGGAGCAACATTAGTCTCCCCATTCTGAATAGTAAGCCCATGCAATTTGAGTCCATTATTTTTCTCAACCTCATTCGCAACAACAGTTACCCCCTTAAGCTTTTTCTCGATCATAGCCTTTACAGTCTTTGCAAATTCATTAAATGTCATCATAAATCAATTCCTCCTTGATACTAAAAATGTTCCTTCAAATTAAAATGCTCTTTCAAGCCACAATGGACCTGAAAGAGCCAAAATAAACTGCTATTATTTTCTTATCCTAATTACGCCGCTTTTGATTTTGTACGCTTTAAGCTGGTCATAGCCTTTTTATAAATAGAATCATCCATTTCACTAATGCTGGTTACACCATATCTGCTCAGCACAGCGTCAAGTGCCACCCCTGTTCTCTCCAGCTCTTTATTGATTGCTACCACATGCTCTGATTCAGGCTCCGTTACAACTGGTGTTGGTGATGTTACCGGAGCAACCTTTTCTTTATCGTTAGTAGCTTTATCAACCAAGCTATACACCACACGACCTTCCTGATTTACAATTACAAGCCCTGTAATTTCCCTGTTCTCATTATAGGAAATACTGCTGACAGAGAACTTGTCATAGGTAGTATATTTATTATCTTTCATCTGGATTTTACACTTGCCAGCTCCTACCCATACAAACGGTGCAGTATAAAGTTCTCTACCGATTCCCCAGTTCACACAGGCTCTCTTGAATGCGTCAGAAGATTCTCCCTTTTCCATTTCCGTCCTGCTCTTAGTACCTACATCCATCTTGGAAATCCACTGCTTTTTCTTTTCATCCCAGATACTGACAATGCAATAGAGATTGCCACCGATAACCTCATGTTTTCTCTGCCAGTTATTCACACCATAGATTTCATCCAGCATCTTCATATCCACTCTTGCGTCCTTATAAAGCAACAGCGATAATCCCTTGTCACTAATCGTCCCTACACGACATTCAATTTCATTCGCATAGAGCGTTCTTACATTTTCCTGTTCCATACGCAAAGCCTCCCTTTATCGTTAATTGAATGGTAATTCTTCCATATCATCAGGAACCTGCATAAATCCATTTTCATCCACATAGCTCTGACCTGTTCCTGCTCCTATATCTTCACCTACAAACTGGCTTGCACTCTTGCTCTCAGCAAATTCCTGTTCTTCTACTACTACTTCAAAGAACGGAATATTTACTCCGTCCTTTTCATATCTGCCGGTCTGCACTCTTCCTGATACTGCAATCTTCGTACCCTTTCGCAGATATTTTTCTGCAAAAGTAGCGTGTCTGTCAAAAGCAACAAGATTAAAGTAATCTGCCGTAATACCGTCATCCCTTTTTATCTTCTTATCTACTGCTATAGAATATCTGGCAATCGGCATAGGATTCGCACTCTGGCTGTATCTCACCTCCGGATCTCTGGTCAGCCTACCCATTAAAATAATTTTATTCATTCTGCCACACTCCCTTATGCTACTGATAAACGCCTGTAACTGCTCTGTGTCAGATAGTCCGTATAAACATCTGGCTTTTCTGACTTTAACCTCTTGGTGTCAAGACTGCTCTTAAAAATCTCTTTCCAAATGATTTTTCGCTCCCCAACAATGCCGATTTCTGCTTCCTTCAGATAACTTTTCAAGAGGTTAGCCGCTGCATTCTTTTCTGTTTCCAGCTTCTTAATCTCTGCTGAAATACGATCAAATTCATCACATACAGATAATGCCTCCTGTGGAAGCTCTATCGTCTGACCGTTGGAACTGCTGAACTTGGAATTAAAATAATTAGTCGTAGCTTCTGAACCATCTGGAACAGGTTCAACACCACCAATCACATGAGTTTCCCAAAAATATTTTTCCATTGCAATAATCTTTCCGATCATTTCTTCATCACGAAGTATTTCATGCCAAAAGAAATGATTACCACCTACAAGTGCTGCAATATAAGTCTTTTTCGCTCCTGTTACTGCCATATAGTGTTGCACCTGTAAAATATAAGGTGCTGGTACACCCTCTTCCCAGGTCTCCTGCTTATAAGCGGATGCCGTCTTTGCTTCAAAGATACACATTTCCCCATCCTCGTTAATTACTCCATCAAGGTCCGCAAACATAAAAGGATATTCCTCGCTCTGCAAGAGCATATGTTTCTGTCTTACCTTAATTCCTGTTCTCTCGGTAAATTCCTTTCTGACAATCGGCTCTAACAGAGTACCAAAATGTGTGTACTCGCTCCCCTGTTCCTCCGGTTCAATCTGCCCTGTCTTTTCCAGCCACAACTGATGTACCGACTTAAAAGGGTTAATTCCTGCAATAATACTTACATCAGATCCACCAATACCCTTAGTACGGTATTTCAACCATTCAGAGCGTGACAGCTCCTTTGTTTTTACAACTACCTTCATAAAATTGCACCTCCATATAAATTTAGGCAGATGTCCTCATAAACACCTGCCTTTTTAACATCATTCATCCATATATGCCTGTTCATTCCACCAATCGTAACAGCCTTCATCATCATCAAAACGCTGTGCTACACGATTTCTCAAATCTTCATACTGTAAGGTATCTCCACAATCCGTAATAAAATCGGCATAGAGTGATTCCAGAATATTTGTACTCTGATTTACCAGATTGCTTAAAAGTATATCTGAGAAATTATCTGCAGACTCCAGAAGAATCTCATACAGACTTGCAAATATTTCCTTTTTTCCATTCTGACCGAAAATATCATCCTTACCACCCTGTATGGAGCTGACCTTAAATGCATTCAGCTCCTCGTACAGCTTTTTACAAAATCTCTGCTTTAAATCCATGCCTGACCTACCACCTCTTTCCAGATAAGATAGTCACACAGTCTTGCAACTGCATTTACAAGGCTGTCACGAAATATCAGTACAAGTGCTATGGCAACTACAAGAATAAGAATTATTCCCACAACACCAAATCCTTTATTATTTTTCATACAAGAAATCCTTTTCCTTTCGCAAATATTATAAAGGCATTATGCCGCTACCAACTGATAAGCTCTGTCAATCATAGGATTGCCCTCATAGGTTCTCATAAAGAGATTTTCCTGATAATTAGCCGTTCTTCTGAGAGGATTACTGTGTGTAGCAAAATCAGATACCGCATTGATAAATCTGTAAGCATTGTTTCCAACATCCTTTAAGTCAGGAGCATCATAATATCTTGCTCTCATATCTTCTCTGAGCTTTCGGGTATTCTTCACAGTAGTAAGGGAAGCTCCGTTCTCGATTGGAAGTAAAAGCTCTATATATTCCTTAACCTGCTGGTCTGTAACCTTTACCTTGCGAAGTCTCTCAAACTCTCGACCAAGATTCTCCATATACTGATCTGCCATAAAGAGCGTCTGTTTTGCTTCGTTGACCTTACCTCTGATATCCCCGGTATGCACCATACTAAAGCTTCTTGTCGCAGTATTCAGGGCAAGATTTAATGTATTATTACAAACAACTCGAATAGGTGTAATTGCCACCCTAACAGCACCACTTCCATCATGGGTATTGCTGAATACAAGGTATGGACTAATCCTCTCCCCAGCAATGATGTACTCCTTTGGCAATGTAGCCAAAAGCCAAATTTTCTTGCCACCCTGTAAAGAACCCGCAGTTTCATATCTCACACCAGCCCCCAATAATTTGTCTGTAAATGCAAACGCATCTTTATTCTGGATAATCTTGTATCGGTCTGATACAACACCCAGAGCCTTTTTATCTGTGCTTCTTACATTTGCCTTGAATCCTTCAACAACACCACTCTTTGTAAAAATAGCCTGCTGTTCTACTTCCCAATCAAGTCCTGCAAGTCTTAATGCCTCACTTGAACTTGGTGCCTCTGCCACGATAGTTCCTAACCCATGCCAAGGTTTCTCCCTTACTGAAAACATTGTTTCTACATTCGCTGCCATAATTATTTCTCCTTTCGCTTATCGCTAAAATCTTCTTTTCTGTTACTTTTTGCGCCTCGTGATCTGAACTCATTCCATACGACCACAAGTGCTGATAAAATTGCTAAAATTGACTTCTGCATACTTCTTTAATCTCCTACTTCTTTTCTTCCTGAACATCCTTTTTTCCTAATGCTTCCGTAATCAATGATTGGGCTTTTTCCAGTCCCACCTGCATCACAACAAATACAGTAGGCGGAATAGCTGTCAGCTCCGGTTCATCAAGCACTACGCAAAAATCTCTAAGTCCATTCAGTATCTGGCTTGCGTGTTCAATCAAATCCTGTTGCTTTAAATCCAATGGTATCACCTCCTCATTTTCAGACATAAAAATAGAGATGAAGCATACACCTCATCCCTAATAATGATTGCTATTTTAGCCTTTGTTTTTTAAGACGGTTTCCTGTAAAAACACAATCGCTCCCTGCAGAACTGCAAGACCTATTGCTGTGAGCAACTTTTTATCCATATACAGAGACCTCCTTCCTACAGAGATAATGTATAAGCACAAAGAGCCAATCTACGCTTGCAAGAATTTTTCTCAATAAATAAAGCCGATTAAGAAATATCCTAATCGACTTTATCTAACATTTTTATGATACAAATTCTTCCGATCTGTAATACCAGTCTTCTTCTCTGCCATTGATTACAAACTGCATTCTCAATGCTTTCTCGTCACCTGTAGTCTCTGTATAGAATCCAAAGTAAATGTCTGCACCATCTAAACCAAGATGATAAATATTGGTAGCCACCTTTTCTATCTCGCCAGAATATGTAGGTGATTCAGAATAGTAAACGGTAGCATTTCCTACTGCACTTCCCTCTGGTGAAGAATATAAATTGATTTCAATATTGGAATCATCCGCAAAGTTCCAGTACATTCCAGCGATATTTCCAAGATCTTCTTTGTCAGATAACACAATCTCTGGAATATCTGCATTAGAAGTAGCTCCTGCATCTGCTGTATTTTCTCCTTCAGACGAGCTGCTTTCTGCGTCCTTTGCACCCTTTAATACCCATACTGTTTTTGCAAGTTGAACCTCCAGCTTTTCAACTGAATCCGCATTTACTTCCGCATATACTCTTCCTGAAGCTTTTCTTCCACCATCCAGTGATGTTGCCTGTAATACATCATTCGCAGAATATGATAAATCCACTGAATAATCATCTGCATAAACAGAGAATATGGCAGGAGCAATACCAACGGCACTTGAACCGTTATTCTTAAACTCTACCGTAAAGTAAATGGTGTCCTTGCCTGTCAACTCATTCTTAGATGTTCCCCAATCTGTGACGGTCACATCCATAGAGCCTTCATCTTCTATAGAAAACGAAGCTGTATCTCCAACTTTCAGTTCATTGCGTGTAGTTGCTTCATCTGACTTCTGATTATCAAATGTTGGAAGCTCAACGCCTGAATTTCCGTCTGTCAAAGCATCATTCTCTTTTGTAAATTCTATATCTTTCTTTGTTTCCTCCACAACACCATCAACAAATCCACAAGCACTTAATGACGATATTGTAAATACACAGGTCAATAATAAAGCTATTCTCTTTAAACGCATAACCACTTTCCCCCTCTACTCTTTGTATGAATCTAAAATATCTTGACCGACAATCTCAACTGCCTTATTTCTTGTCTCATCAGATACTTTCTCGCTTATTTCATTTATCTGCTTAACCGCAAATTTTACATTTTCCTTATCCTCTGATACTTCCTCAGTTTCCAATACTGACTTGAAATCAAATGCCTGTAAATATTCCAACAGCACATTCATTTCTTCCTCATACTTTTCCTGCTTATCATAAAATAATCTGTTGATATTCATTTTATTGACACCATCAGAAGAAAGAGAATACTCAACACTTCCATACTGCTCCTTAATATCAGCTTCGGCAGCGTCATAGTCTCCGTTATTGATTTCCTCTACAATTTCAAAATACACATCCTTACTCCCCTGTGCATTCTGATTTGTAGAATCCGAACCGCCACACCCCGTCAGTATTGCACCACTCATACAACCAACCAAAAGCAAAGCTAAAATTCTTTTTTTCATATAATAAAAACCTCCTGTTACTTCTTCAAATATTCTTTTTATAATCGCATTATACAATTCAGCTTAGACACACTTTGTCCATCTGATATTTTTTCTGTATTTTCTTGATAAACTTCTTATTGTGCATAAAACTCCATCAAACATCTTAACATATATAGCGATAATTTTCAATCTCTATAAATGTAAGTTTATTTCTAAAGCTTTGATAAATTATCTCTATATTGGGAGGTGGAATATGAATCCAGATAATAAACCAGAGTATCCTATTGGCGAACGCATTAAATATTTCCGCACGCAAAAAGGCTATTCCACAAACAAACTAGCAAACGAATCCGGCATAAGCCAGAGTTATCTTCGTGATATTGAACTACAGAATAAAAATCCTACCGTTGAAATAATCTATCTGATATGCAAGACGCTAGGCATCACATTAAAGCAATTCTTTGATGATGATACCAGCGATTCCATATCCAACGATCCACTCATACAGAAGATATATCAGCTTAGCCCAGAACAGCGAGAATCACTTCTTGCATTCTTAAAAACTATGATGTAGAAAAACCTCTGATGGCACATACTGTCATCAGAGGTTTTGTTATCTCTACAAGTAAATATCTGGATACTCAAATTCTTCCATATGGATATCCAACATCTTATTTTTTACTTCATCATATACCCACGCTGGAAGCTTGCCGCACTCCTTCACAGAAAATATTTCTCTAAACAAATCTATACTTGTTATCTGAATCAATTCATCAAAGACTGTGACTAAATGCTCTTTTAATCTTCGCATATCCTTTGTCATCTTTTCAGGAAGTTTTGTCAGTTCATCAAACATCACTGGTGCAAGCTCATATGCTCTCTCACTTGTAAATGCCGACCAGTCAAGCTTTCCGTTCAATATAGCTCGTACATCATGTATCTGCTCATCCTGTTCAGATTCTGGCTCATCTTCTTCATCAGAAAATAAGTCCTCTTCCATATCGAAAGATTCAATATCCTGTGCCTTACCACTTTTACATAATACTGCTGTCATAATTGCTGCTACGGTTCCTGCAACTCCACATACCGCTATAATCGCTGTCTTTTTTCCTGTCATTTTCTTGTTCCTCCAAATTCTTAAAATCATTATTGTTATCTACTGTATAGCTCCACCCGTACCACCATTCGTCCCCTTTCCCGACAAAATTAAAAGAGAGTCAAATTATATGACTCTCCCTCACATCTTGGTTATAGCTATTCATGGAAATAATATATCATTTGGAAGTCCGGCTTTCCGATAATATGCCTTATGAGAAGATAGGGAATAATGAGCCTGTTTGTATAGCGGATGAGGTGCCATTTGATATTCCTGAGAGTTGGGAGTGGGTGCGACTTAATCTGCTTGCAATCAAAGAGATTAAAAGAGGAAAATCGCCAAAATATGCAGAAAACAGCAATATCCAAGTATTTGCTCAAAAGTGCAATGTAAAGACTGGTGGTATCAATATGTCATTAGCCAAAAAACTTGATCCTAAAGTTTTGGAAAAATACCCAACAGATGAATATTTACAAGATAGTGATATTATTATCAATTCTACTGGAAATGGTACACTGGGGAGAATAGGAGTATTTAGTGATTCGGATAGAATCAATGATAACATTATTGTTCCTGATTCCCATGTTACTATTGTTAGATGCACTAAGTCTATTTGTGATAGCTATTTGTATTATGTATTAAAGTATTATCAACCGAATTTGGAAAAACTTGGCGAAGGTTCAACAAATCAAACAGAATTAAAGCCTATTACTATATCAGAGTTATTTATTCCGATTCCGCCACTTAATGAGCAAAAAATAATTGTTGAAAAAATCAAATCCGTCTTACCATTGGTGGATATTTATGATGAAAAAGAAAATGAACTAATAAAATATAATGTTGAATTTCCTGATATGTTAAAAAAATCAATTTTGCAAATGGCAATACAGGGAAAATTGGTAGAGCAAAATTCAGAATACGAACCAACAAGTGTATTGTTGCAACGCATAAAGGCAGAAAAAGACTCTTTAATCAAAGCTGGAAAAATTAAGAAAGATAAGAATGAATCTACCATTTTTCGTAGGGATAATTCCTATTATGAGAAGATTGGAAAAGAAGAACGGTGTATAGACGATGAAATTCCGTTTGATATTCCTGATAATTGGGAATGGACTAGATTAAATAATCTTTGTTACTTTATTGGGGGATATGCTTATAAGAGCAATGAATTTATTAGTGAATCGAAATACCAAGTTCTTCGTCTTGGAAATGTGAAAAATAATTATTTAAAGTTAGAAACAAAACCAGTATTCATTTCTGAAAAACTTGCTGAACAAACAAAAGGCTTTTTATGTAAAGCAAATGATATCCTAATCACAATGACAGGAACTCGTGGTAAAAGAGATTATTTTTTTACGGTTAAAATTGAAGATAACCAAACAAATTATTTTATAAATCAAAGAGTTGGTTGTTTGCGAACATTTTTTCATCAATTATCAGATTGGTTGATTTGGATTTTAAAGTCAGAGACTGTATTAAATCAGGTCTTTCAACACGAAACAGGAACTGCTAATCAGGGAAATCTTGGAGCTGAGAATATAATGAAAACTCTTATTCCTTTGCCACCTGAAAATGAGCAATCAAGAATAATTGAAAAATTACACCAAATATCCTATTTTTTAGAGGTTAAATAATCATTTTATAATCATGGTGAAAGGAGGCTTTTGCCATGATTATAAAAGAATTTGAAGAATATCTTCAAAAAACTTCGCTATCAGAGAATAGCAAATATGCATATATTTTTGCATTAAAACAGTTTACCGAAAAGTTCAGTGAGGTAAATCAAGACACCCTTCGAGCATATAAGCTCTGGCTTATCGAGAAATACAAGCCACAAACTGTAAATTTAAGAATACGAGGTATGAATTGTTATCTTGAAAGCATTGAGCAAGCCAATCTTAAGTTGCCATTTGTAAAGGTTCAGCAGCGATATTTTTTGGAAAGTGTTATAAGTCAGGAGGACTACACTTACTTCAAAAATTCTCTCTACAAAGATAATAATTTGCAATGGTATTTTGTTGTCAGATTTTTGGGAGCAACAGGAGCAAGGGTGAGTGAATTGATACAGATTAAGGTGGAGCATGTTACCGCTGGACACATTGACTTGTATTCCAAAGGCGGTAAACTTCGTCGTATATACATTCCTAAAGCATTAAAAGAGGAAACCCTTTCTTGGCTAAAATCTATAAACCGCGAAACAGGTTTTCTCTTTTTGAATCGTTATGGAAATCAAATTTCTACCAGAGGCATATCAAGCCAGCTCAAAGCTCTATCTAAAAAATATGGTTTGGACGAAGAGGTAGTATATCCACACTCGTTTAGACACCGCTTCGCTAAAAATTTTTTAGAAAAGAACAGCGATATAGCTTTTCTTGCTGATCTTATGGGGCATGAAAGTATTCAAACAACACGCATTTATCTTAGAAAGACCGCTACTGAACAGCGTGAAATTATTGATGATGCTATTGACTGGTAAGAGTATTATTCCTGAAGTGAGGAATTTAATTCCATAACTATTTTCAAATTATATGCAATTCTTTCTTGTTCTTGATAAGGTGGGACAGGGATCAATAAATTTGAAACAGTAATAGGTTTTAATTCTGTTTGATTTGTTGAACCCTCCCCTAAACCTTCAAGAAATGGTTGATATGCTTTTAGTGCTGCCAATATATATTCAATGCATATCTGTGGGTTGATCCTTACTACTGTAACATGTGAATCTGGAACTATAATACAGTTATCTATGCGATCAAAGTCCCTAAATATACCAATGCGTCCTAATGTACCATTACCAGTAGAATTTATAACAATATCTCCATCCACTAAATACTCGCTTTCTGGGTATTTATCCAATGTACTCATATCAATATGTTTTGCCAATTTAAGATTTATTCCACCAGCTTTTACATTACATTTTTGTGCAAATACATAAACGCTTCCTGTTTCTGAATACTTAGGAGATTTCCCTCGTTTAATATCCTTTGTAGTGAGTTGTGACAATCGGCACCATTCCCAACTTTCAGGAATATCAAAAGGTATTTCATCATCTATACACCGTTCTTCATTCCCTATCTTCTCATAATAGGAATTATCCCTACAATAAATGATGGATTCATTCTTATCCTTCTTGATTTTTCCAGCCTTTATTAGAGTGTCTTTTTCGTTCTTTATAGCTTGTAATAACATTTTCGCTGGCTCATCAGAAGGATTTTGCTCTACTAATTTACCTTGTATTGCCATTTGTAATACGGATTTCTTTAGTTTCTCTGGAAAATCAGTATTAAGCTGTGTTAGTTTTTCCTCTTTAATCTTATATTTCTCAATTTGTGGTAATAGTAAACGAATATAATTTATGATTTTCTTCTGTTCTGCTAAAGGTGGAATAGGTATCAAAGCCTTGCTTAATCGTTCATCGTTTATGGCTGGATATGCTACACCTTTGGAATTTTCGCTACAATTTGCGTACATGTCAAAGTCAGGAGATAACATATAAAAGAACAAAAACTCATTGTTATAGTCGGCATAAGTTGTCAAAACTGCAAAACCAGTGCTTGCAATAGGTTCGCAACTAAATTCTTTATCAACAATACACATATTATGCAAATATGGACGCACAGTAGAATATAGAATATCACCTATTTGTACAATTTTTCTTGCCCTTGATGGGGCATCTTTAGCTGATAGTATATTTTCGGTATCTGCTAATTTTTGACTATTGTTATCTATAGAACCTATATCTATGTAACAAAAATTATTTTCTGGTTTCTTTTGTCCATGATTATAAGTTAATGAACCTAATCTCATCCACTCCCAGCTCTCAGGAATGTCAAACGGTACTTCATCCGCAATGCACACTGGATCATTATTACCAATCTTCTCATAAGGCATATTATCCTCACCTCTGAAAATATAGGATGGATTCTTTTCTTTTTTGATCTTACCCTCTTTAATCAGGCGTTGCTTCTCTTCTCGTATTCTCTCTATCAATACACTTGCAGGCTCATCATTCGGATCTTGCGGAACAAGTTTTCCCTGAACAGCCATTTGCAATATTGAATTTTTAAGTTGCTGTCCTGTCATTAAATTTCCTCCACATCAAATCCTAAGATTTCACTTATCTGTGCAAGTATTCTGTCAATATCGGCGTTTAAGCTGGCTCTCTTTTCTTGATACTGCTGAATAAGCTCCTTTGGTGGTAATATTTCCTCTTCTTCATGTGGAAATCCGCATAAGTCAATATTATAGTTTCTCTCAGCAATCTCAGCAGCACTATATTTCTTGGCTTTTTCAAAATCATCAACAATGATTTCCTCTCGGTTATTCCACCACTCCACAACGGGATCAAAGTGCTCTACCTTCATAGGCTTTGTCTTTGAAAAATGCTTATACCCATCTGGCATATCCAAGCGATAAAACCAAGTATCCTCTGTAGGCTTTGTATTATCAAAGAAAAGGATATTTGTTGTAATGGATGTATATGGGGAGAATACACTTCCCGGCATACGAATTACTGTATGTAAATTGAACTCACCTAATAATTTCTTTTTAATTGCCACCTTTGCATTATCTGTACCGAACAGGAAGCCATCTGGCAAGATAACTGCAGCTCTACCATTTTTCTTCAGGCGATACATGATAACCGACATAAATAAATCTGCTGTTTCACTACTTGCCAAATCATCAGGGAAGTAGTTCTTTACACTGTTATCCTCGTGTCCACCGTATGGTGGATTCATAAGAATAACATCAAATTTATCACTATCTGTATAATCAAGTACATTCTTTAGCAACGAATTTGAATGATATACCTTTGGTACATCAATATCATGCAAAAGCATATTTGTAATACAAAGCAGATATGGAAATGGCTTTTTTTCAATAGCATAAAATGATTCATTAAATGCCTGCTGATCGTTGGTATTCTTAATCTGCTTTTTCAGTTCCCCTATCCAGCTCGTAAGGAATCCACCTGTACCACAGGCAAAATCAGCCATAACCTCTCCGATTTTAGGCTGTATCATTTTTGCCATAAATTCTGTCACAGCTCTTGGGGTATAAAATTCACCGGAAGAACCTGCACTCTGCAATTCTTTCAGGATATCCTCGTAAATATCACCGAACGCATGACTTTCTTTGACATCCTCAAAATCAATCTCATTTACAACATCAATTACCTGTCGTAAATAAACACCATCTTTCATATAGTTATTGGCATCTTCAAAAGTTGACTGAACGATAGCCTTTTTAATCGGTGTCTGTGGTGTAATCTCCAGCTTTTTTAATGTAGGGAACAGCTTGTTATTTACAAATTCCAGTAAATCCTCGCCTGTAAGGGCATGTCCATTTTCATCCGCAGCAGCCCAATTTCTCCATCTGCATTCTTCTGGAATTATTGAAACATAATTGTCCTCGTCAAATTCCCAGTCACTTTCCTTTGCATCATACACCTTCAAGAACAAAATCCAAACTAACTGCTCTATTCTTTGAGCATCACCATTGATACCTGCGTCCATACGCATAATATCTCTTATCTTTTTAACAAACCCTGACTGACTAGCCATTTTAGCTTACCTCATCTTCCTGATACATTTCCATTTCAAGCTCGTTTATGGCAGCTTCATATCCGCTTTTGCCACCAAACAGTTTTGCAATTCTGGCTGGTTTGCCGAATTTTGCAAAATCTTCAAGCTTAAGAATTTCTGTTTTCTCTATTTCATAAATTCCTTCATTCATATACTTGTCGAGAAGTATTTCAAGTACAGCCTTTGCGTCACCACTGTACTTGCTGAAGAAATCTCTCTTTTTTACATTATTTGCACGCTCTTTTCGGGTAAGCGGTTTCTTTCCATACGCCACATAACAGATGAAATCGAAATCGTCTACATCTCCCATACCCTGAGAATCTTTTAATGCCTGCAAATCTATTCCAACCTCTTTTAATGATTCATCAATGACAGCCTTTCTCTTTTCGCCTTTCCACTTGGTTATAAAGCTCTGTAGAGAAGCATATTCACCAACAATGTTGGTCTTTGTATAATCAATAATATCCTCCTGACGAAGCAGTTTTCCGTTTGTATCATAGACTGATACTGTCTTATTGATAATCTTTACAGTACAACCGTCCTTATCGACAAAAGGCTTAGGCTCGTTCGTTGGCGGATCAACAATAGGTGGTTTTGTAGGCGGCACTCCTGGCTTTGGAGGTGTTTTAGGCGGTACTCCCGGCTTAAAGTCTGGATCTTGCTCTACTGGACCATCCCAATCCGGATCAGCAAAAATTCTGGTAACATTTCTGAAATCCATTACCATAAAATGTGTCTTACCGTCTTTTTCTCTAATTCTTGTACCCCTACCTATAATCTGCTTAAATGTAGTCATAGAAGTAATTGTCTTATCCAAAACAATAAGCTTTGTCATCTTGCAATCTGCTCCTGTTGAGAGCAATTCAGATGTTGTTGCAATCACAGGATATTGTGCTGACACAGAAATAAAATAATCCAACTTTCCTTTTCCGTAATCATCACTGCCTGTAATTCTTACAACATAATCAGGATGTTCCTTTACGATATCTGAATTGAGATTAGATAATGCTATTCTCATTCTCTCTGCATGTTCTTCCGAAGCACAGAATACGATTGTTTTCTGCATACGGTCTGTACTCTTCAAATAAGCTGTAATCTCCGCTGCAACCTGTTCAATTCTATCTCCAATGACTATGTTGTAATCATAATCATTATTATTATATATTCTGTCCTCTATCTCATTTCCAAATATATCAAGCTGACCTTTGTATGGTCTCCATCCGTCTGCTATATTTGTAACCACATTAGCAACCTTAAAAGGAGCAAGGAAACCATCTTCAATACCTGACTTCAAGCTGTATGTATAAATTGGATCACCAAAATAATCTATATTGGATACATAAGTGGTTTCTTTTGGAGTTGCTGTCATACCTATTTGCACAGCTTTGTTGAAATACTCCAAAACTCGCCTCCATCTGCTTTCTTCCTTTGCAGATCCCCTGTGACACTCGTCAACGATTACAAGGTCGAAGTATTCAGGAGAAAACCAATCCTTGAATTTTTCCTCTTCATTATCACCAATCATCTGCTGGTACAAGGCAAAATAAACCTCATACGCATTTATGGTGCTTTTATCGTCCTTTGCAAAATTGACTTTATGAATTGTCTTGCTCAGAGGAGAAAAATCCTGATCTATAGATTGATCCACTAAAATATTTCTGTCAGCCAAATACAACACCTTTGCATTTTTATAAAGCTTAAGGTATCTATACACAATCTGAAAAGCTGTATAAGTCTTGCCTGTTCCTGTAGCCATAACGAGCAATAATCTATCCTGACCTTTTGCAATACATTCAAGAGTCCTATTTACCGCAATTCTCTGATAATATCTTGGAGAATTAGTCGTCTGACTAAAATAATATGGCTGTTCTATCACTCTTTCCTCTTCTGCCGACAGCCCTTCTCCACCGTTGGCTTCCCTTTTATATCTTTCTATCAACTCATCCATTGTTGGGAACTCTTCAAGTGTAAGCTGACGCTCTTTTCCAGTCAGAAAATCATGCTCAAAAAATCCGTCCCCATTGGAACTATATGCAAATGGTAAATCGAGTTTCTGTGCATACGCCATAGCCTGCTGTAAACCATGAGAAATGGAATGCGTATTATCTTTTGCCTCAATAACCGCAATCGGATTGTTCGCATTCAGATAAAGCATATAATCTACTCTCTGTGGTTTAGACCTAGCAACCATATTTCCACGAAGATTTATCTTTCCGTCTGTAATCTGCGTTTCCATTGTAATATTCTGATTCCACTTGCTTTGAACTGCAGGGGTAATATAATTAAGCTTGATATCTTCTTCTGACATTTGCTTCTTATCTAATATCATAACCTAACCCTCCTCAACAGAATTATTATCTGATTCCTTCGTCTGACTTTTCTTTCTCCAATTCTTATAGTTCCCCGATGTTATACGATTATCTACCGGTTTCTCTGTATTCTCTGGTATAGCCCAAGCATTACCAAACTTTACAGCTCCCTCAATTCGTCCATCATTACACATAATTTGAACAGTCCTTCTATTCAAATCCCATTTTTCCGCTGTCTCTAAAACTGTCATATATCCTGGAATCATATCTTTACCTCATAAAGTGCATAACTTCTCATAATTATCTTATTCCAAACAGCGAAAAATGTCAATAATTATAGGAAGTTGGTCACATCAATGTAGCACTCTGCTACATTTCTGCTACACGAAGATAAAAAAATAAAATCAGTGCTACAAAACTGCTCACTTTGCTACAAATTTGTAGCAGACACCTTTAGATGCCTGCTACATACCTACCCCAAGAAGTCCAATGCTCCACTTGGTAACTCCGTTGACTGCTCCGGTAATTGGCTATTGCTTTCACTCTGACTTTCTACGACATTTCCTGTAGATACTCTACCATTTGAACCCGCCAATAATGCTCCGACAATCTTCATACTGCATTTTTGCATTTCATCCTGAACGATTTCTACAATTTGTTCCTTCAAATCCGAGTCGGTAGCATTCTCATAGGATAGCTTAATCCTTGCTTTCGCAACTGACGCAAGAGAACCACCATTCAAAGCTTCATTCTCCAGCTTTTCATACAGCTCCATATCCTCATCACTGCTATTATGAAATCGGATACTGATTACTTTCTTATCTGCCATCATGCCGCCCCCTGTCTCTTCAACATCTGCATAGCTAGAAATTCATATCCTTTTGCATTAGCAAGGATATCTGTATCGTATGCAAAATTAGATTTATGTTCGGAAAAATTCTTTGCTGCAACAGCTCCACCGCCTACAAAAATCACATTGGTGTAGTTCAAATCATATTCTCTTTCTTCCAGTTCCAGCAACAAGGCTGAAATTTGTCCCATAATGCCATTTTGAATGTGAAGGCTATATGATTTAGGCAAGCTGGTGTTCTGCTTCAATATGACCTTTAAAATCTCGTTCTCAGGTATATTCTTTCCATACTGTACTTGCAGACTGCCTTGTATCTGTCTAATCCATTTCACCATTGCTTTTTCAATCGTGATAGATTTGCTCTCCACAGGGATACCATTTACCAGATAAACAATATCTGTAGTCTTGCTTCCGATATCCACGATCATATAATCGCCTTTCATATTTCCTGTTCTGGAAGCGATTGCCGAATAGCACTGTGGAAATACAAAAATCCGACTGATAGTAATATCATATCGGATTCCCTCATACTCATATTTCATTACTGGCTTTTCCTCATAGTATTTAATGAGTTCTTTCTTCTCCCTGCCATAATCGGAGAACGGCAAGCCTACCGCAAGAATAATCTCTGCTTTTCTAACTCCTACCGCAGACAGTTCCTTTGCGATTGCAACCATTGTCAAAAGTCTTGCATTTTCATCTGATATCTTATCCTCTGTTATGGCAGCTCTGCCCTCTGCAACCTTATAATATTTTCTCTCAAATTTCAAAGAGTGTTCACTTACGGATGGTTCAACCTTTCCAAGAGGAAATACACCATTCTCAAACATCAGATTTGCAGTCTTGCCAAACTGATAGCCATTATCAAAACCGATAATATATTTATTGTCTCCTAAATCAATCATTTTCTAACGCCTTCTTTCTCATAATATTTACAGCCATATAAAATCATCATCTTGCAACCATAGCTTTCCTTCCTCATCCAGTGGTAACTCCGTCCTGCTAATCAGTGTGCCAAAGAAATTTACCAATATTCCTTTTGCCACCCTTACCGGATCACCACCACTATCATCATCTCCAGCCACCTCATAGTGATACAGCCCCTGTGGAACGGAAGACCTCTCAATTCGTACATCATAAAATTCACATTCCACTCCACAGACACAAACCATTTCAAAATTTTCGGTATTATAATCATATCTTGCCATGCTCCTTCCTCCTTGTGCTTAGACATAAAAAATCCGTAGATAAAAGACCTTCATTCAGCCTCTCATCTGCGGATAAATTTCTTTGAGTAATTATACTTTTTTTTTTTGATGTTTTCTTTCTTTTACAGATTACCAAATCTTTTTGATGTCATTTCATTTATCTCTGTAGAGATTTCATGGATAAATCTGTGAATTAAAATTATTTTTTGTGGTATTCGCTTACCAAACGCTTACCAGAGCCAATAGTAAAAGCCCGCAAACCCTTGATTTTACTGGGCTTGCAGGCTCTAAAAATACAATTTTCTCTACTCAAACTCAATCGTAGCAGGTGGCTTACTTGTACAGTCATACAGTACACGGTTTACCCCTTTTACTTCATTGACAATTCTATTTGCCACGAGACTTAATACATCCCATGGAATCTGTGCGCAGTCAGCTGTCATGAAGTCGGCTGTACATACGGCACGAAGTGCGACTGCATAATCATACGTTCTCTCATCTCCCATAACACCTACAGAACGCATATTTGTAAGTGCTGCGAAGTACTGACCGAGATCTTTGTCTACACCAGCCTTAGCGATTTCTTCACGATAAATATAATCAGCATCCTGAACAATACGAACCTTTTCTGGTGTAACTGCACCGATAATACGGATACCAAGTCCCGGACCTGGGAATGGCTGACGGCTTACGAGATATTCTGGAATACCAAGTTCACGTCCTGCCTTACGAACCTCATCCTTAAATAACATACGAAGTGGCTCTACGATTTCCTTGAAATCTACATAATCAGGAAGTCCTCCAACATTGTGATGAGACTTAATTGTTGCAGACTTACCAAGTCCTGACTCAATCACATCTGGATAAATTGTACCCTGAACTAAGAAATCAACTGCACCAATCTTCTTTGCTTCTTCTTCAAATACACGAATGAATTCTTCACCGATAATCTTACGCTTCTGTTCTGGTTCTTCAACATCCTTTAACTTCTCATAGAAACGATCCTGTGCATTGACACGAATGAAGTTCAAATCATATGGACCTTCCGGGCCAAATACAGCTTCTACTTCATCACCTTCATTCTTACGAAGAAGACCATGATCTACGAATACACAAGTAAGCTGCTTACCAACTGCCTTTGCAAGCATAACAGCTGCAACAGATGAATCAACACCACCGGAAAGGGCACATAATACCTTACCGTTTCCTACCTTTTCTCGAATCTGGGCAATGGTTGTTTCTACGAAAGAATCCATCTTCCAATCGCCGGCACATTTACATACATTAAATAAGAAGTTATGAAGCATCTTCTGTCCTTCTACAGAATGCATAACTTCCGGATGGAACTGAACGGCATAGAGCTTCTGATCCGCATTCTCCATTGCTGCAACAGGACAATTATCTGTATGACCTGTAACCTTAAAGCCTTCCGGTGCGTTAGCAATATAATCTGTATGACTCATCCATGTTGTTGTTGTTGGATGAACGTCTTCAAAAAGCAATGAAGTTGTATCTACTTCTACATCTGTCTTACCATATTCACTGACAGGTGCTGTCATAACCTTACCGCCGAGCTTATGTGCCATAAGCTGTGAGCCGTAACAGATTCCAAGAATTGGCACACCAATTTCAAAAATAGCCTTATCATAAGAAGGTGAATCTTCTTCATAGACACTATTTGGTCCGCCTGTAAAAATGATTCCCTTTGGGTTCTTTGCCTGAATATCTTCAAGGCTTGTTGTATGTGGAATTACTTCAGCATATACATTGCACTCTCTGACACGTCTTGCAATCAGCTGGTTGTACTGTCCACCGAAGTCAACAACTAATACTACTTCGCTATTCAAATCGTTCCTCCATTCTGTCGCAATGCGACATCTATCTTCATTTTGCTTCCTATTGAAACTATAACGAATATTATACAATATCTTCATTTTACTGTCAAAGGAATTACGGATATGTAACAAAAGTTCCTTCAACAAGAATGATATTCTCATCAAAGGAACCTTATATATTTGTTAAATGATTAGACACTCTTATCTAACTGGAAACTCTCTACAAGTTGATTCAATGTAACTGCCTGTGCCGATAACTCCTCACTGGTTGCTGATGTTTCTTCTGCTGTTGCAGAATTTGCCTGAATAACATTAGAAATCTGATCAATTCCGGCTTCTGTTTCCTGAATTGCCTGTGACTGCTGCTGTGAAATCTGACTCAGATCATGTGCACCCTCTGCAACGTGATTAATTCCGACAACGACCGATTCAATCGTATCCGCAACTTTTTGAGCTGCCGCATTTCCATGATTAATTTCTGACAATGCCGCTTCAATCAACTCTCTTGTGCCAACAGCTGACTGTGTACTCTGTTCTGCAAGCTGTCGAATCTGATCTGCTACAACCGCAAATCCCTTACCTGCCTCACCTGCTCTTGCCGCTTCAATAGAAGCATTTAATGATAACAGATTTGTCTGACTTGCAATATCTTCAATATCAGAAATGATACTGCCAATCTTCTGTGATGTTTCACTGATTCGATTCATTGCATCTACCATGTTCTGCATTTCGCCACGGCTCTTATCTGCTTCGTTTGCATACTTTCTTGCATTTTCATAAGATTCCTGTGCCGTTGTCGCTGTCTTTTCAACACCTTCTGCAATATCTGCAAATGTAGCCTGTAACTCTTCAACGGTCGCGGCCTGATCTGTTGCACCTTCTGCAAGGGCCTGTGCTGCCTGTGAAAGATTTTCTGCCCCTGAAGTAACAAGGTTTGATGATGTTTCAATCTGACCCAATGTATGATTCATCTGAATCTTCAATTTACGAAGCACTTCTAATAACTTCGCATACTCACCCTGATAAATTTCTATATGCTCTGACACGACTGCATAATTTCCATCTGCCATTTGATCTACAAGATAAATGATATCCTTAATAACCATTCTTAACTTCTCAGACATTTCTGAAGCCGAGCCTACAATTGCTGCAATCTCATCTTCTCCTCTTGTCTCTGGAAATGGTGTATCTAAATCACCATTTTTAAAGGTATCTAATCGCTGCTGTAATTCAGCCAATGGATCTGCAATGTCATCTGCCATCTTTTTACTAAACTTATTCGATGTAATATAAACACTGATAACTACTACGAGAATCAATATAACCAATACCAGCTGCACCACACCCATACGTGTCTCTAATGCATATCCCTCATCCACCTTTAAATCCATGATTTCAAGGAGCTTCGCATAAATTTCATTATACTGTGGTGCAAGGTATTTCATTCCATATTCTTGTGACTGCTTTGCTGCCACTCTATCCGTATTTGTCGCATATTCCATTAATTTGCTGTCTGTTTCCCAATATGCATCGAACAGCTTTGCAGTCTCTTCATATAACTCTTTCTCTTCAGGCTGAACCATATATCTCTCCAATTCAGCCCAATATTTCTCAAATTTTTCTTTATAATCATCATGACTTTGTGTCATAGATTTCACATGTTCCGGGGCATCATATCCCATAACGCCTCTTAAATCAGATCTTGTCTGCGTAAATGTTGTCAACACCTTACCTGCTGTTCCCTGCGCAAATCCATAATTATTCAACGCTCTATTGTACAATATAGATACTACTACTAATACAACAATCGCTACCAGTCCTACAACGCCTAAAGAAGCCTGCAGCATCTGAAAACTCTTCTTCAAACGTTTTCTTACATCCAATTTTTGTAATCGTTCAAACATAATGTATTCTCCTTCTTTGATGTATTTTCGAGCAATTCCTATTTTTCTTTTGTTGTGCAAGTGCTCATTTATTAAACAATTCTTTTCTTTATACTATCACACAATATTCACAATCTATAATTAAAAAAAGAAAAAACAGATAAACTTTTTATGAAGCAAATCTGTTTTTTCTATAATAATCATTAATTGGTATTGATTCAAATTTTGTATTACCTACAGGCAGGTTATTCAATCATGCGCACGTATCCATACAAAAATGATTCACTCTTTAAGGGCTTATTTCTTAAGTACAATGCATGCCTCTTTAATCTCAATCTTGCCTTCTTTGAGTAAACGTCCGACTGCACGTTTAAATGCATTCTTACTCATCTTAAAATATTCCTTAATTACTTCCGGAGATGCCTTATCTGTAAATGGAAGGCTGCCTCCATTTTGCTGCATGGTATCATAAATAATCTTAGAATCTTCATCCATCTGAATATACGCCTTCTGCTTCAGGCTGACAGATAATTTCTTATCCTCACGCACCTTTGATACACGACCATATACCTTTTCTCCGATATGAAATGTACGATATACTTCGTTCTTTGGAACCATTCCAAAATATTTATTATCAATTGCAAGATAAACGCCAAAATCCGGATTTACCTCAATAACCGTTCCCTCCACTGCGCTATCCTTAACATATGGACTGTCACAGCTTAAATAATCATACACACGCATGGTTGCTGCAAGACGATTACTTTTATCAATATAGAGTGCAACAAGACATGTATCGCCTTCCTGTACGTGCGTTGTCTGTTCTTTAAATGGAAGCAGCAAATCTTTTTCTAACCCCCAATTTAAGAATGCACCAATCTTACTTGTCTGAGATACTGTCAATTCTGCAATCTGTCCAAGCAAAATCTTAGGACGATTCGTTGTCGCAATCAGACGATCACTTGAATCACGATAAATAAATACCTCTAGTGCATCACCGACTTCAATATCCTCCGGCACCTGCTTCTTTGGCAGCAATACTTTATCTTCTTCTGTTCCAAGATATACACCAAAATCTGTCATCTTAACAACATTCAAACTCTGAACTTTTCCTAATTCGATCATAGAACCTCCATTATCATCTTAATCTGCTTATCTGTAACCATTCTTCCTATCCTGAATATACACTGCACATCTTTCCATCACCTTCCGTGATATTTTTACAAATGTACATATCTCCATACAAAATCTTTTCTTTATACAAGCAAAGTAATCCTTTTATAGTTTTTTATAAAGAAAAAACCCCTCGCAAATGCGAGGGGCAACGTAGCTGGGCTTGAGGGACTCGAACCCCCAGATGCTGGAATCAGAATCCAGTGCCTTACCATTTGGCGAAAGCCCAATAACTTGTGTTGTCTTGACGACAAAAGTTATTATATCTCAGTATTTGAAAAAAAGCAAGCACTTTTTTAAATTTTTTTTAAAAATTTTTAAACTGCCATTTTTCACTCTCGTTCATCACATTTTCTTAAGACGAACTGTACCATCTGCATCTGTTCCAAGGTTGGTTGGATTCACAAAGAACTTATACTGTTCTAACACTGCATCTTTTTGCATAGCTGATATTTCTTTATCTACATCAACATCTTCCATATCATTCTTTGCTGCAACAAGATGATAGTCATTATTCTTCTTAAAGTCAAAAACAAAATCGTTCGGATTCGCATTGGCTGAAGCCTTCTTTATTTCTTCCTGTTCCTTCGGAATCTCCTGATTAGAAGAAGCCTCCTGTAAGGCTGCTGACTGCTGAGCATTTACTACAGACTGCTGTTCTTTTAATTCTTTTGACTCTATACGATAATTTGTATACTGATTATTTAACTCCATTGAATCTGTAATTCTCATCCTCTCAGCTCCTTTCTATACTCTCTGCTTTCGTATGTATAAAAATATATCAGACACATATGACTCTTTTATAAATACTTATCTGTCAATTTGTTTTAACTACATAGTATATCGGATATACCTTTTAAAACTTTAGACCTATTCCACAAATTTATATTTCTTTTATAATTTTACAGTTTATAATGCATCTTCTCCACGTTCCCCTGTACGAATTCGCACTGCATCTGCCACATCATAAATAAATATTTTTCCATCTCCATGTGTTCCCGTATTAATCGTATCTATAATCAAATCAATAATCGGCTCTGCCTGTTCATCCGTCACAATTGTCTCCACTTTTACTTTTGGAAGCAGATTTCCATTAAAATCAAGCCCATTATACGTCTGCTTATGTCCTTTCTGGATTCCGTAACCCATAATATTTGAAATCATCAGTCCATGTGCATCACATGTATTTAAAATAGATTTCAAATCATCTAGTCGTTCCGGACGAATAATAATTTCTAGTTTTTTCATAAGACTCCTCTCTTTCTGACAATGGATTATACCCTATCATCGCTATCTGTCTCCATATCCCATCATAGGAATCGCCCAGCGACTTTTCCGAATCGGGCAGATACCTCTTATGTATATTATATATAAATCTGATTTGTATCACTGCAATAAAAATGCTGTTTGTTTAAATTATACTGTATTTATAAAGGAAGTCAATTTGAAACATACAAAAAATAAGAAAATAAATGTTTTTACATAAATATAACAAGAAAAGGATGTCTATACTTAATATCTTTTCGTATAAACATCCTTTTTCTCTAAAATATTCTATTGATACTTTCTATAATACAATACGTCGTATACCATTCAAATTACTTCCGGCGATTATTCGCAGACATGTCCATATGTGCCGTTGGAAGTCCTTCCATATACAGCTGTTCTCCTGCCGTGAGAACCTGCATACAATAATAAATGGCACTAACTGCTGTAAGTATCTGCATACCAATGCCTGCAATAGACACATTTGACATAAATGCAATATAATGAACAAACTTCAATGCACCAAATAATACCCAAGTCACACGCAATGTACGTGTCACGGCTGCCTTATCCTGAAATTTTGCCTCTAAAATAAGAGCCTCTGTAAAATAGTAAGAAAAATAAATTGTAAAAACGGTAGTAATTGCAGAAACGATGGTTATTACTGTTTGTGTACTGTCTCCCCAATTCATGCAGAATAGTACCTGACATACAATGGCAGCCACAAGACCGATAAAACTAACATTTCTTGCCTTTTTATAGAGAATATTTCGTTCTGATAACGGACAAATTCCAATGACTATCAGGACAAATGCTAAAATATCCGAACATACATCAACGCTTACGCCGCCTATCTTTACATAGAATTGCAGCACAAGCAGCATCACTCCGATTAGTATCAATGTTATATGTTTCTTATTCATAATGTAATGAATATCTCCTCTCTATGCAATTTAACCAAATATGCTTTCTGGTTTATATTTCTGATTTGTATTTTATATTATAGAAGAAACACCGACTCTTCCCATGCTACTCTCCATCCATTACCTGAACACTTCCACTGTCTCCGTCTTTTTTGATATACTGCTGGAAAATTCTTGCCAGGATAAAAGAATCTACATACAAAATCAATGGAATCGTTACAATAAATGCCGTAAAATAGCGCAATGAAAAATAAATAAGTGCACCATTAATAATCAGCATCACAATGGTCTGCGGCAAATGATGCATACATAATACAAGCGCATTTTTCATCGTTGCACGAATGGTATTATCAAACTTTGACAATACCGGAAATACATAAATCGTAATTGCTATAAGCACCAGACATAATCCAAATATACCAAACATTACAAGTCTTGCAATGTTGCTTCCATCTTTATGCATCCATAAATAACAGATACGGATGTCGGCTGCAAATAATGCTGCTGCTGCAACAAGAATCAATTCAATAATAAATGCCTGCTTAAAATTCTGTTTCCATGATTTCCAGAAATCTTTCCAAATATAACCTTCCTCATCACGTACCAACTTTAACGCCACATAATTTACTGCCGTAAGTGTCGGTCCAATCGTCACAATCGGAATACTAAAGACTACCGCTAATACTGCCAAAATGAAAAAATCGCCCGCTTTTGTTAACCCGCGGAAGAATTTTCCATCTATACTAAAAAATCCCATAGATATCCTCCGTTTTCTTTCAATCTGTATCCTTTCGTTCCTTGTAACTAATTTCATTAAATAGAAACGATTGTTATGATTATACGTTTTATACAACAAAAAAGCAAAGTATTTTTAACAAATAATTGTAAAATGTTTATAAAAGGACTATCTTTTTGTGCATTTTATGGTAAACTTTACTAATCAGTTTGAATTCCAAAATATAAATTCAAACTGTTGCCTTAGATATTTTCAACAGAAATGGAGATTGAATTATGAAGAAAGAGAAAATTAAGGAAATCAAAACACCATTCAAAGAACTGACTTTCGATCAGAAGGTTACACATATTATCCAATATTACAAATATTATTTTCTTGCTGCATCGATTATTATAGTTGCAGTTGCTTCTTTTGTAAATTCTTATAAACGTAATGATTTTGATACTGACTGCAGTATCGTTGTGGTTGACGGCAAAATGACCGGATATGACGATCACTCTGATTATATTACAACAAATTTTGCATCTTATTTAGGAATTGACAACAAGAAACACCGTGTAATATGCAATTATAACTATTCTCTGTTAGAACAGTTCCTTGATAATGAAGCACAGGTCAGCCGCACAAAGATTTATACACTTGCTTCGACACATTCCATGGACGGCTACCTTGCACCCATTGATTATATTGACTATTTTTCAACAGATGCTGAACCATTTTTAGAAGATTTACGGGAGATTCTTACAGCAGAACAACTCTCAAAAATCGGCGAAGAAAATATTATCTATTATACGAAAAAAGACGGTACATCCATTCCTATTGCCGTGAATTTAAGTCATACAAAAATTAAAACAGATACAGATTTCACAATGGAATCTCCGTGCTACGGCGTTGTTGTATCTGCCGCACATCCGGAAGCAGCTGTATCATTTATCCGTTTTGCATTTGATTTATAATCCAAGTTCTTTGCGGTAGAATATCTGTCCGGAATCGTCCCCATCGATAATTGCATTTGCATATGGTACAAATCCTAATTTTTTTGCAAATGCTACCGATGGGGCATTTGTTTTATCTATACATGTATAAATTTCTTCTAATCCCAATTCTTCTTTTGCATAATCTAAGATAAATGAACATGCTTCATATGCATACCCCTGCCTCTGAACATTTCGATGAACCAAATACCCTAATTCACACTGTGTCTGTCCATCAACCTCACGATGCTCAATTCCCATTCTGCCAATCAACACACCATCTTCTTTCCGAAATACCAGCCATAATCCATAATGAAAAAATGCATACATATGATTTATATAATTTCTTGTAAATTCTTCTTCCTGCTCCCGTTCATACAATGGTTCGATATATTTACAATCCTTCAGACTGTCGTACAATTCATATAAATCGTCCAAATCCTGAAGTGTCATTTCACGAATCTGCAGTCTGTCGGTTTCCCCTATTATAAGCGGCTGGTGAAATGCCCGTGCGTATACAGTATCCAAAAAATGTTGCGTCAATGCTTCCCAATCTTCAATGATATAAGAAGCCTCCCCTTGATAATTCACTCCATATCCTAAAACTGCACACTGTTCACGCCAATTTGTCTGTCCATATGTCTGCAGATTCAGCCGGTGGCCTGTAATAATCAAAATCTTTCTGTCTGACGGTGAGAACTTTGGCATAATTTCTGACACATCCCCGCAATGCAATTGCATCGGAAACTCCTTTAATGCCATTTGCAACTGATTTATATTATCAGTCTCCTCATTTTTTAAATCAATAATTACATCTGTAAACATCTATATCCTCACTCCCGTATATTTCGCAATAACAATTTCTGCAATTATTATACATAACTTTGTCCACATATTCATACTTTTATTATTGAGAAATATTTTCCGTGTAAATCTGTGCCATTGATAATTGATAACTTTTGTCAAATGCGCACGAATGAAAGATTTTCTCAGATTTTATCGTTTAATTCTTCAAAAGTTTTCAATTTTGTGCATAGATTGTCTTTCCTTTTTTTGGTATTTGCGATATAATAAAGTATATTAAATTTGGGAGGTAATGTTATGTTAGTTTCAGCGAAAGATATGCTAGAAAAAGCACGCGATGGCAAATACGCCGTAGGTCACTTCAACATCAATAATCTTGAATGGGCTAAGGCAATCCTTCTTACAGCACAGGAAATGAATTCTCCTGTTATCCTTGGTGTATCTGAGGGCGCTGGAAAATATATGGGGGGATTTAAAACCATTACCGGTATGGTGAACGGATTAATTGAAGGTCTTGGAATTACAGTTCCAGTTGCCCTTCATCTTGATCATGGTACATTTGAAGGTTGTATGAAATGTATCGAAGCTGGTTTTTCTTCCATCATGTTTGACGGCTCTCACTATCCAATTGCAGAGAATATCGAAAAGACTACTGAACTTGTTAAGATTTGCAAAGAGAAGGGTATGTCTTTGGAAGCCGAAGTTGGTGCCATTGGCGGTGAAGAAGACGGTGTTGTAGGTATGGGCGAATGTGCCGATCCAAACGAATGTAAAGCAATTGCAGATTTGGGCGTTACAATGCTCGCTGCCGGAATCGGTAACATTCACGGCAAATATCCTGCAAATTGGCCAGGATTAAGTTTTGAAACACTTGCCGCTGTTAAGGAACAGATTGGTGATATGCCACTTGTATTACACGGTGGTACAGGTATTCCATCTGACATGATTCAGAAGGCAATTTCTCTTGGTGTTGCCAAAATTAATGTTAACACAGAATGTCAGCTTGCATTTGCAGCAGCAACAAGAAAGTACATCGAAGAAGGTAAGGACTTAGAAGGTAAAGGTTTCGATCCTCGTAAGCTCTTAGCTCCTGGTACAGAAGCTATCAAAGACATCGTTCGTGAAAAGATTACTTTATTTGGATCTGAAGGAAAGGCATGAGTCTGATTCACTTGGTGTCACGTTACATATTTGTTTGTATGTAATTTCAGAGGGGTTGATTCATCAGCCCCTCTTTTTCATATCATCACAAATAACTGTCACACTCTCATGATTTACATCATATTTATAAAACGGAGACTATGATTTATGAACAAACACAAGTTACATTCTACCCTGCGTATTTTGCTTCTATGTGTATGCATCTGTGTATTTTGCTATTCTTCTTACCGGTTAATTGACATATTCTTAGAATATAAAAAAGGCACTGATATCTACGGGCACATTGAAGATGTCGTATTAGACACTTCCGTACCGCAGTCCATTTCATTTACAAGTGAATCGCAGGAACAACCTTCCGAAACTATCATTCCATTTACATATGACCACGCTGCGCTTACAAGGATAAATCCTGACGGCATCGGTTATCTGTATATGCCTGCATTTGATATGCGCCTTCCACTTGTACAGACTGATAATAATGATTACTATTTATCACATACCTTTGATTTAACAGAAAATTCCAACGGATGCATTTTTGAAGATTATCGAATTCAGCAGGGAATCGACAGTCCACATGTTATTTTGTATGGACATAATATGCGCAATGACAGTATGTTTGCCAAATTACTAAAGTATGACTCTGCTGATTTCTGGGGGCAGGATGACAACCGGTACTTCTATATTTATACCGGCGATTCTATTCGAAAGTACTGTATTTTCAGCACATATATCACAGACCCTGTCAGCGATACCTACACATTTGGATTTGATACAGAAAATGCATTGCAAAATTATGCTTTGCAACGCAAAAAAGAAGCATTGTTTGACACCGGAATCTCTATAGAACATACCACTCAGGTTGTAACACTCTCGACCTGTACAAATGATACCACCAGACGATTCATTGTACATGGAACCTATGTCGGTTCTTCTTCTGATTCGGATGTGCTTACAAATAATCAATAAAATTTATCCGTCACAATTTGAACGTCGAACTTCATTCGACATTGGAAATTGGAAATTGTTTCCATTTTCAAAACGATTCAGAACAAATTTAAAATTTTACGAAACTTTTTATAAAAAATACTTGCATTCTATAATCAAATGGGGTATCTTAATTACAGACAGCAATTTGTCTTGAATCGAATAGTAGAACAACGGCGTTCCATATTTATACTTACATAAATTGGAATGCCTTTTTTCGTTTTACTAGTGCGATTAGAAATATATGATAAGAAAGGATTACAAAGTTATGAGCGAAAAATTTAATGTTGCAGACATCTTTGGCGAAAATGTATTTAACGATACGGTTATGAAAGAACGTTTACCAAAAAACGTTTATAAGAATCTTAAAGCTACTATGAATGGTGTTTCAGAACTCTCTCTTTCTGATGCAGACGTTATTGCAAATGCTATGAAAGACTGGGCAATCGAAAAAGGAGCAACACATTACACACATTGGTTCCAGCCATTAACAGGAACAACTGCTGAAAAACATGATTCATTTATTTCAGCACCAAAAGAAAACGGAAAGGTTCTTATGGAGTTCTCCGGCAAAGAATTAATCAAAGGTGAACCGGATGCTTCTTCTTTCCCTTCAGGTGGATTAAGAGCAACATTCGAGGCAAGAGGATATACAGCATGGGATTGTACATCTCCTGCATTCGTTCGCGAAGGTGCTGCCGGCGCAACACTTTGTATTCCAACTGCTTTCTGTTCTTACACAGGCGAAGCACTCGATCAGAAGACTCCACTGCTTCGTTCTATGGATGCCATTAATGCGCAGGCACTTCGTATTTTAAGATTATTTGGCAACACAACTTCTAAGAAGGTTACACCTTCTGTTGGCGCAGAGCAGGAATATTTCATCGTAGACAGAGATAAATATTTACAGAGAAAAGATTTAATTTTCTCCGGCCGTACATTATTCGGTGCAATGCCTCCTAAGGGTCAGGAATTAGATGACCACTACTTCGGTATCATCAGAGAACGTATTGGTTCCTTCATGAATGATGTCAACAAAGAATTATGGAAGCTCGGCGTATCTGCAAAAACACAGCACAATGAAGTTGCTCCGGCTCAGCATGAGTTAGCTCCTATTTATGCACAGTGCAATATCGCAACAGATAATAACCAGCTTACAATGGAAGTCTTAAAGAAAGTTGCATATCGCCATAACCTCGTATGTCTTCTTCATGAGAAGCCATTTGCAGGTGTAAATGGTTCCGGTAAGCATAACAATTGGTCAATTACTACAAATGATGGCATCAATTTATTAGAGCCTGGTAAAACACCTCATGAAAATATCCAGTTCTTATTAGTACTTGGTGCAATTATGAAAGCTGTCGATACACACGCAGACCTTCTTCGTGAATCTGCTTCTTGTGTTGGTAACGACCACAGACTTGGTGCGAATGAAGCTCCTCCAGCTGTTATTTCTATGTTCCTTGGCGAACAGCTTGAAGACGTTGTTATGCAGTTGATTGATAAGGGGGATGCTACAAGCTCTATCCAAAAAGGTAAGTTAAAGACGGGTGCTTCTACGCTTCCTGATTTGAATAAAGATGCAACAGACCGTAACAGAACTTCTCCATTTGCATTCACAGGTAACAAATTCGAATTCCGTATGGTTGGTTCTTCTGATTCTATCGCTCCTGCCAATGTTGTATTAAATACAATCGTTGCTCAGAGCTTCAAAGAAATTGCTGATGAATTAGAACAGGCTGAAAACTTTGAAATGGCTTGTCATGATATGATTAAGAAGTTATTTACAGAACATCATAGAATTGTATTTAACGGCAATGGTTATACGGACGCATGGATTGATGAAGCTGCAAGACGCGGATTACCAAACATTCCTACAATGGTAGATGCAATTCCTGCTCTTACAACTCCAAAGGCTATTGATCTCTTCCAGTCATTTGGTGTATTTACAGAGGCAGAATTACGCTCAAGAGCCGAAATTAAATATGAAGCATATTCTAAGGCTATCAATATCGAAGCAAAGGCCATGATTGATATTGCCGGCAAGCAGATTATCCCAGCAGTGGTTTCTTATACAACAGAACTTGCAAACTCTATTCTTGCTGTCACAGAAGCCGGTGTCGATGCATCTGTCCAGAAAGAAATGTTAGACAGTGTTACAGGTTACTTAAAGGATATGAAGTCTGCACATGCAAAGTTAATCGGTGTAGTTGCTGAAGCTGCTACTATTGATGACACAGCTGAACTCGCTACATACTTCAAAGATACAGTTACAACGGTTATGGCAGATTTAAGAAGACCTGCTGATGCACTTGAAATGATTGTTGATAAAGAATTCTGGCCGTTCCCATCATATGGTGATTTGATGTTTGAAGTCTAAAACATACTTATACAATTAGATTGATGAACTAATTTCAACAATATTACATCCACTGTGGTATTTATGTATTGCCACAGTGGATTTTTTATCCCACAATACTACGCACACAATACATACAGCCGCCAAATTTCCCTTCTATCTTCTTCCTATCTGGCATCACACACCTTATACCTGTACCTCCCTCATTGGGGCGTTTCATTGTACACAAAATCAGGGAACTGCCTTATGAAAATCTATAATCTATATTTCCCCTATTAAAATCTGCATAAAAATGCCCAAGATAAAACAAAGACAAAAAGGATGTCAGCAACGATTTCTTGATTTTAAACATTCTAACTTTAGAACGCTTAAAATCTTACATTCTGACATCCTTTTTCAAATATATATTTTTATGATTGTTTACTTCTTAATACAAACTCTCATACGAACTCTTATACAAACTGCAAAATAATCTCTTATAAAGCTAAAAACTTCCGCCGCCTCCGCCGGAATTTCCGCCACTGCTATGACCTCCGCCACTGCTGCTGCTACTACGCTCAATATGACGTTTTACAACTGTTGTATTAATAAAATGATCTTCTTTTCTGTGGATATTGTAACCATGATCCTTTGTATAGGTTCTACTGTCTACTGTCATCTTTGCTCTCGCCTGTAACATCATAATAATAACGACTACCGTTGCCACACCTGCTGCAATTGCGAGCTTAATCGGAAGATTCTTTGTCATTCGATAAGTCAGGCTCTTATTCATTGATGAAGATATCGAATCAATAAATACAGTTCCTGCCTTATAATATGATCCATTGGTCAGTTTTTTCTGAACAGATGATAACATATCGTCCATATCTGACTGCGAAATATCACTTTTTGCATTACCTGTTGCAGTAATACGATATTTACGGGACTTCATATCGACTGCCAGCCCGATTGCATTCGGTGACAATGTCGCAGATGTATCATCATAACCATATCCGTTTGCAGCCATTAACTGCTTTAAATAATCATTTAACTGAGATTCCGTCTTTCCATCATATAAAGTAACAATAAAAATATCTGTTTTACAGGCATCCGATGCCTTTCTGCAATTCGTCTCTAATTTCTTTGCTTCACTCTCCGTAAAAAGTGATGCATCATCTGTAACAAACTTTGTATTTGCATCCGATGCATATGTTACAACCAAATTGGTTATGCTAATTGTTAAAATCATAACAACCAATAAACCAACACCTGCAAGTAAACGGTTCACACCCGAACGCAGAATTTTCTTCCCCATATTCTTTTCCATTCTTTTTCCCTTTCTCATTTTGTTATATTGTTCTACTACAATAACGTCTATTTTATTAAATTACTGTGTAAATGCAACATTTATTCGTCTCTTTGTAATCTATAATAAACATCTTGACATCCAAACAGTTCTAATTTCCGTAATAATTACTTAGAAAAATAATGTGACAAGAAATGTTACAATGAAGATTCCAATCCACCATGCTGCTGCACGCCCTTTACTAATTGGACGATTTGCAACAATTTTCCCTGTCTGACCATTTAACATAAACTGAAAATCTTTTCCCTGATATCTGCAATTTAACATCCATACAGGGAGTAACGCATACTGATTTGACTTATTATCTAAGGAAATCTGGTTATCCAGCACATGAACACTCGAATACCCTGTTATCGTATTTCTCGTAATTTCTGTAATATAATTACGAACTCTCGACTGTACACGCTCCATCATATCCTGATCCGTAAAGTTGTACCGTTCTGATAAATATCCGGACAGATACGGCATTTCAAATGGAACCAGATCCTGATATTCAAATGGCTCTAACTTATCCATAGCATCATCTTCCATCTTCTCTGAGGCATCTGCCGGAATCTTTTCAAACTGTGCTGACACATTACGATACACCTGATAGTGATCCGTATAAATATATTCTGTATCACCATGACGCTCTTTGCGTACACGTTCTGCACTGGCATGCATATCCGACTCTCCCTCAAAATCATAGAGCCAAAATGGTACGTAAACTCCAGACATTTTCTCAATCGTACTCTGACTGCGTAATGTCTTCGGTGTCAATGGTCCTTTCTTTAACCATCCTTTATAAATATCTTTCGCCTGCTCCTTTGTAATACGGAATGGAATAACGGACTGTGGCTCAAAGGTGCCATCTAAGCGGTCTTGAACCAACGATGGATTTCCACAAAATGAACAGATTGTTGCTGACGTATACTCATCCGTCACAAGCTCTGCTCCACAACTTTGACAATGATAAATCTTCATCTGTTGATTTGTCGCTGCATTTCCCTGTTCCTGCGCAGAATCCCTCTCCTGCTGATGCATATGCTTTCCATACTGTTCTTCATATTCATGAACTTCCATCTGATTTCCACAGTGCGCACATACGAGCTGCTGTGTCTTTCCATCAAATTCCATTGCCGCGCCACACGCTGGGCATTTATATGTAATTGGCATTGTCCCTCCTTCTGCCGATTAACTTATCGACCTTTTCCTTGGTAGTTATTCATTTTTTGTTCATATTTCGTTTTATAATCTTTAACAAAGCGCACACGAATTCTTCACTTTTTCTCTATACAATGAAAGAAACCAAAAAATGATTTTTTCATTATACTTTTATAGATTAGTTGTGATAAACAACTATCCTCCCTCTTTTTTCATCGCTCACATTTGTGAGCGATATTTTTTTGTAAAAATCAATATACAAACTACAACTATGACAATCTCTTATTGATTTACAATCATATACTCCTTCTGTAAACACATTGTGTTCAAACTGTATCACACAGATATTAGAAAATGAAAAAAGAGACAACCATCATGATAGCACCGATAATTGTCATCACAATTCCTATTTTTCCGTCTTTTCTTACACTCGGTTCTGTAAAATCTTTCTTATCTCTGTGATCATAGAACAGATTCCATTGATGTCTGGAATTCGTAATTTTCACAATTCCAACAAATGTAACCACAAGTCCTATTAGAAAGCACATAAAACCTAAAAAAGGAAGAAATGAGTCCCCCTGATATGATTCACTATCATTAAAGTCCACTTCTAATGCAATTCTTTGTAACAGTAATACTAAATTCATATGTTCTCCTTTCTGATATTATGTTGCTAATATCCGATTAACTTATAAAATGGTTTGTTTATATTATACATCATTCCCTATCATTTCCTCAACCATTTCTGTCTATGATATATTTTTCACAATTAATTTTAACAATTTTCATTTCCGTTATCATTTTTCTGTTATTTATATACTTTCATGTCATTTTATTTGACCGCTTCTTTCTGTTTCTAATGATTTTCATTGACTTTTTTTCAGTGCAACTATACAATAAATCCATATAGGCAATATGCCAATTTATTAAAGAATGGAGATTTTATTATGGCAAATCAGAATCCTATTGTTACAATTACAATGGAAAACGGCGATGTAATGAAGGCTGAATTATATCCTGAAATTGCACCAAATACGGTAAATAACTTTATCAACTTAATCCAGAAAGGCTTCTATGACGGTGTTATCTTCCATAGAATCATCCCTGGTTTTATGATTCAGGGTGGCGATCCTGACGGTACCGGTATGGGTGGTCCTGGTTATTCTATTAAGGGAGAATTCTCTCACAACGGATTTAACAACGATTTAAAACATTCAAGAGGCGTATTATCAATGGCTCGTACTCAGATTCCTGATTCCGCAGGTTCTCAGTTCTTCATTATGCACGCTGATGCACCGCATCTTGACGGAGAATATGCTTCATTTGGTAAATTAACAGAAGGTTTTGAAGTATTAGATGCCATCGCTTCTACGGAAACTGACTGGAGTGACCGTCCAAGAACTCCACAGGTTATGAAAAGCGTAACTGTAGAAACATTTGGCGTTGATTATGACGCACCGGAAACAGTATAAAGTTTCCTATAATATTAAAAAAGGCTGCATGAAAGATAACAAGGGATACATCCTGCCTGTGTTCTCTTTTCATGCAGCTTTTTGTGTATTTGCTTTTTTATTATTTTATCTTTTATTATCTGTCTTTGTTATTCATCCGTATCTCTATAATAATAGAATAGAGCTATAATTTTTACATTTATACACATTGATATATATTTCTCTGATATGGAACAACATTATGTGCCATGCTTGCACTGTAATTCTGTCCTTCTTCTACCGCAAGCTGAATCTGACTGTGTATTTGCTGAAGTCTTGCACAAAATAACTTTCCTGCCGGTGTCATTTCTACACCATTTCTACGCTCAAATATACGAAACCCGACTTCTGTCTCTAATGACTTAATCTGATAAGATAATGCCGGCTGTGTGATATACAGCTTTTGTGCCGCCTTATTAAAATTTAAAGTTTTTGATAATTCCAGTACCATTTCCATCTGTTTAACGTTCATATACCCTCCAATTCGTCATATACAATGACTATATCTCTACTTACGACCAACCTTTTCCATCTTTGCATCTGTTATATGCATAACCATTTTAACAACATTATCTGATACATCTGATACAATTTCTTATAAAAGAACAAAGAACGTGACATTTTCCATTTGCGAGAGTGCGCATCCTGCGGAGCATTTTTATATTATAGGAACAAAGTTTTCTATAATATAAAAAGATGTACCAAATTCGATTTCTCTCCTTTGATACATCTATTATACTTTTAAAATGAAATAATTGCTAATACTTATACAGTATATTTCGTTATGCATAAATTGAATACATGAATTCTAATTCTACAAAATCTTATCAAACCTGTTCCTTTTATTGATGCATTTCCGAATGTGACTGCATATATTCCTCATATAAATCGGGACGATACTTTTTCGTACGCTCTAAAGACTTTTCAAACCTCCAGGCATCGACTTTGGCATGATTCCCGGATAACAACACATCCGGAACCCTTTTTCCCATAAATTCAACCGGTCGTGTATATTGTGGATATTCTAACAAACCATTCTCAAAACTTTCCGTCTCTGCGGACTCTGTATTGTTAAGGACACCCGGGACCAGTCTGGATACAGAATCTATCACAACCATCGCTGCGAGTTCTCCACCGGTCAATACGTAATCTCCAATAGAAACATAGTCTGTAACAATATTTTCAAGCACACGTTCATCAATTCCTTCATAATGTCCGCATAAAATCACAAGGTCTTCTTCCTTTGCAAAATCATGCGCCATCTGCTGATTAAATGTATGTCCCTGCGGTGTCATATAAATGACTCTCGGTTTCTTTGATAAACGCTCTGCCACATGCTCATACGCTGCCTGTACCGGTTCAGCCTGCATGACCATTCCGGCACCACCTCCATATGGATAATCATCCACTTTCATGTGCTTATTTGTCGAGAAGTCACGAATATCCACTGCCTCTACTGACAGAATTCCTTTATCAATTGCTCTTCCGGTAATACTCGTATTTAATCCGTCTAAAATCATCTGTGGAAATAATGTTAAAACATGAAAATTCATTACTTTACAACTCCTGCAATTCCATTCAGTAAATATGGATAATACTGGTTATAAATATTGCTTCCATTTCCCGTAAATTCCGGTGCCATATATCCTGTTTCATCCTTAAATGCTGTTGCAACATCGACATAAGTAATATTCTGAGCCGGTGCTGATGCCTGAACAATTGTATTTACCTCATCAATCGCAGCCTGTGTTACATTTGTCGAAGGCTTCGCCTCAAATTCCTGTGTAACCGGAAGCAACGATAACACGCAAACATTGGTATTGGGAAGATCTGCTTTGAGCTGTGTTGCAATTGACATGATATTATCTGCAATTGTCTGACCGGCAAGCGTTCCGTAATTGACATCATTTAACCCCACCATAATAAATACACGGGAAGGATTTGCATTAATCACACCGCCAATATATTCTGCTGCTCTTGATGTTGTATTATTACCGTCTGACATTACCTGCGACGCATCCAGATAATTATAATAAGAAATACCATTTACAATCGAATCCCCGATGAAAATAGAACCATTATAATAATCTCTTGCCGTAAATTCCTGCTCCACAGCAGGGGCTGCCAATGCGAGTCCTGATAATGCAGGATTAACCGGTGCAGCCGTTGCCTGCTGTGCGGCTGTTGTCTGCTGCACAGCAGTTGTCTGTATCTGCTGTTGCGTTATTGGCTGTGTAACTGCCTGTGTTGAAGTAACCGTCTGTGTAACTTCTGTTGCCTTACCACTGTTCTTTTTGCCAACACTGTTATACGCAACTGCACAAATGACAACTGCTACAACAATTCCTGCACATGTATAACACAATTTTTTGTATTTATTCCATTTGCGCATCCTTTTATTTAATTTAATTTCTGACTTTTCACCCATTCTTTGTGCCTTTCTATATCTGATTTTCTGCTTATTTTACCACTTCATCTTACGCAATACAACTGCCGATGTCTTACGGATACCAATATCTAAGAATCCTCCAGGAAGGCTATATCCAAGCCGTTCCGTTCCGTAGCCACCTTCATACGTAACCAGTACCTGCTCTAAATCGTCCTTATCTGTCAGACCAATTTCCCACGCCTGAATACGTACTCTGCGTTCCTCTTCTGCATTATTTACAATTACAATTACTGCGTCATCTTCTGTAAATCGTCCATATGCAATCAAATTCGGCTGTGCAAGCAGACTCTTATAAGAACCATGCATCAACGCCGGACTATCCTTGTGCATCCGAATAACCGCTTTATGAAAATCAATGAGCATGTGATCTTCCTTGCCCCATGGGTAAGTTCTTCTATTATCCGGATCTGTCCAGCCACATACGCCTGCTTCATCTCCATAGTAAATGGTTGGAGCTCCCGGCCAGGTCATCTGAATGACAACTGCCTGCATAAACACATATTTATTAATATTCCAGGATGCTGATTCTGAACCGGCATATGCAACACGACCAACCGTCTTATTGGTTCTTGTTAAAAATCTCGAATGGTCATGATTCGACAATTCATTCATAGAAATTGCGTATGCCTGACCACCCATACGTGACATATTATGATGCATCGCACCAAAGAAATAATCTGCATTTCCTAATTTATCCTGACGAAACTCATCGCTATGCTTTTCCATACCTGTCAAAAACCATGTAATTGGTTCCATAAAGGCATCATAATTCATAATGGTATCCCATTCTCCACCATGCAGCCAATTATATGCGTCTCCATAATGCTCAGCTAAAATAACTGCATTGGGATTGGCCTCTTTGACTGCCGTGCGGAACTTTTTCCAGAAATTATGATTATATTCTTCACTGTGTCCTAAATCTGCTGCCACATCAAGTCTCCAACCATCTACATTGTATGGAGCTGATACCCATTTTTTTGCAATACGCAAAATGTAATTCTCTAACTCTTGTGACTCCTCATAATTGAGTTTTGGCAGTGTATCATGTCCCCACCAGCCATCATAAGAATTATTATCCGGCCAGTGATCTCCATAAAATTTAAAGAAATCATGATATGGGCTGCTATAATTTTCATATGCCCCCGGCTCATAATGTTCTGCACTCGTACTGTAAATGTGTTCTTTATCCAGCCATTTGTTAAAAGATCCACAATGATTAAAGACACCATCTATAATAACTTTCATTCCTCTACGGTGTACTTCTTCCATAAATTTTGCAAAAAATGCATTGCTCGCCTCAAGATTCTCTTTATTTGTCACACGATCAATAAAACGTGTCGCATGCACATTATCCTGATCTCCCTCCGGTAATAATTCTCCTTCATCAGAAACAATCTTACCAAAATGTGGATCAACATAATCATAATCCTGAATATCATATTTATGATTTGACGGTGAAACAAAAATCGGATTCAGATACAAAACATCCACACCTAAATCCTGCAAATAATCCAACTGATTCAAAATGCCCTGCAAGTCTCCGCCATAGAATTCACGGATTCCCATCTGTGCGGGATATTTTCCCCAATCCTGTACCCTGACAACATGTTCACCAATATAGCTATACTCATGATCTAATACATTGTTGGTACTGTCTCCGTCACAGAAACGATCCACAAATATCTGATACATTATAGCACCTTTCGCCCATTCAGGTGTGGTAAATCCCGGAATTAACTCAAAGTTATAATATGGATTTAATTCTTCAATTGCACCAATCTGGTTATAATAACAAATTGCAGCTCCAGACTTTACTTTAAAATAATAATATATCTTATTTTCATCCACCTGAATCTGCGCCTCATAGTAATCAAACTTGTAATCACTGCGGACTTTCGTCATTTGATGCTCACAATTATTTATATAAACATAAGCACGATCAATGTTATATCTTCCTGTACGCAACCTCAGCGTTACCAAATCACCCGGCTTTGGTTCACTCGGTGTCCGATATCGCTCTGTCACATCACTGAACAGCGCTCTCGTATTTAGTGCAGGTCTTGCATTACACATATATAACAACTTTTTTTCATCTGTTGTAAGATTCTCTACTGTTCTAACAATCTTCATGTGCTGACTCCTTTTACCAATATCAGTCATATACCCTATTCTATTGTATACCAAAACTGTGCTTTTCGCAACGAATAAACCATTTGTTTTACCATAAATAACCCCTTCCTATCATTCAAAAATGGCAACCATATCTCATCTGCATGATACGGTTGCCACGGAACTGATTCCATACACACGATAAATAAATTTATACAATAATATACTTACGTATGCACATTCTTATTATTTATTTCTTTTTCTTTGTCTTCTGCCAATCACAAGAAGTACGCAGCCAAATGCCATCATACTTATACCAGTCAGATAGAATACTCCATTTTCTTCCCTGTGCGTATCCGGAAGTACATTCTGTGTTTCTATCTCTGTATCCGTTGTCACTTCAATGGTCTGTATTGGAGGAACTGACGGTTTTAATTCAATTCTGTTTGAACCCGTTGTCAATTCTATTTCGTCCGGCTTTGTCGGCTCTGTCTGTGATTTTGTTTCGCTTGGCTTTATCGGCTCTGCCTGTGATTTTGTTTCGCTTGGCTTGGTCGGCTCTGCCTGTGATTTTGTTTTACTTGGCTTTGTCGGTTCTGCCTGTGATTTTGTTTCGCTTGGCTTGGTCGGCTCTGCCTGCGATTTTGTTTCGCTTGGCTTTATCGGCTCTGCCTGTGATTTTGTTTCGCTCGGCTTTGTCGGTTCTGCCTGCGATTTTGTTTCGTTTGGCTTTGTCGGTTCTGCCTGCGATTTTGTTTCACTTGGCTTCGTCGGCGGTTCTGTTGGCAGTACCTTTTCATGTACAAGTTCAACATACTGCCAATCTGGCGTTTCTTCTACTGTAAATGTCACAGGTTCTACGAGTTTATAATCTTTTGGTGCTTCTTCCTCTCGCACAATATATGTATCCCCTGCCAGTAATTCACCTATCATTGTCTTCGGTTCTTCTTCTGATGTCCAGGTCTTTATAACTTCCGGTTTCTGACCTTCTTTCACCTGTTCAAGTACAAGTTTTGCCCCCGGCAATGCTGACTTATTTTCATTATATACGGCAATTGAAACCTTTGTTGGAGGAATCTCCTGAACAATCGCAATATTCCCATCGTTATCTATTTCCATCGTTACACCCGCTGGTGTTTCAACAAATTCAATTTCATTGTTTTCTTTATATGAGAACTGTATGCGTTGTCCAATAACGTAACCATGATATGGCTGTTTTGATATTTCTTCAAGTGTATATACCTCACCGGATTTTAACATACCGGCCACTACATATGGCTTTTCCGTAACTTTCCATTGAAGTGTCTTTACATTCTCATCTAAGAAATTTCCTTCCAAACGCATCTCATTTCCAATTGTAACATTTTTCGTTGTAGTCAACTGCTGAATTGTAAGCTGTACACGTGCATTTGTAATCGTCTTACCTGGTGTCCAGTTCAATACCTGTGTCTGCTGGTCTTTTCCAATTTCAAATGAATACTTCTTGTCATCAAGTACATAATTGTCTAGTGCTTTGGTTTCTGCAATATAATATTTACCCCACTCCAGACCTGTAATCTTTAACACACCATCTGATGCTGCCTGTTCTGTCCACGCCGCTTCTGATACCTTATATGCTTTTCCTGTAATCAGATTTCTGATATATTCAAACATCGAATTACTTTCTTTATAACGGTATATCGCAAATGTAACACCATTTAACTTCTGTTCTAAATCAGCTGAATCTGTCTTTACAAGTTCAACTGTTCCGGAAACTCTGTTATTAGAAAGTCCTTTTGCCGTGAGTAATTCTATTCCCGACGTTACATTAAGATTCCATGCATGATTCTCTGCATTGGTACGGTTAATTACTATTGTCGTATTTTTCGTATTTTCATCAACTGTAAACTGACATGAAAATGGATTATCTCCAAGTTCATATCCATATGGAACCGTCTTTTCAGTCAAAGTATACGTACCTGCAAGTAAGCCTTTTAAGAATAACTCCCCATCGACTGTTGTTTTTGTTTTTTCCTGACCTGCTGTCTCATATGAATAGACCTTTCCGGCGGCATCCGTTACAACCTCCTTTGTCCAGGTTGTCTGATTATCAACAGATGTATAATCCAGTGTAAATACTGTTCCTGCCAGTCCACTGTCATCTTTTGCATCAGATTTTATGAGCTGCAGTGTTGTATTCTGTGCAGAATAATTTACAATTTCTAATGTAGGCTCCTGATATGTACTCTTTTCATCTGCGGTATTGTATGCAGTAACACCAACATTTGTATTTTCTACAAGTGTAATACCCTCCTGCGAATCATATGTAAATGTAATCTGCTCCTTTAATGGCACATATCCCGGCAGACTCTTCTCTTCTAATGTGTATGAATTTCCGTCAACCAAAACGCCCTTCATATGAATACGTCCGTCATCATCCGTAACAAATGACCTACTTTCATCCTGCGTATCTGCAAACATTCCTGTTACCATAAATGTAACATCTTTTAATGGACGATTGTCTATATCAGAACGCTTGACAATATCCATATGTGTTCTTTCATGATAAAGATCCAATTCTCCATCATAGCCTGATATCCCTGCTGTATTTGTTGTCTTTGCATCCTCCCGTGTATCAAGCACGGTGCCTAATGCATCAACCAGCGTAACCACTCCATCGTTTGTAACCTTTACATAAGCCTCTTTCGGTGCTATAAATCCTGCCGGTGCCGTAATCTCTTCTACCTTGTATACATTCCCTGCCACAAGTTTTCCACGCAGTGCATTTTCCTTTTGAATACTGTCTGTCTCTGCAATCGTAATGGATTTTTCCTCACTGTCCTTTGCAAACAGGCCTGTAATCTTATAAGTCGCTCCTGAAAGTACTTCTGTCTTACCAGCTTCAAATGGAAGAATACGTAATGTCAACGGCTCATCCGTAACAATGATTGTTTTATCTTCTATTGTAATATAGTCGCTTTCAGATACCAGCATTTCATTTTCATCTACCGAAAATGCAAGCGGAGCAGAAATCTTTTTATATCCAACAGGTTCCTTCGTCTCCGTAAGATAATACTTACCGGTTCCTAATCCTTCTTTTAAAGCACGATTGGTTGAAGTATTTACAAGGGATTCCTCTAAAGAAGAAATGCTCCATCCCGTAAACGCTTCCGTAAGCTGATGCATCGTAATATTTTCTGCAAGAAGTGTATCATGTTCTCCCTCCTGCTGTGCCTTCCGATACAATGAAAAGACTGCATCCGTAAGTATTTCCTGTGTATCTGCTGCTTTCTTCTGAATATTCACTGCCACCAGATTTTTATGATTTTGCACAGTAATCACACCATCTGTAATGGTCATTTCTTCTCCATCCGTAAATGCTGATACAACACCTTTTTCATCTACGCGAATGACCGTCTTTGCAGCTTTCCGGTATCCATACGGTACTTTTGTTTCTTCTAATGTATAAACACAATCCCGATTCAGATTCGTGAAAATAAGTGCCGAACCCGTTTCATTCGTTGTCAGAACCTCTTTGTAGTCATTGTCATTTCCAGACAGTGTAAATTCTGCTCCTGTAACTGCAACTGCAAACTGATCCGTCTTTTTTACGCCGATTTGGATATTTTCATTATACATAACAACACTGTCAACCTTTGTTCCAGCCTGCTCAACACTGCTGTCTTCCTTGACTGTAAACGGTACATCTTCTGCAATTTTATACTTCTTATCCGTTCCCTGTGAAACTTCATGAAGCACATAGTCACCTGCAACAAGATATACCACTTTGTGACCATCTGATGCTTCCGCATCTGTGGTAATCCATTCATAAGCAGCATTATTTGTAGGATTTTTCACAATCTCTAATGTTCCATCACTCTTTACTGTACAAATCTGCAATGTTACACCTGAAAGATATGTATTTGTACCTTTTAAAAATTTCTTTACAGCGATTTCCATCGGCTTATGATACAAATCCACTTCACCGTCATAACCTGTAGTCGCCTGTGAATTCTTTACGTCCGTTCTAGCCTGTGTAATCTCTGTACCTGTTTCATCCGTAAGTGTTACCTTTCCACTCGAATCAAGTTTAATATATGTTGTTTCTGCCGCAACAAATCCTGTCGGTGCTGTTGTCTCTTCAATCTTGTATACATTTCCTGCAACAAGTTTTCCACGCAGCGCATTTTCCTTTTGAATACTGTCTGTCTCTGCAATTGTAACTGTCTTTTCATGGGTATCCTCTGCAAAAATACCGGTTACTTCATACTCTGCCCCTGTAAGAATTTCTGTTTTTCCTTCTTCATATGGCAAAATACGAAGCGTAAGCGGCATATCTTTCACTGTCACCGTCGTTCCTTCTATTGAAACATCGGCATCCTGTGTTTTTAATTCACCATTATTATCAACGCTAAATGTATACTGACGTCTGTTTTCTGCCAATTTATATCCAAATGGAGCCTGCGTTTCAACAAGATAATACGTTCCTGTTCCAAGTCCCTTATTTAATGCCTGTCCCGTATAGATATTCTGAACGGTATCATCTAATGACGCAATTCTCCAACCTGTAAAATCATCATCCTGCACTGCTGTTATTACTGCGTCTGTCAGCTTTTCTGCGGCATGGTCATCTGTTACACGATACAGTTCAAACATTGCTCCTGTAAGCGGCTCATCTGTATATGCAGATTTCTTCTGTACATTCAAAGAAACCATATACTTATGGTCTTCCATACCCAATACACCATTTACCAGTTCTATTGTCTTACCTTCTGAAACAGCTGATATGACACCCTTCTCATCGACACTGACCGTGATTGGTTTCGCTGTCTGATATCCTGTTGGCGTAACTGTCTCTGTCAGCACATATTCGCTACCACGCAGAAGATTCTCATAAGTAACAATATTTCCATTCGCAGCTTCCGTCGTTGTCTTTGCTGACGTATAACCGTCCATACCCGTTAGTGTCAGTTCTGCACCTGCAACAGCGGCACCATACTGATCGGACTTTTTAACCTGCAGACTTATTTTCTCATCATACATGGTCACAGCTTTCACTCGCTGTCCGTTCTTTCCCTGTTTGACCGTGCCATTTGGATTTACTGTAAATGGTACATCCTCCGCAATCTTATACTGACGGTCTGTTCCATCTGCAACTTCATGAAGCACATAGGTCCCTGCCGGGAGGTTATTCACTTTATGTCCATCTGCAGCTTCCTGTTCAACGGTTGTCCATTCATATGCCTGTGACGTTCGTGGATCATGTACAACCACAAGGCTTCCATCTGCTTCTTTTTTACAAATCTGAAGTTTCGCACCGGATATATAATCTGATGTTCCCATAAGCAGCTTCTTCACATATATTTCTGTCGCCTTATTGATAATGACATTATCAGACTCATCATCGGAAATATAGTACTTAATTCCAAACGAACCATGCATATCATTCGTAATCTCAAATTCGATTTTTCCTGTATACAATGCAAATCCATCTGCTGTTTTTGTTTCCTCTAAGCCATAATAGCCCCATGGCAGTCCGTTAAATGTAATTCCATCTGTGCTATTATTCACTGTTTTTATACTGTCTGCTGCATCTGAATTGCTATAACGATACACACCATCTGCTGTTTTTTGTAAATACACACGACGTTTTGTCTGCTTATTGTCAGCTCCATATGGATAAAAATATAATGCAAATGAAGAAACGTAATCATTTTCTTCTCTGCTTACATTATTTTCATCTGTATACCGGTATTTCTTCTGAATTGTAACACTGTTCGTACTTCCTGTAGCTTCGGTACGTCTATTTCCCATCGGAGTTGCTGTTGTATCAACACCTCTTGTTATTACGACAGGCGTTTTATTATCATTATCTTCTATAATATATCCTTCCGGCGTTTTCGTCTCCTTAAGCCAGTATGTTACCTGTTTCGGTCCTGTCGCAGGCACATCTACACCCAGAAAACGAATATTACCATTTTCATCTGTCTTGCCTTCATCAACTGGAATGGTACATTCTTCATCCTTATATAAACGATATACTGCATCCTTTACCGGTACAAGTGGTTTATTAACATCATTTTCCACGGTCGCATCATATGCTTTGACAATCAGACCTCCGACAGATTCCAATGTTCCCCAGTTTGAACCCTTAATTTCATACGAGCCTGTTTCCCTTGCATATTCAATATCTTCTGCTGCAACCTTGATATTATTTTCAACCGGTGAAACTTTCATATCAAGAACCGCTGTCTGATATTCTAATATATATGTTTTCGTTACATCTGATAATTTTGCATAAAAATATCGTTTTTCTGTATCAAAATCATATCTAAAGCTGTCAAATTGTTTACTGCTGTGCGTACCTTTTTCAATCTTTCCATTTATATAATTTGCTTCATACAGTTCCACGGTTCCATCTACATATTTTTGTGTTTTTGGGATTGTATCTGTAATATCTACCGTTCCCATATTTCCGCCATTTGGATTGATTACAACACGCCATGTAATATTTGCACGCTGCGTTTCAACTTTGGATACAGTCTTTTTTACCAACTGATTGTCCATATAGCTGTTTGCATTTGCTGCTTTCTTTTCAAACCACTCTGTATTTTGTGGCTTTACTTCGTCTGATTTTACTTTTGCCGTATTCTCAGAATAAATCTTCTTATTTGCAAGACTGTCTTGTGCACCGCTCATATCTAACAGTGCCCTCTTTCCTGCTTCTGTTAATTTGACATACAAATCAACAACATACGAATCACTGACGCTTCCAAAATCCACTAATGCTTTCTTATACGTCTTCCCATCTACGGCTTCCTCCTGATACTGAATAACCGGTACTGCAGCTCCGGAATCTGAGCGTACCGTCCCTTTACTTTCATCAAACTGCCAATACTCTAATGGAAGGAAATGACCTGTTTCATCTTTAAATATACAATTTGTAAGCGGATCTTCTAAGACCAGATGATTCACTGACAATTTATTCTTATTAACCGTAATCGTATAATGAAACATACTTGTTCCGTCTGTATCACGCATAAATGAAGATGACATTCCAAAAAATGGATTTGTCATGGAAATTCGTGCTTTTCCCACACCATTATCTGCCCCATCAACAATTAACTTTGCCGTGTTATTATACGCATGCGCCACATTATTTTCATGAAAATAATTCAGTGCTTTTGTCTGATATGTGATTGTATAATCCTGTGGCTTTCCATCTGCAAATGGTATCGTAACCGTCAAGGTTTTATTGCTGTCTTCATATGTACCAAATGGAACGACCGTGCCATCTGCATTTTTCGTTACCGTAACACTGTTTTGAACATACTCCTGATCACTTGCAATTACATCTTCTATAACAGCATTTTCATAACTTGTAACACGGCTTGACGGATGAATCGTCCAGGTTAATATTCCGGTTGCATGATTCGCTTCAACTGTTTTCTGAACCATATTTGTATCAATATGAACATTGATTCCCGGAATTCCATAATCCCATGGTGCATAGTGTACTCCGTTTTCCCAATATGGAAATTCCGCCGATACTGTAGCCGCATTAGTAACCTCATCTTTGATAACGGAACCGTCTATGCTTGTATCAAACTCGATAACATACTTATCTTTCGTGTCCTGTTTCATATAGAACTTCAATGTTCTACTTGCCATATCATAAGAAATGGAATTATCCGTCCAGTCTGAAGCATGGATTGCCGGTGTCTGATCTGCCTGTACCGCTCCATATTTCAATGAACCATCAATATAAGAAAAGCCTTCTTCTAATATATCCTGAACTACACCTCTGTATACATGGGTATTTTCTTCATTTACCACAATTGTCCAATGAATCGTATTACTATCTACCTGAACACCATTTTTTACAAGACTTGTTCCAAACCATACAGTCGTATCTGCCGTCGTTTGACTATTTTCTCCAAGCTCAACAGCATCACTTTCAAGCATCTGTACGCCATTCGAAAATTCTTCACTTACCTTCGTACGCTCTAAGCGGGATTGAGCTGCCATTTCATCTAATTTATCTTTTGTAATTGCTGAATGAACTTTGACAGTTGCCGGTGCCTTAACTGCTCCATCAATCGAAATCATCCCTGTTGCAGCATCAAATTGTGCACTGCCCGTTGTATCTTCATAACCATGAACCGCTACATCAACGCCTGTAAAAATCTGTCCTTCGCCTAATGTATCCTGAATCTTTAAACCAGCTAAGTTCACATTCGTTGAATTCGTTCCTAATGTAATTTCCCAATCAATTGTATTATCTGCATCGTTATACGTGGCAGTTTCTTGAATACCATCAACTTTCTTTGCTTCCTCCGGTAACTTTAAAACGACTGCTTTATTACTGCCGTATGCCGGAAGTACCTGAACTACTTTTTCCTTTCCTACCAGCTGTTTATGATTCATTGTCATTTCAAAATACAGACCGCCTGCAACTTTATTAAAGCCCTCTTCCGCATTTACTGCATCTGTAAATGTAATTTTCAAAGTTCCGTCATTCGCTGTATAATTTGCAATAACTTTTCCGGACACCGTATCTGAAATCTGTCCGGCTGTCTCGCCTTTTCCAACAAATCCATCAGGTATTTTGTATATAACATAATCTCCCTCATGGATTTGTCTTCCTTCACTCGGCTTCTTTTTAACTGTAAAATAAAGCTGCATTTTTATTCCTGAAATATCATAGAAACCATTTTTTCCGGCATCATAAATATGCTCCGTTTCCGTCTCTGTTTCAGTTAAATTGCTAATCTGCGTTCCGTTTTTTAACACACCAAACTGTTCAATCGAAATTTCCAGCTCATCTGTATCATTTGTTCTGTCCACGCCAGAGGCGGCAAATGTTCGAATTCCCATCCCATCAAACACACAATCCAACATATGATATGGATTCACTGCCCCGATGACACAACATACAGCAAGAAATAGTGCCATTACTTTTCTTATATTTTTGTTGAATTTGTTTCCGCTGTTCTTCATCATTTTCTCCCTATTTTTTTACTCCTTTTACCACATATCTCTGCGGCGTTTTCGGTGTTGTGTAATAACACGTCACCAATGTAATTTCAGCTTTGTCTGTTGTGGGTTCTAATACCCATATATCCTCTTTTTCAACCACAAACGTCCCTGTCACAATATATGTACAACTTGTCTTTTCCGTATCAACAATAATTTCATCGCCTTCTTCTAATTCCTGCAGGCGGTTAAAATGTCTGCCATATTTACGGCTAAAATGTCCTGCAACCGCAAAGTTGCCAACTTCTCCCACTGCTCCTGTCGGTGCAATGGCTGCCAATGAAACATTCAGATTCTGCACTGTTGCACGGTCTAATACCGGCTGTTCCAAATCAATCTTCGGAATACGCATCACGGCAATCACTCCATCCGAATCAGACGTATGTTTATGTGACACCTCCTCTGCTTCTTCACGCTGCATATTATCTTGTGTATCATCTATATTATAAGCAAATGCCGTATACCAGTCTTTTAGCATTTGCTGTTGTATATTGTCTTCTCGCTTCTGTTTTAAAACCGGAAAACCAACTATCATTGTGCCCGCTATAACGAATATAGCACCAACAATCCAATATATTTTGTATTTCATATATTCTCCAACTTTGCTTCTGTTCTAAAATTTAAGAGCAGGTTCTGACATTTGCACAAACAATAAGCCTTTTTATACAGTTTCTTTTCCTATAATACACTGTACAAAAAGGCTAAATTTATCATCATTTTATATCGTTTATATCCATAGAATTACCAGCTGCTAATAAACGAATACTCAATATTGTAATCCATTTTCACAAATAAAACAATTGTTAGATGTTCCAATTTTTTATTCTATATTTATACTTTTTTAGAAATATTTAACATCTTGTATTACACCAAAATAAGACATCATGAAACCCCAAAATATTCTGCAAAGGTCTTATAAGCAGTAAAAAGGACAGCCGGGGAAGGCTGTCCTTTTTGGAGAAGGTATTTCACTTATTATGGGGTGTAGCAAAAAATATATATATAATGTATTGGGGGGTTTTTACAAGAATTATAATAGCACTTCCCCCGCAAGAAGTGTTCACAAATATGACAATTTTTTATATATTTTTTTGTGCACTTCTTACAATCAACAGTAGTCTTGTCGTATACAATCGAATAAATATCTATTTTGTCGAATCCTATCCCTTGTGAAATCCATTACAATTCATATCATATTACACTTCTGCATCTGTCTTTGCAGCAAACAATGCTTCAAACTCTTCTCTTGTAACTTTTTCTTTTTCTAACAAAAGATTTGCACTCTGCTCTAAGATATCCATATGTTCCTCGATAATCTTTCTAGCCTGTGCATAACAGTCGTCAATAATACACTTCACTTCTTCATCAATCTTACTTGCCACATTCTCTCCATATGGTCTTGAATGTGCCAAATCTCTTCCGATAAATACTTCATCATTGCTATTATCATAATTAATCAATCCGAGCTTTGACGAGAATCCATATTTTGTAACCATCGCTCTGGCCGTCTCTGTCGCCTGCTTAATATCCTGCGAAGCACCTGTTGTAATATCATCAAAAATAAGTTCTTCTGCGATACGTCCACCAAGACTGACAATAATATTCTGAAGCATCTTGCCTCTCGTATTAAACATCTCATCACGTTCCGGAAGCGGCATTGTATAACCTGCTGCGCCCATCCCTGTCGGAATAATAGAAATGGTATGAACCGGTCCTACATCCGGCAATACATGGAACAGAATCGCATGACCTGATTCATGATAAGCCGTAATCTTCTTTTCTTTTTCAGAAATAATCTTACTCTTCTTTTCAACACCAATGCCCACCTTAACAAAGGCATATTCAATATCTGCGTTGGTAATATATTTCTTTTTCTGTTTTGCTGCGTTGATTGCTGCTTCATTTAACAGATTTTCCAAATCAGCACCTGTAAATCCGGCTGTCGTTCTTGATAATGCATCAAAATCCACATCATCTCCTAATGGCTTCTTCGCAGCATGAACATTTAAAATCTCCAATCTGCCCTGGACATCCGGAGCGCCGACAACAACCTTACGGTCAAAACGTCCCGGTCTTAAAATCGCAGGATCCAAAATATCAATTCGGTTCGTAGCTGCCATTACAATGATTCCTTCATTGACACCAAAACCATCCATCTCTACAAGCATTTGGTTCAATGTCTGTTCTCTTTCATCATGGCCGCCGCCCATTCCGGTACCACGTCTTCTTGCAACTGCATCAATTTCATCAATAAACACGATACAAGGTGCATTCTGCTTCGCATCTTCAAATAAATCTCTGACACGGGAAGCACCGACACCGACAAACATTTCTACGAAATCAGAGCCGGATATACTAAAGAATGGAACACCTGCTTCACCGGCAACCGCCTTTGCAAGAAGTGTCTTACCTGTTCCCGGAGGGCCTGTTAAAATAACACCCTTTGGGATTCTTGCGCCCAACTCTGTATACTTGGCAGGATTCTTTAAGAAATCAACAATTTCTTCTAACTCTTCCTTTTCCTCATGTAAACCGGCAACATTCGCAAATGTAACCTGCTTTCCCATATCATTAACCATCTTGGCACGACTCTTTCCAAAATTCATCATCTTGGCTCCGCCGCCACCTGTGCCCTGTCTTGTTGTAATAATCATCACTACAACAATCATAACAGCACACATCATCAATGGCATACCAATTGTTATCCAGCCACTCTGTCTTGAAACATCTCTTAATTCATAACGAATCTTCTGTGCATCTAATAATTCCTGCACTTCCTGAATATCAGATACATTCAATACCTGCTTATTGCTGTTATTTTTCAGCTTTACCGTAAGTACGCCTGTCGGCACCTCTGCATTCTGCTTAATAACAACATCTTCTACTTTTGCCTGTGCTACATCATTCTTAAAATCCTGATAATTATAAGATGATGTCTGTGATGTCATTCTTGCCATGACATAATATACAATGGCAAGTGCAATCAGCAATATAACAAAAATGCTGCTTCCACCAAATCTGTTCTTGCTTGTGTTCATCTGTTCCTCCTCGTTTTTTTATTTTGTTTATTAGAGCTTTAATACACCAATATATGGCAGATTTCTATATCTCTGATCATAATCCAATCCAAATCCTACAACGAATTCATCCGGAATTACAAAGCCATTATATTTTACGTCAATATCTACTTCTCTTCTGTCCGGCTTGCTTAACATTGTACAAATCTTTAAACTCTTTGGATTCCGTTCCTGTAACATTGGCACCAATTTTGATAATGTATTACCGGAATCAATAATATCCTCAACAATAATAACATCTTCGCCTTCGATACTCTCATCAAGATCTTTTTTAATCTTAACATTTCCACTTGAAGATGTTCCGCTGCCGTAGCTGGATACCTGAATGAAATCAAGCATTACTGGCACTGTAATTCTTTTGGCAAGCTCGCAGCAAAAGAAAATACTTCCCTTTAAAATACAAATCAGCTTTACGTATCCGCCTTCGTGGTCCTTACTAATCTGTGCTGCCAATTCATTAATCTTTTCCTGTAAGTCCTCTTCCGGTATCATCACACGAATATCATGTTTTTCTAAAACTTTCTCGTTCATATTTTCCTCCATAAAATGTACTTTGATTTTTACATAAAAGTTACCGTTGCCCGTATAAGGCTGCCTGAGTACTGTATTGTCGGCAAATCCACACATTTACGAATCCCAACAATCCAAAATATCTGCTTATCCTGTGCAAATAACAGCACATCATCCCGATACTGTGCCGGTACCTTTTGATCAATCAGTTCTTTTTTTAATTTTTTTGTATTCTGTTGTCCATATTGTCCTTTCACAAAGAAATGGTCCTGAACCTGTCTTGACCGAATAATAATATCACTTTGTAAAAAGTATGGATTGAAATAAATAGTATACCGATTTTCTACATCTTTTTCAAGCATCTGCACGCGTTGAAAAGAAATTTTATCAATTTTTTTTAATTTGTTTTCAATATAGACATTTTTTCTCAATACAACGTCATATATTTGTCCTATTTGCAGGCTGCGTAACCTCTGTATATCAATGCTTGCCAAAGGCGGTGTCTGTTCCTGTATATCCTTTTTTACAAGGCGGTGTCTGAATTCTAAATGCGTATATGTCCGAATCACAACAATGCCATATGGCAAATCAACCCGGCAGCCTACCTGCTGTGACAACAACGCAGCAATTGCCTCGATATGTACCCGGTAAATATCCTTCTTTTTGCCTGCATAATCAATCAACACCTGATAAATTACCCGTTCCTGCAGGAATATGTCTTCCTGTATCAATCGTTCAATTGCAATCCGCATAACATCTTCCTGTGTTTCCACGCATTGTGCATATACACGTTGTGTCAGTTTGTCTAAGAATCGCTCTGCGTCAGATGCAGTTTGTGCAAATGCACAGATATGTGAAATTGCATGCTCATTTACAAGCTCTGTAATCTCCGGCAATATCTGGTTACGCAGACGATTCCGTAAATATATATCCGTCAAATTCGTGCTGTCCGTAATATAATTCTGGTCTATCTGCGCTAAATACTGTTCAATTTCTTTTCTGCTCACTGTAAGCAGCGGTCTGATAATCTGCTCCCGTACCGGCTGCATCCCTGCAGCCCCTTTCATACTGCTTCCCCGAAACAGATTCATCAACACTGTCTCTGCCTGATCCTCACGGTGATGTGCCACTGCAATGCATACTTCCTGCGCATTTCCATATTGTGCCGCAATCTGTTCAAACGCCTCGTAGCGGGCAAGTCTTCCTGCTTCTTCTTCCGAAAGATGCTCCTGTTTTGCAAGTATCGGAACATCCACGCAGACCTCCCTACACGGCACCTCTAAATGCATACACAATTTCTGAACAAAGGATGCATCACGTGCTGCCTCCGCTCCACGAATTCCATGATTGACATGCACTGCAACAATCTGCACCGGCAAATTATACTTCGTGCGAATCTCACAAAGTATGCGCAACAGACATACAGAATCTGCACCGCCGGACACACCTGTCACAATTGTATGACATTTTTTTAACATATTATTCTGTTTTATAAACTGATATACTTTTTCGACCATACTCCGATTATATTATCATTTATCATAAGTGTCAAACACTCCCAGCACCAGCACGGTACAGTCATCTGACGGCTCCATATTATGATGCAGCACCGACATCTTTAAAATCCGTGACGCCATTGCATGTGGCTCTCTTACATCAATCTGTTCAATAATATCTGCCATAAAGGCTTCTTTCTCTAAAACAGGGAGATTTTCTAAAATTCCGTCGCTCATCATAATGACATAATCCCCGTCATAGAGCTTCTTTGTCATATAATCCACATCAATCTGTTCGAGCACTCCCATTGGCAGCGTGGTTGACCTTACAAACTCTACACCTGTATTGCGTTTGATAAATGTCGCTACAGCTCCTAACTTCATACATTGCAGATAGCCTGTCTGACAGTCAATCACACTAAAATCAACCGTAACCGGATTTCCCATCTTTCCTGCCTGAATATAGGTTAAATTTACCAGTTCAAGTGCCTGTCTTTCCTGCATCCTTGCATCCATACACTGCTCTAATAATTCTATAACCCGTCTGCTTTCTGCAAATGCCTTGCGGCCACTCCCCATCCCATCTGCAATCGCAGCGACAACTTTTCCACAAGACTGCTGCTGTAACAAAAAGTTATCCCCACTGATCTCCTGATGTACCTGATTCATTCTCGCAATTCCGCTTAGCACCTGAAATCTGTCTGCCTGTGTAAATATATATTGATGAAATTTCTCATAAATAATTGGTTCACTTTTGCTGTCCGCACACATCATAACCTGAAATACCCGCTGAAAGATTTGTATCATTCTTCTCGTGGAAATGCACTGTGCCCCAATTGATTTTGCCTGCACATAAATCTGTATCTTCCCGTCTTCATTCTGTATGGTTTCAAAATTACGGATACGAATCCCCTCTTTGAAACAGGTTCGAATACATCCCTTTATCTGTTTTCGGCTAAAAATCTGAATTTCTTTTTTCTTTGATTGTACATTGACACACTCTTCTAATACGTTTGCAACTAAAAAAAGCTGTCTAGAAAACGCCCCCTTCTCCCTGGTTGTCGCAGTCTGCTCATATGCTTGTGCTAAACACCGGAAAGTCTGTGCGGTTTCTGCCAGCTTTGTACTTGAATATGCTCTCGCATTTTCCCATTCCTGTTGTTTCATATCGACTCCATTTCTGCATCAATGGCTTGTACCACTTCTGGCGCATTTGCAAATATCTCACTCTGCTTTTCTTTCAAGACAGAGTATAATGCAGTATTTGTGAAAATTTTGTCGATACAACTAATTTCATTGAAATTTATTTATCTTTTGCACGAAATACAAGTTCATCCGGATAAATGAGTCCAAATTTGTCCTTAGCCATCTCTTCAACGAACTTCTTTGTCTGAATATATTTCTGATATTCTTCTATCTGTGCTTTGCGTGTCTGCTGTTCTTCAATCTGCGCCTGCAGGCTTGCCTTTGTCACTTCATATTCTGTATTCTTTGCTTCTAATGACTTCTTGCCTGTAAATGCAACTATTCCTACGATAAGAATCAGTATAAATGCCAAAAACAGACCAACATTTCTTGAACGTCTGTTGCGCTTCATTCGCAACGCCTGTTCTCTCCTGGTTTCATACTTCATTGTCTATTTCCTCTCATTTCTATCGTTTCTGTGTTTTATTGTAATCGGCTTTATCCATTTTTTCAATAATTTTCTCAAAAAGTTCAGGAAACGTGTACCATAACGCAAAAAGTACGTTCCAATTGCATCATGGTATAATTTTGCTCCTGCAAAAAAGCCCACAATCAGAAACGCCCTGAGCTTTCCGTCATTTAATTCATACAGAATCCGAAATGTCCACAATGAAATGCATATCCAATAGACAATATCCTCTGCCGCCATCATGCCCGTATGAAACTTTCTGACGACACGCCTTGCCAGACGGATACTGTCATAAATCGCAGAAAATATCATTCCCCAGTACAGGGTTATCACAAAATGCCAGACCTCCTGACCAATCTGTACCGCAATCATTGCAACAACCTTCCAAGAAATGATGACTTTTTTCCTGCATAGGAGTGATCCTGTGTATAAACAAATGAATCTACTCTTCCATGAATCTCTAATTCTCCCTGTTCAACTGACAAATGATTCACATGCAGACCATTTCCTTTAATCACAATATTTCCAAATTCCGATTCTAATATCACTTTGTTCTCATCAAATGCTATAACACTATTGATTCCTGTAAGTCCCATCCGATTTCGGTCTTCTAAACTTACTTTCTGTGATTTTTTTTGTCTATGTGCATCTTCCATACAACACTCCTAAACATTTCCGACAGTCTTAAAATAAGCATCAGATGTTTTTAGTATACTATATGCACGCTGTCAGTAAATAGAACCTGCTTCTTATCCTAGAATATTTCTTATAAATACCGAAATATCTCTTATAGATATTCAAACATATCTGCCGCTTCTTCTTTCTTTACTGTATCCTTTACATCCGTTACACGAACCTTTACTGTTCTGTTTCCAAATTCGATTTCAATAATATCACCGGCCTTAACATCTACCGATGCTTTTGCCACTCTGTCGTTGATTTTTACACGTCCCGCATCACACGCATCATTGGCAACTGTGCGTCGTTTAATCAGACGTGATACCTTTAAATACTTATCTAATCTCATAAATTCTCTCCATATCTGCATAATTGCATCGTTTCGTTGGTTTATCGCAGTAAAACCTCTTCACAAGGTGCGCATCCTTTTTCAGGCATTTGTACTTTATAGAATGAAATTTCCCATAAAGTATAACAAAACCCGATGTCATATGACACCGGGTTGTTTACGAAACGTTATTTTTCAAAATATCGCAATCGTTCCTATACGCATCGAATATACTTACAATGCCTTACTGAATCATTACAAAAGTTTCTTAAAATTAAGCGTTTACTGTATCCTTTAATGCCTTACCAGCCTTAAACTTAGGAGCCTTTGAAGCAGGAATCTGAATTTCCTTACCTGTCTGTGGGTTCTTACCTGTTCTAGCTGCTCTTTCGCTAACTTCGAATGTACCGAATCCAACTAACTGAATCTTTTCACCCTTCTTTAATTCTTCTGTTACAACATCAACGAATGCCTTTAATGCCTTTTCGCTGTCCTTCTTTGATAATTCAGCCTTTTCAGCCATAGCTGCTACTAATTCTGTCTTATTCATGTAAATCTCTCCTCAACATGTATATTATTGGAAATCCCCAATAATCCATTTATAAACTTTTTTCTTCCTTTTGTCAATACAAAGAGCCGTTTTTATTAGCTTATAAGCTGTTTTTCTTGCTTTCGAGCAGTTCTTTGCTAATTTTGCCTGCTTTGTATGCCATTTCATACGCTGCAAGTTTCTCTCTTTTTTCAATTTTTTTCACGGCTTTCCATAAAGACAATGCATTTTCTGCTGTATTTTCCTGCTGCTGCAACTGTTCAATCTGTTCATTTAACGCCGGCTGCGTAAAAATAGCCGGATGTCTGCGAACGAGTTTCTTTCCCAATTCATCAACAACATCCTCAAGCGTAAAATCGTTCTTTTCTGCTGCAATTTCCGCATACATCAGTACCTGCAGCATCAGATCCCCCAATTCTTCTTTTAAATTAATCGGATCTTTCGCATCTATCGCTGCTACGACTTCACCTGCTTCTTCTGATACGCATGTCTTCATCGACTCATATGTCTGCGCAGAATCCCACGGACACCCTTCCGGCTGTCTTAATAAATGCACGATCTGACAAACATCTTCATATGTGTATCTCTCTTTGATATATCCTTCGTTCACTTTATACTCCTTTCACTTTCAATTTTACAGATTACTTCTCATTTTATCGCAGCCGTATATTGTTAATATTTTATCATTCTATTCATTTTCCATCTGCTTTGCTAAAAAATCAGCTGCCACACTTACTAACATTTTTTGTGCTTCTGAATATTTTGTCTTCGTATCCTTTGCAAGCATCAGCACTGCGCCTAACACATCTCCAGCGCAGATAATCGGACAAATTGCCTGTGCATAGTATACCATATCCGATTCATTGCTTACAAGAATGTAATCCGCCTCTGTAGGATGCGCACATAGCGGCATCCTGTCCTCTAAAAAATGTTCTAACTGCTCACTGATATTTTTGCCAATCAGGAGTCGTTTTGCATTGCCTGTCGCCGCAATAAATCGTTCTTTATCACAGATACATACCATCTGCCCGGTTGTCTGTGCAAGCGATTCTGCATACTCTTTTGCAAAATGTTCCATTTCTCCGATCGGCGAATATTTATGCAGGACGATTTCGCCCATTTCATTTGTAAATATTTCTAACGGATCTGTTACACGAATTCGCATCGTTCTGCGGATTTCCTTTGGAATTACTACTCTCCCTAAATCATCTATTCTACGCACAATTCCTGTCGCTTTCATGAAAAAACCTCCAAATCACAGTTCTACTTTGCTGGTAGTATCTGTAATTTGGAGATTTTTATACGATAATTTTTATAATTTCTAAATGATTCTTCTAAATCGTAAGCAGCTTCATATTCATACCTGCTTAACAGTTGTCCATACGTTCTGTCTTTTTTGACTGAATTACATTTGCCATTGACAAAATAAACATCCCAATGACATTAATTAAAAGCACACCAATGGCTGCTGGCATTCCCTGTCCGTCAGCTACAACACCGACAATCTGTGGTGTAACAATGCCTCCGAGTGCCGCTATTGCAAGAAACATCGACATTCCTGTTGTAGAACCTTTGATAATATTCCCCACACTTGATACACTCGTCGGATAAATTCCTGCAAAGAAGAAACCGAGTCCAGCAATGGCTATTGTAATGACTGTCAGATTCTTTGTCGATATCAGCAACAGGAAAAATACAGCTGTTGCAACACAATATGTTAAAATCAGTTTATTCTTATCAACAGCAGCAGAAATCTTCGCAGTCATCAGTCTTCCAAGCATGACCATAATCCATGTAATAGAGACAAGATTCGTCGCATACGTATCGTCCATAATCCCTGTTTCCTTAAAGTATGTTACAAACCAGCCATTCACACAATTCTCAAGTCCCAGATACAAAAATAACAACAGCCCCATTACATAAAATGTGGGATTCAAATAGAACGATTTTCTTTCTTCTTCTGCGTCCGAATTCTGTTCGTATCGTTTTCCTTTCTTTGAATCCTTTGGCCAGTTATAATCAATTTTCATTGTGGCATATCCAATACATGCCAATGTCGAACCTGCCGCTATCGTGTATACAATTGCACGCCAGTTCAGACCTGCATTGATATAGACGGATGTTAAAAAGGGAGCTAAAAATGCACCAACTGCAAATACCATATGAAGCAAATTTAACGCTGCCGGTCTGCCATCCGAATTATCATTGACCACTGCATTATTTATAATACTTACTGCACCACGCCCTATTCCGGCACATGTAAACAGCAGATATATCACCGGTACCGGCGGAATCAGCGTCATTAGCAAAAATGATATTGGAATCATCACTGACATTCCAACCGTTGTCGCCTTTCTTCCGATTCTTGCTGCAAGAAATGGATTGATAAAACTTGCAAGCAGATTTCCAATCGCAAATGCTGATAAAAAACCTCCTGCAATACTAAAATTAACCCCTGCCTCCTCTATCAGATACGGCAGAATTGCTCCTACTAACAGCACCATTGCACCATTTACAAAAAAAGCAAAATAGCATGGTAAAAATAATGTAAGTTTTTCTTTTTTGCTCATATAACCTCTAATTCTAATTGTTTAGTCTGCATATTGCGATGTAATTCCGTAATATTCTTCCATTGTAAGCCCTGACTGATAAATCTTTGTCGCCAAATCAACGCCTAAATAACGAAGATGCCATGATTCATACTGATAACCTGTAATGGCTTCTTTTCCCTTTGGATAACGGATAATAAAACCATATTCCTGTGCGTGCTTTTCAAGCCATGCACTTTCCGGTGTCAGTGAAAATGAATCATCAATCGTATTCAAATCAAAGCACCATCCACTCTGATGTTCGGAATGTCCCGGTCTTGCTGAATATGTATCTGCTTTTGCCTGTCCATCCTGACTGACATAACGATTATATAATGCATTCTGTGTATTATAAGAACGGAATCCTGAAGAAATATAAATATTTAATCCTTCTCTGGCTGCTGCCTGCTGCATCTGATTAAATGCCGCCTGCACTTCATCTAATATCTTTCCCGGACCATAACCTGCCGGCAATGAATATGTTTTGTTTACAATCAAAACACCGTCAACATACGTAATTCCATCAATTTCCTCAATCTTATATCCCTTTGACGTAACATTTCCTGCCTGTGTTGTCACCTGTGTCTGTGTTTCTGTCTGTGTCGTATTCTGCAATACATTCGCAGCTGTACTGCTTGCTACAGTTGCATTAGCAGCCACTGCCTGCTGTTCCTGTGTCGTATTCTGTACAACCTGTGCAGTCTGTTCTTCCTGTCCGCATCCTGCAACCGATGCAGCAACAATAAGTCCTAATGCACATGCAATCATCTTCTTATTCATCATTTTCTCCTTATATCTGTATAACCCACTTACAACATTTTATTTTACGACAAATTGCACAAAAATGAAAGTCTAATTTCTACATTTCATTCCTGTGCAATCCAATAATTTTATTCTTATTCCATTAATCCGTAAGTTTTTGTAAAAATGCCTTGGTACGCTCATTATCCGGGTGATCAATTACATCTTCCGGACGTCCCTGCTCAACAATCACGCCGCCATCCATAAAAATAACTCTGTCAGCAACCTTTCTTGCAAAATCAATCTCATGTGTAACAATAACCATGGTCATTTTTTCTTTTGCAAGTTCTTTTAAAACATTTAAAATTCCTGCTGTAATCTCAGGATCGAGCGCAGAAGTCGGCTCATCGAAAAATAACATCTTCGGATGCATTGCCAATGCTCTTGCAATGGCAACTCTCTGCTGCTGTCCGCCCGATAACTGACACGGATAATTGTCTGCCTTTTCTAACAATCCAACCTTTTCCAGCAGTTCTTTTGCTTCCTGTTCTACTGCCGCCTTGTCCTTCTTCTGCACATGTATCGGTGCATCCGTGATATTTTTTAAGACAGAGTAATGCGGAAACAAATTAAAGCTCTGAAATACCAGTCCAAAACAACTCTTTACTTCTTTGAGTTCCTGCTTTCCCACATACTGTGTTGGCGCATCTGCCTGATTCGATGTTGCGTATTTTCCATCATACGCCAATGTACCACCGTCCATCGTCTCTAACAGGGTTGCACAGCGCAACAATGTGGACTTTCCTGAACCTGACGGTCCAATAATGGCAACTACTTCGCCTTCTTCTACTTCGATTGATATGTCCTTTAATACTTCCAGATTGTCAAAACTTTTCTTGACATGCTGCATTTCTAATAACTTCATATAATTCTCCGTTCCAGCGGAATCTGCCTCTCATCGCAGAAACCAGTGTATTTATCTGTAATACTGCATTTTCTTTTCGATTCGTTCCATCACATATGCAACAACAAAATTGAAAATATAATAGAACAATCCAGCCACAAATAATGGCATGATACTTGCCTGTGTTGCTGCAACCTGCTTCGCTAATGTAAACATTTCCGTATATGCAAGTGCAAACGCAAGGGAAGTATCCTTAACCAGCGTAATAACCTCATTCGTTACCGGCGGCAATACCGCCTTTACCATCTGTGGAAATACAATCTTTGTAAATGTCTGACTTCTTGAATATCCCAATACTTCAGCTGCTTCATACTGTCCGATTGGAACTGCTTCAATTCCTGCACGATAAATTTCTGCAAAATATGCTGCATAATTCAGCGAAAATCCAATAATTACCGCATAAAAACGATACGATGATGACAATGAAATACCAAATACATAATATGGCCCAAAGAATACAACCAAAAGCTGTAACATCAATGGTGTTCCACGCATAATTGAAATATAAATCTTCGCAATCCATCTTAACACGGTAAATTTAGAGCGTCTGATAAATGTAACGAGCAAACCTAATGGCTGTGAAAAAATTAACGTAAGCACAAAAATCACAAGCGTAGCTGCCATACCTGCTGCAAGCTGTCCTAAGATATCAAAGAATCCGCTTACGCTGCTATTCTTTCCACCATCAGACTCCTCCTGTTTCATCACAGCATCTTTGCCTTCCTGACCAAGACAAATACTCTCATCTACTTCCCATTTCTTTGCAATCTCTTCAAATGTTCCATCCGCTAACATTTCATTCAACGCTTCCTGCACCTGATTACGAAGCGTTGTATTGCCCTTCTTAAAACCAATTCCATATTCCTCTGAAGAAATATGGTCATTTAACAAACGGAATGAATTGCCGCGTGCTTTTAATTCATAACTTGCCACGCCAATATCCATACAAATGGCATCAACGGAACCTGACTGCAAATTCATAAATGCACTGTTATAATCCCCCATCTGCTGTAATGATGCAAACGATGCTGCCAATTTTAAATTGTCTTCTGTCGCATCTTCACCTGTCAGTGCTGCAAGCGCAGAAGAATCTGCCTGTACTGCTACGACTTTGCCTGCAAGGTCATTTAACTTTGTAATATTCGTCTCTGACTTTACTACGACGACCTGTGAATTATCAATATATGCAGATGACCAGGTATAATCCTTTTCCCTGCCATTCATTGTAAATCCATTCCAAATACAGTCAATCGTCCCCGAATTCAACTCCATATCCTTTGAATCCCAGTCAATCGGCTGCTTTACAAGTGTCCAGCCATTGCGGTTACAGACTTCCTGTGCCAGTTCCAAATCAAAACCAACATATTCTCCGTTCTCATCCTTATATCCATATGGCGGAAACTCCGCATCAAATCCCACTGTAAAGGTGGCATCATTTTCTCTGCTCTTTTGTTTAGATGTACATCCTGCTGCCACTCCTGCAAACATACTTCCTAATAATAACAATACAATCAGATGCTTAATTGTATAATTTTTAACAATCTTACCGGCTCTATTCTTCCACATACGAACCTTACCTCTTTCTTACGTATCCCAATGGATGTTCTATTCTTTATCGCTTTATCACGCTATCACAACAATAGCTTTCTAAGTATACTATATCTGCTTTGATTTCACAAGCAATATTCTTAGGCAAGTTTCGCTATCTTGTATTCATACTCCATATCTGTCTTATCCAATTACATTTTTTGCACGTTCAAAGGAATCCATATGCACTAAGATATCACACTTGTCATTCTTACGATTACTTAACAACCGCAAAATTCCCTTGTGGCGATTCCACTGTTCAAAATAAGAAATATTATGCTCTTGTAAAATCTTTTCAATCTTCTTACATTCTTCTAATGTTACTGCGGAACACAACAAACGTTCCTTTGTTCCAAATTCTGCCATACTGCCTCCATTTACATATATATAACTTTCTCATCTTATGTAAGTGCTTTTCTCTCAAGCCAGCGTCCTGAACGAAAACGCCATACGAACATGACAGATCTTGCTGCCCAATCGACAAACATTCCAATCCATACACCAAGTACGCCAAGTCCTAAAACAACACCAAAGAAATAGCTGCTTCCCACACGGAATATCCACATTGATGCAATGCTGACAATCATTGTAAATGTCGCATCACCGGATGCACGCAGCGCATTCGACAACGTAAATGACAATGGCCATATAAATAACGATGTAACACTAAAGCAGCGAAGAATCAGTGTTGCAATTCCATGTGCCTCTGCTGACAGGTTGAATATAGATGAAAATACACCTGCCATCATAAATAATATAATATTACAAATCCAGTCTCCAATGTAAGCATATTTTAAAATACGCTTTGTATAAGATACTGCCTGTTCTTTTTCTCCTGCTCCCACGCACTGTCCAACAATCGTAATTAAGGCAAGTCCCATCGATGCAGCCGGAATATTTGCAAAATCAATAATCGTATATCCGACTGAATTCGCCGCAATCGAAGCTGTTCCGAATGTAGATACCATACTTGTTACCGACAGTTTTCCTATCTGAAACATTCCATTTTCAATTCCACTCGGAATACCGATTGTTAAGATTTTACCAATAATACTGCCATCCGGGATAAATTCAGAAATGTGTCGAATTCGAATCGGATTGCTCTTTCCAAGCACTAAAATCGTCATCGCAATTCCTGCCACGACACGGCTAAGCAGCGTCGCAAATGCCACGCCAAATACACTCCAATGAAATCCAAATACAAATACTGCATTGCCTAACACATTGACAATATTCATCAGTACACTGATTTTCATGCTGACCGAACTGTTTCCCGTGCTGCGAAAAATCGCTGCACCTGCATTATAGATTCCAAGAAATGGAAATGAAATACTCGTTACCATGAAATAGAGAATCGCACTCTCCATAACGGACTCATCCACACTTCCAAATACAAACCGCAATACCGGTCTGGTACAAGTCAGTGAAATCATCATCATCGTAACCGCAAAAATAACAAGTACTGTTTCTAACTGTGCACCGGATTTCTGTGCCTGTCCTTCTTCCCGCTTGCCAATATACTGACTGCATACAACTGCACCGCCTGTTGCAAGTGCTGCCATTACCTGAATAATAAGGCGATTGATATTATCAACCAATGCCACGCCGGAGATTGCTGCTTCTCCTGCCTGCGATACCATTAATGTATCGACCATACCGACGCTGACTGCTAAGAGCTGTTCAAACATCAGTGGGATAATTAACTTTCGTAAATCTTTCCTGCTAAATAACATCTTCTTTCTTCCTCGTACTTCTCTTTTGAGGATTTCAATGTCATAAATATGCTTATTTATAAGACGCAACTGTGTAACATTTAAACACGAACGAGGTTTGTTTATTGATTTTACAATTTAATATCTGCGTATATTTTTATCACATCAAAATCCTATAAAACAGTTATATCCTTCCTCCTACATTCGGAAATTATGAGAAACAGACGCTGGCAACTCAATGAATTGCCAGCGTCTGTTTCTCCTGCAACAATTCCATCAAACGAAATGTATTACCCCGCCGTATTTCGTCGCTGCACTTTTTCTATATGTATTGTATTGTTTTCTCTTTGGTACATTTTTATTACTTACAGAAAATACATTCTGTAAAAGACTACTTCTTATACGAAACTATTTGATTTCGTAAATCCATCCTTCCGGAGCTTCAATTGTACCCTGCTGGATACCTGTTAATGTATCATAAAGCTTCTGAATTGTAGGTCCCATCTTCTCCATTCCGCTAGGGAAGCAGATTTCCTTGCCATGGTCAACAATCTTACCAACCGGTGAGATAACTGCTGCTGTACCACACAGACCACATTCTGCGAAATCTTTCACTTCATCAAATAATACTTCTCTATGTTCAACCTTCATTCCAAGATAATGTTCTGCTACATATGTAAGAGAACGACGTGTGATTGAAGGTAAGATACTGTCTGACTTTGGTGTTACTAATGTAGCATCCTTTGTGATGAAGATGAAGTTTGCGCCACCTGTTTCTTCAACCTTTGTTCTTGTTGCAGCATCTAAGTACATATTCTCTGCATAACCTTCTTCATGTGCTGTAACGATTGGATGTAAGCTCATCGCATAATTTAAACCTGCCTTGATATGACCAGTACCATGAGGTGCTGCTCGATCAAAGTCTGAAACCTTAATTGTGATTGGCTTTGCACCACCCTTAAAGTAAGGACCTACCGGTGTAACCAAAATTCTGAACTGATATTCATCTGCCGGCTTAACACCGATAACAGGGTTGCTGCCAAACATATATGGACGAATGTAGAGTGTTGCACCTGAACCATATGGTGGTACCCAGCTCTCATTTGCCTTAACAACATCTGCTACAGCCTTGATGAACTTATCCTGTGGAAATACAGGCATTTCAAGTCTCTTTGCAGAATCTTCCATTCTCTGTGCATTTAAATCCGGACGGAAGATTACAACCTTGCCATCTTTTGTCTCGTATGCCTTCATTCCTTCAAAACAAGTCTGTGCATACTGCAATACACCGGCACACTCACTAAGGACAACCTTATCGTCTTCTGTAATGACACCTTCATCCCATGCTCCGTCTTTATAATTTGCGACAAATCTCTTATCTGTCTTGATATAACCAAAACTTAAGTTTGCCCAGTCAAGATTCTTCTTTTCCATCTGTAATTACTTCCTTCCATTGTTAGATTCGCTTGTTTCGAGAAGTATGTTCATTTCCCACGCAACGCTTAATCCATATTTTACTGCTATGACTTGTTAAAGTCAATACAAGATTATTCTCTGTCAAGCAATGTCTGATAGAAATTGAAATAATCTGTCCGCTTATCTGCCGTAAATGCCATTGCACTTCTTGGATGCTGGTTCTGCTGTCCCGTCAGCATATACTGCACATCACATCCCCATACAACACCTGCTGCCTTGATTGGAAGCATATGATTTTCAACAAACTTTAATACCGGACTGATGCTGTATTTTGGATTTCTTAAAAATCCCATCAGCAATTCCATATAACAGTTGCCGGCACCACGTCCCATACCGCTCATTGTTGCATCTAAGTAGCTTACACCCATAGAACATGCTTCAATGGTATTCGCAAATGCGAGCTGCTGATTGTTGTGTGCATGAATACCAATCGACTTATTATATTTATCTGCAACCTTTAAATATTTCTTTGCATATTCACGAATCTGTTCCGGATATAACGAACCGTAACTATCTACTAAGTAAATCGCATCTGCCTTGCTCTGACCTAACATATCCAGTGCAAGGTCTAAATCCTTCTCATGTGCTGTCGATACTGCCATAATATTAATTGTCACTTCATATCCCAAATCTGCACAGTAATTAATCATCTCAATCGCTGCCGGAATCGTATTGACATATGTTGCAATACGAATCATATCAATGACACTGTCCTTCTTTGGAATAATATCTCTCTTATAATCTGTTCTGCCGACATCCGCCATAACCGCAATCTTTAAATCCGTATCATTTTCACCCACGATTGCACGAATATCTTCTTCCTTACAGAACTTCCACTTACCGAAATCTTCCTCCGGGAAAATGTCCTTTGAAGCCTTATAACCAAATTCCATATAATCAACGCCTGCTGCGATATTTGCTGCATATAAATCCTTTACAAACTGGTCATCAAATCGAAAGTCATTGACAATTCCTCCATCTCTTAATGTACAGTCAACAACCTTAATATCTGGTCTGTATGAAACCAATTCACCTTTTTTACCCATCTTAATCTCCATTCCGCAATCTGTCTCAACAAGCAGTTGCCTTGTAATATTTCGCTTTATTTTTGTCACTTTAAAGCGTTAAACTTTAAAGCATTATAGCATATATAGAAAATTTTGCAACCCCTTCTGAGAAAATACGTGCAATTTGACATATTGAAACATAAAATACATCTTTTGACACCCGAAGCCTATAATATAAAAAACTCCTTATATACTGTGAAATTTCATTCATAATATATAAGGAGTAATCATTTTATAAAATGCTGTCAAACAACTTACTGCACGGTTGTCTGGCTGTTAATGTATTCCTGAACCTTCTGATAAAGAACTTCATAACCTACTTCTGAATTCATCTGGTTACCGTATGTTGAAACGATTTCTGCATAATCATTGTATCCATAATAAGAAGCGAGCTGTGCGCCCATATCATTGATTTCATCTTCTGTTACTGTGATATTTTCATTGTTTGCAATAATTGTAACACCCATCTTCTCTAATAAGTAAGACTGTGCATATTCCTTTGCATAATCATTGAATGCATCCTCTGTTTCAAAGCCATATACCTGTGATAAATAGCCCTGGAAATCTGAAATACCATAATATGAACCATACTGGTTATATTCTGACTGTACATTTGACTTCAATGTATCAATAAGCTTGTTTAATTCTTCTTCCGGATATCCTGTTGACTGGATTCCTTCTGAAATCTTCTGCCATGCTGCCTGATACTTACTGCTGTCATATGTTGACTTTGCCTGTGTCTCTAAGTATTCTCTTACATACTTACGAAGTTCTTCTACCGTCTTTGCTTCTACCTGAAGATCTGCTGCATTATTTGCAACCCATTCATCTGTAAGTTCCGGAAGTGTTGTCTTTTCAATGCTGTTGACTGTTACCTGGAAAATAACATCCTTACCTGCAAGATCTGATGATGAATAGTTGTCTGGGAAACGACAAGGAATATCTGTCTGCTGACCTACTGTAAGACCTGCAAGTCCCTTATCAAGATCATCAATAAACTTTCCTGAACCGATTGTATAAGATACATCTGTTGCCGTACCGCCTGAGAAAGCTGTACCATCTAATAAACCGCTGTAATCTAATGTAATTGTATCACCATTTGCCGTAACACCTTCTGTTAAGGATTCTGTTGTACCATACTGTGAAATCAGATTCTTAATATAATCTTCAACATCTGCATCTGTTACAGCTTCTAACTTCGCATCTAATGCAACTGTCAAATTCTTATACTCCGGCATTGTAAGAAACTTCTTGTAGTTCTCTGCATCTGCCTTAATACTGTCTGCGTACTGTGCTGCTGAAATATCCTGATTCGAAGATACTGCGTTCTGTGTGTCACTGTTCTTATTATTAGATGCGCCACAACCTGCTAATGAAACAACAAGTGAAGCTGCCATAATTACTCCAAATACTTTTTTTCTCATAATATATCCTTTCATTATTGAATATGCATTGGGTTATCTGTTATTATTGTTACGTCGTAATTATTCAGAACAGGTCGAAGCATTTACTGCCAAGACCGTGAGAATATGATTCGATGTACAAATTCCATTTGCATGCCCTAACCCAAAGGCAGGCGACTATATTGTTATATCATAATCAATAAAAAATGAAAAGCTATTTCACATATTTTTCACGAAAACAAAGGAGTGTTCGTTTTTATGAATCATTCACAAATATCCACACAAAAGCATTATTTTCCTCCAAAAATGTGTGGATTTACTGCGATTTTATTTCGATTATTATACGTCGGTAAGTATTTCCGCAATGCTTCTGCAATCTTATGTGTGTTTGTGATTTTTTTCACAAGCGGATGCACACGCCCCGTCACAAAAATTGCAGACCCGGTAACCGTCAGCGATTTCAAATTAAATACTTATGTATCCATTAGCGGATATACAAGCAATGCCACAACTGCCGCCTTAAAAGAATGTCTGAATCTGTGCGATACCTATGAGCATCTGTTTTCAAGAACATTACCGGAAAGTACCCTCTATCAGGTCAATCACAGACAAACAGATATGATTCCGGCAGAACTTGCCACGCTGATTCAATACGGCATAGACTATGGCAAATTATCCGACGGTGCATTTGACATTACGATCGGAAGCGTCTCAAGTCTGTGGGATTTTACCGCAGAACACCCTCAGGTTCCGGAGGCTTCTGCCATCGCAGACGCTTTACAGTATGTAGATTATACAGCAATTACACTGACACCTACTAACGATACTGACGGTTCCTACCGCATAACTATGCCTGAACATACTATGATTGATTTAGGGGCAATTGCAAAAGGCTACATTGCCGACCGTATCAAAGATGCACTCTTAGAACGTGGGATTACAAGTGCTGTCATTAATCTCGGCGGAAATGTATTATGCGTTGGCAGCAAACAGCACGATGCTGCTTTTACAATTGGAATTCGCAAGCCATTTAGCAAAACAGAAGAATCCCTTACGTATCTGGGACTGAAAAACAAATCTTCTGTATCTTCCGGCACATATGAACGATATTTTGAGCAAAACGGCAACTTCTATCATCACATTTTAAATCCTGCAACCGGATATCCTTATAATAATAACCTGACCGGCGTTACCATTCTTTCAGATGAATCGGTGACCGGCGACTGTTTAAGCACCACCTGCTTTGCACTTGGTCTGGAAAAAGGACTTGCGCTGATTGAAGATACGCAGGGAGTTGAAGCATTGTTTATCACGGCAGACGGCACGCAGGTTACATCTAGTGGCTGGGCTTCCTATGAGGCAAATTAAATTTAAATAAAAACCTTCATCAAAAATATAGCAAACCTCATTCGTTAAATTCCAGACATACAAACGTTTTCAACACCCAAATATAATAACGAAGTGTGTGGTGAAATAAATTACATACACCCTATAACTTCTAACTTTTACGATATAAAAGGAGATTTCTATGAATATTTTACACACAACCCCAACTGCTGACGGATATTATATGCCGGCAGAATTTGAAAAACACAGCGGCTGCATCTTAATCTGGCCGGAACGGTCGGATTCGTGGACTTACGGTGCTTATCCGGCAAGACGCGCATTTGTACAAATGGCTGCTGCGATTGCACGCTCTGAACAGGTAACCGTCTGTGCCAGCTATGCACAGTATAACAACGCAAGACAGGCACTTCCGGCACATATCCGTGTCGTTGAAATGTCGAATAATGACGCATGGGCAAGAGATTATGCACCAACTTTTGTTGTTCCAAAGAATAAAAATTCTGCCGCAAATGGACTGCGTGGCATCAACTGGTATTTCAACGCATGGGGCGGTCTTGTTGACGGCTTGTATTTTCCATGGGATAAAGATAATGCCATGGCAAATAAGCTGTGTGACTTGTTCTTTGCAGATGTATACGACGCTTCTGACTTCGTATTAGAAGGCGGTTCGATTCACGTTGACGGCGAAGGCACTGCCATGGTCACAGAGAACTGTCTGTTAAGTAAAGGGCGTAATCCTTCCATGTCAAAAGAAGAGATTGAACAGAAATTAAAAGATTATCTCGGTGTTACAAAGGTCATCTGGCTCAAATATGGCATTTACAATGATGAAACCAATGAACATGTGGATAATATCTGCGCATTTACTTCTCCTGCCAATGTTGTACTCGCATGGACTGATAATGAAGACGATCCACAGTATGCGATGTCAAAGCACTGTTATGACCTCTTATCGAAAGAAACAGATGCCAAAGGCCGTCCGATTACCATTCACAAACTGCCAATTCCTAATCCGGTCTGCATTACGAAGGAGGATTGTGAAGGTCTTGACAATATGGATTTTGAACCGACCAGAACACCGGGAGAGCGTCTTGCCGCCTCTTATGTAAACTTCTATATTGCAAATGGTGCTATCGTGATGCCGGGATTTGCAAAACCGGGTGCTACGGATGAAGCCAATCTGCGCTATGCCGCATCCGATAAGACTGCAAAAGAGATTCTTGCGAAACTGTTTCCTGAACGTGAAGTCATTCAGATTTACGCAAGAGATATTTTAGTCGGCGGCGGTAATATTCACTGTATGACACAGCAGGTTCCAGCCTGCCTGTAAGTGATTGTCCACACAAACGAATCCATTTGCTGCATATATCCACATACTTCCAATCAAATATGTGAATATCTTATGCAATCCGAAGAAAAATTTGTTATAATAAGCTGAAATAATCTCTCATTTTCTATCTTACAATATAAATAATCAACAACAGAAAGGAATTTCATTTATGAGAAAAATAAAAGTCGCAGCTGTACAGATGTCCTGTCAGGGCTCTGTTACAGAAAATATCGCACAGGCTGAGCATTTTGTCCGCAATGCAGCTAGAGATGGTGCAAATGTCATCCTGCTCCCTGAATTATTTGAAACACGTTACTTCTGTCAGGAACGCAACTATGATTATTATCATCTTGCAACAACATTAGAAGAAAATCCGGCAGTCGCACATTTCCAGAAAATCTGTGCCGAACTGCATATCGTTATGCCGATTAGCTTCTATGAAAAAAGCAATAACGTGTATTTCAACTCAATCGCTATGATTGATGCCGACGGAAGTATTCTTGGAACATATCGCAAAACGCACATTCCGGATGACCATTATTATCAGGAGAAATTCTACTTTTCCCCTGGAGATACCGGATTTAAAGTGTGGAATACGACGTATGGCAAAATTGGCGTTGGCATCTGCTGGGATCAGTGGTTCCCGGAAACGGCACGCTGTATGACACTGATGGGAGCAGAAGTATTACTCTATCCAACTGCCATCGGTTCTGAGCCAATTCTTGACTGCGACAGTTCTGCACATTGGAGAAGGGTGATGCAGGGACACTCCGCAGCAAATATTGTGCCTGTGATTGCTGCAAACCGCATCGGAACAGAAGTCGTTACTGCAAGTGATGCCAATGGCGGTCAGAATTCCAGCCTGACATTCTACGGTTCTTCCTTTATAACAAATGAAACAGGTGAAATTCTCACACAGGCTGACAAAGTCAGTGAAACGGTTCTTGTTCAGGAACTTGACTTAGATGCTGTTTCTGATATGCGCAATGACTGGGGATTATTCCGTGACCGCCGTCCGCATATGTATGAACCAATTCTGCATATGTAGAAAATATACGAAGCTATACATTTTTCAATGGAGGGATGCAGATCTTCGCCTCTATACATTGACATATATTTAACAATATTTTCAGAAAGGAACTGCTATGATACGTACATTACTTGTTATTATTTTTGTTTTACTGCATGCAGTATGCGGCATTATTCTGCTGCCGCTGTGCTGGCTGGTTGGCAAATGCAACCCACAGGCAAAAGATAAAATGTCCCTTGCCATTATTCAGTTTACATTCCGCTGTATTCTATTTATATGTGGTGTGAAAACAACCGTCATCGGTGCAGAAAATATTCCAACAGATGAACCGGTATTATTTATTGGAAATCACCGTGGATTCTTTGATATTCTTGTTTCTTATGTATACATGAAACGTCCGACCGGATATATTGCCAAAAAGGAGATGAATAAAGTTCTCTACATTCGTCGCTGGATGAATAATATCCGCTGTCTGTTCTTAGACCGTGAGAATCCAAAGGAAGGATTGAAAACAATTCTAAAGAGCATTGACTATATCAAAGAGGGCGTGAGTGTTTTCATCTTTCCGGAAGGCACAAGAAATAAGGGAGAGGGAATCCAGCGTTTTCACGCAGGAAGTTTCAAGCCTGCAGTCAAGACAAAATGTAAGATTATTCCAGTTACACAAAATAATACTGAAGCCGTATTTGAACGCCAGAAGCCACGCATCTGCCGTGCACATACAGTAATTGAATTCGGAAAGCCAATTGATCCAAAGACACTCTCTAGTGAGGATTTGAAATCAATTCATGAATACACGCATGCAATTATGCTTGAAACATATGAAAAGAATCAGAAACTCGTTTAAACATTTTTGTTTTCAAACGAAACGGATTATGTTATAATATCTTATATTTTGCATCTAGTATGAATCCCCAGTGATATAAAACAAACTAGATGCCGGCAGAAATGAAGATTTTTGCTCATATTATATTTACACAAGTAGGAGGATATACCAATGCCAGTATGGTTGATTGTATTATTGGTTATTTTAGCTGTCCTTGTTGTTGCTTTTATCGCATTAGCGATCTTCGGTAATAAACTTCGTAAACGACAGGATGAACAGCAGGCACAGATTGATGCTGCAAAGCAGGTCATGTCGATGCTTGTCATTGACAAGAAAAAAATGAAATTAAAAGACGCAGGTCTTCCAAAGATGGTATTAGACCAGACACCAAAGTATCTTCGTGGAAGCAAGATGCCAATCGTGAAAGCAAAGATCGGTCCTAGAGTAATGACACTTATGGCTGATCCGAAGGTATTTGAACAGATTCCTGTTAAGGCTGAAATTAAGGCCGAAGTCAGTGGTATCTATATTACAGGCATCAAGTCTGTACGTGGCGGCAAGATTGTTGTAGAAGAGCCGAAGGCAAAAGGCTTAAAGAAGTTCTTTAAGAAAAATAAATAAATAAAACATATGTTACTCCGCAGGGATTTTCCTTGCGGAGTATTTTTCTATAATTTTTCTTACTTTACCCAGTCTTCCCAGGTAATCTCCTCTTTTGTTTCTGGCATCATATCTTTTGTCAGTTCCAACGCAACAATCGTATTTAAACACCACTGTGCCGTAAAGTTTGTAGAAATCCAAAACATCTCTGTCAAATCTTCATAATTAAATGTCCGCTCTACCTGATTGCTGTCAAAACCTTCCGACTTATCTTTGCCGGCAAGAGAATGAACCAAAACCTGCCATACCTGATATGCAAGGTGTTCATCCTTGTAGTAGTGCGCTGCATATGCTGCCATTGTCGCACCCATATACGGATAGACACAATTGACACTGCCATAGTAACCATTTGCCTTCTTCTGCTTCTCCTCTAATGGAAGAAAATAATAACTGCCATAAATTGCAAGCTGTTCTTTTAACTGTGGATTATCCAGACTTTCACTCAATTCAATCATAACCTGCGGTCCGCCCATACTCACAGACATATGGGAAATACAGTTCTCATCATGTTCAAGATAACGCAAATGTCCTGTATGTGGATCGTATTCAAATTCCGGTCCTGATACAAATCCCAATGGCGTAGCAAAAATATCCGCAAGTCCCGTCTCAATCTTATCTTTGTAGAAAGTATCCTGTGTCCGCTCCCACTGTGTCATCCAATTACTGACAAATGCAGTCCAGTCCGGTCCGCTCCTGGCATGTGTCGGATAAACCATCTCTTCTTTCTTATAGAAATGGCGCAATGGATCAATATTGAGTGTCGCATAATCTGCATCTTTCGTATCTGTTAAAACATCGCCCATACGAAGTTCTCCACCACGCAGGTAATAGAACGGTCTGTGATGCGCTGCCATGCCGATTCTTGGTTCTTTGCAGGAATCTCCCCAATGAATGACATTGTGTCTTGAACCAATTCCTTTATAGATTCCAAAATGATACATATCCACTTCTGAAGCATGACGGCTCATCGCCTCAATCATCGTAAAAATGTCTTCTCTGCCGGAACGCATAAATGCATACCACAGCCACAAAGTCGGAGCTAATTCTGTATTCTGCCATGCCCTACCGCCCATATCATACATCCACATATGTCTGTAACGGTCATACGTGTGCATCACATCGCCATAGTTAAACAAACCGTACCAATTTCTTAAATCCACTTCTTTAATATAGAAATCAACCGCACGGTCCAACTCATCCTCCAGCCACTTTTTTAATGGTGTAGAACGGTCAATCAGTGCCCATTCCCCAAATGCCTTTGTCTCATGATAGTATTCCGGTGCTGCCACAAATAATGCCGGCTTTGATACTGCATCTGCGGCATCTAATAATGTATCATCATCCACAATTCCTGCCCCATAGACCTCAATTGCCAGCTCGTTGGTATTGGCAATGCCTACCGGATCATTTTTCACTTCATTAAATCCCTCATACGTTCCATCTGCGTGTCCCTCATCATCATAGTGACGGAAATCACACGCCGCACTTTCCGGCGACCAGAACCACGCCGTCATTGTTCCTACATCCTGTCGCATCCCCTCAATCCACAAAGAAGAAGGGAACTTCTGCCAGAAATCACGCATTGCTACAGAGATACCACCCTGCTTATTTCCTGCATAAACAAGACCTTTCGCTCTCTTTCCAAAACCTGCCCAAATCGAACAACAGCCTTTCTTTGCCATGCTCTTTCGGATTTCATAAGAGTTTGGACTTAATTGTGCAATCGAATAGGAATCCCAAAACGGAATATTTCCAATCGCTTCAATAATCTTATCGCCGCCTTCTACTGCCGCATCAATCATCTGTCCTTCATACTGCTCTTTGTAGAAATGCTCTGCAATCTTTGGATGAAAACTCTTCAATCCCACCATTGCTTCGTGAAAAATTCCACAATCTCCGGCAATCTTAATATGACGGTTATATCCTTCTCCTGCATTGGCAAAATGCACCTGAAGTCCGATTCCTTTCATAAACTGTGTATTCTTGTCTCCATCATAGAAAAATGTATGTGTCACATTGATACGTTTACTATTCTTATGAAACGTAAACCGCACGATAAATGGAATTCCTGCAAATGCTTCTCCGACATGTCTTCCTTCTACACGAATGACACATTCTACCGCACCGATTCTCTCAATCTGCGTCTTTGTAATCTGTCCTACTGCTTGTGTCGTCATCTTCGTTCCAAGGAAACCATCTTGGGAATGTGTTTCATTGAAATAAATCAGTTTTGCATCAATAAGCTGTTCCATTCCCTGATAGACACCATGTCTTAACAGTTCTTCCCCGGATTTTGGTACCTGAATCTGTAATATTCCTGTATCCACAAAATATGCATCACCGCGTTCTGTTATCCACGTTTCTGCCTGCTTTGTATGAACCTCTGTGGACTGTTCCTGTGATACTTCTAACGTAATGTCTTTCTCAACGCCGCGGGCATCTACACAATATCCCGCCCATTTAACGCTTCCATCCGGCCAATATGCTGTTGTATAAGACTGTATCGGATGAGAATTTCCATCATCTCCGATACATACTGCCACATGATTATCCGTTACTTCCCCCTTCTTATATGGTACTCCAAATGTCACAAAATCCGGTGCGTGACGATGTTCTAATGTATGTAATTTTACATATTTATGACTCATATTTCTTCTCCTAAATCAAGAAATCGCTGCGTTCCCTGTAATTTCTGACAAAGATACACAACGACTCCGTTTTAATTATTTATTGTTTAATGACTTTAATACTTCGTTTACCTTTGCTCCGGCTGTCTTCTGATAATAATCCATGCCTTCATCAACCGTCATATAACTTAATGCGACCTTTGATACGACATAATTTCTGGCTGTATTAATATCTGCAATATTTTCTGACAATGTTGCGTTAACTGGTAATGCCTTATCCATTGTTGAATTCTCTAAGAAGAAGGCTTCTAACTCCTTAGAAATCTCCGGAATCTGACCTGCACCCGGATCTTCCGTCTTATACTTTGCAAGTGCAAGCAATGGATCAATACAGTTCTTCATTGTTAATGAATATGGCTTCTCCGGTGAAGGAAGATGATGCCACTGTCCTTCTGTATAAGTTGTTCCTGCTCCTTCTGCATCCTGCAGCGTAACTGTTTCAGCCTTTGTATCCCAGTGTGTGCCCTTTGCACCATATGTAAACGCTTCCTGTACCTTGTCACCGTCTAACATTGCTTCGATGAAATACTTAAACACACCTTCCGGATTCTTACATGCCGATGTAATGGACCATGTTACAGGTAAAGTATTGACATAAGAACCTAATTCTTTGATTGGCTTCAATACAACGAATTCTGAATCCAGTCCTCTTGATTCCAGTGTAGTCTTTAGGCTGTATGTCCAATCCCCTGCCCAATACGTAAATGCACCTGATTCTGAATCTTCCTGTGTTGAGAAGAACTTTTCACGACAGTTCGCTGTTGAGTTATTCACGGATTCTTTATCCAACACACCTTCTGTTACGGCTGTCTGAATTCTCTGTAGGGCATCTTTCATCGCCTGTTCTGAGAAACCGTCTGCAAATGTTCCATCTGCTTTCTCATAGAATGAATACTGTGCCTTCTGATAGAACTCCGGAAGGTAATTCGTATACGGTGCATTGAGTGATGCAAATCCCGGTGCAGATAATACATAATGACCTTTTGCATCTGCCATTTTCTTTAAATAACTGTAATATGTATTAAAATCTAACTGCTTTCTGTCTACATCCTGCGGATTAATGCCTGCGGCTTTGAGCCATGAACTCTTAATATATGTAACACTTCCACCGCCCTGTGCTGTCGGGAATCCATACAATGCTTTCTTTCCATCATCCCCTGCTACCATACATGCCTGAATAACTTCATCTGCTGTACTGACAAGTCTTCCCGACTTCTTTAAATCTGACTGCTCAAACGCATCTGTCATATTCCAAAGCAGTCCATTGGCTGCATATACAGAATAATAATCAGAAGACATCAATACCACATCCGGCATTGTTTCTTCAGATGTAAATGCATTTGCAACCGTATCATAATATCCTGAATGATCCGGATGAATCCATCTGATATTCAATCCTGTTAACGACGCTACATAATCATAAAATGCCTGTGCTCCATTCGATTCTGTGAATGTAATATCATTCATAACTGTAATTGATTCTGGTTTTGCAACTTCTTTTTTCGTTTCTTCTGTGTTTGATGCTGTACCATTTCCTGATGAACCACAAGCCACAAGACTTACGAGTGATGTGGCAGTAAGTCCCATTGCTGCCAACTTTTTGAATGTTTTTTTCATATATGCCGCCCTTTCCTTCTACAATATTTTTTGAATACATTTTTGTATCTGTTCCTCTAACTGATGTTAGAATAACACTTTCAAGGGCAAATGTCTTATTCAGGATTGCACATCTTCAAATGTTTTCAAACTATATTGCACTATTTTAAAAATAAATAAAATAGCTTTTTTCGTTCTCTCGTATCGTGCAAATCTACTATCTGAATGAATTTTTAATAAAACGACATATAGAAATAAATCTTTTATTTTTCTCTATTTTCTTTCTCAATTGAAAACAGTTCCTGCGCACCAATCTCAATCTCCACAAGACTGTCAGCAACCTGTTCATAATTCATCTCAATGGAATAATCTATCGTAATATGAATCCTTTCTTCTTCCCTCTCGATTGCTACTTTTCTTGCAAAGATTCCTAAATAGATATTGCCGTACGGCGTATTATAACAAGTCATCGTCTTCTCGCCTTCCACAAAAGACAAGTGTGCCGTAACTGCTCCTTTTTTTGTAATTTCTACCGTATTCCCGGATATTTTTATCAGATTCTTACTCTTTTGATGATCTTCTTCGTGAACTTCATCATAACGGATATATTCTTTGCCATTTACAACTTTGTAGCTTCCAATCTGAATGATTTCGATTGCTTCTTCATCCAAATCTTCATCTTTTTCTCTCGTAAATTGCAATCCCTTTACCCGAATATATACCTTTTCTTTCATATCTAAATGTACCTCTCCTGACCAATCAGCGAATTTTCCTTTCCTTGACTACAGACACATGTACATCTTTGTTATATAAATGTCGCACTAAAACTGCTCAATCGCAATCTGCTGTGTCATTGTAATATCAAATGGCAAAATAAAGCTGGCAATCTTTTTGAACTTCTCTGCGGTATCGCTCACGTAAAAACGATACATTGAAGACGGACTGTCAATCTCACAGACATTTGCCAGATTCTCACGCTCTAAGAGTTGCTTTAACTCCAATGCTGTCTCATATGCCGGATTAACAAGTGTTATTCCTTCTCCCATAACCTGTGCAATCGTATCCTGCAACAGCGGATAATGTGTACATCCCATAATCAGCGTATCAATCTGCTGCTTCTTTAATTCGCTTAAATAACGCTCAGCAACCTGTGTTGTAATCGTATCATTAATCATGCCCTCCTCTACAAGTGGACAAAATAACGGACACGCTTTTCCGATTACCTGTGCCTGTGGCATTATTTCTTCAATCAGCTTCGGATACATTCCGCTGTGAATCGTACTTTCCGTGCCAATCAGACCAATTCTTCCGTTCTTTGTCGTCTGCGTCGCTGCCACAACGCCCGGCTGAACGACACCGATAATTGGAATATCAAATTCTTTCTGCATTTCATTTAATGCCAATGCAGTGGCTGTATTACAGGCAATGACAATTGCCTTGACCTTTTCCGTCTGCAAAAAACGGATAATCTGTCTGGAATATTTTATAATCGTATCTTTGGATTTACTCCCATAAGGCACTCTGGCGGTATCTCCAAAATAAACAATTCGTTCATTCGGTACCTGTCGCATAATCTCTCTTGCAACCGTCAGTCCGCCTACCCCTGAGTCAAATACACCAATTGGTGCTGTAGTATCCATATCCTGTTCTCCTTAAACTTATTCTATATCAATTTATTTTCATATTATTCCTGTATGTATTTATGTGTATCATATGCATGTAAAATATTCTAATTCATGAACCGATTCAGAAAGGTCAAATATTTCCATCTGTATTGATACCGAACCTCTGTTATAGCACGATATTCATCTGCTGTCAAAACATTTTTCAAAACTTCTTTTGAAGAATCCGGAAGCTCTCCATAGACACCATCTACAAAGCATAACGGCGGATATAATACACACCACCAGTTCTTCCCTTCATGCACACCAATATCAATACGAAATGCCTCATATTCTCCCGGAGGAAATACAACATCTGCATACATCTTCGCCGGAAAATAGCTCCGTTCAAAATAGGCAGTTACTGAATCAGAATGACCTTCCCTGTCAAGGGTTTCTTTCGCAATCGCTTCTATCTGTGGAATCTGCTCTGTAAGAATCCGTCTAGACTCCTCAAGGCTTTCTGATTGTGCAAACAGCGGTTCTAAATACGTAATAACCGCTTCCTTAACACGCAGCTTAACACGCTGGTCCTCATCACTGTCACTATTTGCGCGCACATGAAAACGAATGACACGCTGTGCAAGGTCTTCCTGCAGCTGTATCTGTGCCTGTACTTTTCTTCCCTTATATACCAGAATAATTGCCGTAATCATGCCAACCAGGGCGATACATAACAATAGTCTGCATTTTTTCTGTTTCATATTCACTCCATTCTGTACGGATTACGTACTCTTTACTTCCAGAATTTACCATTCTTGATACTAGGAGTATAGACAAAACAAATGCAGACTATACATGTATTTTTTGTTATTTATTTAACAATCTGATAATACCTTTTTCCTGATTATTAATATGCTGATATACAACAATTCTTGCCTGTTCAATATTCTTTTCCGTGAGCTGTTTGATAATATCATTGTGCTCACTGATTAAGATAGAATGTGTACGGGCATCTTTGACATATTCCAGACGGTAACGATACATCTGCTCTCTTAAATTGTTGATAATCTGAATCAGACGTGCATTATCTGTCATTGAATAAATGATATCGTGAAAATGTACATCGGCATCTACGATATTTACAACATCCTTTGACACAATCGCTGTCTCAAATAACTTATTCGCAGCCTTTAATTCTGCCAACTTTTCATCTGTTACATTCTTGCAGGCAAGTGTTACCGCAAGTTCCTCTAACGTTGCACGAACCTCTAATACATCACGCATATCTTTTTCTGTAATATGTGCAACTTCTGCACCTTTACGCGGAATCATAATAACAAGTCCTTCAAGTTCAAGTTTACGGATTGCTTCACGAATTGGTGTTCTGCTTACACCTAATTTCTGGGCAAGCTGAATCTCCATCAAACGTTCTCCCGGTTCCATTTCTCCACGCAAAATTGCCTGTCTTAATGTATTAAATACGACATCTCTCAGTGGAAGGTATTCACTTACATCCATCTTTAATTCGCCCTTCATACACGTCCTCCTTTGGTTCTTACTTCAAATGTTTCTGTTATATAAATCGTCTTTGCATCGCCTTTTTGTCTTAAATATGCCTGACAGTCCAGTGCCGTCTGCTCATCCGGAAAAATACCAAATACAGTCGGTCCGCTGCCACTCATCATCGCATTCATCGCACCGTGCGACAACATATCCTGCTTAATCACATCAATAACCGGATATAATGGAATCGTTACGCCTTCTAAGACATTTCCCATCTTTGCGGCAATCGCCTCCACATTCCGGCTCTGAATCGCTGCAATCATTCCGTCAATATCAGGATGTTCCTGTACCTCATTCATATCAAGCCGTTCATAAACCAGCTTCGTTGATACATTAACCGGAGGTTTGGCAACCACAATCCACATATGCGGAACAGAAGGCAGCCTTGTAAGTTCTTCGCCGATACCTTCCGCAAGTGCCGTTCCTCTCATAATGCAATATGGCACGTCTGCGCCGATAGAAACGCCTAATTCCATCAGTCGCTTCACAGACAATCCCAATCCAAATAACTGATTCAATCCCCACAGTGTAGCCGCAGCATCAGAACTTCCTCCTGCCATACCTGCCGCTACCGGAATAAATTTATTCAATTCAATCGATACACCGCCCTTATAATGACAGGTATCTTTTAATAATCTTGCTGCTTTGTAAATTAAATTATTCTCATTCACTGGCAAAAAAGAAAGATTGGATGTAATCCGAATCTCCTCTTCCGGAATCGCTGTAATAATCAAACGGTCATAAATTCCAATGGTCTGCATAACCATGCGCACCTCATGATAGCCGTCTGCACGCTTTCCAAGTACATCCAGTCCAAGATTAATTTTTGCTCTCGCCTTTAACCGAATACTTTTCATCGTCGTCCTCTTTTCTTGTATACACAATACATTATACAAAATACGGGCTATAAATACAAGTCATTGTACAAATATATGTACAATAATTCGCAATGCAGTATTTTACCACATTTCTATTTTCTACACTCTTTCGCTAGATTGTTTCCTGACTCTTTCGGTACTTGTGTGGTGACACCCCTTTTACATTACGGAATGCATCTCCAAAATAATTGCTGTCATTAAATCCACATTCAAATGCAATATCCGTAATCGACTTATTCGTCTCTAATAACAGTGTGCAGGCATTTTTGATTCGAACATTGACAATATACTCTTTAAATCCAAATCCGGTTACCTGTTTAAACTTTTTAGAAAGATAGGACCGGCTAATATGAAATTGTTTCGCCATATCATCCAAACTCAGCTTTTTTTCATAATTATTGTAAATATAGGTTGCAACCTCCTGAATCAACTGATGATCAACATCTAACTCCTTTACAACCGTTTGTTCATATTTCTGACAGCGGATAATAAACAGCAGTAACTCCATAAGCTCTGTCTGTACAAATGCCGGCGATAATGCATCCTGCCCTTCATTTTCAAAAATCATCTTTCCGATAATTCCTTCCACATATTCCTGCCTTTTATCCGGAATGGAAATAACGCCCTGTTTGAGGCTCTCTTTAACCGCATCTTCTCCAATTAATTTTTTCATCCAGTCAAGACTCTCTTCCCGAAAACACACCACCAGACGATCGCTGTATCCTTTGGTCGGAAATGTACTCTTGTGAATTTCTCCAACCGGTACGATTACGAGATCTCCCTTACTTAGCTTATAAATATTATGGTCTACAAAAAATGTGCAGTCACCATTGAGCAGATAAAAAATTTCATAATAAGGATGTCCATGCTTTGGCTGCTGCTGCTGTCCCGGTTCTCTGCGGACTTTGTAGATTTTATAATCCGTCGTCATATCATATAACATCGTATACCTCCCTGCAATCATTTGCAATTTTTCTGTATTTTTATCTGTTATCAATTATTTATAAGTAGAAATCACTGTTTTTTATGCTTATTATAATAATATAAGATTTCAGTTTGTCAATACTTTATCAGACAATTATTGATAATATTTTCTGATACGCATACAAACGCAAAACTATACCAGATAATTGCTTTTTAATTATATTTAACAGAAAGGAATACGCGATTATGGCAAAACCAATCAGTGCGGATAAACGTAATATGATTCTAAATGGCAATCTCATTCAGGCGATTCTGATGCTTGCCATTCCTGTTATGTTTAACAGTTTTATTCAATCCATGTATAACCTGACAGATACATTTTGGCTCGGTAAAATCGGAACCGAATCACAGGCTGCGATAACTTTAGTATCTCCCATGCAGAACATCCTGATTAACTTTGGTTCCGGCATTACAACTGCAGGTGCGATTCTAATTTCACAGTACCTCGGAGCCAAACAGGACCGTCAGGCAAATATTATGGCAAATCACATCTGCGTATGTTCCATGATTTTCGCCTGTATCTGTGCAGCAATTTGCTGGCTTACAACTCCTGCAATTGTTGCATGGCTGGGGGCTGTCGATAATATTTATACATATGGAATTACATATCTTCGCATTGTTGTACTTGACTTACCATTCCTTTTTATGATAAACCTATATACGTCAGTAAAACAGTCTCAGGGTGATACGGTTCGTCCGATGTTACTCAATCTGTTTGGCGTTAGTATTAATATGATTCTGGATCCATTATTCCTAATTGGCTGGGATTTAGGAATTGGCGGTGCTGCACTGGCAACATTGCTTGCAAAGATTCCAAGTGCTATTATCGCATTTGTGGCATTGCGTGGTAAACACCAGCTGATTCAGATTCATCTGAAAGGATTCCACTTCGAACGTTCGAAGATTCTTTCTATCCTGAAAATCGGTCTTCCTACCGCAATTGGCGGAAGTACGATGCAGTTTGGTTTCCTGCTTATGACGAAAAATGTTAACGTTTATGGTACAACTGCAACGACAGCATATGGAATCGGTAATAAGATTAACAGTATTATTACAATGCCTGCAAATGGTATTGGCTCCGCAATTTCAACCATTGTCGGTCAGAACTTCGGTGCAAACAATATCAAGCGTGCTGATAAGTCATATCATATCGCTCTTCGTATTGGTGCAGTATTCCTTTTTGTATGTGGTATGATTCTTTCAAGACCTTTTGTAGCTGAACCAATTGTCCGTTTTTTCACTTCAGATGAGGCGGTTGTTCCACTTGCAACAAATTTTTTATCAATTATGGCAATTTGCTGCTGGACTAATTCGTTTTATAATGTTACAATGGGTATGTTTCAAGGTTCCGGTCATACGATGATTACCATGGTCGTGGATGCATCCAGAATATGGGTATTCCGTTTTCTTACCCTTTGGATATGTTCAACCGTACTCGGTATGGGCGTTGAAAGTATCTGGTATGCTGTTGTAGTAAGTAATGCAACTTCTGCATTAATTCTCTACATTTTATATTGGACAGGAATTTGGAAGCGTCGCACAGTTACGATTGACTCCGACGCAAGCGAACCAGAAACAACTTAAATTTAGCCAGTTTCCCCTATTTCGATAGCCCCTCTGCGCATCCCCCCTCAGCGCAGTTGGGGTGGTTTTAAAGATTTAGGTTATTTATATCAGAGAATGTGCTTTCTACATTCTTAAATAAAAAATCCATATGTGATTCGATTTTAACGAACACATATGGATTTATTTTTATATTTTCTTCTATTGTAATCTATAATGACAGCCTTTAACTGCAGTCATCCAAATTCCGGTGTCAAATGCCATAAGATATACATCATATGACAAACTGCACACCCATTCATTAGCGGATATAGTTGGTCTTTACTTTTGCTTCTGTTTCCGGACAGACAATACCTGCTGCCTTTCCGGCTTCAATACACTGTAACATCCATGCCATATTCTTTCCTAAAATACGCATTGTCTGAATCCCTTCTTCATCCTGCATAACTTCCTGTGGTGTATTTCCATGAACCATATTCCAATAATTACTTGTAACGATTGGCATCTGTGCAATTCCTGCATACTTGCTAATCTGGTCAAGTGTTGCTGTCGCACCACCTCTTCTGCAGCTTGCAATAAATGCTGCCGGCTTATGTGCTGCCGGATACCCTGCATAGAATACTCTGTCAAGGAAGGATGTAATAGTGCCTGACGCTGATGCATAATGAACCGGTGTACCGACAATCAGTGCATCTGCCTCATGCAGTTTGCGAATTCCTTCATTGACTGTATCATCATGAAATACACACTGGTGATTGCCATTCTTTGCACAACCGCCACATCCCATACAACCACGGATTGGCTGGGTTCCCACATGAAAAATCTCTGTTTCAATTCCATTTGCCTCTAACGTATCTGCAACAACTTTCAATGCCGTATATGTACAGCCTGTTGCTTTCGGACTGCCATTTACTAATAATACTTTCATTTGTTGTACCTCCTGTTTCTATTTATTTGTATTAAGACGGCGAATGAATATTACCATAATTCCCTCGCCAAGAACACAAATCAGACTTCCAAGCCCCGGATATACATGCGCACCGGCGGCTTCTGTTACATTTGCACCAAATCCTATAATCAAAACAATCTGAACGAGCATCGCAGCAACAGAGCCTAACTGCATGTACCAAGCAATCTGATTTCTGCGAATACAGATACTAATACCGGCACATAATACCAATACAAAACACAATTTTCCAAAAAGTCCGTCACACATATATCCTGCAAACAGACTCCCCTGACTCAATCTGCCTTCATCACTCATTACGCCCCAGAAACTTAAATAACATCCGCTAAAAAAGAGAATGGCACCAAGCAACGCCGCTATTTTTCTTCCGTCGGACATCAACTCATCTAAAAACGCACTTGTCTGTACCTGTTCTTCTTCCTGCGTATCGCCCTGTGCGTCCTGCTGTGCCACCCGTGCATTAATATCTGCCCCGATTATGGCTTTGCCCGCCTGCTTTGCTTCCATTTCGTGTTCTTCATGTTTTTCATCCGTCTTATCTGTCTCTTTCTGTATTGTCTGAGACAACGCTTCTGACTCTGCCTTATTTTCTGCCGTGTTTTTCACGTTCTTCTTTTCCATATACACCCTCCAATCCATATAATTCTAATATTATAAATGGTATCCAAAGGAACTATTTATTCCAAATGAACCACCATCCGAATGAAAAATTATATAAATTTAACAATTTAATATGCTAAGTTTTTTTCCATAAAATCCGATTATTATTATATAGATGTAACGATTTAGAATCAAGTGCATTTTAAGTCATATTCAGAAGGGAGAAATCATTATGGACGTTAATGGAATTTATACAGGTTATCAGACAACACCCGTTGCAGCAAAAGAACCGGCTAAGACTGCCGATGTGAAAGCTGCCGATACAAAAGCTGCAAATACAGCAAAAGATTCTTATTCAAATGTATCTGCAACTTATGAATCATCTGCAAAGTCAGGTTCTGTAAAAGTAAAACAGGATCGTTCTGCAATCATTGCTCAGTTAAAGGCAGATTCTGATGCACGTATTGCGCAGATGCAGTCTTTGGTTACACAGATGTTTTCAAAACAGGGCGTTACAATCGGAACAACAGATGACATGTGGAAAATGTTAGCAGACGGCAAATTTACAGCTGACCCTGAAACAATTGCACAGGCAAAGAAAGATATTGCAGAAGACGGTTACTGGGGTGTCGATCAGACATCTGAGCGTATCTTCTCATTTGCAACAGCACTCTCAGGCGGTAATGATGCAAAAATGCAGGAAATGGTTAAAGCTGTTGAAAAAGGCTTCAAAGAAGCTACAAAGACATGGGGCAAAAACCTTCCGGATATCTCTAACAAGACATTCGATGCTGTTATGAAGAAATTCCACAATTGGTTTACAGAAAACCATTCAGATGCTACAACTGCTAATTTGTTAAAGTAATAACAAATCAACTGCAATCATAACGAAAGCACTTTCCTTTATACTTATGAAGTGCTTTATAATACTCCGTATGGTGATTTTATATTTCCATACGGAGTATTTTGTTTTTCATATCTAATGATACAACGTGGATTTTATCATAATTGGAATACTTTATATCTTACATTCGGACTGCTTTTACCAATAACAGCTTCTCTCCACGCCGTACACACTTATCATCCGGAAGTTTTTCTACCTGCGCTGCATTGCGCAGACGTATAGATTCCGTAGTTGTGTGATTCTTTTTCGCAATATCCCACAGTGTCTCTTCTCCATTTGCAATATATCCGATAATTCCCGGAAATTTTAAGAATTCATTCTCCGTAAATGGAGTAACCTCACAATCCATAACCGTATTAATTGGCACCGGCTCAAATATCAGTGTATCTAACCCAATACTTCCTTTGATTTCAATTTCATTATTTCCTGTCATCATCGCCTGAAGGTCTTCTAAAACCGGATTCACGACATATTCCATTGCCGTCTGTTCATTCTGTCCAAATTGCGTAGTTCTTGTATGCACCTGTACTTTATGAGAAAATGGAACTGCACTTCTAAGACTTCCCATCGGTGCATTATCATCGGAAGCGATATAGAATACATTTGCAAGGATTGCCCCTTCTACCTGTAATCCATCCTCTTCCATCGTAATATCATCCACCTGAACAACTCCGGTACAATTACAAATCTGTAACAAATTCACATACTCTGTCGCCTTAATACGCTCTGAAATCCGACATTGTGAATTGTTATGAATCAGTAAGTGTCTTAACGTTGCATCATTTTTATTGATTGTTACATTTTTAACAGGCGAATACATATCCACCAAAAGAGAATGTTCTTTTTCTTCATATGCTTTGACAGATAATTCCAACACAATTTCTGTTGCAATTTCTCTGTTTTCTCCATCATAATCCGGGCGAACTTCAACATTTGCATGCATAATCTGCGTCTTTACAAATCCAATCATATCCGGATTACAGCCGCTGACTTCTAACGTTCCATCAAATGGAATAGTCGTTTCATACCACTGCACTGCCTCACTATTTTCCGCTGCTGCATACATCAGAAAAATATTGACCTGTCCGCTCATTCCCAACTGCCCGTCTAACAGCCGTGTATTCACACTCCGTACATCAACATCATCCCACAATACTTCTGCCACATCTAATTTTCCTGCCGGAAGCTGTGTCGTCTCCTTGATGCGGAAATTATCTGTCAACTGTACAGCCAACTGTGTAGAATGTACTGTTTCTAAGCGTGTCTGCAATTCATCTTCTTCCTGCGTGTCTGCAATTGCACAGCCAAATTCTACATCCTGTACCACCTCAGCAGATACCTGCAGTGTCACAATCGCCTTCACACTCACTTTTCTTGAATTAATTGCCTTTACTGTAATATCTTCTACCTTTGCACTACAGTGCAATTGTGCGTTATCTCCTGTTTCTGATAAGTTAATCGTCTCGTGGAAATTCATACTCCCCTGCATCTGCACCGGCAAAGCCGTATCATTTCCTGTATACAACAATGCAAATTCGAGACTTCCGGTAACTTCTGCCTTATCCGAAACATTCTTCACACTGTCAATATGTACACGTCCACGCTCTTTTACAATCGCACTGATGTCTGCCTTTCTGTCCGGTACATTAAAATCATCATCTAACACAATTTGCAATGTATTCTGATACTGCACCCTGCTTTCATGTATATTTTCTTTCTGAATAACCACGCCTATCCTCCCATTTTATAACATATGAATTCTATTCTTGAATGTCTTTATGGGATTATATGCGATGTTCCTATGAAATATGAATGGAATCAAAGTCTGCTACCTTCTTGTATCTGCCTCACACAATAAATCATAAATCGTATCTTCTGTAAGTATTCCCCGTTTCAGGCTCTTTGGAAGTTCTCCACAATCATCTGCCTCCTTATCTGCAAGCCAGTCTGCGCTCTCATAATACCGTTCCAAATCCAAAATCTTCTTCTGTAATAACTCCGGCAGTGTCTGCTGTTTTTGTAAATGTCCCAATTCCGTCACGATTTCATCATATAACATCTCCATCGCAGTAATCCGCTGTATTCTATCTTGCGTAGTAATCTCTTTTTTCATAAGTTATACCTCTTATATTCGATATATTTTTACATAAAAATCACAAACCATCCCCTTTTCAAGGGGGGTTCATATATCTGATTAAATAAAAAGCCACATTTCTAACATCGCGTCTTACAGAGGTCTCTGAAATACATCAACTCCTGCAACCCTTCTCCCTAGAAATGTGACTGATTTAATCTGTTTATGAAATTATAGAATTTAAATTATACCAATTCCCATTATTTTCCACAGCGTATTCTCCATCTGACTTATCCAAATAAATGATACGCAGCGATGGGATTTATTTTCATTTATGCACGATACAAGGTATCTAACACACGGAAGTAATTCTCAAACGTCTTGGCACAACATTCATAGCGGTCAATGACAATCCCTTCACTGCGAAGTCCCACGAGTGCAAATGCCATCGCCATACGGTGATCTTCATAAGTCTCTACAAGTGATGGCTGTGGATTGCCCGGATGGATTCGGATTGCATCTTCTTCCTCTTCTACCTGAATTCCCATCTTTGTTAATTCTGTAACAATCGCATGAATTCGATCGGACTCCTGCAAACGGATATGTCCAATATTGCGAATATATGTGCTTGTCTTTGCAAACGGTGCAATCGCTGCAAGTGTCATGGTCTGATCCGAGAAATCGTTCATATCAATATCAACACCATTATAGACACCATCCTTAGGTCCTGTTACATAGATACCTTCTCTCTCTTCCCGAATGACACAGCCCATCTGCTTTAATACATCAAGGAACTTCATATCTCCCTGCATCGATGTTGAATGAACATTCTCAACTAAAATATGGCTTCCCGTCAACGCCGCTGCTGCATAGAAATAACATGCTGCGGATACATCCGGCTCAATCTGGTATGTCTCTGCAATATACTGCTGTCCTGCCTGAATCTCATATAAATTCCCTTCATGCATCGTATCACAGCCAAACTGATGCATCATCTTCATGGTAATGCGAATATAAGAGCCTTCCGTCTTCTCGCTTGTAATATGAATCTTTAAACCATCTGATAACATTGGTGCAACCATCAGGAGGGCACTCAAAAACTGTGTACTCTCACTAATATCAATATCCACTTCTGTTGCAGGCTTCGCCCCGTTAAATGCAGCTCCTGTTACCTGAACCGGAAGATGGCCTTCCTTTTCTAAGAACGTAAACTTCGCCCCCATAGACGTAAGCGCTTCAAATAATGGAAGCATTGGACGTTTCTTCATCTGTTCAGATGCCTGAATCGTATATTCACCGTCTGAAAGTGCAAGCATCGCTGTTAAAAATCTCGCTGCCGTTCCGGCACTTCCGACATCAATCGTTCCCTGCTTCTTTGGAATATCTGCGCCATGACCGTTAATCACAACATATTTTTCCACTTCATTGACTTCTATAATATAACCAAGTGCAATCAGACTTGTTAAAAAATGTCTGGAATCATCACTAAATAACACACCATTTAATCTGCTCTCGCCCTTAGACAGTGCTGCCATGAGCAATGCTCTGTTTGTAATACTCTTTGAACCTGGTACTTCTACTGCACAATCAATTGCATGATCTAATACTTTTACCTTATATTGAGACATTTTTGTACTTCCTCTTCTCCAAAAAATACTTTCGCCAACCTGTATTATACGCCTAAAATTTAAAATGTTAAGTACTTTTTTTGATTTTATTTATATTCTTAACGGCTTTTTCAGTTTTATATTTATTTTATAAATTAGAATCGCATTTTCACTTTATTATTGTAAGAAAATTATTGAAATAGATTATATTTTTCTATTTTCCAAGCAAATTTTCTTGATTTTATTTTTCATATCCGAATGTCATCTATGATAATTGACCAATCCGGAGTTTGCGTTTACATTTGTGCAATTTGACAGCTTGAAAGAGACAATGCACCTTTTGATACGCAAATCTTATAAACGAAAAAACGGCACTCGATTTGCCCACGTATCTTGTTTTAAAGCCCGTATTTGTCCAGACATGGCAATCGCCTGCGCTTCCTTTGGATGTTCTAATAAATAGCGGACCTTTTTTGGCAATTCTTCTAACTGCTGCAAATCATAACGGATATAATCCACATTTTCCTGATAATGATCCCGTACATATCCACACGTATCTGTAACACAGACACATCCTGCAAGCATCGCAGATGCAATTCGGTCATGAAATCCTTCCTTGAACCACGGCATAACATTTAATGCAATCTTTGCCTGTTGCAACACTTCTACCGATTCCCGATAGGAAACAATCGGATGTACTCTCAAATTATCCGGATGTTTTAATGTGTTTTTCACTCGTTCCCAACCGTCACCATATACATCCACCACAAGTCCTGCTTCTGTAAGTGTTGTAATGACCTTTTCCCGATACTGCGCCCGAATCACACTATCCATTCGCTTAAATAACTGAATCAGCTGATGTACATGCGTATCTTCAAATTGCAGTCCATACTGCTCCATACACCGATAAATCGCACGTTCTATTGTCAATGTCGTATCTGCAAGAATCATCTGATAAACAATCTCCCATAGCTGTTTCAGATTCTCATCAAATCCATCTGTTTCCGTATCAATATTTTCCCAATCCCGCACATTTCCTGTGAAAAGAATATCAATCGGTCGCTCTTCATATGGAATATACTTCTTACAATGCGAACTGACACCTGCAAGCGGCATATACATCGCCGTTCGTATTCTTCCTGTCTCTTTGTGATATGCAGAATCCTTTCCATAATAACGATTCACATAGTCTGCCTGTTCTTTATCTACACAGACAAACATTACATTTTCAATATCCGACACAATCGCATTATGATAAAAAAATGGCGGGTCTGCCAGTATATCATAGCATTTTACACCGCTCTGATTCCAATAGTTCCCGCCGTATTCATCCTGCATGAGCATACCAATGTTATTCATAAAAATAACAATGGTATGTTCATCATAGACATAATCTTCAATTGTCTGAAAAATCGCATCCTCAAACGTACGCAAGTCCCCTACATTTACAAGCAATACATCTGCACCGGCTTCTTGAAAACCTGCGGCTAATTCCTCTGCAAATGCATCTAATGAATCTATGATTCCCTTAAATAAGACGACTCTGCTTCCTGTTCTCATCGTGGCTGCTTACCCTCATTTCTGTCATTCATATCACAATATGGTCTGTGATGTCCTACATACTTATATGCCGGACGAATAATCTTACCTGCATTAACAAGTTCTTCGAGACGGTGTGCACACCAGCCTGAAATTCTTGCCATCGCAAAAATAGGTGTGAATAATTCTTCCGGAATTCCAAGCATTGTATACACAAATCCACTATAAAAATCGACATTTGCACATACTGGCTTGAACATCTGACGCTTCTTCATAATCAGTGCGCCTGCTTCACGTTCAACAGTCTCATACAATGCAAATTCCTTTTGCATACCCTTTTCTTCTGAAAGTTTCTTTGCAAATTCCTTCAAAATAACTGCTCTCGGATCTGAATTCGTATAAACAGCATGCCCCATACCATAAATCAAACCGAGTTTGTCAAATACTTCTTTGTCAAGAATCCTGTTTAAATATGCACAAATTTCATCCACATTATCCCAATCCTTGCAGTGTTCCTTAATATCCGCAAACATCTGCTGTACTTTTAAGTTCGCACCACCATGCTTCGGTCCCTTTAAAGAAGCAATAGAAGCTGCAATTGCTGAATAGGTATCTGTTCCTGATGAAGTAACAACATGTGTTGTGAAGGTAGAGTTATTACCACCACCGTGTTCTGCATGTAAGCAAAGTGCGATATCTAATACCTTTGCCTCTAATTCTGTGAAATGACCGTCATCACGCATCATATACAGAATATTTTCAGCAGTTGAATACTCTTTCTTCGGATTCTTAATCATCAGTGTTCCGTCTAATTTAAAATGTCTGTATGCCTGATATGCATATACGGCAATCAAAGGCATCTTTGCAATCAGCTGTAATGACTGACGAAGGACATTTGGAACGGTAATATCATCCGGATTCTCATCATAAGAATACAGACTTAAAATACTCTTCATCAAAGAGTTCATCAGATTATCACTTGTTGCCTTCATGATCACATCACGAATAAATGCGCCTGAAATCTCCTGTAAATCTGATAAAATATGAAGGAAGCTCGCAAACTGTTTATCATCCGGAAGGGAACCAAATAACAACAGATATGTTACTTCTTCAAACTTATAACGATCTCTTGCAGAATCTCTGATAATATCTGCAACATTATAACCCTGGTAGTACAATTCACCATCCATTGGAATCTTTCTGCCATGTACACTCTTGCTTCCGCATACATCTGAGATTTCTGTAAGACCTGTTAAGACACCATTACCGTTACTGTCGCGCAATCCTCTCTTAACATCATATTCTGTATACAAATTCTGATCAATCGAACCGGAACGTGTACATTCTTTTACTAATTCTTCAAATGCGCCTGGCTCAACCGTTGTTAATTCCATCATCTGCTGGTTATTCATACAATTTCCTCCCTATCCCGTCTACAATTGTTAGTATTATGCAACAATATTGCATATTTGTCAATTGACCGCACTTTGATTTACTTGTCTTAAAGCAATTTTATTCATTGCCGTATTATAAAATTCGGGAACATTTTCTTTATTATTTTCTCCTTTGGGTTCTTTTCTGAATCGTTGCATATATCCATATACCAAATGCAACAATATCCACCACCAAAAGAATAATCTTTACAATATATGGAATTTCAATCGACAAAATATTACTCATTGCCATCAGAAATCCAATTATGCCTACTGTTCCCAAACCAATATTGTATAATTTATCAATGTTTCGATTCATCTGCCATTTCTCCTATCGTTTTGTAATTTGGATTTTAAAAGGTGCAGCATAACATACATTGGTGCAATTTGACACTTGCAAATATATGCACCTTTCCCCTCTTATTGTGTCGCTGTATTTTCTCTAAGAAGTCTCTGCATCGCTGCCACATCACCTGTGATAAAACCTCTTTTATCCATTACAAAGCACAATTCCTGCTCTTTCATATAAATATAGAAGCAATTCATGTCCTGCCTGATTTGCTCAATATCATTCCACCCAAAGGAAATTACATCCTTCTCTCCAATCGCAATCTCAATCCGCTCCTGATTCATCCGATATATAAATGCAGTTCCTACGATGTCTTTATATTTATCCCGACTCTTCTTAAACTGCTGATTATCCATTCCATACATTCCAATATACAGACATACTGCCGCAACCGCACCATAAATATAAATAAAGCTGCGTCCTCCGGTCTGTTGTCCTGTAATATCAAAAACGGCACATCGCACACACATCATTCCAGCAAGCAAGCCAAACATATTGTAAATCAGCTTAAATCGCTTATATTTCTCATCCGCAGCATGTCCTGCCCAGACCATTGTCCGAATATATTCTTTCTGAAATATCGTTTTGTTTTCAATTGTCATTTCACATTCTTGTGTTTTGCTATTTTCTATTATTTGCTGTTCTTCTTCCATTGCTATCCTCTTTTCAAACATACTGAAACACACCTCTTAAATCGCATGAAACCGTGCATGTTCCCTGATGAATGTTTCTCCAAAGAAATCACAGTATACTGCATAAACCTTTTGCTGCAATACGGTATCTTGCATCAACTCTCCTGCATACAGTATACGATATTCATTATCATAAAAATTACAACTGACATTGCTAACGTGCATCCGATTTCTCTCATAAAAACGAATCCGTGTATTCATATATTCCTTATGTTTCTCATCCGGCGCATAATCAGGGTTTTCCACCTCAAGAATCAGCTGTATCTGTTCTTTTGCTAACAACTCCTGAAATTGTGTAAGAAACGCACTTCCATATCCTTTCGAACGCTTCCCCTCCACCACTGCCAAATAATCCAGCAAAACGGTCTGATACGCCTTACTATAAATCGCAAATCCATACACTTGCAATTCATCCTGCTCATACATTCCATAAGCAAAATACTGTTTTCTTTCCATTCCTGCCACAATCGACTTCCACGGCTTCACTTCCCCCGCCGGAAAGTCCTTTATCAAATGTGTATGATAGATGTTATACATCTCATCTTTGGTTAGTTTTCGAATCTGTGTCATAAATCCTCCGTGTGGTGTGTAATTTATGCTTTTAACAAATCAGCAATACAGCTCTCATTTTTTAGCACTTTATGCACACGCTTATATTTCTTTACAAGTTCTACCAATTCATCTATATCTGAGAAATAGTTTTCTAGAAACTCCTTTGTTTTGACATTTGGCAATTTTAATTTCTGAATACAATACTCACTAGGCTTTAATTCACTTGTATATTTTGCATAATCTTTTAATTTGTTTTCTTTCAAAATCACTAGAATTTCTATTTCAGGAGCTGTTATAACATTTACAACATCAACCTTATTTTGATACACCTTTCTCAATTTGAATTTTTCTGTCCTTGAATCTAAAATTCTATATACACTAATTTTTTGTTTAAAACCTTTCCCTAGATACTTATCTTCAAATTCTCGTGCATTACGACACTTTAATAACTCTTGATCTAACAGTTGATTTCTAGAAAAAATCAAACATCCTGCATCTAATAGTTTATTTATAATTACCCTTTCCGCAGTTCCCTCTACAATACAAGCAATTAATTTATCATCTGTCAAACTGATTAACCCTCCTTAATTTTGCTCTGTAAAATTGCATTTTTAAGATGTATATATGCATCATAAGAAGGTACCGTTCCTTCAAGATAATCACTCTTAAACGCTTCACTCTTTTTCACATCATTTCGCTTCAAAATTTCATAAAGTTTCTGAACGGTAATTCCACCTCTGTTTCTAACAATATAAATACTGTCATTTCTTTCAAATTCATCAAGAAGTTCAGCATAATGCGTAGAAAAAATCAAAGTTGCCCCTCTTCCATTTACTTTTTCATTCATAAAGAATCGAATCAGTGTCGCCACAATTTCCCTGTTAAAATGATTTTCTAATTCATCAATAAGCAAATATCCGCCTTCCTGAAACGTAATCATTGCATTAATAAAAATATTCAATCCTTTAATTGTACCCGAAGATAAATATTTTTCAAACTGTAAAGGACTATTGATTTCAATTGGATTTCTATCATAAAATTTCAATAAAAAGCTCTTCGTCTGTTTATGAAATGCAATTTTTTCAATACTCGGATCTAAAAATTCAATTAATTCACGCGGAAAATCACCGATTAATCCTAAATAATTCATATTGGTTAATTCTATTAAATCTTTATTTTTAAATCCATTATTTCTATTAATAGATATAACAATGCTGATATCATCTTTTAAAAATTCTGCCTTTTCATCTCTTGTCAATCTATGATTCGATTCATCAAATAAGGCAATATCTTTCTTTGCTCGAACTTGTGCTGCACTCTTCTTATAAAGAACCTCATTCTTTATAAAATAACGGCTTTCTAAATCTCCTGTTATTTCATGACAAATCTCCGTATGCAATTTATAAATATTTCCATTTTCATCATCAAAAATCGTATCTATAATAACAGGGGAATTTTCGCCAAGAATATCATTAGAAGAAATATTATTAATCGGTTCTCCATTTAACATTTTTAATGTAAATGCAATTACCTTGAGTAAAGACGTTTTTCCCGATGCATTAATACCAACAATCGATATAACATTATTGGTATAAATATTTCCAAATGCCTTGTAGAGCATCTCTGTATTCCCTGAAATAACCCTCTGCTCTGCAAAAAAATCCAACTCCATTTTCCCTTGAAACATCATCAAACCTTCTGCAGATATCTTTAATAATCTCATACCAAACCTCCATTTCACTCCAAACAATATCAGAATAACATATGCGTTGGGGACAGTCAACAAATATAAACAGAAATCATGTTTATATTTGTTCATTATTTGCAATATTTGATGTATTTATTCCATATATATCTATATTACCTGTTATTATATGCGAAACCAATGTCATAATTTTATCAAATATAAAACAGAAAAATAACCTGATGATGATATAGCTTTTGGCATCCAAATCCCTGTAGTAAAACCCACCCAATCTTGGTATAATAACCTCAACACAAACACCCGCATCAAAAGGAGGTTTATTATGGCAACTGCATGTATTACCGGCGCAAGTTCCGGTATTGGAATGGAATTTGCAAAGAAATTAAGTAAAATGGGATATGATTTGATTCTGGTTGCACGAAGTGCCAATACCTTACAGGCGTTAGCTGACAAACTGCCAACACACTGTGAAATTATCCCTTGTGATTTATCCATAGAAGATTCTGTTATAGAACTGGCACAGACACTCAAAACACGCAGCATTACAATTCTAATAAACAATGCAGGATTTGGAGATTTGGGAGAATTTGATCAGACAAGTCTTAACAAAGATCTAGATATGATTCGTGTAAACATTATGGCACTTCATATTTTAACCAAAGAGCTGCTTCCTATATTTAAGAAACGAAACTCTGGATATATCTTAAATGTTGCTTCCAGTGCCGGTCTGTTCTACGGCGGTCCATATATGGCAACTTACTACGCAACCAAAGCATATGTTACAAGTTTAACAAGTGCAATTTACGAAGAATTAAAAGAAGCCCGCAGCAATGTGCATATTGCTGCACTCTGCCCCGGACCTGTAGATACAAACTTTAACAATGTTGCAAATGTTCGCTTCTCACTGCCTGGTATCTCTGCCAAAAGCTGTGCGAATTATGCATTAAAAGAACTATTTAAAGGAAGACTCATCATCGTTCCTACATTTATTATGAAAGCAGCCGCCATCGCAGTCCGTATTCTCCCTCGAAAATACATGCTTGCAATGACAGCTAAACAACAAAAGAAAAAACAATTATAATTTTCAACCCTTGTTTAATCTATATGAACCAACACATTCAGCATTGCCTGCACCATATCATAGAGTCCATCCAGATATTCTGCAGCATTGCTGTATTTTTTTCGTGTAACACGCCATGCAAAATATGGTTCATTCTTCACTTGGAAAGTAAGCGCACCACGATATTTTTCAACAAAGGTCTGAATCTGGTCCGCATCAATTTCTGCCTTTGGAGAAAGACTAATTCTTGTTCTCCACACAGACGGAACACTATCTGTATCAACGCCGCCCTTAATCTCTAATACGCCGATTTTATGTGCGATTGCCTTAATCAGCGCAATTTTTAACAAATTGACTGCGCATGTAGGCATCGAACCATAACGGTCCGTTAATTCATCCTGCATATCCGACAGTTCATCCTTTGTCTCAATTGCTGCAATCCGCTTGTATACATCAAGTTTCTGATACTCACTCTTAATATACGTGGACGGAATAAATGCATCCACTGCCAAATCAACACTCGTCTCGAATGCATATTCATTCTTGATTCCTTTTAAGTCATTGACCGCCTGATTCAGCATCTTGCAGTACAGATCGTATCCAACAGCCGCCATATGACCATGCTGCGACTTTCCCAGCACATTTCCAGCACCACGAATCTCTAAATCCTTCATCGCAATCTTAAATCCGGAGCCCAAATCAGAAAACTCACGAATCGCACTCAAACGCTTCTCTGCAACTTCTGTGAGCATCCGATCTCTTCTATATAAAAGAAATGCGTAAGACGTACGATTGCTTCGACCGACACGACCACGCAGCTGATAGAGCTGTGACAAGCCGAATTTATCTGCATCTTCAATAATCATTGTATTGACATTGGAAATATCCACACCTGTTTCAATAATTGTTGTCGATACCAGCACATCAATCTCGCCATTGATGAAATCATACATAATATTTTCCAGCATCTTCTTATCCATCTGTCCATGCGCATATGCAACATTTGCATCCGGAACAAGTTCCTCAATATGTGCTGCCACTTCGTCGATGCTGCGCACACGATTGTATACATAATACACCTGACCATTTCGTGCCAACTCTCTGTGAATCGCTTCTCGAATCATCTCATCATTGTGTTCTGTTACAAAGGTCTGAATCGGCATACGGTCTACCGGAGGTTCTTCTAATACACTCATATCACGGATTCCCACCAGACTCATATGAAGCGTTCTAGGAATCGGCGTTGCACTTAACGTCAATACATCGATGTTATTTTTTAACTTCTTAATTTTCTCTTTATGCGTAACACCAAATCGCTGTTCCTCATCAATAATCAGCAGACCTAAATCCTTGAATTCCACATCTTTTGAAAGCAGTCGGTGCGTTCCAATCACAATATCTACAAAACCTTTTTTCAGTTCCTTTAAATCTTCTTTGATTTCCTTACTCGTTCTAAAACTTGATAACTGTGCGACTGTTACCGGAAAGTTTTTCATACGCTGCTTAAAGGTGTTATAAATCTGCTGTGCTAGAATCGTCGTTGGCACTAAATATGCCACCTGTTTGCCCTCCTGAACTGCCTTAAACGCTGCACGAATCGCAATCTCTGTCTTACCGTAACCAACATCTCCACAGATGAGTCTATCCATAATTCGATTACTTTCCATATCACGCTTCGTATCCTCAATCGCTGTGAGCTGGTCAGATGTTTCCTCATATGGGAACATTTCCTCAAATTCCTGCTGCCAAACGGTATCTGCTCCAAATGCATACCCTTTCTCATTTTGTCTGGCTGCATAGAGTGCCACCAAATCCTTCGCAACCTCTTCGACTGCGCCATGAACCTTCGCCTTCGTCTTATTCCAGTCCTGCGTTCCTAACTTATTTAGCTTCGGCTTCTTCTCCGTATCTGATGCCGCATACTTTTGCAGGCGGTCTAACTGCGTAACAAGCACGTATAAATCACTGCTGTCGCCGTACTCAATCTTAATATAATCCTTTTCACTTCCATCTACCTGAATCTTTTCGATTCCTTTGTAAATGCCAACGCCGTAATTCTCATGTACGACATAATCTCCGACATCAAGTTCATTAAACTGTGCGATTGCCTTGCCTTCGTACTTTTTCTTCTTTGCTTTCTTCTTTTTTTGTGCCGTAAAAATGTCATTTTCTGCAATGACAACAAATCCAAGCAATGGATATTCAAAACCTCGATGCAGACTTCCGTAAGTAACCATTACCGAACCTGCTGTCACTTCTTTGTCATAATCTTCACGAAAGAATGCATCCAAATCATGGTCTTTTAAATCTTCCACAACACGCAACGCTCTCGTTCTGGCACTGCATACCAACAGAATCTTATACCCATTCCGCTTGTATTTGTGCAAATCATCAACCAGATACTCAAACTGGTTATTATACGAACTGATACTTCTCGCATCAATACGCATCCTTGTTACATCACCAAATCCTGCCGGCTTATAATCAAGTGCAGAAAGCATCAGAAGTTTGCGTTCTGACAACTTATGATAAATCTGCGCAATTCCACGAAGCATATCCGTCTGACCGGGCAGAATATATCCACCGGCAAGACGGTTCTTCATACTGTCTTCATATTCAAATTCCACCAGCTCCATACGCTCTTTTAAACGATTCGGCTCGTCTAATACAAATACCGTCTCCTCCACAGGAAAATAATCTAAAAATCCCGACGGCTGCTGCTCAAAAAACGGAAAGAACTTACTATAATCTTCGATTCTTTCCAAATCTGCAAGGTTCTTTCGTGTCCGATTGATTGCTTCCATCATCTTGGAATCTTTCTTGCGCTTATTGACACCTAATAATTCTAACTGCTCCTGTGTCTGTTTGCGCACACGCTCCATACCTGTCTCAATTTCTTCTTCCGAGAGAATACATTCTGTCGCAGGAAATACTTCATAATACTTCACTTTCTCAATAGAACGCTGGCTAGACACATCAAAGGTACGAATCGAATCAATCTCATCATCCCACATCTCAATTCGCACCGGCACCTCATCTGTATGAGAAAATACATCTATGATTCCACCACGAATTGCAAACTGACCGGGCGATTCAATCATTCCACACCGCTCATATCCAATACTTACGAGCTTCTTTGCTAATTCTTCAACATCTAAAATCGCTCCTGTTTGAAAATGAATCGTATACTCCTGATATTTTTCTAACGATACCAACAAATCTGCACACCCATCAATCGTTGTAACAACTGTGAGCTGCTCTTTGGATTCTGAGAAACCTGCATCTGGTTTTGCATTTGTCTGAAACGTTTCTAGTATCGTATGAATACATTTCAAACGGTCACCAACCAACTGGCTTCCGTGAATATCCGCACTGTAAAAGATGAAATCTTTCGCCGGATAATAAATACTGTTCTTGTTAAAAAACAGACAATCTTCCTGTATCTCACGTGCCTTGACTTCATCACTTGTAATAATCACACGATACGGATACGTTTCTGTGACTGCATGTACAAACTGCACCTTCTGCGTATCAATACAGCCGCTTACAATCATATGTCCATTTTTTTCAGATAATAACTTCTCTATCTGTTCCATTCCAGCCATATTCTGAATGGGCTCGTAAAATACCTTCATACTTGTTTCCTTCCTGTCTTACTTCCAGCTATTTACCTGTTAGCCATTATATTGATTCATCGCACTTGTGATGCCTTCCTGCATCATACACACAACGGCTTCACACGCACGCACTCTTGCATCCGCAAGTGTCTTGTCTGCTTCCTTTGGAAATCTTCCAAGTACCCAGTCTGCCAAATCCCAGCCCTTTGGCTTGTCACCGACACCGAATTTTACACGCTTAAATCCGTCACTGCCAAGCTGTGCAATAATATTCTTGATTCCGTTGTGTCCCCCGGCACTTCCCTTTGGACGAAGACGCAATTTGCCCGGCTCTAAGCTAATGTCATCAAATACGACAATCAAATCCTCGATATCTGCCTTATAATATTCCATCACTTCGCGAATACATTCACCAGAAAGGTTCATATATGTCATTGGCTTTACCAAAATGACCTTCTCACCTTCGATAACACCTTTTCCAATCATTCCCTTGTGCTTTGCAGTATCCACACTGATATTGTATTTGTCTGCGAGTTCATCTATCACTGAAAATCCGACATTATGTCTTGTTCCTTCATATTCTTTTCCCGGATTTCCAAGTCCTGCTATAATGTACATATTTTTCTCCATTTCTATCTTCATACAAATCTATGGTAAATATACTATTTTTCTGCCAAAATTACAACCACGCAAAAACACAGCACACCAGAACTTCTCCTGACATGCTGTGTCTATTCTTATTCAATATTTTATAATACATCTAATGAATTCCTTTTGCCTGCTCCCATAAATCACATTTTTCTTCTAATAACTTAAAATCAGGCGTAGCCAGTCGGATATAACCTATACTCATTCTATTATTGATGCGATTATTATACACAGGATTTATATGCTTTTTGATGATTTTATTCTCATTTTTTCTTATGTAATTGATTTCCTTTAACAAAAGAAACTTATATGCATCATCATCAATTTTGTCGATATCCACTTTTCTTAACTCTGAATTTGGAACGGGAATCATATTATTACATTGAATCTTACAATAGAAATCAATCCCATGTCCATTTGAAGAATACATAAATACAACCGGCTCTGTTGTATCTTTCAATAAAATAATATCTTTTTTATATTTTTGCGCAGAATAATCTTTCGGTAATGTTTTTCCATTGTAATTTTTTATTTTAAAATCCTTATTAAATTTAGGCGAACTTAATGGAACAACATAATTATATCTGTCTTTTTTTACAATTAAACCAATAAACTTTCTATTGCTTTTTTCATCTGTATTAGACAAAATTTTTGTTGGTTCAAATTTTCTTAAATATTCTACATATTCTTGCGTAACTTCATATAAATCCATTTATTTTTCTCCATATAATGAAAGAAGGCAAAGTTAAAAACCTTGCCTTCTTAAATATTATCGCTCACACTTAACGGCTGTGAATCTCCAAAATATTATCGCTCACACTTAACGGCTGTGAATCTCCAAAATAAGTGAGAAGTCTCCTTCTCACTTATTATTATACACAATTATATCTAAATGTAAATCTTTTTTTACAAAATTTAAAAACACAGCACACCAGAACTTCTCCTGACATGCTGTGTCTTCTACGGCTATTTTATTGTTATTTTTCTAACAATTCATATCCCTTATTCTTATCTGAACGTTGCTTATTTTGCAATTTTTACGCCACATGCATTACTTCTTGCCACGGTTCCGTTGCTGTCCTTGACTTCTGCATACAAATGTCTCACACCGGTTCCGGCAAACTTCCATGTATATGTGTTGCTTGCACTGTAACCCTGTAACTGTGTCCATGCCTTTGTTTCCGGATTGTACATAATGTATCTGTATGCGTACTGACCGCTTCCCTGACTTGCTGTTGCTGTAATCGTTACTTTTTTGATTCCTGAACGCAGCTTTGCAGTAACTGTCGGTTTGCTCACTACTGTTACACCGGATGCCTTACTTCTTGTTACCATACCGTTGCTGTCCTTTACTTCTACATAAAGGTGTCTTGCTCCGACTCCGCTTGCTGTCCATGTATACGTATTCTTTGCACTATAACCTTGTAGCTGTGTCCAGCCCTTGTTTGCCGGATTATACAGTAAATATCTGTATGTATACTTACCGCTTCCCTGACTTGCACTTGCTGTAATCGTTACCTTATCTCCTG
>AUXO013266175.1_pt1 | contig 166257 bp, 133 predicted proteins | sample 768731 | NCBI WGS metagenome assembly AUXO01 (sample SAMN02715735, study PRJNA202380) | gut metagenome | biome: sheep rumen | host: Ovis aries | place: New Zealand: Palmerston North
GCCGGCGTGGCGGAATTGGCAGACGCACAGGACTTAAAATCCTGCGAGGTTAAACTCATACCGGTTCAAGTCCGGTCGCCGGCATATGTGCAGAGGAACGAGATATTGTATCTTGTTCCTTTTTTCTTTATATTGATTTGGATTTGAAAAAGTGCTGCAAAATATACACGGATGGCACTTTGACATTTTGAAACATAAAAGCACGAAGTGCGGGTTTTCGAGTATATAATATAATAAATGCTCCGCAGGCGGCGCATAAAGTGATTGTTTTGACAACATATGACAGATGATGTACAATGATTACACGAAAATTGATAAACAATGGATATTATATAAAATGGGGTTATTGTGCCGCATGGTACGAGCCCCTTTTGCATAGAGAACTGCCGGGTTCGCAGTATAAATGTGTTGGTCTGTCAGTAAAACAGATGTATTCTATTGGGAATGGTGAGGGGAAGTATGTTAAGTACGATTGTATGGATGATATTTTTAGTGGTTGCCACACAATTTATAATTGCCTGTGTGCGTGATCATATTGATGCAATAACAATGTTTGTTGCGGCTGTTGTGACAGACATTTTGTCATATATTGTAGTCGCAGAAGTTTTATTGCTGATTGGAAAATATAGTGTTGGCAGAACATTTTTAGTCATTACACCGCTTGTAGTTATTATTGCAATAGGGATGTTAATTGGCAAAAAAAAACCAACAGTAACAAGTCCTTCACCGTATGAATTAACGGCTTTCATTTTAGGAATTGCATGTCTGTTTGCATGTACATTCTTTTTTCAGGATGGTCTGTTACGGGCAGATACTTTTTTAGGGAGAGAGCAGCAAAGAGGATTGTGGCTGATGCAGAGCTGCACAGAAAATGCAGCGTATCAGGACTGGTTGGGAGATAACTACTTTGAAGCAACACAGGAATATGTAAATACACAGCTAGGAGCATCTTATTTTCAAGAACATGGACTGGTTTCGCCATTGGCACTGTTGTTTGCATTGGCAGGTGAATTGTTTACATATCATAAAATGTTTGTGATGATACCAATGTTGTTTGGAATAATGGTTTATGTGGTATTTCAGACAGCTTATAAAAAGATGTTTTATAGGAAAAATGCATTAAAAGACCGGAAGATATTTGATAAGAATGTGTGGTATGCTGCATTTGGAATATCAGTGTTTATAGCTGCAATTGCGATTATTTGTTCTTTGGCAGTCACGCATGGAACTGTCCGTTCCATAAAAGATTACGATGATATGCAGAAGATGTTTCATGAAAATGATGTGGTTGTTTTAGCGGATAATGCGCAGGAAGTGTACATGCCTGTTCGTACATTAACGAAAGCAAAAATACTTCATACGGCAGATAGCATGTTTCCGTTAGAACAGGAATATATGGAAGGGTATCAATCGGCATTAGAAGAATATAATCAAAATGTAACAGAATCACAGCAGTATCCGGAATATGAAGAAAATGGATGCCTGTATTATATTATTTCAAAAGAAGCATTTCAGTTAGGACAGATTGATACATCTGTATATGAACAGGTCTATGAGGGAAATGAATTTTATGTTTATCGGTATATGCCATCACTTCCACAAAAAGAACCGTCGGATGTATCTGCATTTCATCTGCGCTTCTATTTGGTATTAACAGTTGCACTTGCAGTTGCGGCATTGGTTAGTCTTAGCTTATTTGCAGGCTTTGTGTTTGGAATTCAACAGAACCAGCTGGCAGAGATGCTTGCCAAAGCAGGCTTTGTTCTTGCAGTTGGTATAGCATTGGCTGCCTTTTTGATACATGCGATTCATGAAAATGTGATATTTGCAGTTGTCTTACTAGGTGCATATATTCTGGCAGTATGGATTGTATTATGTATATACCGGAAATGTGATATTGTACTTGCAATGGTATTGGGCGTGCCGGTGTTTTTATTTGTTTATATGGTTGTGACGGCGATAACGATGGTATTGACAGTGTTCTCAACGGGATGTGTATTGATTCTTACCTGTGGCATATTAGTGTTTGCGGCAATTGTTTTATTTTTGCGCGGAAAAAGACCACAGAAAGTTGTCTTTTTGTGGAAGAAGCATGTTATTCCGATGTTGATTTGTATTGTGGGTACTATGTTTATCGGCGGAAGTTATGGATTATATCCGATGGGACAGGATGAAGGCGTATATCAGGCAAGAGCACTTGCATATCTGCATGGATATAATGATACATATTTCAGTATGTATGAGCAGGGACAGATTGAAGACAAGACAGAATATCGGGAATATGCTGCACATGTTATGAGTATTGCAGGATATGATTTGATTGAAGATCCTGCGGTATATTCGGATTTTTGCAATCTGTTTGGTGCATATGCAGACAAATTGCTGGGGAAATTTGATGGAGATGAACTTGTTGGAAATTTCCATGGAATTCATACGTATAGTGCATTGCTTGCATTATGGGGAAGTGTTGTCGGAGAAGAATACATGCTGACATTTGGAATGGTACTCTTTTTTGTATCTGTCTATTTGCTGTGGTTTGTATTTATGAATTTGCATGTTTCTGAAACAATTGCCGGCTGTATGACCGGATTGTATGCGATTGCACCACAGTTAATCTGGCAGTCGAAGAGTTCGTTGGTTGAAAGTACATTGGCATTGGTGGTTTTGTGGTATTTATATAGTATTACAGATACAAAGCATCAGAAGCTGCGTTGGATGTCAGCATTTGCGGTTGCAGCATTTGCAGTACTGCATATTTCTATCTATGTATTTTTGCCGGTATTTGTATGCATCTATGGCTATTTATACTACCATACAAGACAGAAACAGTATCTGTGGGCGATTGCAATATCAGATGTATTTTATCTGTTCGGCTTCTGGTTTATGTGTGCTACATCTTATATTTATGTTATTGGCAATTATGACCGTTTGTATCATTTTGGATTAAATAGCAAAAATTTACCGATATTTATTACAGGGGTCAGCATATTTGTTCTTTTGTGTACCGTATTTGGGTTGGTGCGCAGACAGAAAAATGGAGTGAGAAAGAATAAAAAATATAAGAGAATGATAGGAACTATAGCTGTATATACAGTGCTTGTGATTAGTTTTATTGCATGTGGTGTCATTTATAAACTGAGCAGTTATCCGTTTTCATTCCTGACAATCGGGGATTATGTGGCATGCAGCGGCTTTGTAACGATTCCATGCATCTTTATCATAGCATTGGTAAAGCCGAGATTCTTTTTTGAAAAGGAACAGGCGGTAATCCTTAGTATGCTTTTTGTATATTGTGTTTTGATTTATGCGCTTGTTTTTAAGCAGGAAGTTTATTACTATTATTATTATGGAAGATATATTGTGCCGTATGTTTCTATTATATTTGTTCTTGCGGCATATTTACTTACAGAGTGGACAAAGTCAACACAGGAAAATCTGTGCAGAATTGTTTCGTATGGATGTATTTGTGTTACATTGGCGTTGGGAGTTGGAATTGTGCCGTATACACAGGTTGTTACAACACAGCAGGATATCACGGAATTACAATGGGATGTCTATCAGGATATTACAAAATATGCAGACAAAGATACGGCAATCATGATAAATGGAAGAATTTCAAAAAATTTCTTGTTTCAGTTGAAACTTACGACGGAAGCCGATGTTTATGTTGCAGGCAGTTCTTTTGATGCACAGTGTGAGCGATTGACATCACAATATAAGACAGTATATTATGTCACGGATGACATATGGACTGTTACAGATTATATGAGCTTGGAAAGACAGTACGCAAATCGCAGACAGATTGAAATCTACGAACCGTTAGGGGCACATGGAATTCATAAAGTTATTCCATTTCCGGAGGAAAGCAGCATTTATGATCAGGATATTGCACTGTTTAAAATTGAAAAATAATATGAAATATATGAGAAGAATTAAGGAGTATCTGTGATAAAAGGGGAAACACAGATGTGAAATAGATGTATCAGTTAGATGGAAAATTATCAATTATTATGCCTGCATATAATGAGGAAAAGTTGATATATAACAGTATTATGCAGACAATTCAGGAAGTGCAGCAATTCGCACCGGATTTTGAGATTGTTGCGGTGAATGATGGAAGTAAGGATCGTACGAAGCAGGAAATCAAACGTGCAATCAAAGATGCAGGAAATGTGGTTAAATTAGTTTCTTCAGAGAAGAATCGTGGAAAAGGCAATGCAATTATTTCAGGAGTCAGTCAGGCAGAAGGGGCATACGTGGCATTTGTAGATGCTGATTTGGAGTTAGATCCTGCACAGTTAGAAGGTTATTTGCAGAAAATGGAAGAGACAGGCAGTGAAGTCGTGATTGGCTGCAAGTTCCATAAAGATTCTGAAATTACGTATCCATTTGCAAGAAGAATTATTAGTTTTGGATATTATATGATGCTGTTATTGTTGTTTCACTTAAATGTGAAAGACACCCAGACAGGGTTGAAGGTATTTCGGGCAGAGGCAATCCGGCCTGTGGCACATTTGATTCGTACATCGGGGTTTGCATATGACATTGAGCTGCTGGTTGCGTTGCATCGCAGAGGATGTAAGATTGAGCAGATGCCGGTAAAGGTTGTGTATGTTCGGGAACGTAATGCAAGAAGAATTGGAATAAAAGACGTGTGGAATGTTTTTTGTGATACACTTCATATATTCTGCCGCGTATATTTTCAGCATTATTATGATAAAACAGAGGGAAAAGTGGAAAGACTATAAGAAGTGAATGTGAAAGCGAGGACAAAGGGGAGTATGCAGCAAAAGATACTCTTGAATTATATATATTTGGCAAAGGAACATGCGGGTGGAAAAGATCAGTTTGCATTGAATCTTTTGAGTGGAATCTATGAAAATGGTGATGCTGAAAAGGTTATGGTTGTATGTTACGATTATTTGAAGGATGTTATTCAAAAGGCAGCACCAACAGTAGAGGTAGTTACAATTGCATCAAAGAAGATGCATACGGAATTAGAGAGAATGTATGGAATTTTTTGTGCAAATACGATAGAGATTCCAAAGATTATCAGACAGCATCAGTGCAGTATGATTTTTCATGCAAGCTGTAATAATGGACTGCATAAGTTTTCAATACCATCGGTGTCCATTCCGCATGACATCAAGGCAATTTCGCACCGGGTGCTTGGGGCGGTTAAAATTCCATGGTATAAATATATTTTATATAAGATTATGTATACGATGGATTTTAAACATGCAGACAAGGTAGTGGCAATCAGTCAGAATGATCAAAAGGAAATGCAGCAGTATTTTCATAAATATGCGGATAAGATTGTTCAAATCTATAATCCAATTAAAGTGAAAAAAAGAAAACAGTGCACAGTAACAGATGAATTAATCTGGAAAGATGGTGCTTATTCGGGGAACATTGTTGCAATCAATCTGCAGTTTCATCATAAGAATATTATTACCCTGCTTCAGGCATATGAACAGGTACGAGAGGAAATTCAATGCAATTTGATTCTTATAGGGGCGTTGCCGGAACGTGTGCATTATCTAAAGACTTATGTGGAAGAACATGGACTAGAAGATAGTGTTTTATTTACGGGATTTATCGAAGGCAAAGAAAAAAGAGACATTCTCTTAAAGAGTGATTTGTATGTGAATCCTTCATTATTTGAGGGATTTGGGATGACAGCGGTAGAAGCAATGTTACTACAGGTTCCAACATTGCTTGCAAATGTGTCAGCCAATCATGAGGTGACAGCTGGACTTTGCCGTTATTATGAGCCGGCAGACAGTGTGGAGGCTTTGACACAGGCACTGCGTGAATATTTTCACAATCCATGCAGCAAAGAGCAGTTAGAGCAGGCAGGAAGTATCATGGCAATGCGTTATGATTATCATCTGATTGCCAGACAGTATATAGAGTTGTTTCAAGAGTGTATACAGTAAGAGGACATAACGGATGAAAAACGATACAAAAATTAGTGTAATTACGCCTTTATATCATGGGGAACAATATATCGAAACGTTATTGGCGATGGTTGCGGACAATGTAGCCTACTGTAAACATTGTTCCGTTGAGTATATTTTTGTCAATGACAGTCCGCAGGAATCTGTGCATATGGAGGAACTGTCAAATATATTTGGAGAATCGTGTGTTGTGGGATTAGCACCGGCTTGTCAGATTACATTTATTGGCAGGTACAAGAAAGAAAATATAACCTTTGATGTAAAGGTTTTGGAAAATACAGTAAACTGTGGGATTCATCAGTCAAGAGTTCACGGATTGCTTGCAGCAAACGGAAGCGATATATATTTTCTGGATCAGGACGATGAGGTGGAACATACAGCTCTTGCATACCTTGGAGAGGCAATGCATAAGAATGGGGCGGATGTGTGTATAGGAAATGGTTATCGCAAATGGGCGGAAACAGGGAAAAAACTTCCTTTATACAGAACTATGTTCGCGCAGCAATTGGCAACGAGAGAGTGGGCGTATTTGTATGGAACGGATATGATACTTTCGCCCGGGCAGTGTCTCATTCGCGCAGAGGCGATTCCAAAGCAGTGGAAAGAGGCTATTTTACCGGTCAATGGCTGTGATGATTTTTATTTATGGTTACTGATGTTTGAGGAAGGCTGTAAGTTTGCCACAGCACCACAGCATATATACAATCATATGGAAAATGATGCAAATTATTCAAATAGCTCGGATGCCATGGCAGATTCCTATTATAGGGTGTGTGCACAGCTTAGACAGCATACAAAATATCCGGATAAAAAGGTAAATATATTAGAAAGACGATACAGATTAAAACAGTGTTTAAAGGCAGATTCATCAGGAGCAGCGAAAATATGGTCGATACTTTGTAATATTGATGTGATTGTAATAACAATGTTATATAAAATTACAGGATACCACTAAAACCGCATAGAGCAGTGTATTGACAGAATTCAATATAGAATTATATAATAAACTTTGCGGAAAAATTTTCACAATGCAGCATTGCTGTGCATCGGAAAGGATACAAAATAGAATGAAAGAACGTATAAAGTCCATACTTTCTTATAGTGATATGATAGGAAGTCTGGTAAAGAGAGATTTGAGAGGAAAATACAAAGGTTCTGTGTTGGGATTTTTGTGGACGTTTATTAATCCATTGTGTCAGATGATTGTATATACAATTGTATTTTCGGTTGTCGTAAGAAATAACCTGGATAAATTTTATGTATATATGATTGTCGGAATGATACCATGGTTATTTTTTGATATGTCACTTAGACAGGGCGCAGGAAGTATTCGGTATCAGGGGGATATGATTAAGAAGATTTATTTCCCGAGAGAAGTGCTTCCATTGTCTTGCGTAACATCGAATTTTGTGAATATGTTATTCTGCTTTATTATTGTATTTGCCGTGTTGATTATATCGGGAATTGGATTTAGTCCGAAGGCGTTGATATTTTTGCCGCTTGTCATGGGACTGGAATATCTGATTTGTCTTGGATTTACATTGATTGTATCAGCAGGTACGGTTTATTTTAAAGATTTAGAGCATATTACAACAGTTGTATTAATGGCATGGATTTATGCAACACCAATTATGTATTCAATTGATATTATTCCACAAAACATTAAGTGGATATTCTTAGCCAATCCAATGACGGCAATCATTGAAGCATTTCATAATATCCTCTATTGGAGAATTGTTCCGGATTTGGGAGATTTGTTGTATGCATTTGTTTTTGGTGTAGTTATGGTATTTGTCGGAGAGTGGATCTTTGCGAAGCTCGATGATAATTTTGCGGAGGAACTCTAATGGATACAAATACAGATTTGGCAATTCGCGTTACAAATGTAGAGAAGTTTTTTAAGGTCTATATGGATAAGGGCAATATGCTCAAGGAACGTGTGATATTTGCAAAAAGAAATAAATACGAAAAACGTCAGATTTTAAATGGAATCAGTTTTGATGTTCCAAAGGGACAGGCAGTTGGCTTAATCGGGCGCAATGGTTGTGGTAAGAGTACAACGCTTAAGATGCTTACGAAGATTTTAAAGCCAAATGCCGGTGAAGTAGTAGTAAATGGGCGTGTATCAAGTCTGATTGAACTTGGGGCGGGATTTCATCCGGATATGTCAGGCAGAGAGAATATTTATATCAATGCGACAATTTTTGGCTTAGATAAAGAAGAAATTGATAAGCGCATTGATGATATTATCCAATTTTCAGAATTGGAGGAATTTATTGATAATCCGGTTCGTACGTACTCATCCGGAATGTACATGCGACTTGCATTTGCAGTTGCAATCAATGTCAATGCGGATGTGTTATTGATAGATGAGATTCTTGCCGTAGGTGATGTCAGTTTCCAGAAAAAGTGTTTTGAGCGTCTAAAGGAGATTAAGGAAGAGGGAACAACGATTGTTATCGTATCCCACTCTATGGATCAGCTCTATTCTATCTGTGACAGACTGATTTGGATTGAGAAGGGCAAGATTGTAGAAGACGGAGAACCGAAATTAATCGGTATGCATTATTTGGATTCTATGGAGGATGACAGAATTGCAAGGCTTGCCGAAGAGAGCAAAGAAAAACTGGTAGATGACAGAGGCAAATCTATCTTAGAACTTACAGATAATGTGCATCCGGAAGCAAGAAGAGACGGTACACATGAAGCGAAGTTTACAGAAGTGACCTTACTTAATGAAGCAGGGGAACCTTGTCAGATTTTTAACACAGGAGATAAGGCAGTATTAAAATTACGATATCAGACAGATTTAGATCATCCGAAAGTTAATTTTAATATGGATTTTGTAAAAGATAACTGGCAGTATTGTTATGGAAGCTGCTTTACGAAGCCGGGAGATGCGCTTCCTGTGTTAGAACAGCAGGGAGAAGTTGTATTTACGATTGATAAATTGATGTTACTTCCGGGAAAGTATTATCTGGATATCGGTATCAATGGTGAAAATGGGGAACTGTATGATAATGTCAGAAATATCATGCAAATTACAATCCGTGATTATGTACACAATGAATTTGGACCATGTACATTTTCACATCATTGGGAAATGAATTAAACTGCAATAGGGGAAACCCTTGAACAGATAAATTACACAGAAATTCCGACTGTGAAAAAAGTATTGAAAAAGTAGAAAAAAGGAGAAATGGAATGAAGTACGATTATTTAGTAGTTGGTGCAGGACTTTATGGTGCAGTATTTGCATATGAGGCAAAGAAGAAAGGCAAGACTTGTCTTGTAATTGATAAGAGAGATCACATTGCAGGTAATATTTACTGCGAAAATGTACACGATATCAATGTACACAAGTATGGTGCACATATTTTCCATACATCAAATAAGGAAGTATGGGATTATGTCAATCAGTTTGCTGAGTTTAATAATTATATCAATTCACCAATTGCAAGATACAAAGATGAATTGTACAACCTTCCATTTAACATGAATACATTTAGCAAGATGTGGAATATTGCTACACCACAGGAAGCAAAGGATATTATTGCATCTCAGATTGCAGATTTAAATATCACAGAACCAAAGAACTTAGAGGAACAGGGACTTTCTCTTGTAGGTAAGGATGTATTTGAGAAATTAATTAAAGGTTATACAGAGAAGCAGTGGGGACGTGACTGCAAGGATCTTCCGGCATTCATCATTAAGAGACTTCCACTTCGTTTCACATATGATAACAACTACTTCAATGACAGATATCAGGGTATTCCAATCGGTGGTTATACAAAGATTGTTGAAAAGATGTTAGATGGTATTGAAGTGCGCTTAAATACAGATTATCTTGAAAATCGTGAAGAATTTGACAATGTTGCAGATAAGATTGTATACACAGGTCAGATTGATCAGTTCTATGACTATAAACTTGGAGTATTAGAATATCGTTCTGTTCGTTTTGAAACAGAAGAATTAGATATGGAGAATTATCAGGGAAATGCAGTTGTTAATTATACAGAACGTGAAGTTCCTTACACACGTATTATTGAACATAAGCATTTTGAATTCGGCAAGCAGCCGACAACAATTATTTCAAGAGAGTATTCAAGCGAATGGAAGAAGGGAGACGAACCTTACTATCCTGTAAATAATGATAAGAATAACAATCTTTATCAGCAGTACAAGGAATTGGCAGACAAGGAAGCGAAGGTTATCTTTGGCGGACGTCTTGGCGGTTATAAATACTATGATATGGATAAGGTTATTGTTGCAGCACTTGAAATGTGTAAAGAAGAGTTAAACTAATCTGGAGTTTATCATGAAAAAGCATAGCAAAGTCATTGCTGTTGTCGTTACTTATAATCGTAGAAAATTATTGGCAGAATGTCTGCATGCATTGTTACAGCAGAATCATGCACAGGCAGACATTCTGGTTGTAGATAATGCATCTACAGATGGAACGGACGAATTGATGAATCGACTTATCGGCAAAACAGACAGAATCGGATATTTAAGGCTTCAGGAAAATATTGGTGGAGCCGGTGGCTTTTATCGTGGCATGAAATGTGCGATTCAGGCAGGATATGAACATATCTGGCTGATGGATGATGATACAATTGTGACATCGACAGCTTTAGAAGAATTACTGCAGGCGGCACATAAGATACAGCACAGTACAGGACGTTCGTACGGCTACCTGTCATCACGTGCTGTATGGACAGATGGAAGTCTGTGTAAGATGAACAGGCAGCATCTTCGTGGAGAGGCCTTTTATCAGAATCATATGCTGTTAGAAGAAGGAATCCTTCCAATTCGCAGTGCATCTTTTGTGTCACTGCTTGTACACAGAGAAGCAGTACTTGCACAAGGATTACCATTTCGTGAATATTTTATTTGGGGGGATGATAAAGAATATACTCTGAGAATTGCACGAAAGTTTCCATGTTATGTAGTAAATCGAAGCGTCGTTGTTCATAAGATGCAGTCGAATAATGGAAGCGACATTATTCATGATGAGGTATCGAGAATAGACAGGTATCGGTATGCATTTCGCAATGACTATGCAACGGCAAGAATTGAAGGAAAAACGGAAGTATTCCGGTATTTTGTAATATTTGCAAGAACGGTAATACGGATTATAAAATCAAACAGTAGTCACAAAGGAAAGAGAATTTATACGATGATGCGGGGAATGTTTGCAGGACTGCATTTTTATCCGCAGGTGACGTATGCTTCAGATGTGAAAGGAGAAAAAACGACATGAGATTACAGAATATTATCTGGCCCAAAGAGGGCGTATGTACAGATGAAAAATTATACGTGCATACAAATGTTATAGATGAAGATTTTAATATTGACAGAGACGAAAACCATTATAAGACAAATATGAATTATATGAACGTTAATAAACTTCATATGATGCAGGAAGGTGGAATTCGTTTTGAAAAGTACGGGAAGGTTGTATTTGATACGTATTTTAACGGCTTTTCTATTGAAAAATGGAAAAAGTATACGATTGTAGACAAGCCTTCCATAAATCTTGAATTAGAAGGGAATTTTCTTGTTACGTTGTGCAGTAAAGTGTTTTTACATGGCGAAGTTATGAGAAAAGAACTTGTAAGAGAAGAGATTAGCACGGCAAAAAAGAAAGCCTTTTCGCTTGATTTCGGAAATGCAGATAAAGGGATGCTTTATTTTGAATTAAAAGCACTGTCAGATGACAGCATTTTCTACGGCGGATATTATGAAGATACGACAATTGAAAAGCCACTTCGTACACCGAAGATTGCAATTGATATTTGTACATTTAAGAGAGAAACGTATATTCAGAAAAATATCGGTTTGTTAAATCAGAATATTTTTGAAAATACAGACAGTCCATTACAGAATCAGTTAGAAGTGTTTATTTCAGATAATGGGAAGACATTAGATATTGACGAACTTTCAAATGGTCATATCCATATTGTACAGAATAAGAATACCGGTGGAGCCGGCGGATTTACAAGAGGCTTAATTGAAATCTTAAAAGATGATAACAAGTATGGAATTACACATGCATTATTAATGGATGATGATATTACAATTGATACAGAGTCTATTGAGAAGACGTATACAATACTTTCTCTGTTAAATGATACGTATGCAGATGCATTTATCGGCGGAGCAATGCTTCGTATTGATAAGCAGAATATGCAGGTAGAATCCGGTGCATCATGGAATGCAGGTGAGCTGATTTCTAATAAGAGCAACTTAAATATGGACGTTACATGGGATTGTCTTGTAAATGAAATCGAAGAATATACAGAGTTCAATGCATGGTGGTATTGCTGTTTCCCAATTTCAGTTGTATCAGAAGAAAATCTTCCACTTCCAATCTTTATTCGTGGAGATGACTTAGAGTATGGTTTACGTAATATGAAGAATTTGATTCTTATGAATGGTATTTGCGTATGGCATGAACCGTTTGAAAATAAGTATTCATCATTCCTTGAGTATTATATTATCCGTAATCGTCTGATTGACAATACATTCCATTTCCCGAATTGGGGCAAAAAGGAATTAAAAAAGGCAGTATGGCAGCAGTGGAAGGGTGAAGTAAAGCGTTACCGCTATAAGAATATATATCTTCACACAAGAGGAGTCAGCGATTATTTAAGAGGTACAAAGTTCCTATTAAATACAGATGGAGAGAAATTACATCAGGAAATTATGGCAGCAGGCTATAAAGCCTCTCCGGTAAGTGAGATTTCAGAGCCGTTCCACTATAATAAGTATGAGTCAAGCAGAACGATGAAAGTGAATCCGATTCATGACATCATTCGTAAACTTACATTCAACGGATATTTTCTTCCGGCCGGACGTACAAGAACAGTTTCTATGGCACAGGCAACTCCTTATCAGGTATGGAGGGCAAAGAAGATTGTATATTATGATGTAACTGCAAATAAGGCATTTGAATGTGAAAGAAGCTATAAGCAGTTGGTTCTTACATTTTTATTAGTCCTTGGATTAAATATTGAAATAGATTTCAAGTATAATGCGGCGAAAAAGGATTACCAGAAGAATGGATATAAGTTAAAGAGCCTTGGATTTTGGAAGAAATATCTTGATTTGAAATAGACAGATAAGCTTTTGAATGGAGGATATAGTGAAAAATAAGAAAAGAACACGTCGAATCTTAATTTTGGCGGTGGCATATCTTGTACTAGTATTTGCGGTAATTGCGCGAGATAAGATATTGCATATTGATGCGGTAAGACCGATGAATCAGGATATGCAGCCGGTCGCAATTGGCAAGACATTTAGAGAAAAGCAGGAAGAAGTTAAACAAAAAAATGCAGAGCAGCAAAAAAAATATGAGGAACTTGTTGCAAACATTTCTTATGATTTGAATCAGGCTGAACAGCGTATTTATCCTAAGGATTGCGAAAGTGTTATAGCAGCAAATAACCTTCCTTCATTGGAGCGAATGAATCAGGAAGATGCGGACAAATATATGTCAGAGATACAGGTGCTCAAGAAAATGGAGGCACTTCATATTGATAGTAAGAAGTATGAAACACCCGTATTCAATTGGAAAAATCTGTATAATCAGGTAGCATATGATGTTAAAAAAGATAATGTTTATACAGCAAATGTTACATTTAACGGAAATACAGCATCGCAGTTGAATGAACTCATCAGAGAAACAGATAATGCGTATATTACAATTGCTTCAAAAGAACTGGTATTAGATGAAACAATTGTTATGAAATCTAATATTGCCATTGATGCAAAAGATGTTATAATCCGCGCAGGAAGCAGCGAAATCGATAAGGCAATGATTGCTGAAGATTGCAGCAATATTGCATTTTATAATATTGATTTGTCGTCCGGTGGTTATAAGTATGGAATTTATATTATTCGTACGAATAATTTTGTGATTGAAGGATGTAATATTGCAAAATCTGTTTATAAGGGTCTTGTTGTTATGGGAACCTGTTCAGAGTTCCGATTGACAGGAAATGATGTTTATGAAAATGGCAATGGTGCAGTATTCTTAAATGGTAACATCAGCAATGGTATTATCAAAGATAATACGATTCGTCAGAATCAGGGAACAAGAAACCTGACTGCGGGACTTGTTATGACATCCATGGAGATTGATGATTATTATACAGCATATAACATTTTTAAAGATGAGCATTTGTATAATCTGTTAGATACACCACATGATATTGTTATTTATCAGAATAGTGTTATGAAGAACGGTTCATCCGGTATTTATTCTGATGGAGCTTATGAAATTTATGTTGTGGAAAACAGAATCATTCAGAATGACAAAGAAGGAATGTGTCTGGATTATGGAACATTCGGTGCTTATGTTGCAGATAATGTTATTAAACAGAATGGCGGAAGATTAAGACAGACAGATGATGATTTAACAGCGGATTTTGTACTTGGTCACGGAAGACTTTCCGATGGTTCGTCTCCGGCAAAATTACCGGGGGTTTCTATCGATAACTCTGCTTATAATACGGTTATGAATAATGACATTACACATAATTATGGCAGTGGTGTAAAAATGGTACGTTCTGCTTATAGAAATCTTATTATGCAGAATACAATTGCAGATAATAATGCAGGCGAAAGTGAAACATTCCACTTCTTTGGGATAGAAGTAGGACATGCAAAGACACCGGATGAACCGGTAAAAGGACTTGACTTTACGGCTAGTTATGAAAATATTATATGTAGAAATACTGTAACCGGAAGTCATTATTCAGGGGTATTTTTTGCGGAAGAAAGTTACTGCAATGATTTGTTTGATAATATCATTATGGATAGTGAATATTTCGCAATTGAATGTAAGAGTAATCAGTTTAACAGTATGGTAAATAACAATACAGATGGTGATATTGAAAATCATTATGGGCAGTAATGATTTTTTGTAAACTGTGATGTGGGAGTAGAAAGGAAATAAGTGAGAAACAGACGATGAAAGAACAATTACAAAAGTGGAATGTCGTTTGGAAAGGGCTTATTTTTGCAGGAATAAGTTGTTTGTGCCTGTTATGGACACAAACCGTCCGTGCAGAAGGGTTCAATGGCGTATATCAAAATGAAAATGGAATATGGACTTATTATGAGAATGGCTCGGAAAATCACGATTATACGGGACTTGCCCAGAACGAAAACGGCTGGTGGTATGTAAAGGATGGCGTTGTTGATTTTACATATAATGGTCTTGTAGAGTATAATGGTCAGAATTGGTGTGTGTTTGGGGGCGGAGTAGCCTTTGATTATACCAATGTCGGTTATGTAAATGATGAATGGCGTTATATCGCAGGCGGTGTATGGCAGAATGATTATACGGGATTAGCCGAAAATGAATTTGGCTGGTGGTATGTAAGTGACGGTATTGTTGATTTTACATATGCAGGATACGTTCCATATAATGGAAGTGACTGGTGCGTCAGCGGCGGAACAATAGATTTTAGTGTTATAAATATTGTGCCTTGGGAAGGTAAATGGTACAAAATTGTAGGCGGCCGTTGGGATAAAGAGTTTACGGGACTTGCTGAAAATGACTATGGTTGGTGGTATTTGGAAAAAGGACTTGTAAAGTTTGATTTTACAGGTTTGTCTGCAAATGCTTCCGGCTGGTGGTATGTTGTCGGAGGCGGAGTAGCCTTTGATTATACAGGAACAGTAGCATCTGATAATAAGTTATTTCGCTGTGTGAATGGAGCCTGTGAAAAGGGATATACCGGCTTGCTGGAGTATAAGAAAGAATGGATCTATGTAGAAGATGATGTATGGAATCCTACATTTACCGGAATTACAAATAATGAAGCCGGAGAATGGTATGTACACAATGGTGAAGTAGAATTTTCCTACGTAGGAAAGGTTGAATATAGAGGCGTTACATATAATATTAATGCAGGTTCTGTCATTTCAACCGGAAGCTACACAGGAGTTACAAATCTGAATGGACAGAAAGTATATTTATCAAACGGCGTACATGATACATCATATAATGGTGTGGCGAAAGATATTAAGGGATTACAGTGGCATGTCAAAGATGGTTACGTAGATGGTTCGATAGGTATTGATGTTTCTGTATACCAGGGAACGATTGACTGGGATGCAGTAAAAGCAGATGGCGTACAGTATGCAATTATCAGAGTTGGATATGGAAACGATGATGAAGATCAGGATGATCGTATGGCGATACGTAATATGAATGAATGTGAACGGGTTGGTATGCCTTATGGTGTTTATCTGTTCTCTTATGCAGTAAGCGACGAGGATGCAAGAAGTGAGACAAATCATATTTTACGTTTGCTTTCAGGACACAATCCGCAGTTGGAAGTATATCTGGATATAGAAGCCTCTGAATATTATGAACGCTACGGAATTGATATATATAGTGCTGAAGGCGGCGCAGATATTATGCGTTGGCTTAATATTGTGATGGATGGTGTAAGTCCATTTTACAAAACTGGCGTATATGCAAATTATAATTACTTCAGAAATGTATTAGATAGAGATGCGATTGATGAAGATAAGTGGCTTGCATATTATGGCATTACATATGTACCGGATGGCAATTGGATTATGTGGCAGTATTCAAGCGACGGCTCCGTTGCTGGTATTAATGGACGTGTTGATATGAATGTGCGTTATCAGTAAGCTGTCTGGATAATTACAGAATTTATGAATCATTATTTGTAAATAATCTTGCAAATGATAAAATCAATATATTATAATAAAATAGTAAAGGCAATGTGGAGACACGATACGGAGGTGTTTCTGCATTGCCTTTTGTTATATTTATATAAAAATAAGAGATAGCGTATGGAACAAATAAGATCCCCTAGTTGCAACTATCGCGGTGTTCTGCTATAATACTTTGGAAATTTTATAATTATAATAAGTAGAAGGACGGAGTTTTTATGAAAAGTAATAAAACATTTATGTTACTGTCAGCTCTGGGGATTGTTTTTGTGGTTGATGCACATTGTCATACATCTCTGTTGGTGGGAACCGCATATTTTGATTATAATAGCTTTTTTATGCCAATGTTTATATTTATTTCGGGATATTTCTTTCGAGAAAAAAATTTGGAACATATTCCGCAGACAATTCTAAAAAAAGTAAAAAAGTTGCTTGTTCCGTATGCAATTTGGAGTGTGCTGTATAGCATATTAGAATATGTTTTAAGAATGTTGGGCTTTATTTTGTATGATGCAGATGTTACATGGAAAGATATGATTGTCAGACCATTTACGGTCGGATATATCAATCAGCTGACAGCACCAGCATGGTTTATTATAACACTATTTTTTATTCAAATTATATATATATTGTTCCATAAGATTACGAATCGGATATGGAATGATTTGGCAGCGTTTGTGATATTTGTTTGCATAGGAGTAGGCTGTGTATATGCAAGTAAGCATGGTTATGCAACATCCAGATACCTTCTGTTGCTCAAGGTAGGATTCCTGCTTCAGTTCTATCAGATGGGTGTCGTATACCATAAATATGTTGAAGATAAATTTATGAAATGGTCAAAGCTGGCAATTATGCTTACGGCGATCTTAATTAATATTTTATTGCTCTGTATTTATGGAAATGGAATTGTGTTCGTAGATATTGCAGAGATGTCTGGATTCGTACCGGGAGTACCATCTATTATGCCTTTGATTACGTCTATTACGGGAATTGCATTTTGGCTGTGTATTGTGCGAATCATTGAGCCGGCATTAGGAAACAGTAAGATTATGAATGATATATCAAATCACACGTATGAAATTATGATACATCATTATCTGTTTATTAATTTATTAAATGGTCTGATATGGGAATTGGGAATTGTAGTAAGAGATGTTCCGTTTGATATCGATGCGATGCGTATGAGCGCATTTTGCCATTATGAACCAATCTATCAGTTCCGCTTTTTGTATTTGTTATTTGCAGTGTCAGGCTCCTTATTGCTGGCAAAATGCAGTGATAGAATTTTAAGACAAATAAAGACTGCTTTTGGAAAAATGAGCAGTGCTGTTCAAAAAAATAGAAAATGATTTTAGACAATCGTTTAGGATGAAAAGGGAGTGTTCTTAAGAGGACATTCCTTTTTCAATATGTAAAATGCAAGAATTTAACAAAACGGTATGAATGATAATCTTTGCAAGACAGCATAATTGTGCTATACTAATTTAGTTTGCAGAGATTTAATAAAATTGTTCTAATGCGAAAAAATATAAAAAAGATACTCTATATTATGGTATGTATGTATTTTACACGACATTTTATCAAATATTATAATCAAAGGGTGCTTTACAGAAAAAAAGACAAATGATAGAATGATAACAGATTTGGTGATAGGAGAGGGAAGATGAATCAAACGAAAGAACGGATTCAGAATGTCGTTTTGTTTTTAACAGACCTGGTTAGTCTGTTGCTTGGATATTATGGTTCTGGTATTGCATGGATGATAGGATACAAGAATCTGAGCGTTGCGTATGCAAATGTTTTAATGAGCGCAAATATAACAGTGGTAATGGTAGCATTTTTATTGGTGTCATTATTTTATAATGGAAATAAGAATTTTACGGTGCGTGGAATCTATGAAGAAGGAAAGTCGGTTGTATATAAATGTGCCTTAATGGGAGGAATTATAGCAATCAGTGAATTGTTGAGCAGAACATCTGCGAATAAAGAAGGCTTTCCGAGGGGACTTTATGTATTTACGCTTATTTTTGGTGCAGTGCTGATGCTTCTTACAAGAGTTGCTGTGAAAGGATATCTTGTGCATATTCGCAGCGCAAAAAATGACGTGCTTCACATGCTTATTATTACAACACAAGCAAATGTAAAGACGGTTGTTGCACAAATGAATGATAAAGAAAATTGGATGCGCAGAGTGATTGGAATTGCGATTGTAGATGCAGATATGACAGGACAGAAGATAGAAGATATTCCAATTGTAGCAAATGCACACACAATGATGCAGTATATTAAGAATGAAATTGTAGATGAGGTCTATATTAATGTGCCGTATGACAGAGTATCTTCTTTGCAGGATACGATTTTAAAGTTAGAAAATATGGGTGTTGCAGTACATTTGAAGTTGGCTGTTATGGATTATTTTTCTGATTTTGCGTCAACATTTGGTAAAATTAATGGAACACCGGTTGTAACATTTGCAAATCGTTTTTATGATTACCGTGCGATGGCAATCAAACGTCTGATGGATATTTTAGGCGGCTTTGTGGGCTTAATCATTATGATTATAGCTATGATTTTTGTGGCACCTGCCATTAAAATAGAATCCAAAGGACCATTGTTTTTTAAACAAAAACGAGTTGGAAAGAATGGTCGTTATTTCTATATTTATAAATTTCGTTCTATGTATATAGATGCAGAAGAACGTAAAAAAGAATTGATGGCACAGAATGAAATGAGTGGTTTGATGTTTAAAATGACAGATGATCCACGAATTACAAAGGTAGGAAAGTTTATCCGTAAGACAAGTATTGATGAACTGCCGCAGTTTATCAATGTACTGATGGGGGATATGAGTCTGGTAGGAACGCGTCCGCCAACGGTTGGAGAGTTTAAGCAGTACGGAGCACATCATAAGAGAAGACTGTCAATGAAGCCTGGAATTACTGGAATGTGGCAGGCATATGGGCGAAACACCGTAGAAGATTTTGAAGACGTTGTGAAGATGGATTTAGATTATATTGATAATTGGAGTCTTGGACTGGATATAAAGATTTTGTTTAAGACGGTTGCAATGGTATTAACAGAAGGCGGTAAATAAAACAGCGTATTGGAGAATACAGATATGTCTAAGAAGTGGAAAGAACAGATAAAACAAATACTAATATTCTTAGGAATGTTATGCTGTATGGCTTTGATTGCAGTGTTTTTTATTCCGGAAAAAGTTGAAAAGGCAGAGGGTGTCAGAGAAGAGCAGGATCAGCAGACAATTGTGTTTATACAAAATGTCATTGGAGAAGCGTTGCAGGATGAAGCAATTCAGGACGAAGTGATTCGAAGTCTTTCAAGAAATCAGGAGAGAAAATTTCGAATTGGCTCGAACAGGGGAGTGACATTAAGCGTTGTAGAAACTGCCCTGCCACAGATGTATCAGATATTAAAGCAAAAAGGTGTTGGGGATTTAACATTTGTTTCTCAATCAACACAGACACAGGTTTCAGATTTATATTTTATTGTAGACAGAAATTTTGAATATAAGGTCGTACTGTTGACTCGACAAGGCGATGTAGTGTTGCAGTAATTAGGATATTAACGATGAAGGAAAGTGCAATGAAAAAGAAGATTTTATATATTGTTGAGGCAATGGGCGGCGGAGTGTTTACCTATGTTGTTGCAATGGCAAATAAATTGGCAGACAAATATGATGTATACATTTTGTATGCGGAACGTCCTCAGACACCAAAGGATTATAAGAATTATTTTGATGATAGAGTTCATTTAATCAAATCAAATAATATGACAAGAAGCATTTCACCGAATTCAGATTTAAAGGCATTCTTAGAAGTGAAGCGCGTAGCACGTAAGATTCAGCCGGATGTTATTCATTTACATTCATCAAAAGCCGGAATCCTTGGACGCTGGGCGTTTAATGGTAAGAAAGTTCCATTGTTTTATACGCCGCATGGATATAGCTTCCTGATGGAAGACTATGCTAGTATGAAGAGAAAGCTTTTTTATTATATCGAAAAGTTTTCTGCAAGAAAGTATTGTACGACGATAAGTTGCAGTGAGGGTGAGCACAAAGAAAGTTTAAAACTTACAAAAAACGCACGCTATGTAAATAACGGAGTGAATTGTAAAGAAATAGATGCGATTGTTTCAACATTACAAGCGGCACCGGATGCGGCACGTACTGTTGCAACATTAGGAAGAATCAGTTATCAGAAGAATCCGAAACTGTTTAATAAAATTGCATTGGCGATGCCGGAAGTTCATTTTATCTGGATTGGCGATGGGGATTTAAGAGAACAGCTGACTGCCCCTAATATTGAGATTACCGGTTGGGTAAAAAGAAAAGAGGCTTTAGAAATTCTTACAAGAGCCGATATTTTCATGCTGCCGTCTTTGTGGGAGGGATTGCCGATTTCCCTGTTAGAAGCGATGTATATGAAGAAAATGTGCATTGTAAGTAATGTAATCGGAAACAGAGATGTTATTCATAATGGTAAGAATGGGTTTGTATGTACATCTGTTGCAGATTATACGGCTGCCATTCAAGAATGTATCAATGAGAGACAGACAAAATTCATTGATGCAGCATATCAGGAAATTTTAACAGAATATAATACAGATGTTATGGCACAGCGTTATATTGAAATATATGAAGAGGCTATGAACAGATAATGGAGAAAAAAATGAAAAAATATGTGATTATTCCAGGGTGCTCAGATCTAAACAGAGGAGATCAGGCACTTGTATGGGAAACAAAAAGACTGGCAGAAGAGAATGGATTTTCAGGAAAATTCTATTTGACAGCCGAGGAAAATGAACCTGTAGAGCAGAGTAAAAAACAGGGGATACACATTATTAAACCGATTATGGAACATCCATCCCGTGTATTTAAAAATAAGTCAAATATTCATTATAATATGTCCTTGAAATTGAAATGGGGATTTGTATCTATTTTTGATTTTTTGGGAAGTTTATTTTATTTATCTAAGCCAACACGTGCCATTGCAAAGGTATTTATGAGCCGTGAAAAGAAGAAAGCACTAAAGGTAATGGAAGCGGCTGATGCGGTATTTGTAAAAGGTGGCGGGTTGTTTCAGACGTATGGTGGGTTGTCATCCACATATTCCATGTATTTCTGGTGTTTCCATATTTTTCTTGCAAAGGCGTTAAAAAAGCCAATCTATATTATGCCAAATTCATTTGGACCGTTTGAAGGACCGCTTGTTAAAAAAATAGCAAAAAAGGCATTTGACTGCTGTACATTTGTTACGGCAAGAGAAAGCTATTCTGCAGATATGGTAAAGCGGGATTTGGGAATAGACTTGCCGGTGTATCCGGATCTTGCGTTTGGATTACAGGAGTCAGCGTTAGACCGAACACAAATTATGGAAAAGTATAATCTTCCGTCTGACAGACCACTGGTTGCCATGACAATGCGTCCATACCGTTTTCCAAAATCAGAAAACCCACAGAAAGCATATATTACATTCAAAAAAGAAATGGCAAAATACATTAAGTGGTTGTATGCATCAGGATATATGCCGGTTATTGTGGAACATACATTGGCAGTTAATGCACATGAAAATGACGGAGAATGTATTCGTGAAGTGACACAGATGTTGAACGAAGAAGAATATCGTTTTGTATCAAATAAGACTTATAACTGTTATGATTTGAAAGCAATTTATAAAATGTGTGATTATATTGTAGGAACACGTTTTCACTCTGTAATTTTTTCGCTTAGTTCAGGGGTACCGGGAATGGCAATCTGCTATGTTGGAAATAAAGCACAGGGAATTATGCATGATATCGGTTTAGATGATTATGCGATTTCTATTTATGATGTAAATGCAGAACTGTTAAAAAAGAAGTTTGAGCAGTTGGTTGCAAATCGTGATGAGGTGGTTCATAAAATTACGTCGTATAATAATGAGGTCGGTATACAGCATGGTTCATTGATGAAACAGTGCAGTGACTTACAGAACAAATAGAAAAAGGAGAAAATGATGAAAGTATTAGTAACAGGAGCCAACGGCTATCTCGGACAGGGAATTGTAAGAGCAATGGCAGCGCAGGGAATGGATATTGTTGCAACTGATTTTCGTTGTGACCAGAAAATAGAACATGTTACGATGGTAGAGGGGAATATTTTTGAATTGGATAATCCTTATGAGTATTTTGGACAGCCGGATGTGCTGGTTCATTTGGCATGGAGAGATGGATTTGTGCACAATTCCAACGCACATTTAGAAGATTTACCAAAGCATTATCAGTTCTTAGAAACGATGATTCAGGCTGGAGTAAAGCAGGTTGCTGTCATGGGAAGTATGCATGAAATCGGATTTTTTGAGGGAAGTATTCATGAAGATACACCATGTCATCCGATGAGTTTGTATGGAATCAGTAAGAATGCGCTTCGAGATGCAACAGAATTGTTATGTAAGAAATCAGGTTGCATATTCCAGTGGTTAAGAGGATATTATATCGTTGGAAATTCTGTAAAAGGGTCTTCTATTTTCTCTAAATTAGCAGCAGCAGCACAGGAAGGAAAAAAAGAGTTTCCATTTACAATGGGACAGAATCAGTATGATTTCCTGGATTATGAAGAATTTTGCGAACAGGTTGCAAGTGCAGTGAATCAGTCAGAGATTGATGGGATTATTAATATCTGTTCCGGCAGACCGGAAAAGTTAGCTGACAGAGTGGAACGTTTTATTACAGAAAATGGATATGATATTCAGTTAAAATATGGTGCTTTTCCGGATAGAGCATATGATTCTAAGGCAATCTGGGGGGATGATTCTAAAATAAAGAAGATTATTGAAAATAAGGAAAATGCATAAATGAGTGAACAGATGTTAGAAGGAAAGAAAATATTATTTATCTCCGGCGGATTCTACAATTATGATGCAATTATTAAAGAGCGAATTGAAAGAATGGGAGGACAGGTATTTTATTATTGTTCTGCGCCGACAACCAATCATACGAAGATGAGAATTTATCAGAGGATGATGTTTTTAAGAAAAAAGTACTGTGATTCATTATATCAGCAGATTACAGTTCGGGAATATGATTATATTTTTATGCTTAATTCAGCCAGACTGACAGATGAGTTTGTTGAAAAATTATCAAAGCGATATGCAAATATTCCAAAGATTTTGTACTGTTGGGATTCTGTTCGTACGATTCCGGAAGTAGAAGGAAGAATGAAATATTTTGACAGAGTATTGTCGTTTGATCCGAGGGATGCACAGACGCTTGACAATGTTGGATTATTACCGTTATTTTATACAGATGGGATAGATGATGTTGCACCGATAGATACGAAATATGATTTTTCCTTTGTCGGATTTGGACATTCAAAGAGATATTCTTTTATCAAGCGGGTAAAAGAATATGCAGATAATAATGGATACAAATATAATTTTAATTTGTATCTTCCATCAATGCTGTATTATATTCGTGGAAAATATGTAAATAAAACATTTAAAGATGCGAAAAAAAGTGACTTTATTTTTCAGTCATTGCCGAGTGCAAAGGTTAATCAGATTATGAGTGCATCTAAGATTGTTATTGATTATGAAGTTGGAACACAAAAGGGACTGACGATGCGTACGATTGAATGTCTTGGAATGAAAAAGAAGCTGATTACAACGAATAGTGAAGTGAAACATTATGATTTCTATAATCCGAATAATATTCTGATTGTAGATAAAGAGGATACACAGCTTGATATTGAGCAGTCATTTGTACAGAGTCCATTTGAAGAAATCGATGAACGTGTATACAGAAAGTATTCATTAGATGAATGGCTGAAGCGTATTTTTTTCTTTGAGGAGTATGTACATGATAAGTATTATAATGCCAATATATAATGGAGCAAAGTATATTACAAAGAGTATTCCGGCGATTTTGAAACAAAGGGATGTAGAATTAGAACTCATTCTTGTCAATGATGGTTCAAAGGATTCCAGCTTAGAGGTATGCAATGATTTTGCAGCAAAAGATGCGAGAGTTGTTGTAGTCAATCAGGAGAATGGCGGAATCTGTAAGGCACGTAATGCCGGACTTGCAGCAGCAACAGGAGAATATATATCTTTTTGCGATCAGGACGATGAGGTAGCTGATAATATCTATAAGGTATTCGATTCTTATATTCAAAAGTATCATTGTGACATGGTAATTGCAGGAAAGCATATGTTTATGTACAATGAAAAGGATGAGGAAGTCAGTAATCAGGTGTACAGCTATGCAGAAAGAGAATATCGTAACGATTTAGAAAAGAATGAAATTATTTTAAATTGTGACAGGCAGATTGCCATTTTACATTTATGGAATTGTTTATATAAGCGTTCTATTATACAGGAGCATGCTTTACAGTTTGATACATTCTTTAAGTTTGGGCAGGAAGATACGATGTTTAATATTCAGTATGGGTTAGAATGTGAAACAATCGTAACTGCACCGGAAGTTGTTTACAAATATTCCAGAAGAATGAATGTCAGTACTTCTCTGAAGAAGGATGCAGGTTCTTTAGATGATTATATACACTTTGTACAGGAATTAAAAAAGGCCTTTGAACACAAGTATCAGACGGCATATAATGATCTCGTGTATCTGTTTTCATTAAGGTTTGCAATGAATATCTTTTACCGAAATAGAGTTGTGAGAGATATGTCTGCGAAGACATTATGGAGAGATTGCTACGAGGTGTTAAGACAGAATCGGTTGATGAAATATCCAAAGAAATACCGTCATAAGGGAGGATATTATCAATTGATGTATGTGTTACATATTCTTTCAAAGAAGAAAAAGTATGGCATGAGTACACGGATATTGAATGTCATAAAGTAGGTGCGTAACAAAGAAAGCGAGAAATAAAATGTTATATGTACTATTATTGTTTGAAGTGGTGTTATTTTTAGCGATATATACATTTGGAAATAGTGGTCTGATTGCACCGGCTACATTTTCTATTTTTGTAATTACAGTTGCCACTGCATTTGCCTGTATTGGTAATACGATGTGGAATTTGCCGTTTTCATCACAGGCGGCAGTTTATATTATATTCGGATTGATTGTGATGCTGTTTGCACAGATTGCAGCCAGATATCTGAATGGTAATCGTTTGTACCGGAGACAGTATATGACAGAGCATGAGGAACATCCCAATACAAGAATTGATATTGATATGTGGAAGGTTCGTTTGGTTGCAATATTAGCTGTTATATTAACAATGTTATATATTCTTGATATTGTACGGGCAGGTAGAGCTTTAGGTGCAAGTGGACTGCAGGTTATCGGTACCGTTAAGTCGTCGGATAAGGTAGGAACGAATAAAATTATACGTCAGGGTATTAAGTTTATTATGGCTGCCAGTTTTGTAGACGGTTATATACTCGTGCATAATAGAGCTACTGAATGGAAGAAGAAAGACTGGTGGTATGCAGTATCTATTGTATGTGCCTGCGTATGTTCCGTATTTACCGGTGTTCGTACAGAGATTTTGAGAGTTGTATTTAGTTTGTTTGTATATTTTTATGTACAGCTAAAGGTTAAAAGAGATTGGAAAAAAGGTGCACTCCAAAAGATTTTAAAAAGAGGAATGCCGTTAGTCGTCATTTTGACAATCATATTTACCAATATGAAAAACTTCATTAAAACAGTCGATTTGCCAATTACGACGGCGTTTTCATCATTTCAGTATATTGCCTATTATATCGGTTCACCGATTTTGGTATATGGTGTTAAGGAAAATACCGGCTTTGCCACATATAAAGGAACACATTTTGGAGAATTGATTTTTAATTCAATATGGCAGTTTGGAAAATCACATGGCTGGGTAGAAGGAACACTTCTTCAGGGCTCTGCAAATGTATATATATCAAGACAGTCAAGAGTAACCGGAAATGTAGATTCTATATTTGGTATTTCCATGATTGATTTTGGATTTGTTGGAATGTTGATATTTATCTTTATTCTGTATTTTTTACTGAGTTATTATTATTACAAAAGAGTTTATAGAAAGACAAATGAATCATTATGCCATTTAGACATTATAAAATATGCATTTATATTTTATATTCCGGCGATGGCATATTATACAAGCGTTGCAGATGAATTTATTACAGTTTATTACATTATTACATTTATTTTGATGTATCTGATTTATAAATTTTATCTCAAGTACAAAATTAAGTTTTAGATGAGAAGGGAATAAAAATGAGTTCATCGAGTAATAATAAGAGACTGTTAAATAATTTGGTAATCATCGGAATTGGTACAATTTTAACAAAGATGATTTCCTTTATTATGACCCCATTTTATTCTTCGTGGTTGTCACCAAGTGATTATGGATTGTATGATTTAATTGTTACGTATATGTCACTGGCGGTTCCGTGTGCAACTTTACAGTTAAATCAGGCGGTATATCGTTATGCGATGGAAAACAGGAAACTTGCGAGAGCGTATTTCAGGCTTGCATTAAGAGTGGTACTTCCAATGCTTTTTGTCGTGTCACTTGTAATTTATGGAATTATGTCGGTGCTGCATTTTAGAGGAACACTGAGTATTTGTTTCATTTTATATTTTATTGCATATGCAATGTATACAATGGCGTCCGAATATCTGCGAGGAAATTCGATGCTCAAGCAATATTCGACGCAGAATATTCTCGTGGGTGTTCTTACCGTTGTTACAAGTATCATTCTTGTGAAAGAATTGTCATTCGGTGTAGAAGGATTACTTCTTGTATTTGCAATTGCATATGGCATTTCTTTGTTGGTTATTTTCATTGTGCATAAGCCATGGAAAACGGATGAAAAATTAGATAATGCTTTGTTGAAGGAACTGTTGCACTATTCAATTCCGTTAATTCCAAATAGCATTTCATGGTGGATTACAAATGTATCTGATCGAACCGTAATCAATGTTATCATGGGAAGTTACTATAATGGTTTGTATGCAATCTGCTGTAAGATTCCGACAATGCTTTCATTAATTTTTGGAATCTTTAATCTGTCATTTCAGCAGATTGCAATTGAAGGTGTAGGTCAGAGGGATCAGCATGCATATTATGACGAGCTGATTCATAAAGTGGTTCGTTTGTTATTTACAGGTAGTATTGTAATATTAGGCGTTACACCAATTATTTATTATAATTTCTTAAAACCGGATTATTGGAATGCGATGGATTGTGTTCCAGTGTTGTTATGTGGAGCAATTTTCTTAAGTATTGCACAGTATATGGGTGATATATTATTAAGTGAAAAAAAGACAAAGCTAATCGGAAGTTCAACAATTGTTGCAGCAGTCTTTAATTTTGTGGTAAATCTCTTTTTGATTCCATGGATTGGACTGATGGGAGCTTCCCTTGCAACGATGTTGTGTTATGTAATTCTGTTTGGCATGAGATTGTATGCAATCCGTCATATGTTCCATATGAATAAGTTATTAATGACGGTTGCGAAATATTTAGTAATCTATTGTGCAGTTGCAGTTGTTACATATTTTGTAGGTCAGAATCTGTTATGGAATCTAGTGTTGTTTATGATTACAGGAATTTATTTCCTGTTTGAAAACAGAGAACTGATACTGCGTATGCTTAAAAAATGGAGATAAAATATGAAAGTTTTAATTATAAATCAGCATACCAATAATTTTGGGGATGATGCCGCAGGTACGGCATTGTTGAATATGTTGTTACAAAGAGATGATATAGAAGATGTTGATATTTTGTATAATTCAGAAGATGCACTTGATTTTGAAGATCCAAAGGTACATCATGATTTACAGTTGTCATTCCGAAAGATTGGTTATAAGAATATTGCAAAATATTATTTATTGCAGCGACCATTTCATAAAAAGTCAAAGTCGCCATTGATGAATGAGTATATTGCGCTGATTAAGAATAGTGATGTGGTATTTATGTCACCATGCGGCGCAAATATTGGAATTTATAAGCACTGGGTGTCACTTGCAAGAGTTGTTATGGTTGTCTTAGAAAAGAAAAAGATGATTTTCCAATACAATACGATTGGAAAGAGTGGCAATTTCTTATTTGATACCATTGCAAAATGGGCATTGAAGCGGTCTAAGATTTATGTTCGTGAAAAGAAGAGCTATAAATATTTGCAGGACAGAAATATTTTCTGTAAGTGGGGACCTGATACCGCATTTGCACTTCCACAGTGCACAGATGCGATTCGTGAGGATGTAGTAAGCCTTGTTCCATCTTCTTTTGACGGCTGGCATCCGGAGTTTAAGGGAACGCCGGTTGATGCAAAGGTTCAGTCAGAATTGCTTCCACAGCTTGCAAAATGGGCGCAGGAACGTCATTTAAAGATTGAGATTTTACCGCATTTAGGGATTGAAAAAGAAAAGAAATATAATCTTGCAGTAATGGAATGTCTCAGGAAAGCAGGAGCAGAACAGGTTACATTGCGTGAAGATGTCCTTACAATGTGGGATTATGATAAGGCGATTGGAACGAGCCGCTATGTTGTCGGTATGCGTTATCATACAATTGTACTTGCATCAAAGAATGCAAGACCATATCTTTCATTATGTTATGAAAATAAAATGTGGGAAGTCTGTAAATATACACATATGAAAGAATGTGGATATGAACTGCATAATCTGGTGGAGGGGAAATCAACAGATATTACATCCATTTTAAATTATATTGAGAAAAATGAAACACAGATTTCAGATACATTAAGACAAACAGTCAATAAAGAACTGATTCCGATGGTGGAAATTCCATTACAGGAGAATCTATAAGGGAGTACGTTATTGTCAATAAGACATTCAACGATAAAATGGAGAAAAGGGGTATGTTATGAAAAACAGAAAAGTAAGACAGGCATTAGGTCTCAGCCTTGCAGTATTGATGACGTGTGATGTGTGCACGGTCAACACACTTGCGGCAACAGCATTACAGCAGGCTACAAAAGAGACAACAACGCAGGCCGTCATGGCAGCCGTTGAGACAAAAGAAGTAAATAAAGAAGTTGTAAATGAAACACCATCTGCAGAACAGAGTGTGACAGAAAAAACAATCGAAGCAGCTAAAAATGTGCAGTCAGATGCGATAACAGTGCAGCAGACAACAGAAAATGTACAGACAACAGTACAGGTAGTGGCAAAGACTGACGCAGAGCAGAGTGCAGATGTAACCGTACAGGATACAACAGCATGGCAGACACAGGAAGAAGTTGTGGATGCAGTTGAAAGTGTAGAACTTACAGCAGATGGTAAAGAAGAATATACAAGCGGTTCTTTTGTATATGTGCTTAATGATGATAAAGAAGCTGTTATTACAAAATATACAAGTCAGAATGCAACGGTTGTAATTCCGGAAAAACTTGGAAATTATACAGTTACAGAATTAGATGCAAGAGCATTTACAAATAACAAAGTGCTGACATCTGTAACAATTCCTGCAACAATTAAAAAAGCACATGTATCATTTGATATTTCTTATTATCAGAGTGGTCCATTTGAAGGAACGAATCTTACAAATGTAACAATTGCGAATGGAATAAAGAGTATTCCACAGTTCCTGTTTGCAGGTGCAGAGAAATTAAAGACAGTTAAGATTCCGGATTCCGTACAGTCTATTGGAACAGGTGCATTTTCAGGATGTAAGTCTTTAAATAACATTACAATTCCAAAGAAGGTATCTTCTATTGGAGAATTTGCATTTTTACAATGTACATCTCTTACGAGTATCGTTATTCCGGATGCAGTAACAGAGATTCCGGAAGGTGCATTTAAGGAATGTGCAGCACTTACAAAGGTTACGTTATCACAAAATTTACGTGAGTTACAACGGAATGCATTTGCAAAGTGTGGACTTACAAGTGTTCAGATTCCAGCGAGTTTGGATAAAGGTCATGTGAATTGTGATCTTCTTAGTTATTCAGATGGTCCGTTTGCAGGGTCTGAATTAAAGAGTGTCACATTTGAAAAAGGGATCAGAAAAATTCCACAGTTCTTATTTGCAGGAGCAGATAAGTTGGCAGCAGTGACGATTCCGTCTACAGTCAAGACGATTGAGACAGGTTCATTCAAGGATTGTAGTGCATTAAAGACAGTGAATATGTCTGATAACGTACAGACGATTGAAGAAGCAGCGTTTTCAGGATGTACAGTGCTTACAGGTGTGAAGTTATCAAAGAATCTGCGAGACCTTGGCAGACAAGCCTTCTCAAAATGTAAAGCCTTAACAAGTATTACAATTCCGGCGAGTCTTGAAACAGGTCATGTAAATTGTGATCTTGAAAACTATGAAGATGGTCCGTTTGAGAACTCCGGATTAAAGACGGTACAGTTTGAAGCAGGTACATACCGAATTGCACCACATTTATTTGCAGGAGCAGCCAATATCCAGACCATTACATTACCGGCGACAGTAAAATCAGTAGGAGAAGGTGCATTCGCAGGTTGTACAGGATTAAAGACCGTAAACTTCTCGGATAAAATCACAAAGATTGATGAATATGCATTTTCAGGATGTACAAGTCTTACGGGTGTAAAATTGCCGGCAAGCATTAAAACGTTAGAAAGACGTGCGTTTGCAAGATGTACAAGTCTTAAGACAATTGCAATACCAAAGTCTTTAGAAGAGGCAAATGTACGGTATAATTTCATTAATTATACAGATGGACCATTTGAAAAGAGTGGTCTTGAAACGGTAACATTTGAAGCCGGAATGACAAAGATTTTAGATCATTTATTTGCAGGTGCAGATCATTTAAAGGCGGTAGCGATTCCGGATACGGTAACAGAGATTGGAGCAAGTTCATTCAATGCTTGTTCTGCATTAACAAAGGTGACGATTGGAAAGAATGTTCGTACAATCGGAGAGAGTGCATTCCGTGATTGTTCATCGCTGACATCTGTGAATTTACCAGGTAAGATTACAGAGATTGAAAAGTATACATTTGCGGGAACAGAGAGCTTAAAGAGTATTGCAATCCCTGCAACTGTTACAGAAATTGGAAAGTGTGCATTTCAGGGAAGTGGTTTAACACAGGTAGTTCTTCCGGATAAGCTGACAAAGCTCGGACAGGAAGTATTTTCAGATTGTGAAGATTTAGGCAGAGTCGTCATGAGTAAGAATCTTGCAGTGATTCCATATCGTGCATTTTATAACTGTACCGAAATTACGACAGCAATCTTATATAGTGGAACAGAAAAGGTTGAAAAAGAAGCATTTGCATTGTGTAATAAGCTGACAGCTGTTACCGTACCAAGAACAGTAACAGAAATTGCAAGTGATGCATTTACATATACATTTCGTATGACACTTACGGGTGTAAAGGGTACTTATGCAGAAACATTTGCAAATGAAAATGACATTGAGTTTGTCAATAAGACGGTAAAGGCAACATCTGTTAAAATTGACAAGACGACAGCCAGAGTGAACAAGGGCGACAAGATTCAGTTATCTTCTATTGTAGAACCGGTAACATTTACAGATGTAATGACATGGTCATCATCAGATCCTGAAATTGCAACAGTAGATGCACATGGTCTTGTGACAGCGAAGAAGGGCGGAACGGTTGATATTAAAGTGAAGGTTGGAAGTCGTACAGCAACTTGTAGACTCACAGTTATTCAGAAGGCTGAATGGATTTCAGGATATCCATCAGAATTTTCAATTAACCAGAAGCAGACATATCAGATTAAAGCGGAAGCAAAGCCAAATGATACATCAAACAAGACATTGAAGTGGACAACATCTAATGCAAACATAGTACGCGTAGATGCCAATGGTAAGGTTACAGGTGTTAAGGCTGGTACAGCGACAGTAACAGCAGCAGCGACGGATGGTTCTAATGTAAAGAAAGCATTTACTGTACATGTAAAAGAAGTATTAGGTGCGACAATTTCAGTAAGCCAGAATGCAAAGACTGCAACATTTACAGCAAGAGCAACAGGCGGAAGCGGATATCAGTATCAGTTCATGATGTATAATCCTGCAACACAAAAGACAGTACAGTTGTGTAATTATACAACGAAGAATACAGTTGCATGGACACTTGCCGGAACAGGTACAAGAAGAGTTTATGTAAACGTAAAGGATTCTGCAGGAAGAGTTGTCAGAAGTGAGGCTGTAGCAATTGGTATTGGAAATATGAAGCCGAAGGTAACAGTATCTGTTAATAAAGCAAGCGTAAAGGCTGGAGATAAGGTACAGATTACAGCAAAGGCATCAGCCGGTAAAGCAAAGTATCAGTACAGATATCTTTTACAGAATCCGACCACAGGCAATTGGAGTGTATTAAAAGAATACAGTGCAAGCAATACATATGTATGGACAGCAGCAGGTAATGGCAAGAAGCGTGTTTATGTAGATGTGAAGGATGCAAATGGAGTCGTAACTAGAAGTGCAGCAGTGGCAGTGAACACAATTGCAAAACCGACAGTTACAGTAAAGAGCAGCACAACAAGCGCAGTTGTAGGTTCAAAAGTAACATTTACAGCAAAAGCAGCAAGTGGAAGCGGCAAGTATCAGTACAGATTCTTATTAAAGAATCCACAGACAGGCAAGTGGGCAGTCTTAAAGGAATACAGTACAAGCAATACATATACATGGACAGCAGGCGGTTCAGGCGCAAGACATGTATATGTAGATGTAAAAGACAGCAACGGAACAGTAACAAGAAGTGCAGCATGTGGCGTGACTGTAAAGGCAGCATCTGCAAAGCCGACTGTAAAGATTAAGGGAAGTGTATCAAGCGCAGCAGCAGGCTCAAAGGTAACACTGACAGCGACAGCAGCAGGCGGAAGTGGCAAGTATCAGTACAGATTCTTATTAAAGAATCCACAGACAGGTAAGTGGGCAGTCTTAAAGGAATACAGTACAAGCAATACATATGTATGGACAGCAGGCGGAAGCGGAGCGAGACATGTATATGTAGATGTTAAAGATAGCAGCGGAACTATAGTAAGAAGTGCAGCGTATGGTATTACTGTTCAGACAAAGATTGTTTCTAAATAATTATAAAAATAAATGATATAAAACAGAAAGGTGATTCTTATACAATTAAGAGGTCATCTTTCTGTTTTTATTGTTATGCAATACCGTTCAATCGCAACAGACAGGATATTTCATGAATAGAAATATAGGAAAGAGGTAACAAAAAATCACAAGTGCAGTGGCATTAGGTCTTACTGTTGCAATGGAAGTCGGTATGGTTGCCACAGATGTGTCGGTTACACAGATTATGGCAGCAGATGCGTATCAGAATGTAGCAGCAGTGACAGAACAGAAAGCGGCTGAAACGACAACGGAAGTGGAGACAGAGGCTGTAGCAGAACAACAGACACAGGCTGTAACAGAATCTACAGCACAGAAAGAAGTTGTGGCAACAACACAGATTCAGAAACAGGAAGCTGTTACAGAAGCGAGGGGAGTTCAGACAACTGCTGTAGAAGAACCGCAGGTTGTTACGGAAGAAGCAGAAGAAGCGAAGGCGGATGGCGCAGCAACACCGGCATCAGACTTTGAATATACAACAAATCAGAGTCAGAGAACAGTTACAATCACAGGATATAAGGGAAGTGCGTCAACAGTTGTAATTCCATCTAAGATTGGAGATAATACTGTAACTGCAATTAGTGAAGGAGCATTTGATGGAAATAATAAGCTGACAGCGGTTACGATTCCTTCAACGGTAACATCGGTTGGTTCGACGAATAGTTGGGGCATCGGAGCATTCCAGAATTGTATTGCATTAAAAAGTGTAACGATTCAGGCAGGCAATAAGGAAGCTTATATTGGTTATAGGGCATTTTATGGATGTAAGTCATTAAAGAGTATTACGATTCCGGCAAATTATACAACCATTCACAGATCTGCATTTGAAGACTGCGTATCATTGACGACAGTGAATTATCAGGGGTCTGAAAAGTATGAGCAGAACATTTATAACAATGCATTTCAGGGTTGTAAGACATTGATAACAGTGACACTTTCTACATCACTTCGTACAATTGGATCATCTGCATTTGAAAATTGTACGTTCTTGCAGAAAATCGCGATACCGGAAGGTGTTACAAGTGTTGCATCAAGTGCATTTGCTAGTTGTAAGACACTTAGCAGTGTGTCACTTCCGTCAACGCTGACTGCACTTGGAAGCGAGAACACATGGGATGGCGGTGTATTTGCAAATTGTATTGGATTAAAGACTGTTACAATGAAGGCAGGTACAAAAGAATCTTATATTGGACCAAATACCTTTCAGGGGTGTAAAGCATTAACAGCGATTACAGTGCCAGGCAATTATAAATATATTGGAAACTCTGCATTTGACGGATGTAATTCCTTAAAAACAATGGCATATAGCCCATCCGTTGCAAAGATTAGTCATGAAATCCATAAAAATGCATTTATTAATTGTAAAGCATTGACAACGATTACATTTGGTACAGGCTTAACATCTATCGGAGAATCAGCATTTTCCGGAGCATCTGCATTAACGAATTTCACATTGCCAACGACAATGAAGAATATCGGTATAAGTGCATTTCAAGATTGCGATAAGCTGACAAGTGTTACGGTTCCGGAAGGTACAGAATCGGTAGGGAATAGTGCATTTTATAAGTGTGATTCTTTACAGACAGTTTCACTTCCATCGACCTTGAAGAGTCTGGGTTCGGATAGCAGCTGGTACTCAGGTGCATTTGAGGGATGTGGTTCTTTAAAGACTGTAACAATCAAAGCAGGTAAAGAAGAGGCATTTATTGGCTGCAAGACATTTGCAGGGTGTGTTTCATTAACAGCAATTACCATTCCAGGTAACTATGCAGAAATTTATAAAGAAGCATTTCAGGGATGTAAGGCATTAAAGACAATGACGTATTCAGGTTCGGATAAGTATTCTCATTCGATTGGAGATAATGCATTTTCAGAGTGTAGTGCCCTTACAACAGTAACTTTTGGAGCAGGATTACAGTCTATTGGTTCTTCCGCATTTGCAAGTACAGGAATTACATCACTTACGATTCCGGAAGGCGTAACGACTCTGAATCAGGGTGCATTTTATAACTGTGATGCACTCAAGAGTGTAGCTATTCCATCAACCGTAGAACGCATTGGATCAACAAGTTCATGGGATACAGGTGTGTTTGAAAATTGTGATGCATTAGAAAAGGTTACAATGAAGACCGGCAAGATAGAAGCAATGATTGGTTATGAGACATTTAAAGAATGTAATTCATTAACATCAATTGTCATTCCGGGAAATTATAACAGAATCTATAATAGTGCATTTTCAGACTGTGCTTCGTTGACAGCGGTAACGATTCAGAAAGGCTTATTTGATTATGCAGATCAGCAGATTGGCAATTATGCATTTAGCAATTGTAAGAATTTAAAGACGGTATCTGTGACAAGTTCTTTAGAAAAAATTGGAGAGTATGCATTTAAAGGATGCGGCAACCTTACAAATATTCGTTTGCAGGAAGGTTTGACAAGTATCGGACATAATGCATTTGAGAATTGTACAAGTTTAAAATCCATTATATTGCCGGCAACACTTACAAAGGTAGATTATTATGCATTTTCAAATTGTAGTGCATTGACAGATGTACTGATTGCGAAGGGAATTGAAGACTGTGTCATTTCAGAAGGATTGTTCTATAATTGTAGTGCATTGAAGACGATTTCTATTCCTGGAAATTATACACGAATTCAGAGATCTGCATTTGAAGAATGTAAATCATTAGAAACGGTCTACTGGGAGGAAGGCGGTTATAGTTATAACAATCAGAATATTGAGTATTGTGCATTTAAGAATACACCAGCGTTGAAAAAGGTTGTATTGGCAGGTACGATTGCAGGGATTAGTGACCGGGCTTTTGAATTAGATGAACAATATGTAAGAGACGGTTTTCAGATTGTAAGTGTAAAGGGTTCTGCAGCAGAAACATTTGCAGTAGACAATAATTTTGCGTTTAAAGCTGTGACACAGCCACTTGCGGTTGTTGCAAAACAGAGTGCAGTGAATACGGTAACAGGTGATGTTGTCAGTATTGAAGCAAATGCAACAGGCGGTACAGGAAATTATATGTACAGACTGGTAGAATATAATGAAACAACAAAGAAGTGGAAAGAAGTAGAGAGCTATCAGGCAACAGGTGGATTTACATGGAAGGCAACAACCGGTGGAGTCAGACAGTTCTATATAGATGTTAGAGATGGCAACGGTAAGATTGTAAGAAGTGGTGTGTTAAAGAATGTCAATGTAGAACCACTTAGAAGTTCATTGCGTACGAACACAACGAAAGGCGATGTAGGTTCTGCAATTAAGATAGTAGCATCAGCCGGAGGTGGCGAAGGCGGTTATACATATCAGTTTGTTGTGTTTAATATTAAAAACAATAAGAATGAATATGTCAAAGATTATAGTACTGCAAGTACAATCAACTGGACACCACAGACAGCTGGGGACAGAAGAGTTTACGTACGTGTTAAGGATAAGAAAGGTCAGATTGTTAAGAGTTCTGATATTAGAGTCAGTGTCAATGAAAAAGTATCTGTATCAGCAAAGATGGCAACAGTTATTGGTGGTGTGAAAGTAACAGGTACAGGTGCAGGCGGCAATGGTAAATATCAGTACAAGTTCGTTATGTATACACCAGCAACAAAGAAATGGACATTGTTGCAGGATTATGGCATATCAAATACGTACACATGGAAGATTGCAGGAACAAGTGCACGTCAGATTTATGTAGATGTGAAGGACGGCAATGGCAAGACAGCAAGAAGTTCAGCACTTTCTGTAGGTATAGGTACATTAAAGCCGAAGGCAAGTCTGACAGCGAGTGCAACAAATGTAACAGCAGGAACATCTGTAAAGTTTACGGCAAAGGCATCTGATGGCAGTGGAAGTTACCAGTATAAGTTCTTATTACAGAATCCAACAACAGGTAATTTTGCAGTATTGAAAGATTATAGTACAGCAAGTACGTATACATGGAAGGCTGCAGGAAGCGGTAAGAGAAATGTATATGTAGATGTAAAGGACAGTAAGGGACAGGTAACAAGAAGCACAGCGGTTGTAGTAAATACAACAGCAGCAGTATCTAAGCCGACAGTGAAGATTACAGCAAGTACATCAAAGGCGACAGCTGGCAGCAAAGTAACTGTGAAAGCAGCAGCAACGGGTGGCTCTGGAAGCTATCAGTATAGATTCTTATTAAAGAATCCAACAACAGGCAATATTGTTGTATTAAAGAATTACAGTACTGTAAATTCATATACTTGGACAGCAGCTGGCAGTGGTGCAAGACATCTTCTTGTAGATGTAAAAGACAGCAACGGAACAGTAACAAGAAGTGCAGCATGTGGCGTGACTGTAAAGGCAGCATCTGCAAAATTAACAGCGGGCATAAAGGCGAGTGCAACAACAGCCAAAGCAGGTTCTAAGGTTACACTTACAGCAACAGCAACCGGTGGTGCCGGCGGATATCAGTACAGATTCTTATTAAAGAATCCAACAACTGGTAACTGGGCGGAATTAAAGTCATACAGCACTTCTAATAAGTATGTATGGACAGCAGGTGGTTCAGGCGCAAGACATGTCTATGTAGATATCAGGGATAACAAGGGAACAGTTATTAGAAGTTCAGCATATGGTATCAAGGTTACAAAATAATCGGACGGATGTCGTGTTAAATGTTTAACAATTGAATTTAGAAGGGTTGGTAATCGAAAAGGAAGGTTAAGATTATCAACTCTTCTTTTTTATTTGAAAATTTCAAATTATACCGTTTTGTATAGTGACATCGTTTTTAAATTATGATACGATTAAGGACAAAGCCAAAAAAGGCACAAATGGAAAGAGGAGAGAAGGATGAAAAAACGAATTGTGAAATCATCAGTCAGTGCGTGTCTTGCAGTCATTATGACCTGTGAGATGGGGGCAATGGATATCGCTTCGGTAAGTGCTGCGACAAAATATCTGTCACAGCCTGAAAAAGGAGCGTATGCACCATTTCAGGTGGAATCTGTAACGGAAGAACTGCGTGCAGATAAGGACTCTCAGATGCAGGGAGACTTCACATATTATGAAGAAGATGGAATGGCATATGTAGAGAAGTATACGGGTACGGAAACAAAAGATGTAGTCGTTCCGGGTGCATTAGGAGAATTGAAAGTAGGATATATCGGAGCAGAAGCATTTAAAGATCATACAGAGATTACTTCTGTTACGCTGCCGGATAGTATTATAAAAATCGAAGAAGGTGCATTTGCAGGCGATATAGCATTAACAGATGTTCATTTACCGGACAGATTAATAGAACTTGGAAAAGAAGCGTTTGCAGGTTGTACTGCACTTGCGCAGATTCACATTCCGCTTTCATTACAGACAGTAGATGCATATGGTTATGAGAATACAGATGAGATAAATGGTCCGTTTAAAGACAGTGGATTACAGACAGTTACATTTGATGACGGAATGAATATCATTCCCCAATATCTGTTTGCAGGAGCTTTCAATCTTACAGAGATTACCATTCCAGAGACGGTAGAAGAAATTCGAGAAGGGGCTTTTGCAGGTACTGGATTGAGAAAGGTAACGGTTCCTGATTTTGTTACAGTGCTTCAGGAAGGAGCTTTTGCCAATTGTGCATCATTACAGGATGTTCAGTTTGGTAATTCCCTTGTAGAAATTGGAGCGATGGCATTTTTAAATGATGCAGGACTTACAGATGTGGTATTGCCGGAAGTGCTTGTGGAACTGCACAGAAATGTATTTACAGGCTGTACGGCTCTTACAGAGATTACCATTCCGGCGACGTTAGATAAAGGTGAGGCTTTCGGGTATGATGCAGATGCACAGGGACCGTTTGCAGACTCAGGATTAACGACGGTTCATTTTGAAGAAGGTACAACGGAGATTGCAGAGAATCTGTTCACAGGTGTTAAAACATTAACAAATGTAACGATTCCGGATACAGTTGTTTCCATTGAATATGGCGCATTTGCAAATACAGGACTTATGAGTGTAACGATTCCGGACAGCGTTGTTGTGATTGGAAATGGAGCATTTGCAAATAATATGGCATTAACATCCGTTACGCTGGGAAATAATGTCACAGAAATGAATAATGCTGTCTTTCAGAATTGTGCGAAACTGTCAATGGTTCAGTTATCAGAAGCATTGCAGATAATTCCTATGGATGCATTTGAGAACGATAAAGCATTGAAAACAATTGTCATTCCGGACAGTGTAACGGAATTAGAGGAAGCTGCATTTAAAAATAGCGGACTTACAGAAGTGACAATACCGGAAAGCGTCAAAACAGTTGGATGCAGTGTGTTTGAAGGAACACCGCTGAAGAAAGTGGTTATGAATGGAACGGCTGATATTTCATATCGTATGTTTGCAGGTTGTAAACATCTTACGGATATTACGATGGCAAGAGGCGTTAAAAATGTAGAGTCTGAGGCATTTGAAGACTGTATATTGCTCAAATCCATTGAATTTCCATATGGAGTGAAGTCGATTGGCGATAACATTTTTAATAAGTGTACAAGCCTTACAAGTGTAACGATTCCGAGAACAGTCAAGAAAATCGGTGAGGATATTTTTTCATATCCAACCAGAATTACTATTACGGGTGTTAGCGGAACGTATGCACAGGAATATGCAAAGAATCATAATATGAAGTTTACGGCAAATGATGTAAAGGTAGTAGCAGCGGCTTTAAACCAGAAAGAATGGGTAGCGGTTCTTGATAAGAATCATGTGTTATTGGAAAATGATTTGAAATTAACAGCAACGCCGGCGAATTTTACAGATGAAGTTGTGTGGACAACGTCTAATTATGATGTTGCAAGTGTGGATTCAGACGGACATGTGGTTGCAAAGAAAGCAGGTAGTGCGGTTATCACAGTAACGGTTGGTGATGTAACGGCATCATGCAAGGTCCTTGTAGAACAAAAGATAACATCATTAAGTTATGGATATGGACATGTCAGAGCCGGACAGACAATCGAGCCGAGTAGCGCAACAATTGTGCCATCAGATGCAAGTAATAAGAAATTATCATTTACATCTATGGATCCGTCGATTGCAAAGGTGTCAGCTGACGGTAAAGTAACAGGTGTATCAAAAGGTACGACAACGATCGTCGTAAAGGCTACAGACGGCAGTGAAATATTTGACAATGCACAGGTAACTGTTGATAATAACCGTTATGTGATTACAAATCTTTCAAAACTTGAAAGTAAGCATAATGTAGCAGATAATCATTTGGATGTGTGGGAATATCGTCTTGCTGGTGCGGATAAACTTCAGGTGACATTTGATGAAACAACAGAATTGGCAGAAAATTCGTATCTGACAATCTTTAATGTATCAAAATTAGGAAGTAACAGAAATTACAGAGGTGCAAGCCTTGCAGGACAGACTGTATTTATCAAAGGAGATACAGTCAGGTTGCAGATGAATAATCCGCAGAAAAAGACAGGATACGGCTTTAAAATAAAGAGTGTACAAAAGGTATCACCGATTGCTCCAACGATAAGTTCTGTCAAGAAAATTAATTATATCGGTAGTTATATTGCATTTAATACCAGCGTAACAGGTGGAGACGGCAAGTATACATATCTGTTTAAAAAGTACAATAAGGCAACGAATAAATATGAACCGATTAGTGGAGAGTCGTCGAATGGTTCGTGCAGCTATTTTCTGAATACAAATGCAGAAACAGGAAATCAGCAGTTTTTAGTAGAGGTTAAAGATAGTTTTGGAGATACAGTCGAGAGTAAACCGATTACAGTAATTGTACGTAAGCCGGTTGCAGTAAGACGTGTATTTACAAAGAAGGAATTGAATCGTTCTTACAGTATCTATGCAAATGGAGAAGGCGGAAACGGTTCTTATGAGTATAAGTTTACAGAAGTAATTAACAGCAAAGAAAAGACAGTACAGAATTACAGTAAGACAAGTGCTTACAATATTAAGACGGCAACGTCGGGAACAAAGACGTATTATGTATACATTCGGGACAGTGAAGGCTCAGAAGTAAAGAAAATGTATACAACGCAGATTAATGTTCCGGCACTTCGATTCTCTAAGGCACTTAATTATACGGTTTCCGGAGAAAAAGTCGTCTTTACAGGAGAAGCCACAGGTGGAATCGGTACATATCAGTATGAATTTAGCATGTACAATGAACAGACAAAGAAGTGGACAACTGTTCAGAAATACGGCAGTTCTAATAAATATACATGGAAAGCTCCGTCAAGTGGTAAATATGTTGTAAAGTTATATATCAAGGATGTTGCAGGCAATGTCATTGGTGCAAAAACAGAAACAATTAATGCGGCAAATTTAAGACCGATTGTCAGTTTGAGAGCGAATACCTCAAAACCGCTGGAAGGCTCAAGTGTGACACTGGTTGCAACAGCAAAGAGTGGCAGCGGTGGCTATACGTATCGTTTTTTGGCATATAATACGAAAACAAAAGAATGGACAGAGTTAAGAGGATATGACAGCAGCGACCGTTTTGTTTGGGAAACAAAGGAAATTGGAGTCAGACATATTTATGTAGATGTGAAAGATTCAAAGGGTGCGATTACAAGAAGCAAGCCATTTGGTGTAACGACTAGTATTCGTCCGGAAGTTGGTATCAAGTTGAGTGATGCATTTGTTGCATCCGGAGATAAGATTACGATTACTGCACAGGTAAAGGGCGGATTTGGCTATACGTATCGTTTTGTTATGTACAATCCGGAAACGCAGAAATGGAGCCAGTTAAGAGGTTACAGTTCTAATAATTCTTACAGATGGACAACATCCGGAACCGGTATGCGTCATATTTGTGTTGATGTTATGAATCAGTATGGCGTTGTCATTCGAAGTTCCGTTGCAGGTGTTACGATTGGACCAAAACTTACGATTAAGACAACGGCAAGTGCTAAGATTAATAATAAGGGCGGCAATGTTACATTTACGGCAACTGCCGCAGGTGGATATGGTGCATATAAGTATCGTTTTATTATGTATGATAACAATACAAAAAAATGGACTGCGCTAAATACATTTGGACCAACCAGCAAGCTGACATGGAAGGCAACAACGACAGGAAACCGAAACATTTACGCAGAAGTAAAGGATTATAAGGGAAGGGTTGTACGCAGTGGTGCAATGAATGTCAGAACATTAAAATAATTTTAAGGTTTGAAAGTTGTAAATAGCTTTTAAATTGTGATGAAAAGGTATATGGATGCAGATTCTTTCCATGATTATCATTGGGAGATGAAGCAGCCATATACCTTTTTGTTTTATAAAATAATTTAAATCAGATATCAAAGATATGGCTGAACAGAATACATAATTCGCACGCCTTTGGTTGACACCATATTTTATAAAATGTATAATCACATCAGGTTTATTTTTATAGAAAAAAGAAAGATAAGAGATAATAAAATGACATTCAAAGAACGATTCAAAGAGATAGATTGGCAGCAGGATATTATGCAATATCTGTATCTTGTACTATTTGTCGGAATAACGATAAAGTATTATTTCCTTTCAGCTGCAGTCGGTAATCGATACAGTTATGGTATGTACAACGTGCTGAAATGGATACTGGCAGGAGTTGTCGTGGTAAATATTGGACTGACAATTTACTATAAACGATATGATTCCTGGGTGCAAATTGTCTTCTTACTTGTATTTATTGGAATAGGAACGGCAGTCACATATCATACCGGTGATGTGGCGGTTATGGATTTGACACTTTTGATTGTGGGAGCATGGAACGTTCCGTGGAGAAAAATAGCATATAGTTATTTGTGCATTGCAATACTATTTCAGATTGTATTGATGATTTGTATACAGACTGGTGTCAGCTGGGATATTATCTATACGTCAGAAAGAGGTACAAGACATTCGTTTGGAATTAATTATCCGACAGATTTTGCAGCACATATTTTATTTATTGAGATTGTATATGTAACATTTCGAAATAAAAAAATCAGCTATACAGAAATTGCAGGAATGGCAGCAGCTGCAATGCTTGTATATAAGTATACATTTGCAAGAAATGATTTTTTGTGTATGATTTTATTATGTGTGCTGACGGCGATGGTTAAGTGTTTGCAGGCGAAGAATATTCAATTAACAAATATTAAAGCGTTAAAAATTGGTGCATGGTTTGTACTGGTATTTGTTTTGATTACAGTAATTGGAACAGTATTTTATGATGTAGGTAATTCGAGTTACGTAAAGTTAGATGATATTTTGCAGGGAAGAATATCATATGGTTATCAGGGACTTCAGAAATATGGAAGCCAGCCGTTAGGAGCGTATGTAGAGGAGAGAAATACGGTTCTGGGATATAATTTCTTTTTGGACAGTTCTTATATAAGAATGTTTATTCGAAATGGTTGGATTTTTACGGCATTTATATCGTATATCTATTTCAGATTATATCAAAAAGTATTCAATCATCGTCAGGATTATATGGTGATTGCATGTATTGTGATGGCGATATTTGGAGTTGCAGAGCATCATTTGATTGAAATAGCATATTGTCCGCTTTGGATGATTTTGTTAAGTCAAATTTCTATGGAACATTCACAGAAGAGGAGGAGAGTCTAAATGAAACAGTTATGGATTCACTTCGCAAAGAATGGACTCGTTGCCATTTTAATACTTGTATGTATTGTGTCAATGATTGTATTTCCGAAGAATGGGGCATATTTTATGGATGGAAATGTCTATATTCGTTCTATGGATGATGTAACAAATCAGGTAAATGTAGTCTATGGTTCGTTTATTCCGGGCACACCGGTGCAGATGCTTCATACATCAGAAGGAGCCAATCAGACATTTATTATTGAGCATATTATCGGAGATGAGTATGCGTTGCGTTATGGAAATCAGGGGTTATGTATTGCAGTAGCATCTGATATGGAGCAGGTAGTTATTCAGGGATTAGATACTGATAATGAATATAATTTGTGGCATATTAACCGTTTGTCAACGACACAGGGAGTTATGATTACCAATGTGGCAACCGGGAAATCATTGACATATGATTTTTCAGAGGAATTACGGATACAGCAATTAATTGTAAGGGATTATGATGAAGCAGACAGCAAGTTTGCATTTGTGTTAGCATATTATTAAACCGAAAATTCATAAAAGGAAATCTTTTTATAGGGGAAGGTTTTGTATCGGTTAGAATATAATCAAAAAGGGAAAGGAAGTAAAAGGATGAAGGTAGAACAGGCAATCGAGAGCCTTAAGGCACATGGACAGGATGCAGTCGTAGAACGTATGGCAAAGTTAGATAAGGCAGGTCAGGAAAAAATAGCATCACAGGTTGCTAAGATTGACTGGGATGTTGTAGAAAGCATTGCACATCAGTCAGAAAAGCAGGAAGAAGAACGCATAGTTGAGCCGTTACAGGCGGTTGAATTAAAAGAGATTGAACAGAAAAAAGAGGAATATACGGCAACAGGTGTAGAAGCAATTCAGAACGGCAAGGTTGCAGCAGTTCTTCTTGCAGGCGGACAGGGAACCAGATTAGGTCTTGATAAGCCAAAGGGAACATTAAATATTGGTATCAATAAGGATTTATATTTGTTTGAACAGCTGATTAATAATTTATTAGATGTGGTTCATCAGACAGATGCATGGGTTCCGTTGTATGTTATGACTAGTGAAAAGAACAATGCGGATACGGTAGCTTTCTTTAAGGAACATGATTATTTCGGATATAACGGGGATTATGTAAAGTTCTTTGTACAGAATATGGTTCCTTCAGTAGATTATAACGGAAAGTTATTTATGGAAGCAAAAGACAGTCTTGCAATGTCACCAAATGGCAACGGAGGCTGGTTCTTATCCATGCTTTCTGCAGGCTTAGAGGCTGATTTAAAAGCAAAGGGCATTGAATGGATTAATGTATTTGCAGTTGATAACATCTTACAAAGAATTGCTGATCCTGCATTTGTAGGTGCGACGATTCAGTCTGGAACACCTTGCGGTGCAAAAGTTGTAAGAAAGAACGCACCGGATGAAAAGGTCGGTGTCATGTGTAAGGTAAATGGACATCCGTCTATTATCGAATATTATGAAATTGATGAGGAACGCGCCAATGCCCGCAGAGAAGATGGCGAGCTTGTATACGGATTTGGTGTTATCTTAAATTATTTGTTCCGTTTAGACACATTATTTGCAATTGTAGACAGAAATCTTCCATTGCATATTGTAGAGAAGAAGATTCCATATATCAATGATGCAGGAGAACTTATGAAACCGGAAACACCAAACGGATATAAGTTTGAAACACTTGTTCTTGATATGGTTGAAATGATGGATGATTGTGTGCCATATGAAGTTGTTCGTGAGAAAGAATTTGCACCAATTAAAAATAAGACAGGTAAGGATTCTATTGAGAGTGCAAGAGCGCTTCTTACAGAAAATGGAGTGGCATTTTAATTTTGCGTATGAATGAAAATCTTTATTTTAAATAAAGAAAGAATTTAATGATTCAGAGAATGATAAGGATAATGTTGAAGTGCTGCAGGTAATTAGAATCTGGAGTGCTTCAACATTATTGCATTATTGTTATGTGAAATTGTACATTCTTAAAGGAAGGTTATTGATGAAATATTCGATTGTGATTGTTACATACAACCGGTTGGAATTGTTAAAAGAAGCGGTTGCACATGCATTATCTCAGAAGATGCAGCCCTCCCATATTGTCATTGTTAATAATGCATCGACGGACGGTACGGAGGAATATTTAAAAGCATTAGAAACACAGTATGAACAGATTATTGTGAAAACATTATCAAATAATACAGGCGGTGCAGGCGGCTTTTATTATGGATTAGAGATGGCACATACGTTAGGAGATGACTGGCATGTTATTATAGATGATGATGCAATGCTGCGAAAGGATTTTGTCAGTCAGCTGTATGTTGCGATTCGTAAGTATCCACAGCTTCGGTGCGTGGCAGGTGCAGTATATACAGATGGAGAAATTGTAACAGATCATAGACAACATATGATTCGTCCGGGATTCCGTTTTCAAAAGATTGAAAAAGAAGCATACGAGAGCCATGCGTTTACCTGCGATACGGCTTCTTTTTGTGGATTAATGATAAAAGATGATTTAATTGATGAGATCGGCTTGCCGGAAAAAGATTACTTTATCTGGTATGATGATACAGAATATTGTGTCAGAATCCGTAAATGTACACAGATACTTGTAATTACTCATGCGATTTTAGATCATAAGGTTGCAGTAAGTAACGAAGGCTGGCCAAGACATTATACGTGGAAAGATTATTATGGAATTCGTAATAGAATTTGTATGGTTCGGACACACGGAAATGCAATGGATCGTATCATGAATAGAATAGATATGTTTATAAGAATTCGTATACGTAATACAATATTTCAGATATTACATATGAATCATGAAGATTGGAAATATGAGCTGGATACGTATAAAAAGGCAGTAAAAGATGCGAAAATCCGCTAAGAATATCTAAAGGTTGCAATCGTAGAAAAGATTTTATATAATGTAGATGTTTATATGTTAGTTAAGTAGATTGAAAAATAAGATTCACAGAGCAGGAAGGAATCCTGCAAAACAGATTGGAGAAAGGTAAATGAATATATTATTAGCAGGCGGTGCGGGTTATATTGGCTCACATACAGCAGTAGAACTTTTAGAAGCAGGACATGATGTAGTAATTGTTGACAATTACTGTAACAGCTCGCCGGAAGCGGTAAAAAGAATTGAAGAGATTACAGAAAAAACAGTCGTATCTTACGAAGCAGATGTAAAAGATGCCGCAGCAATGAAGAAGATATTTGCAGAAAATACGATTGACTGTGTCATTCATTTTGCAGGACTGAAAGCAGTGGGGGAATCAGTTCGCAAGCCGATAGAATATTATCGTAATAATATTGATACAACATTAACATTGTTAGAATGTATGAAAGAAGCAGGCGTACATGAATTTGTATTCTCATCATCAGCAACTGTTTATGGGGAAGAAAATGATATTCCATATGTAGAGACAATGAAGAAGGGCAGCTGTTCTAACCCATACGGCTGGACAAAGTCTATGATGGAACAGATATTAGAAGATGCGTCAAAGGCAGATGAAGAGTTGTCTGTTGTATTGCTTCGTTATTTTAATCCGATAGGTGCCCATGCATCAGGAAGAATTGGAGAAGATCCACAGGGAATACCAAATAATCTGATGCCATATATTGCACAGGTAGCGGTTGGAAGAAGAGATCATCTGACGATTTTTGGAAATGATTACGAGACACCGGATGGAACATGCAGAAGAGATTACATTCATGTGTGTGATCTTGCAAATGGTCATTTAAAAGCAGTAGAATACGGTGCAGGTCATAAAGGAACATCGGTATTCAATCTTGGAACAGGAACGCCATATAGTGTATTAGATATTGTACATGCATTTGAGAAAGCAAATGGAATTAAAGTGGCATATGAGTTCGGGGAGAGACGTGCAGGAGATTTGCCGCAGTTCTGGGCAGATGCCACAAAAGCACAGGAGATTCTTGGCTGGAAGACAACTAGAACATTAGAAGATATGTGCAAAGATACATGGAATTGGCAGAGTAAGAATCCAAATGGATATCAGGGATAATTAAAGGAGCGTACAAATGTCTTTATTTATGACAAAGAAAAAACGAGAAGCAATTGGAGATGAAATCGATGATTTGCTGATGAAGCAATATTATAAGCGATGCAGTCTTGAAGAAGCAAACGAACGCGGGGATAAAGAGAAAGCAGAGGAATTGCAGAACCGGATTGACGAAATCGAGGAACAGATTGAAAAATTAAGAAAAAAGCTCAAATAATATATAAAACAGAACGTAATGATATTAGAGCGTACGGAAATAACTTATGGAAGGAAACTGAGCTTTTCATAAGTTATTTTTCGGTTTGCAAGATTTCTAGGAGGTGCAGGATGCATAGTGAACAGACACTGCAGCATTTACAGCATATGGTGTCGCGTATCAGCAGTGGTGCGACGGGCGAAGAAAAAGAAGTTGTTCATATTTTATATGATGAAATTTATACATTGGTTCGACCGATTTATGTGGAAGATGAACGAAGTAAGAAAATCACCTATATTATATTAAATAAATATGTATCGAAGCTGCCGGGGAGACAAGTACTTGATGTGGTAAGTGATGCGCATCTGTATGCAATTCGGTGTATGTATAATACAATGAAAAAGGACTCGGAGACGGGGGAAGTATTTTTAGAAAATGAAAAGGAGCCGTATCCATATCAGTCGGTATCTGATGATGCGAAGTTTTATCAGTCCGTTGCACAGTACAATGCAAGTTTTGTAAGTGTACATGCATATGAACGAATGCCGGTATCATTTCATCAGCTGGATAAAAATCTGTTGATTCTTATGGAACTGTTTTGTTTTGAAGAGTGTAGTGTATCACATATTGCAGAATTTTTAAAAGTTCCGGAGAAAATTATCCGTCAGAATCTTGCGGTATTACGCCAAACAATTATTCGATTGCAGCACGCGCCGTACCAGGATGAAGATACACAAAAGACAAAAACAGTAATAGATATTGTGGCGGCAATTGTGATTTTAATTGCAGGAGCTGTATGGTCAATGATGTAAGGAATGTCTTGCAAGATAACAGTAATTGTTGTATGATTCATAAGTTGATACAGCTTGTGAGCAATTGAAAGGGACAAATAATGAAGCTAATTATACAGATACCATGTTTTAATGAGGCGGAGACATTGGAGGTGACACTCAATGATCTGCCAAAGCATATAGATGGAATAGATGAAATTGAATATCTGGTTATTGATGACGGCAGCTCAGATAATACTGCAGAAGTAGCGAAAAAATGGGGTGTACATTATGTGGTTCGATTCCGAAGAAATAAAGGTCTTGCAAAAGGATTTATGGCAGGATTAGACACATGTTTGAAGAATGGTGCCGATATTATTGTTAATACGGATGCAGATAATCAGTATTGTGGAGAAGATATTGAAAAACTTGTGCGTCCGATTCTTGAAAAGCGTGCACACATGGTTATTGGTGAACGTCCGATAGATGATACAGAGCATTTTTCAAAGCTGAAAAAGAAATTACAGCATTTTGGAAGCTGGGTTGTCAGAAAGGCAAGTAAGACGAATATTCCGGATGCACCGAGTGGCTTCCGTGCTTATTCAAGAGATGCAGCGCTGCGAATTAATGTAATTAATGATTATACGTATACATTAGAGACGATTGTTCAGGCAGGAAGAGAAAAAATGGCAATTATGTCCGTACCAATTCGCACGAATCCGGAATTGAGACAGTCAAGACTGTTTAACAGTATGTGGGGATATATTAAAAAGTCGATGCTTACAATTATTCGTGCATATTTGATGTATCGACCGCTGTTTTTCTTCTTTATGATTGGAAGTGTCTTATTTTTAATTGGAGCGGTGTTCTTTATTCGGTATTTTATTTTCATGATAATGGGAAATGGAGCAGGACATACGCAGTCGTTGATATTTGCAAGTACAATGCTTATAACCGGTGTCCAGACGATTATTGTAGGATTGTTGGGCGATATCATTTCTGCAAATCGTAAAATTTTACAGGATGTGCAGTATCATGTCCGTAAGCTGGATTATGATAAAGAAGGCGATAAGAATGATGCGAATTATGATGAATATGAGATAATCTCAGAAGTTCATGATGAGATAGACAAGCTGCTGTAAAAAACCAGACGATGGGCAGATTACGAGAGAATGTTGATTGTGAAAAATAAAACAAATGCAGGAGACCGGATGAGCAGCCTGCATGAGAACAGGATGTGCACAAAAAGCAACAGGTAAGGACAGGATATGCAGAGTGAGACAGGATTACCCAAAAAGAAAATATTAATAACGGGTTCAACATTCCCGAGATATCGGGGAGATACAGAACCGCGGTTTTTGCTGGATTTTGCGAAGGCAATGTCTGAATATGCAGAGGTCACAGTATTAGTGCCTGCGGCAATTGGAGCAGCAGACAGAGAGGTATTAGAGGGCGTGTTGGTTGAACGCTATCATTATTTTCCAATTCATTCATTAGAAACACTGTGTTATCCAGGAGCGATTGTGCCGAGAATCAAACAAAAAAAGGCCAGGGTACTTTTGGTACCTTGGCTTTTTGCGTCCTTGTATTGGAATTTGTTCAAAAGGCGGAAAAAATATGATATTGTACATGCCCACTGGATAATTCCACAGGGCATTATAGCATCGTTTGTCAGAATTCCATATCTAGTTACCGGACATGGCGGAGATGTTACATCTCTGAATAAGGGGATTTTCAAATATTTAAAAAAACGCTGCATCACAAAGGCAATTGGAGTGACGACAGTGTCAGAACCACTGATGCAGGTGTGCGAACAAATGGGAGATAATCCGAATCGCACAGTGATTTCTATGGGATGTGATACGACGCAGTTTGGAAGACAATACCGTAAGGAGCAGTATTTTCATCAGAAAAACAACCGTGTTATTCTGTTTGTCGGCAGACTTGCAGAGAAGAAAGGTGTTACATATCTGATTGATGCGATGCAGTATATTGATGATGCAGTGCTTGTTATTGTTGGCAAAGGTCCATTGCAGGAAAAACTTTTGCGTCAGGCACGGCACATTAATAAACAGCGGGGCAGAGAGTGTATTCGTTTTTTGGGAGCGAAGACGCATCAGGAATTACAGACAATCTATGCTTCGGCTGATATTTTTGTAATGCCAAGTGTTACTGCGAGAGATGGGGATAAGGAAGGATTTGGCCTTGTAATGCTAGAGGCATTTGCATCCGGACTTCCGGTGGTGGCAAGCAAATCAGGAGGAATTGTTGATTTGGTACAGGATGGCGTGAATGGATATCTTGTAGAAGAGAAGAATAGTGAACAGCTTGCTGAAAGAATAAACATTGTATTGCACGATAAAAACATTTATAATAAACTCGTAGAAGCAGCGGGGGAGACAGTCAGGCAATATGATTACCATGAGATTGCGCACAAATATTATGCGTTCATTGAAGAGATACTATCGGAATCATAACAGGATACAATGTGAATAAAGAAAAGCAGTCGGTATGGATAATCTGAATCATATATGGAGGAAATTATGACCAAGAAAGAAGAAAAGCTAATTAAATTAATAAAAAGAGAGCAGGCAGGCAAGGGCGGAAATTATGAAGAAATCTGCGATATCCTATTTGAGGAAATGAATCTTTTGGTGCGACCAGTGTGTGAAGATTCACAGGAAAGCAAAAAGAAAGTTAAGAAGCTGTTTGTAAAGATGTTTCAGCAGATTAATGATATTGATACATCGAGTGATATTCATTTGTGGTTTGCCGGATTCACGACAGTTAATTTATATGAATTACTGAAAAAAGAAAATGAAAATCTGCTGGAATATCATAAAGGAGTAACAGGATATTCTTATAATCATATTGATGAGGATATGCAATTTCGTAATAGAATCCGTAAATATAACGAAGCGTTGACAAGTGCAGAGAAATATATGTATGCAAAAGATTTCTTTAATAAATTGACGAAGGGACAGATTATTTTATATGAAATGTTCTGCTATGAAGGCTTTACGGTAGAAGAAATTGAAGATTTATTAGAAGAAGATAGTGTATATATTAGCAGTGAGTTGAGTGTAATTCGTTCAAAGGTATTGAATGTTGGAACAGAGGAAGTGACACTTTCAGAGCAGAATGTATCTGACAGACAGGGAGAATATATAGTGAAAGAAAGCATAAATAAAACGGAAGAAGATTCATTTAAAGAGGAAGAGGATATTGCTGCGATAAAAGCAGCGGTAGCATCCATTGTACAGGAAACCGTTGGTGAAGCAGATGCAGAAGCGGAAGGTTATAAAGAACTCGTATCGGGAATTCAGTCTATTGATATGGACAGTGCAGACGATATAGAAGAACTTCAGGGAGATGCACTTGCTACAACGATGATTCACTTAGAGACTGCTCAGATTAATGATCTTGTAAATGAGCAGGAAAAAGAAATCTTAGAGGTAAATGAGTCGGATGAAGGATCATTTGATGAAGATGTGATTAACGAAGATGAATTAGATGACATTGACGAAGATGAGTATGATGATGAGTATGACGTAGAAGAATCATTTGAAGATAAAAAAGCATTGCGTGCCAATAATAAAAAGCAGTCAAAAAAGAGTTCATCAGATCAGTTATTAAAGATTCTTAGTATTGCCGTACCGACAGTAGCAGTGGTGATTTTTGTCATTATTTTGTTGACCAGCGGAGCATTTCGTAAGTCTTCGACAACAACAGCAAGCAATCAAATGACTACAACGGCAGCTGCAAAGCAAAAAGAAAGTACAACAGCTGCAAAGAACAAAGAAACAAAAAAAGCAGATGAGCAAAAGACAACAAAAGCGGAGCAGACGACAAAAGAAACCGTACAGACAACGACAGAGGCAAATAATACGCCACAGAATGTCAATAATAACAATAATCGAAATAACAATGAGCAGGCGGTAAACAATAATCGGAATGTAGAAACCCAGAATCGCGACAATCAGGTAAATAATCAGAATAATAATCAGAATAATAATCAGAATGACGATGCTCAGAACCAAAATAATCAAAATAACAATACACCGGGCGATGATTCAAATAAGGAATCCGTAGAAAATACTCCGACAAATGAAGTATCACCAAACGAGCCGGTAAGTGAAAATGCAAGTTCTGGAGCATCAAATGAAAAGCCATCGGAGGAGCCGTCAAAATCGGAAGAAAATACACAAAAGGCAACAGAGGCAACAAATCCAACACAGCTTGATATACCGGCTGTGGATAATCAGGCAGATAGGACACAACAAAATGATGGTGAATTTGTAGAAGTGAAAGATGAATTCCAGAGTTTTGTTCAATAGGAAAGAAAAGGAGAAAGTTATGGGAGAAAAGTACAATATTTTAATTGCACAGTCAGGAGGCCCGACTGTAGCAATTAACGCGAGTCTTGCAGGTGTGATGCGTGAAGCATTTGCAAGTGAAGAAATTGACAGAGTATATGGCGGATGCAACGGAATTCAGGGGATATTAGAAGATCGAATTTTAGAGTTGAATGAGCAGTTTGAAAACAATGAGGAGAATTTACACAAATTAGAGTGTACACCGGCAATGTTTTTAGGTTCATGCCGTTATAAGATGAAGTCTTATGAAGAAGATACAACAGATTATGATCGTGTACTTGAAATCTTTCAGAAATATCACATTGGAGCGTTTTTCTACATCGGTGGCAATGATTCCATGGATACGGTAGATAAAATGTCTCAATATGTCAAAGCACATGATATGGATGTTAAGGTTGTAGGAATTCCAAAGACAATCGACAATGATTTGATGATGATTGATCATACACCAGGATTTGGTTCTGCAGCGAAATATATTGCAACGACCGTTCGTGAAATTGCAATGGATACATATATTTATAATATGGATACAGTTGTTATTGTTGAAATTATGGGAAGAAATGCCGGATGGCTTACGGCGGCAGCAGCACTTGCAAGAAATAATTACAATATTGCACCACAGTTGATTTATCTTCCGGAGGTTGCATTTGATACAGATGCATTTGTACAGAAGGTTAAGAAGAGCTTGTTCCAGTATCACCATGTCATTGTTGCCGTATCAGAAGGTATTAAGGATAAAGACGGCAATTATATTTCGGCACAGGGCAATAACGTAGATAAATTTGGACATGCAATGCTAAGCGGAACAGGTGCAGTCTTAAAAGATATTGTTACAGAACGTATTGGCTGCAAAGTAAGAAGCATTGAACTGAATGTATTGCAGCGTGCAGCAGCACATATTTCTTCTGCTACAGATTTGAAGGAAAGTGTAGAACTTGGTAAGAATGGTGTCCGCCTTGCAAAGGCAGGCAAAACAGGCGTGATGTCAACACTTACAAGAAAAGATACACCAAAGTATGAAGTGGAATATTCTTTTGCAGATATTTCAAAGATTGCGAATGAAGAAAAGAAAGTTCCGTTGGAGTGGATTACAGAAGAGGGAACGGATGTGTCAAATGATATGATAGAATACTTAAGACCATTGGTGTTAGGAGAAGTAACTGTTCCATATAAAGACGGTATTCCGGATTATATGTTTGACAGGGTACGTAGAAAGTAGATTGCATAAAGCACAAGAATGTGCTATATTTATGCTTATTATGGTGTACTGTGTTTTGTACGCCAATTGAAAGACGCATGGAGGAAATCATGAAAGTAGTATTGCTTGCCGGAGGATTCGGCACACGAATTAGTGAAGAAAGTCATTTAAAACCAAAGCCAATGATTGAAATTGGGGGTAAGCCAATCCTTTGGCATATTATGAAAGAATATTCTTCTTATGGATATAATGATTTTATTATTTGTTGTGGATATAAGCAGTATGTAATAAAAGAATGGTTCGCAGATTATGCATTACACAACTCAGATGTAACATTTGATTTTACAAAGGGCGGTCAGATGACAGTTCACAATAATTTCTCAGAACCATGGAAAGTTACATTGGTAGATACAGGTCTTAATACAATGACTGGTGGTCGTGTAAAGCGAATTCAGCCATATATTGGAGATGAAACATTTATGCTTACGTATGGTGATGGTGTCTGTGATGTCAATATCAATGATTTGGTAGAATTCCATAAGTCACATGGTAAGATTGCAACAATGACATCCGTTAGTGTAGGTCAGCGTTTCGGTGTGCTTGATATTGATGAAAATGATACCATTCGTTCATTCAGAGAGAAGCAGGACGCAGATGGAAGCAGAATTAATGCAGGATATATGGTATTAGAACCGAAGATTTTTGACTTCATTGCAGGAGATTCTACGGTATTTGAAAAAGAACCATTGGAGAAATGTGCGGAACTTGGAGAACTCAAGGCATATAAGCACAATGGTTATTGGCAGTGCATGGATACGAAGCGTGAGATGGAGAAGTTAGAAGAGTTATGGCAGTCTGGCAAAGCACCATGGAAGTCATGGGAATAAGTACGGATAACAGACGGTTATAACGAGATTAATCAAAATGGAGCAAATAAAATGGTAGATTTAAGTTTCTTTCAGGGAAAAAAGGTATTGATTACAGGACATACCGGTTTTAAGGGAACATGGCTGACAAGAATTCTTGTAGGTGCCGGTGCTGATGTAACAGGATATTCTCTGACACCGCCGACACAGCCGAATCTCTATGAGATGGCAGATGTAGATTTGAAGATTCATTCAGTAATTGGGGACGTCAGGGATTTGAAACATCTTCGTGAAGTTTTTGACGAAGTACAGCCGGAAATTGTAATGCACCTTGCAGCACAGCCGATTGTACGTGATTCTTATAAAGATCCGGTATATACGTATGAGACAAATGTAATGGGAACCGTTCATATCTGTGAATGTGTACGTTTGAGCAAGAGCGTAAAGTCTTTCTTAAATGTTACGACAGATAAGGTATACCACAACAATGAGTGGGAATGGGGCTATCGTGAAAATGAACCGTTAGATGGTTTTGATCCATATTCGAACAGTAAGTCTTGTTCAGAACTTGTAACACACAGTTATATCAATTCCTTTTTTGCGGAAGGAGATGTTGCTGTTTCAACAGCGAGAGCAGGTAATGTTATCGGCGGCGGTGATTTCGCAAACGACAGAATCGTGCCGGATTGTGTGAGAGCTGCAATTAAGAAAGAAGACATTATTGTGCGTAATCCACATTCAACAAGACCATACCAGCATGTATTAGAGCCGCTTGCAGCATATTTAATGATAGTACAGAAGCAGTACGAAGATAAGAAATATGCAGGATTCTATAATGTAGGTCCGGATGAGAGTGACTGTATCACAACAGGAGCGCTTGTTGATACATTCTGTAAGAAGTGGGGCGAGGGATTAACTTGGGTAAACCAGTATGATGGTGGACCACATGAGGCCAATTTCTTAAAGTTGGACTGCTCAAAGTTAAAGACGACATTTGACTGGAAGCCGCGCTGGAATTTTGATACAGCATTGCAGAAGTCTGTTGACTGGGCAAAGGTCTACGCAGCAGGCGGCGATGTTGTGAAGGAACTAGACAAAGAAATTGCAGAATTCTTTCAGTTGTAAGAATGGATAATTAGAATAAGATATGGAGACAGAGAAATGTTTGATAATAAGAACGAATTAGAAGCCAGAGAAGAGATTTTAGGCTATGTAGAAGAATATTGTAATAAATATCACAACCAGAAGCAGTATAAGGAAGGCGACAGAATTTCATACGCAAGTCGTGTATATGACAGTGCAGAGATGAAGAATCTTGTGAATTCTGCATTGGAATTTTGGTTGACAGCAGGTCATTACACAGATGAATTCGAGAAGAAATTCGGAGAATATTTAAATGTAAAGTATGTATCAGTTGTAAACTCAGGTTCATCAGCGAACTTAAATGCATTTATGGCATTGACATCTCCATTACTTGGCGACCGTCGTGTTCGCAGAGGAGATGAAGTTATTACCGTTGCAGCAGGATTCCCTACAACCATTACACCGGCGATTCAGTATGGTGCAGTTCCTGTATTTGTAGATGTAACAATTCCTCAGTACAATATTGATGTTACAAAGTTAGAAGCAGCACTTTCAGATAAGACAAAGGCTGTTATGATTGCGCATACACTTGGTAATCCGTTTGATTTAACAGCAGTTCGTGAATTCTGTGACAAGCACAACTTATGGCTTGTAGAAGATAACTGTGATGCATTAGGTTCTAAGTATACATTCCATGGAGAAGAAAAGTTTACAGGTACAGTTGGTGATATCGGTACATCAAGTTTCTATCCTCCACATCATATGACAATGGGTGAAGGCGGTGCTGTATATACAAACAATCCATTATTAAATAAGTGCATTCGTTCGTTCAGAGACTGGGGACGTGACTGTGTATGTCCTTCAGGAAGAGATAACTTATGCGGACATCGTTTTGATAAGCAGTATGGCGAACTTCCATTAGGATACGATCACAAGTATGTATATTCACATTTTGGTTATAACTTAAAAGCAACAGATATGCAGGCAGCCGTTGGTTGTGCACAGTTGGAGAAGTTCCCTTCATTTGTTGAAAGAAGAATTCATAACTTCGACAGATTAAAGGCAGCGCTTGCGCCAATCGAAGATAAGGTAATCTTACCGGTGGCTTGTGAAGGATCACGCCCAAGCTGGTTTGGATTCTTAATCACAGTAAGAGAGGGCATCGACAGAAAGAAAGTTGTTGAATATATTGAAAATCACGGTGTTCAGACACGTAATCTTTTTGCCGGTAATTTAATTAAGCATCCTTGCTTTGATGAAATGAGAGCAACAGGGGAAGGATTCCGTGTGGTTGGAACATTAGAGAATACAGACCGTATTATGAGAGATACATTCTGGGTAGGCGTATATCCGGGTATGACAGACGAAATGATTGATTATATGGCGAAGACAATTACAGAAGCCGTAAATCAGTAATGAGGTAAAGAAATGAGCGAAGAAAAGCAGATGAGAGAAGCAGAACAGTCAGTAAAGCAGAAAGAAAGTCTTAAGAGCATTTTTATCCAATTCATTAAATTTGGATTGGTAGGTGTATCTAACACAATCGTATCTGGTGTGATTTATTTCATGTTCAATCAGGTATTTCTTCCGGGAGTTTGGATTGTTGCAAGTGTTGTAAGTTGGGTCATCAGTGTATTATGGGCATTTCTGCTTCAGAATATGCTTGTATTTAAAGAAGATGAGCATGCACAACATCGTGTGTGGTGGCAGACATTGTTAAAAACATATACAGCATATGCATTTACCGGATTATTCCTGAATAATATATTATTACTTCTCTGGGTAAATGTAATTGATATTGCACAGTATTGTGGACCAATCATTGCATTTTTTGCAAAGCTGCATTTAAAATTCTTAGGAGACCCTGCAACATTCTCAAGTAATATGGGATGGTTTTTAAATATGATGGTGTCAATTCCTTTGAATTTTATTATCAATAAATTCTGGGCATACAGACAGAAAAAGTAAATAAATTAAACTTACCCCCACTGAAACAGCTGGGGGTATACTGCGTATTTTGGAATAGAAGAAAAGGAGCAGGTATGAAAGTAAAAGTATCAACATATGTTTCACAATTTCTTGTAGATCATGGAATTACACATGCATTTACAGTAACAGGTGGTGGTGCAATGCACTTAAATGACAGCCTTGGACATCAGGAGGGACTTACTTGTGTATACAATCATCATGAACAGGCTTGTGCCATTGCGGCAGAAAGTTATGCAAGAATCCATAATAAGATTGCAGCACTGTGTGTTACAACAGGTCCTGGTGGAACGAATGCCATGACAGGTGTTGTAGGAGGATTTTTAGATTCGATTCCAATGCTTGTGATTTCCGGACAGGTGCGATACGATACAACGGCAAGAAGCACAGGATTAAATATTCGTGCAATGGGAGATCAGGAATTTGATATTACAAAATCTGTGGCAGCCATGACAAAGTACTGTGAGATGATTACAGATCCGAAGCAGATTCGTTATTGTTTAGAGAAAGCATATTATATTGCGACGACAGGCAGACCGGGTCCGTGTTGGATTGATATTCCGGTTAATTTTCAGGGATTTTATGTAGAAACAGACGAGTTAGAAGGGTTCGATCCGGCAGAGTATGAAGCACAGTTGGCACCACATGTTACAGAGGAACAGGTTGATGCAATTATTGAAAAGATTCGTACAGCGAAACGTCCGGTATTTTATGCAGGAAACGGAATTCGTATTTCCGGTGGATATGAGAGCTTCTGTAACGTGGTAGATTTACTTAATATTCCGGTTGCAACCGGTTGGGACAGCATTGATGCGATTTATGATGAACATCCGCTCTATGTCGGTCGTGGTGGTATTATGGGCGACCGTGCCGGCAATTTTGCCGTACAGAACGCAGACCTTGTATTTGCAGTGGGGAACAGATTAAGTATCCGTCAGGTTGGATATAACTGGAAGACATGGGCAAGAGAAGCATATGTCATTATGAATGATGTAGATGAAGATGAAATGAAGAAACCGACGCTTCATGTAGATATGCCGGTGTGGGCGGATGCAAAAGAACTGTTAGAAAAGCTGGAAGCACGTCTTACACAGCTTGCAAAAGAAAATAGTCAGCCGAAGTTATTTACAGGAGAAGACTGGATTGCAACTTGTCAGAACTGGAAGAAGAAGTATCCGGTTGTAATGCCAAAGCATTATGAAGATAAGAATCATACGAATGTTTATGCATTTATTAAGGAATTAAGCAGCAGACTCTCAGAAGGTCAGGTAACGGTTGTAGGAAATGGTTCTGCATGTGTCGTTGGAAGTCATGCGTATGTGATTAAAAAGAACCAGCGTTTTATTATTAATTCTGCGATTGCATCAATGGGATATGACCTTCCGGCTGCAATTGGTGCAGCTGTTGCAGAACACGGGGATAAGGCATTATATGGCAGATCATTAGGTGATGATTCCGTGAAGGATATTATTCTTGTGACAGGTGACGGCAGTATTCAGATGAATATTCAGGAATTACAGACCATCATTCATCATAAGATGCCAATTAAGATTTTTATCATCAATAATGAAGGATATCATTCCATCCGCCAGACACAGACGAATCTGTTTGAAAAGCATTTTGTTGGTATTGGACCGGAAAGTGGGGATCTTAGCTTCCCTGACATGTCAAAGCTGGCACCGGCATATGGCTATCCATATGTACGTTGTGATGGCAATGAAGAACTTGCTGAAAAGTTGGATGAAGTTCTTGCAATGGACGGTCCGGTTATTTGTGAGATTATGGTATCTACAGAACAAAAGTTTGAACCAAAATCAGCAACCAAGCGGTTAGAGGATGGAACACTTGTATCGCCTCCGCTTGAAGATTTGGGACCATTTCTTGACAGAGATGAATTTTATTCAAATATGATTATTAAGCCAATCAGTTAATTGGCATATTAGGAGATAAATTGTGAAAAGAGCAGTCATTACCGGACCGACCGGAGCAATTGGGATTGCGTTGATTGAGCGGCTTGTTCAGGAACAGGTAGAGGTCTATGCAGTTATCCGACCGGGTTCAAAGAGGGCAGACAGAATACAGGAATCAGAATTGGTGCACACAGTTTCCTGTGATTTGAGTGAATTAGACAAATTACCGACACTGATTTCTGATAAGATAGATGTATTCTACCATTTTGGATGGGATGGAACATTTGGAAACAGCAGAAATAATATGCATGGGCAGAATTTAAATGTAAAATATGCTTTAGATGCCGTGGAGGCAGCAGCGAACTTAGGCTGCACTGCTTTCATTGGTGCAGGCTCACAGGCTGAGTATGGTCGATTTGAAGGAAAACTAAATGGAGGTGTTCCGGCATTTCCTGAAAATGGATATGGAATTGCAAAATTATGCGCCGGGCAGATGACGAGAATTTTGTGCGAACAGAAAGGAATCCGTCATATTTGGACAAGAATTCTTAGTATTTATGGACCGTTTGATGGGGATAAGACCATGGTTATGAGTACGATTGATACATTATTAACAGGAGAAAGCCCTTCCTGCACGAAGGGGGAGCAGATGTGGGATTATCTGTATTCGAAAGATGCCGCATATGCGATGTATTTGCTGGGAGACAAAGGTGTGTCAGGAAAAACGTACTGCATTGGAAGTGGACAGGTTCGTCCATTGAAGGAATATATAGAAGTGATACAGCAGGTTTGTAATCCGAAGATTCCGATTGGATTTGGTGCAGTTCCATATGCAGATAAACAGGTTATGTATTTGTGCGCAGATATTTCAGAACTGACACAGGATACAGGATTTGTACCACAGTATCGATTCGAGCAGGGAATAGAAGAAACCGTTGCTTGGTGTAAGAGCAACCAGAAAGGGAACATGGAATAATGAAAAAGATAAGTATTATGGTGCCTTGTTATAACGAGGAGGAGAATGTCATTCCTTTGAGTGAGGCATTGATTGATATGTTTGCAAAAGATTTACCACAGTATGATTATGAAATTCTGTTTATTGATAATGATTCATCAGATTCAACAAGAGTGAAATTAAGAGTACTCTGTGAACAGAATCCGAAGATTAAGGCAATCTTTAACGCAAAGAATTTTGGACAGTTTAATTCGCCATACTATGGAATATTACAGACAACAGGAGATTGTACAATTCCAGTCTGTGCAGATTTTCAGGACCCGATTGAAGTGATTCCGCAGCTCGTTGCAAAGTGGGAAGAAGGATTTAAGATTGTATGTGCTGTTAAGACAAAGAGCAAAGAAAATCCAATTATGTATTTCCTGCGTTCATGTTACTATAAAATGATTAAGAAGATGTCTTCTGTGGAGCAGATTGAGCAGTTTACAGGATTTGGATTGTATGATAAGTCATTTGTAAAAGTGCTTCGTGATTTAAAAGATCCAATTCCATTTATTCGCGGTATTGTTGGCGAATTAGGTTTTCGAAGAACAGAGGTGGAATATACACAGCCACAGAGAAGAGCAGGAAAGACACACAATAATTTCTTTACACTCTATGATGCGGCAATGTTAAGTTTTACTTCTTATACAAAGACAGGACTTCGACTTGCAACATTTCTAGGGGGAATTTGCTGTTTTGTAAGCGTTATCGTTGCAATTGTTTATTTTGTAATGAAATTGCTGTATTGGAACCGTTTTCAGGCGGGGATGGTGCCACTCATTCTTTTGGTGTCATTTTTAGGGTCCTTACAGTTATTGTTTATCGGTTTAATGGGTGAATATATTTTAAGTATGAATAAGCGTTTGATGAACAGACCATTGGTTGTTGAAGAAGAGAGAATTAATTTCGACGAATCAAAGGAAAGTTAGAAACAGGCTGAAAAGATTAAGCAGATGCCGGTTTTAAGGGAAACTTTAGAACACAGATACGACATAGAAAAGGCAGTAGATGCGTCTGCGGAATGGAGAGAAGTATGAAGTGTGTAATATTGGCAGGTGGTAGTGGTGATAGTTTATGGCCACTGTCGAGAAAAAATTACCCAAAGCAGTTTATGAACATCAAAGAAGGGCGTTCGCTTCTGCAGGAAACAGTCGTGCGAAATATGCCGTTTTGTGATGAATTTATCATTGTGACAAAAGAAAGTTATCGCAATATTGTCAATGGGCAAATGAAAGCATTTCAGAGTTTGAAATACCGGGTAATTCTTGAGGGAAGTCCAAAGGGAACAGCTGCGGCGATTATGTTAGGAAGTATGTTATATAATCAGTCAGAGCTGATTTTTACAGTAACGGCGGATAATCTGATAGAAGGTTCAGAGTACAAAGACGCAATTATTGAAGCAAAAGAAATCGCCAAAGAAGGCAAACTCGTAGCAATTGGAATTAAGCCGGGCAAGGCAAATACCAATTACGGATATATTTTAAGACAAGATTCAGACGTATTAAAATTCATTGAACAGATTAAGTTGGGCGATAATCAGGATTTTGGCTATGAAGAAGGATTCTTATGGAATAGTGGAATGTTGATTTATCGTGCCGGTGATATGTTAAATGCAGCAAAGAAACTTGCACCGGAGTTATATAATGCATGTCGTGCAGCAAAGAGAAGAGTTCCGGCAATCCGAAGAACCGTGAAGTTCTCTGAAAAAGTGATGAGTGACATTCCGGAAGGAAGCATTGAGAAGCTGATTTTAGAGAAGAAGCATGATATTCAGGTTGTAGAAGGCAGAGTAAAATGGAAAGATGTCGGAAATGTAAGCGATTTGGATGAATCTTCAAGTGTGTCTCATCAGGAGTATGTTATCAAAAATAATTGTGATAATGTAACAGTTATCAACAGTGCAAACCGACAGCTTGTTGTTACCAATGACGTGAAAGATGTCGTTGTTGTTAATACAGAAGATGCAGTTTATGTATCATCAAAGGAAAGCGTTGATGATATTAAGGCAATTGTTCAGGAAAATGAAGATAAGTATAAGACGTATTTCGACAATAACCGATTATCCTATAGGGAATGGGGAATCCATGAATTGCTCAATTACTCGGACGGATACAAGGTTAAGAAAGTTACTGTATTTCCGGGCATGAGTATGAATCTTCATCAGCATGAGTATAGAAGTGAACACTGGGCTGTTGTAGAAGGTACTGCCACGATTACGCTTGGTAACCATACACAGGATTATCATAAGTATGAAAGTGTCTTTGTACCGATTGGCATGAAGCACAAGGTTGCAAATAAAACGGATTCGAATGTTGTTATTATCGAAACCGGTATCGGTGAAAATATTTCTGAAAATGATATGGTGAAGATTTACAACAATAACGAGACAGAAGACAATTATGTTATTGAAAAGAATGTGCCAATCGTTAAGTTAGATCCTGCATTTAAGGATAACTTATGGGGCGGCACGAAACTTCGTACCGTATTTGGCAAGAAATGTGACTATGATGTCATCGGCGAGAGCTGGGAGTTATCTGCACATCCGGACGGACAGAGTCGTATTGCCAATGGCAGATACAAAGGAATGTTATTTAATGATTATCTGTCCATTATCGGAAAAGAATCTTTAGGTTGGAAATGTCAGGCACAGGATCGTTTCCCGGTATTGATTAAGTTTATTGATGCGAAGCAGGCATTGTCAATTCAGATTCATCCGGATGATGAATATGCGCTTGAAAATGAAGGCGAATATGGAAAAAATGAAATGTGGTATGTTATCGACAGCGAGCCGGGAGCATATCTGTATTGTGGACTTTCCAGAGAAGCAACACAGGAAGAAATCAAAGAGCGTATTGCCAATAATACAATCACTGAGATTTTAAATAAGGTGGATGTCAAGCCGGGCGATGTTGTCATGGTAAGTGCAGGAACGATTCATGCGATTGGTGCAGGGATTCTTATCTGTGAGATTCAGCAGAATTCCAACAGCACATATCGTATGTATGATTATGACCGCAGAGATAAATTTGGCAATCCGCGAGAATTGCATGTTGAGAAAGCGCTTGATGTTGTAGATACGAAGGCATATGTGAAAGACAACAACAGTGAAGTGATGTTGGAAGAAAATGAAAACTTCACGCAGGAGCGTCTTGTACAGTGTAAATATTTTGAATGTTTTAAGTATGAAATATTTAAAGAAGTCAAACTTGCCGTCGATGAGGCATCCTTCTTATCTGTATTGTTTATTGAAGGAGAAGGCACCATTCAGGCAGAAAACTGTGATGAGGTTATGAAATATAAGGCAGGAGACAGTTTCTTTATCAGTGCCGGTAAGAAGTTTGTAACAATCACAGGTACAGGTTCCTGCATCGTAACACATGTATAGAGCATAGAATTGTGGTGAGTATATGAAGGAAACAAACAAAGCAGGTTGTATTTACAGAAACCGCAGATGGTGGTGCTATTTACTTCTTTCTATTATATTGGCAGCATTTTATTTGTCAGTATTATGGCTTGGTAAGCATCCGAATGTGGGAATGGAATACAAGATGTATTATATCACGCATGAATTATCAGACTGGCCGGGGTATGGCGGATTATCCTATGCAAATGGAACAAAGCAGCTCTGTATTGGATTAAAGAATCGTAAGGGAGAATTCATTACAGAGCCGGTATGCCGTACGAAAGGCACAGGCTGGTCAAAAGAACAATATGAGGGTAGTGTGAATAACAAAGATACAGCATATATCTATTACGTACCGAAACAACAGAACAGTCAGTCTGCGTATCACATCGAAGTGACGGATTTTCAGGGAAATGAACCGGTAGAGGTATATGTCAATGACACGAAAGTTGGAAATTTTACAACAGCAGGAAGTTATGATTTTCAAACAGAATCGATTACGGCAGATGAACTTACAGTTGTTAAATTTGTAACAAAAGGTTCTGTATTTACATTATATAGTGCACAATTAGATTGATGTGTGGTGTGAGAGCAATATTTTTCATTTGATAAAGTAGATAGATTTTTGAAAACATCCTAGAACGAAATGCACCGTTTAAAAAACAAAATTTGGGATTTGTACGCTATTAGCGTACACTGGTGTACGATAAAGGCGAACAAATAACGGATTTTGTTTTTTAACCGGTGTGTGAGCTAGGTATGTTTCAAAAATCGCAAGCCACAGTATGATATAATGAAAAATATTGTCGTTACAGTACGACATCAAAGAAGTTAAGAGTGACAGAAAGGACTGGAAACAGTATGAAAAGTAAATTAAAACAATTTGGAAACTGGATATTGCCCTTAGCCATTCCGGGACTAATAACCTGTGCGGTTGTTGTGTTTACACTCATCTGCAAGGGAATATGGCCATTTGGCAGCAATCGTATTGATTATTTTGATAACATGCAGCAGGTAGCACCATTGTATACACACCTTTGGGATTGGATGCATGGAAAGGCTTCATTGTGGTTTGACTGGTATACGGGACTTGGAACAAATGTGTCTATGAGTATATCAGCATTTTCCATGTTAAGCCCTTTTAATCTTTTATTATTTTTCGTACCTAGAAATCTAATCTTAGAGAGCATCTCACTGCTTACGGTCATCAAAATGGTATGTATGTCCGTGACGATGTATATTTATCTGAATTACAGATATAAGAAATTACAGTATCACTTTAAGGCATTGTTTGCAGTCATGTTTTCAATGTGCGGATATGTGATTTTATATGCATCAGCATTTACGCCGTGGATGGATATAGTAGCATTATTCCCATTATTTATGCTTTCATTCTATCGTATGATGCAGACGGGGAAGAAGTTATTCTATATCGGAATACTTGGTTTAATGTTTATTATCAACTACTATCTGAGTGCAATGTCACTGGTATATGTATTCTTTATCAGTGCAATTGTATTGTATTTGGAAGAGGATAGAAAGCAGTGGAAGACACAGGTATGGAATCTGGGCGTCAGTACGGTCGCAGGAATCGGGGTGTCAGCATTTGTATTAATGCCGGTTATGACACAGCTTTCAAAGTCGCAGCGAGGCAGCGGCGGCGGAAATATGATTTCACAGTACAAAGGCTGGGTAACAAGTGCAATCATTTCGGATGGATTTATGGCAGCGTTCCAAAGATGGATGATGTTATATGGAATGTCCATTGCCATTGCGATTATTATTGTCGGACTGAAACGTTTCTGGGCACAGGAAAAGAAACAGTCCATTGCACATACATGTATGCTTGGTATGATGGCAGTTCTGATGGTCGTACAGGGTGTCAATCTGATGTGGCATTTTGGCTCGTATAACGGCTATTCTCTTCGAAATGGTTATTTGATTGCATTTACGATTCTTAGTATTGCAGCATATTATGCAGAAAAGCTCTATGTAACAGAGCGAAGCGTTGACAAGGTACAATTAAAGAAACAGGCGATAATCGCAGCAGTCATTTGCGTAGTATTTGCGATTGGATATAATTTGATTCCACAGCATCATGAGATATTTGCAATTGTATTTTTCTTTGCAATTTTGATAATCATGACGATTTACTATACAAAGCGGCTTACGAGGGAAGCAGAGCAGTTTAATATCAAATCAGTGATTCTTGTTGTATTAACAGAATTGTTCGTGGCAACATATGCGCTGACGGGACTGCCAAAGTTCTATACGTATGAAGATTATCAGGTTGGTGATTATGTACAGGCAGCAAATGATGTGTACGAAGATGAGGCATTAGGCATAGAAGCATCCGTAACCAATCGAATTATCAATCCGGATATTAGCTTAAATGCGAATTATCCATTAATTTTAAGACGTGGAGCGTTATCAAGTTTTACAGCTGCATTGCAGACGAATACACAGCCATTTGCAAAGCGTTGGGGATATTCAAAATATTTCCTCTGGTTGTTAGATTCCGGTGGAACGGTATTTACAAATGCACTTATTCATGTAACAGAAGCAGTGAATCAGGCACCGTTAGATGCATCTATGTATACATTAAAGCAGACATCTGGGGATTACAGCTTATATGAAGCAAAGTATCAGCTGCCGTTTGCACTTGCGGTTGATGATGAAATCGTTGCAGAAAATATGGCAGCGGATTGGGTAACGATGCACAATAAGATGTATACGGCAATCACAAAGGACAAAGAGGAGCTTGTATCGGGAATTTCTTATGCACTCAGCCGAACAGACAATTCAATGACGTATGATTTATCTGTCGGACATAATAAGGCGGTATATATGAGTATCGCAGATACAAGCAACCGGGATGGAGATGCGAACGCATCTAAGTTAGAATCGTCTATGCATATTTATGTAAATGGAGAGGCAATAACTGTTCCGACACTTGGAAATGTTGAAAATACAGCATATTTTACGGATTATAATAACAATCTGTTGTATCTTGGAACATTTGATAATGAAAATGTAACCGTACATATTACATTTGATAAACCAAAGTATATGAAGCGTGCGGAAGTTATGATGGGACAGCTTGATATGGATAAGATGCAGGCGATGTGTGCACAGCATGCAAATGATCAGACAGAAGTTTCGTATACAAATAATACGTTAACCGTGAAAATGACAGGAACTGCGTCACAGAATCTTGCCTTAATTCCGGTAGTATACAGTAAGAACTGGAAGGTAACCGTGAATGGAAAGCCTGCAAAGTTCCGAGAAATAGCCGGATTGTTTACGGGGGTGTCTATTTATGCAGGAGACAATACCATTGAATTTACCTTTGTTCCAAAAGGATTAAAAGAAGGCTGTGCAGCAACAGCAGCCGTTCTGCTGATTATTGTTTTGTGTTGCATTGTCAATGCATTTAAAGCAATTCGAATTCCAAACTGGTTAGAATATTGCGGTTTGTTTGTTTATGCGCAGATATTAAATGCAGCATTGGTATTGATGTTTTTAATTCCGATACTTTTAGCAGTTCCGGCGTGTGTATACCAGATTGCAATACGGGTGATGCATCTGTTTGCAAAATAAAATTTGATGGGTATAAGGTGTAAATGTCTAAAAGCATTTTATATGGAAATCAAATGAAATAGAGAAGAATATCCTTATGTCGCTTAGATGGGAGAGTCTATGAATTATATTGCAAAAAAGTACAAAGAAAATGAAAATTTTGCATTGTTTTTAAAAATAGTATTTATTTTACTTGTATCAAGAGCAGTGATGCTTGTGTTGATGATTATCTATAATGCATATATGGGAACAGACCGCTCGGTGTCATTCCTGATGAACCAGTGGGATGCGAAACGATATTATTATATGATTAATCACGGATATACATTTCCGCCGGACACAGATCCACAGGCAAATTGGGCATTCTTTCCGATGTATGTGATTTTGTGTCAGATTGTCAAATTATTGACATTTGGAGGAATCGATTCGTATTGGATTGGGATGTTTGTATCGAATAGCTGTATTGTGATTGCTGCATTTACGGCAGTTAAATATATGCGATGCATTAAGGCAAGAAGTATAAAAATTACATACATGCAGGCAGATAATGACAACAGCAGGTTAGAACGGCTCACACAGGCGGTACGTTCAGACAATGGAATTCTTCTTGTGGTATTGATGATGGCAGGACCATATTCGTTTTATTTTGGTTCTGTCTACACCGAAGCAACCTTTGTGATGTTTATTGCATTGTTTTTCTATATGGCAGCAAAGAAAAAATACCTTCTTGCAGGTATCATGGCATCGTTTGCAAGTGCAACCAGAATTGTAGGATGTCTGCTGGTATTTTCATTAATCATAGAGATGTATATGGATTGTAATGAGCAGCCGGTGCGACTTACTTCTATCAGGAATTTTTTTGTAAGCGCATGGAAAGAACCGAAAAAAATAGTTGCAATTATGATATGTCCATTCGGTGCGTTTGCACATATGCTCTATTTATATTTCTTCTGTGGAGATCCCTGGGCATTTAAAAATGTTCAGATTGCATGGAGAGATGATGAATATTTTCCGATTGTGGGTGTATTATGGAAAGCATGTACCGGACAGATTGAACCAAGATATACCTATATGGGATGGTTCTGTGTGGGGATTTTGATTCTATATGGATATATGTATTATCGCAGATATGTGTCGCTTGCAACGTTTGGTCTGCTGAGTCTGCTGGTTGCGCTGACATCCCATGTGATGAGCACCTGTAGATTTACAGTGGGTTCGTATGTGGCATTTATCGGACTGTATGATGCATTAACGAATCTGACCGGGAAATGGCGGTATCTAAAAATTGCCATTCTTCTATTCTTTGCAGCGGCAGAAGTGTGGATTTTATTTATGTGGTACAACTCAGACAGTTGGCTTATGTAAAACAGATAAATAACAGGAAAACCTTTATAATCATTTTATGTGAAAAATTTCACAGGATTGGTTGTAAAGGTTTTTTTGCATTTATCAAAGAAAAGGTTGTGGGACTATGTATTGTTATTTTTATCAATAAAACGACACAGAGCGATAAAAAAATTTGTTTAAAGGACACAGAAAATTCATTTGTCAAATGAAATGAATGTGAGTATCATTAAAATAAAAATGGGAATTGTTAAACAGAAAAGAGGCAAATCAATGAAAAGAAAGAAGCGCAGAAGAAATGATTCGCTGATGGGGGCGCTGTTTTTATCCATATGTGCAGCAATTCTTTGTGGGTTGTTTGTCGTATCAAAACTCCTATTAGATTATCATAATACGGATGGGGACGATACAAAATCAAGAGTTAGTATTTTTAAAAATAGAAAACAGACAGAGGATGATGCATATAGCGAAGACCGTCTTATGGATTCTGATGATCCGTTTGGGGATGAGCATTATGATGCGGATGGTAATTATATTTTTGAATATAATGATGCGTATGCGTGGATATTTCCGGGGATGGACTTGGAAACAAAGAAGAATACATCATTTCCGACAGAACAAATTGCAGATTTTATGGCAACATATGTCAACCATGAAAACAGTCCGGCAGCACCGCTTACAGGCAGAGTATTTGATAACAGTGTTCTTCCATATGATGGAGCAGAACGCTCTATTAGCTGTTGGGGAGACAGTATGACAGAAGGCAATGGTTCTTATATTGCAACGATTGTTAAAGATGGTGTGGCACAGGACATCAGTTATATCACGTATCCGATGCTTTTAGAGCAGCTCACTGGAATTAAGACATATAATTTAGGGGTTGGCGGTGAGACTTCAAAGGATATAGCAATGCGGCAGGGAGGCTTGCCAATGGTAACAGACCGGGATGTTACGATTCCTGAAAATGGTGCCGAGATGTTAAATGTGATTTCGCCGGATGATGGGGAAGTGGTTAATTTTAATGATTATAGCGGATATGGTTTTACAGATGAGTCTGTTATAAATAAAGTATATATTGACGGGCATTTATACAAATTAACTTACAATGGAGAGAGTCATATGCTGTTTAAGCATTTGCGTCACAGAAATAAGGAAGAACGGGAAAGTGAGCAGCAGGCGGCTCTGGCTCCGACAACGGCAGTGGCGGCAAGACCTGAGGCAGTTATGGTTCCGGCAGGAACAAGAGTGTATACAAAGGCGGCAGTTGACAGAAAAGATGACATCCTGATTATCGAGATGGGAAGTAATGGCGGTTGGGATGAGAATCTTGCAACATTGGTTGCACAATATGATGCGATGATACAGAGTGCAGGATGCCAATATTATATTATTATTGGTGATACGGATGATCCGGTATATGCAGCCGGCTTAGGAGAGACACCTTGGGAAGCTACGCTTCATGAGGCATTTGGAGATCATTTCATCAATATGCGTCAATATCTGATAGAGAACGGGCTGCAGGATTGTGGATTAGAGACAACATTTGCAGATATGGAAGGATATTGTAGTGGAGAGATTTCAAAGCAATTAAGAGCAGATTGGACCCATTTGAATGCATATGGATATTATTCAAAAGGACTTGCTATTTATCAAAAGGGAATCGAACTTGGCTATTGGAATTGATAATAATAACATAAAAATACTTGTTATATTTTACAATTGGTATTATAATAAGCAGGTTCATAGAATTTAAAACAGATTACACAGGTAGAATTGAAGATTTTACACAGACGAAAAAGATGGATAATACATCTATGATTAAAGGAGAAAACAATGTTATCAGTAGTTATACCAACGTTTAATGAGAGTAAGAATATTAGAAATCTTGTTACACAGATTGATGATGCGCTGAAAGGAATTGAATACGAAATCGTATTTGTAGATGACAGTAAGGATAATACACCGGAAGTAATTAATGAAGTAGCGAAAGAATTCCCGGCAGTACGTATGGAACACAGAGAAAATGGAACAGGTCTTGCAACAGCAGTTCTTCGTGGATTCCAGATTGCGAAGGGTGAATATATGGCATGTATGGATGCAGATTTACAGCATCCGCCAATCGTATTAAAGTACATGTATAAGGCAATGGAAAGCGGTGCAGATTTCTGTATTCCGAGCCGTTTGATTCCGGGTGGAGATGATGGCGGCTTGAACTGGTACCGTAAGTTTGTATCATGGACAGCAAGAAAGATCGGTCAGGTTGTATTGCCTTGTCTTCGTAAGATTACAGATCCGACAAGTGGTTTGTTTATGTTCCGTAAGGAAGTTATTGAACATGCAGATTTACAGCCAATTGGTTGGAAGATTATGGTAGAGGTACTTGCAATGGGTACATATAAGAAGGTTGTAGAGATTCCATATAAGTTCCAGCAGAGAACAGAGGGTGAATCAAAGTTATCCGGTAAGGTTACAATGGAATACTTAAAGCAGTTAATGAATCTTCGTAAAAGATATAACAAGGCAAATCACTATACCGTTGATGTATGGTCAACAAAGAAGATGCTTGGTGAATAATTTATTTGGAAATAAAAATAAGAGATATAAGAAGTTTGTTACAGTGCGTTATGTAGCAAACTTCTTTTTGTGTATTATCGAATGAAACAGATTTGTGAAATATGTATGTTTATTGGAAAAATTTGTGGTAATAGATGTGCATAATATGGTATAATCTTGCTATTATGGTATAGATACCGGATAAGAAAAGGCTAGAACGGACGATGAAAAAGCCCGTAGAATGAGGGTTACGATGTCATTTATTTCAGTGGGATATTTTATGGTAATAATTGGAACGATGGTGTTGTATTATCTGTTACCGAAGCGGTTCAGATGGTGCATATTATTACTGATGAGTATTTCTTTCTATCTTACATATGGAATCTATTGTTTGTATTATATTGGATTTACAATTGTTTCAACATATGCAATTACCCGTGCAATGGCTGTGACGACACAGAAAAAGACAAGAAAACGTCTTTTGCTTTTAGGGCTGTTTGCAAATTTTGGAATTCTTGTATTTTTAAAATACTGTAATTTTACAATCGGCAATTTGAATCAGTTATTTACAGTATTCCATATAAAAATGCACATCAGTAAGTTAGGTCTGCTGATGCCTTTGGGAATTTCATTTTATACGTTCCAGACAATGAGTTATCTGATTGATATATATTATCAGAAATATGAGCCGGAAAAAAATATATTTAAATTTGCTTTGTTTGTATCATTTCTTCCGCAGCTGTTACAGGGACCGATTGGACGGTTTGATAAATTGGCACCACAGTTGTTTGAGGGCAATGATTTTGAAATAAAAAATGTAGAATATGGATTGCAGCGGATTGCCTGGGGACTTGCTAAGAAATTAATTTTAGCAGATCGTGCAAATGTCATTGCTTCGGCAGTATTGCATAGTGTTTCAAGTTATTCAGGTTCACAGATTGTTGCAGCGTTATTACTGTTTTCCATATATGAATACTGTGATTTTGCAGGTGGAATTGATGTGGTGATTGGATGCGCAGAACTGTTTGGTATTCATTTTGATGAGAATTTCAGACAGCCGTATTTTTCAAAATCCATTGGAGAGTTTTGGCGCAGATGGCATATTACATTAGGAACCTGGATGAAAGATTATGTATTTTATCCATTTTCCATATCAAAGAGTATGGCGCGGTTTGGTAAGTATGCAAAGAAGAAATTCGGAAGAAAAACAGGGCGTGTTTTGCCGGTGTGCCTTGCCAATTTACTCATCTTTTTTATTGTAGGTGTGTGGCATGGTGCTGCGTGGAAATATATTCTTTATGGATTTTATAATGGACTGATTATTGCAGTCAGTAATCTGTTAAAGCCACATTATGAAGTGTGGGCGAAGAAATGTCATATTCGGACGGCGGCAAAAGGCTGGGGATATGTTCAAATGCTGCGAACCTTTATTTTGGTAAATATTGGCTGGTTATTTGACGGATGTAAGACGGCAACAGATGCATTTATTGCAATGAAAAGAATTGTGCTTGATTTTCACTATCATGAATTGTGGGATGGAAGATTTTTAAAATTAGGTCTTGCGATGCGTGATTGGAAGATTTTGCTGATAGCAACGGTTATTTTGCTGATTACAAGTATTATGAAAGAGCGGGGTGTGCATTTAAGGGATTATATTGCAGCAAAGCCGCTGGTAATCCGATGGGCTGTATATTTGTTATTGGTATTTGCAACGGCACCGTTTGGGTATGTCGGAACGACGACAGAGTTTATGTATGCACAGTTTTAGGGAAAGGTATGGTTAGAGATTGTGAAGAAGAAGACAACATGGATACGCGCAGGAATCTTTCTCATACTTGTTATTTTATTGGATCAGCTATTAGATTACGTGCTTATTCAACCGGGACTTGCACGTACGATTTTTCATGAGAGTGCACAGGGCGGATATGATATTGTTGCAGTAGGCGCATCGCATGGAAGTTATGGAATTGCATCACAGGAACTGGGAGAAGAACTTGACGGGAGAGCAATGAATCTGTGCATGGGTGGTGAATATATGTATGATGCTTATTATGTATTATGTGAGGCGTTGCATCACAATAAGCCCAAAACTGTAATTTTGGATGTGGATTACCAGTATCTGATAAACCAGCATGATGAGAGTATATTATTTAATCAGATATACAATGCGTATCCGGCTACCTTTGATAAATTCAGATACTTTGTTACGAAAATGTCAAAGGAAGAATACAGAGGGGTATTGCTTCGCTGGACCAATTACTGGCAGTGCTACAAAGATATCAAAACAACCATTGCGAAGAAGAATTCACAAGCATATAAAACGTATGATTCCGCTGTTGTAAATATGAATCCGTATGATATTTATAAAGGAGACGGATTTATTTACCGCAAATCAGAATATAAAAAAGTAGCAACGGAAGGCTTGTATTGGGATGAGAGTAAAGTCGATGCCAATCAATGTAAATATATGAAACGTATTGTAAATCTGTGCAAACGAAATAATATTCAGATTATATTTACAACTGTTGTACAGGATCCGGACAGTATTGCAAAGTACCCGGAAAAATTTCAGGCGGCACATGACTATATTGAACAGCTTGCAGCGCAGTATGGTGTTGCATATTTAGATTTTAATTTATTAACCTATGATAGGTTTGCAAGAAAAACAGAAGATTTTTATGATAAGGAAGGTCATATGTACGGAGAGACAGCCATACAATTTACCAAGGTGTATGGAGAGGTGATTGGACAATCTCTGGATAATACATTGAATTTGCAGGATTATTTTGCACAGACTTATAAAGACTTATATGGACAATCGTGAAAATGCATAGACTTTTTTTAAAAAGTACGGTATAGTTTAATTTTGGAAATGGAGAGTGAATCAATATGGGAAAATATTTTGGAACAGACGGCTTTCGCGGAGAAGCAAATGTTACATTAACAGTAGAACATGCATATAAAGTAGGTCGTTTCTTAGGCTGGTATTATGGAAAGAAACACGGCGAAAAAAAAGCAAGAATTGTTATCGGTAAAGATACAAGAAGAAGCAGTTATATGTTTGAGTATTCATTAGTAGCAGGACTTACGGCATCCGGTGCAGATGCATATCTTTTACATGTTACAACGACACCGAGTGTATCATATGTGGTACGAACAGAAGAATTTGACTGCGGTATTATGATTTCAGCAAGTCATAATCCATTTTATGATAACGGAATCAAGCTCATCAACAACAAGGGTGAAAAGATGCGTGAGGACGTGATTGATGAAATTGAGAAATATTTAGATGGTGATTTTGAGGAAATTCCATTTGCAACGAAAGAAGGAATCGGTTGTACCGTAGATTATACAGCAGGAAGAAACCGTTATATGGGTTATTTGATGAGTCTTGCCATTTACTCGTTCAAGGGTATGAGAATTGGTCTGGATGCAGCAAACGGCAGTGCGTGGTCCCTTGCAAAAAATGTATTTGATGCATTGGGAGCTAAGACGTATGTAATCAATGCTGCGCCGGATGGAACAAATATTAATACGAACTGTGGTTCTACACATATTGAAGGCTTGCAGGCACTCGTTCAGAGAGAACATCTTGATGCAGGTTTTGCATTTGATGGAGATGCCGACAGATGTCTGTGTGTAGATGAACATGGAAATGTCATCACAGGAGATCATATTTTATATATTTATGGAACGTATATGAAGAACAGAGATAAGCTGATTGGCAACAAAGTTGTTACTACAGTGATGTCGAACTTTGGATTATACAAGGCATTTGATGCGGAAGGCATTGAATATGAAAAGACAGCAGTCGGTGACAAATATGTTTATGAGTGTATGTCACAGAACGGATACCGTATAGGAGGAGAACAGTCCGGTCATATTATTTTCAGTAAGTATGCAACTACCGGTGACGGTATTATTACTGCCTTAAAGATGATGCAGGTAATGATTGGAACAAAAAAGACACTCAGTCAGCTTGCAGAGCCACTTGTAATTTATCCACAGGTGCTTAAAAATGTGCGTGTAACAGATAAGACGCAGGCACAAAATGATGAAGAGGTAAAGAAGGCAGTAGCAGCAGTAGCAGAAAAACTTGGTACAGACGGACGAATTTTGGTACGTGAAAGTGGTACGGAACCGGTTGTACGTGTTATGGTAGAAGCTGGAACAACAGAAGTTTGTGAACAGTTTGTAGACGAAGTAATTGAAGTGATTAAAGCGAGAGGATATTGTATTTAATGAAAGAAAAATGTATACAGTGGATAAAGCACAGATACCAGGATATTATTGCAGTTCTTGTAATAACCCTGCTGACAGGGGGACTGCTTACATTCTTCTATGATTTAGGCAAAGCAGATTTTAATGTTCCATTTACGTATGTAGGAGATGGAATTTCTGTATTGATTGAAACAAAGATGACAGCTGAAACCGGCTGGAATACAGGAACGGATTTGTTAGCAGCACCGGAAACATTTAACAATGCAGCCAGTATCATTTCCGGTATGCACAATGCAGATGTATTAACATCCAAAATTTTCCTGTTGTTATCAGGAAACAATGTTGCATATGCGGTAAATATGACATTTCTTTCCACATTTTTCCTGATTGCATATATTGCATATGCAGTTCTTCGGACATTGAAGATTCGACCATGGATTAGTACCTGTGGCGCAATGACATATGCATTTTTGGCATTTATTTTCTGTCGTGGAATCGGACATTTGGTATTGTCGTGTTATTATTTCATACCAATGCTGGTATTAATTTGTTTGTGGATATATGAAGATGAACAGTTTTTATTATGGAATCGTCAATTTTTTCACAATAAGAAAAATATTGCAGCTATTATTATGTTTTTCTGTATTGCAAATTCCGGTATTATGTATTGGCAGTTCTTTGGGTGTTTCTTCTTATGCGTAACGATGTTTTCATGCCTGCTGAAAACGAAGAATTTTGATTATTTAAAGAAAGGCTTTACCGGAATTGTATGCATTGTTGTATTTATGATGCTTGGGGCAATGCCGGAAGTTATTTCACTGCTTGGCGGCGGAAGCGGCATTGAGGGCAGATATCGTTCGATTGTAGACAGCGAAATCTATGGATTAAAGATTATACAGTTATTCTTACCGATGGTTGGTCATGGAATTGAACCATTGCAGCATTTGATTGATTCATATAATTCGATTGTTCCTTCTGTTACAGAGAATTCAACAGCATACTTAGGGATTGTGGGAATTATCGGATTTTTGATTCTTCTGGTTGTATTGTTCCGCAAGAAATCAGAGAGTGATTCGCTTGCATTAAGACGTTTATCAGCACTTGCAGAATTGAATCTGTGTGCGGTATTGTTCGGTACAATGGGCGGTTTTGGTACAGTCTTTTTTATCTTTATTTCACCGACACTGCGCGGATTTAACCGTATTTCTGTATACATTGCATTCTTTTCGATTGCAGCAGTCTGTATTATTTTAGAAGAACTGACAAAGAAGATACAGACCGTTTGGATTCGAATAGTTGTTGCAGCAGGTGCAAGCATATTGTTCCTGTTAGGAATTTATGAGCAGAATCCACAGACAGGACTTGATTATGAAGGCAATAAGATTCAGTGGGAAAGTGATAAGAAGTTTGTTGCAGATATTGAGAATCAGGTAGAACACGGCAGCATGATTTTTGAACTGCCATATCATGATTATCCGGAAGGCGGTCCGGTCAACCAGATGATGGATTATGAGCAGTTTATGGGATATATTCATTCAGATCATTTGCGTTGGAGTTATGGTATTACTGTGGATACAGAGTTAGATTCATGGTATTATACGACAGCTTCTTATTCTGAAACAGATGAAATTGGCAAGATGATTGCAGAACTCAAGAACAAAGGCTTTGCAGGAATTGCACTTGACAGAGAAGCATATATCGAGATGGAAGAAAATGAAGAGACCGGTGAATTAGAATTCGTTCGGGAGTCATATTCTGAGATTGAAGATGCTTTGGTAAAAGCGTTAGGAGGAAAGCTGCTTGTAAGTGACAATGAGAAGTGGTCTTTTATTGCAATAAAATAATTATATGCAGACAGATATGATACGGGTGCGTGTATTGTATCTGTCTTTTTTACTTTAGTAGGAAAGTTCTTTGAATTTTCTATAAATTTTATAAAGCAAAAACGCTTTGCAGGATGCGCACTCGCGCAAATAGAAAATGTCGAATTCGTTGCGGGGATATGCAAGCACTTGCAGAGATATTGTAAATGGATGCATGAATATTGGAGGTTCTGCATATAGATAGGAATAAGCAAATCATTTGCGAGGAAATTATGTTTTGGAGTCGTGTGAAAAAGTATATGTTGTTTTGGTGTTGTATCGTGTTATTTGCATTGAGCTGTATCGGCTGTCAGTTGGGGCAGAGAGGTGCGCATGCACGCAGTAAAGTGGAATTTACGGTAGTCAAAGAAGCAGATATTCCGGAAGAACTTATAAAATTAATTAAAGAGAAGAAAAAGACCACCATGCGCCTGACTTATGCGACGGGAGAATATATGTATCTGGTGGTGGGGTATGGCACACAAAAAACAGGCGGATACAGTATTCAGGTAGAAGATGTAGCAGTAGAGGGGAGTGTATTGGTGGTTGATACGAATCTTGTCGGACCGCAGCCGGGGGAATCGGTAAATGAACTTCCGACAATGCCATATGTTGTTATTAAAATTGAGAAACGAGAGGAGCCGGTAGAATTTAAGCTGTGATTTGAAAATGCATGGTAAACGGGGAATTTGTGAAAGGCATTGATGAATAAATATGCTGCCGGTATTGTAGAAAATACATAGATTTCAGAAATTTTGCAGAAAATCAATTGAAAAAATAAATTGTTATGCTATAATAAAAAACTGCCTGACTTTATAAAAATTTTACAAATGTTTAAAGTCGGTAAAATACAACAATACATATAGAATGGAGAAAACCAATGAATCAGTTTGTACCAAAGTTGTTTGATTGTATGCAATCTTATTCAAAGGAACAGTGTATTAAGGATATTATTTCCGGTATCATTGTTGCGATTATTGCATTACCATTGTCAATTGCGTTAGCACTTGCTTCAGGTGTTGGTCCGGAGCAGGGTATCTACACTGCAATATTTGCAGGATTTGTTATTTCCTTTTTAGGCGGAAGCCGTGTTCAGATTGCCGGACCGACCGCAGCATTTGCAACGATTGTTGCAGGAATTGTTGCTCAGAATGGAATGGAAGGTCTTGTCATTGCAACAGTTATGGCAGGTATCCTGTTAATTATTATGGGATTATTAAAGTTCGGTAATTTAATCAAATTTATCCCATATACGATTACGACTGGTTTTACAGCAGGTATTGCAGTAACGATTGCAATCGGGCAGGTCAAGGATTTCCTTGGTTTAACATTTTCAAAATCACCAGTTGAAACACTTGATAAGGTCAAAGAATGTATTGCAAGTATGCATACATTTCAGGTACAGGCACTGATTATCGGACTTGTAGCACTTGCAATTTTAATTATCTGGCCCAAATTTAATCAGTTGGTACCACCGTCACTGATTGCAGTAATTGTAACAATTATTCTTGTGAAAGCACTGCATATGAATGTTAAGACCATTGGTGATTTATATACGATTTCGAATAAGATTCCGGGACTTACAATGCCGTCCTTTGATATCAATTTAATTGTGAAACTATTCCCGGATGCTTTAACAATTGCCGTATTGGCAGGAATAGAGTCTCTGTTATCCTGTGTCGTATCGGATGGTATGATTGGAAGCAGACATAAGCCGAATATGGAACTGATTGCGCAGGGAGCCGGTAACATTGTATCCGCATTGTTTGGTGGAATTCCGGCGACAGGTGCGATTGCAAGAACGGCAGCAAATGTGAAGAATGGCGGACGTTCACCGATTGCCGGTATGGTACATTCCGTAACATTATTATTAATTTTAGTTGTATTAATGCCATATGCGGCCTGGATTCCAATGCCGACCATTGCAGCAATTCTGTTTATTGTTGCATATAATATGAGTGGTTGGAGAGAATTTGTCTTATTGTGTAAGGCATCGCCAAAGAGTGATATTTTAGTACTTGTTGTAACATTTGTACTTACAGTAGTATTTGACTTAGTTGTTGCAATTGAGGTCGGTATTGTACTTGCAGCATTGTTATTCTTGAGCAGAATGGCAAATGTAACAGAAGTAAAGAGTTGGAAATATCTTGGAGAAGATATTGATGAAGAAAGTGATCCGGACAGCATTAATTTAAAAGTTGTTCCGAAGCATACGATTGTTTATGAAATTATCGGACCAATGTTCTTTGCAGCAGCAGATAAGTTCTTTGAGATTTCAGCGAATCCGGATGTCAAAGTTGTTATCATTCGTATGCGTGGCGTTCCGGCAATGGATGTCACGGCACTTCGTTCACTGCGTTTGATTTATGAAAGATGTGAGAAGAGAGGAATTACACTGCTATTATCACACGTTCAGGAACAGCCGAAGGCAATGATGACAAAGGCAGGTTTTGATAAGCGCATCGGTACAGAAAACTTCTGTAAAAATATTGATGCAGCATTAGAGCGTGCTGGTAAGATTGTAGAATCATTCTGATTTTTTTAATAGAAAGTTACTTGTCAGAGAAGGAGAATTCATATGGTAAAACATATTATTTTGTGGAAAATCAAAGAGGAAAAGACTGCCGAGGAAAAGCAGCAGATTAAGGAAAATGTAAAAAAAGGTCTTGAAGGGCTGTTAGGACAGGTTCCGGGGCTTACGGAGTGTCATGTGCAGATTGAAGCGTTAGCTTCTTCAACAGCAGATATTCTGTTAGATTCTACATTTACAGATGAAGAAGCGTTGACTGCATATAAGACACATTCGGCGCATGTCGAGGTTGCAGATACATATGTCAGACCATTTATGGAAGTTCGTATGTGCTTAGATTTCTTAGTATAATGATAAGAAATGAAAAGAAAGCATTTAATAATACTATTTGTATAAAAAGTATAAGTGATTAATACTTGACAACCTAAAAATTTGATTATCAAAAGAAAATTGGAAGAAATCGTTTAGATTTCTTCCCTTTTTTTATTATTTATAGTACTATGGAATGGTAACAATTTAATTGCATACAGAAGGGAGAGCCATTATGCTTCAGATACAGAATATCTGTAAAGAGTATAAGACTGGTGATTTGGTGCAGACTGCATTGGATCACGTTTCATTGAATTTAAGAGACAATGAATTTGTAGCAATTCTTGGACCGTCCGGTTCAGGAAAGACCACTTTGTTGAATATTATCGGTGGACTAGACCGCTATGACAGTGGAGATTTGATTATCAATGGAATTTCAACAAAGAAATATAAGGACAGAGATTGGGATTCCTATAGAAATCATACCATTGGTTTTGTATTCCAGAGTTATAATCTGATTCCGCATCAGAGTGTACTTGCCAATGTAGAACTGGCATTGACGATTTCAGGTGTCAGTCGAACAGAACGCAGAAAGCGTGCGAAAGAAGCCTTAGAAAAGGTAGGACTTGGTAACCAGTTACACAAAAGACCCAATCAGATGTCTGGTGGACAGATGCAGCGCGTAGCGATTGCGAGAGCATTGGTAAATAATCCGGATATTCTGCTTGCAGATGAGCCGACAGGTGCGCTTGATTCAGAGACGAGCGTACAGGTTATGGAACTGTTAAAGGAAGTAGCAAAAGACAGATTGGTTGTTATGGTAACACATAATCCGGAATTGGCAGAAGAATATGCAACACGAATTGTCAAAGTAAAGGATGGCCATATTGTAGACGATTCACAGCCATTTGCGCTGGAAGAATCCAGTATGGAAGCTCCACAGCATAAGAATATGGGAAAGGCTTCCATGTCGATTCTGACAGCGTTGTCGTTGTCATTTAATAATTTGCGTACAAAGAAAGGAAGAACATTTTTAACAGCATTTGCTGGTTCGATTGGTATTATCGGCATCGCGTTGATTTTGTCCTTCTCAAATGGCGTGAACACCTATATTACGGACATTCAGAAGAGCACAATGACCTCGTATCCGATATCCATTCAGGCTGAAACGATGGATTTAAGCAGTCTGATTGAAACCAGTCAGGATACAGGCAAAGATACAGAGATAGACCATGAGCGAGATGGCATTTATTCCAATGGCAAGCGAATCGAAATGGCATCCAGCTTTACGACAAGTTTCACAAAGAATAATCTGACAGAGTTTAAGAAGTATTTAGACAATAAGGACAGTGATATTAATAAATATATCCGTGAAAATGGAATTGTATACTCATACAATACAAAGTTTGATGTATATACTTATGATGCAGATGGAACATTTGTGAATACAGATGGAAGTACATTAAAGAGCAATAATGCTTCATCTGTGACAAATGGTATGATGAGCGGACCGGCAGCTTCTTCGGGTAGTTCTTCAATGGGAATTACATTTTCTATGGGAGGAAGTGCTGCAGGCGGCAACAGTAATTTTGCTGAATTATTGCCGGGGAAGGATAAGAATTCTATCAGTGAAGCCATTACGGACAGTTATGAGGTATTATACGGTGACTGGCCAAAGGCTTATGATGAAGTGGTACTGGTAGCAGATTCAAACAATGAAATTTCTGCGACGACCCTTTATCAGCTTGGGATGCTTCCGACAGCCGAGTACAAAGAGTTGATGAAGAAGGTTGATGCCGGGGAAACCGTAACGGTAGACAGTCAGAAATTGACTTATGAAGATATTTGCAAGCAGGATTTATATTTAGTACCTGCGAGTGATACATTTATCAAAGAGGATAATGGAACATACAAAGATGTTTCAGAAGACACTGCACAGATGAAGGAAATTATCAAAAGTGCAATGAAATTAAAGATTACCGGTATTGTCCGCATTTCAGAAGATGCAGATACGACATTTATCAATGCACCGGTAGGTTATACACAGGCATTGACAGATTATCTGATTGATTATGCAGATGAGAGTGCGATTGTAAAAGAGCAGAGAGCCAACCAGACAATTAATGTACTGAATGGACTTGCCTTTGCACCGTCAGATGACGCAGAAAAGATTGCAGATGCAAAGAAATATTTAGAGAATTTAGGCGTTTCGGATAAGGCATCAATGTTCCGTGATATGATGCAGATGGTATATGCTGGAAATGAAGAAGCGGCAACACAGATTCTTGCAATGGGAGAAGCAGGGCAGGCAGCGATGTTAGATTCTTATTTGCAGAATCCGGATGACAGCACATTGTTGTCGATTTATGATAATTATATTTCTACTGGTAATTATGATGATAATATGGCAGGTTTTGGTGTGGTCAGTGTAGATGCACCGTCCGGTATTAATATTTATGTAGATAGTTTTGAGGCAAAGGATGCCATTTCAGATTGCATTAAGAAATACAATGAAAATGCAGCAGAAGAAAATAAGATTAGCTATACAGATTATGTGGGATTGCTGATGAGCAGTGTGACAACGATTATCAATGTCATCACATATGTATTGGTTGCATTTGTGGCAGTTTCTCTTGTCGTATCATCTATTATGATTGGTATTATTACTTATATTTCAGTCCTTGAGCGTACAAAAGAAATTGGTATTTTGCGTGCAATTGGTGCATCAAAGAGAAATATCTCACAGGTATTTAATGCGGAAACATTTATTATTGGTTTGATTTCAGGCGTTCTCGGTATTGTAATCACATTGCTGCTGTTAATTCCAAGTAATGCCGTTATTCATGCAGTTGCAGATTCTGCGCAGGTAAATGCAGCACTTCCGGTAAGCAGTGGTATTGTATTAATTATTTTAAGTACAGTTTTAACATTGATTGGCGGTCTGATTCCTGCAAAGAAGGCAGCAAAGAAAGATCCGGTAACAGCGTTGCGTACAGAGTAAAGGCACAGACGTTGTATTTTAAGGAATTGAAAAGTTAAAAAAGCATTGTAAATAAAAACACAGATACGGTATTCATGTCGCAGTCTTATGCGAGAATATCTGTATCTGTGTTTTTAGCATCTTGTGAAATCCAACTCCTAGAAGTTCCCAGAATGAAAGCCATTGCTGAGATGGAAGTTGGTAATTCTTGGAGATTCGTTCACAAGTGCGTTCACAACGGAGTTTGTTTCTAAAGGGTATAAATTAACGACCCTCATAAATTCTTACGATTTCATTTGTGATTTCTAATAAAGATAAATCATCGGTATGGAAATAGTAATCATACGTCTTCGGATTACCCCATTCCTTTCCTGTGTGGAATTCGTAGAATGACTTACGACGTTTATCCCGTTTTTTAATAATAGAAATTGCTTTTGCTTCTTCTACGTCATATTTGTGCATAATTCGTTCGGTTCGCTGTTCCATGGAAGCTGCGACAAACACGCTGATAACGGTGTGTCCGGCTTCTTTTAAAATTTTGTCGGCACAACGGCCAACGATGATAGCATTTCCCTTTGCGGCAATATCTTTCATAACATCCTGCTGCAATTTGAAAAGAACTTCCTCCATGGATTCACCCTTTGGCGCATGTTCATTGCCGGTATAATTTACTTCAAAGAGCCACGGGTTTGTCTTTTTTTCATCAAATTTGTCAAGAGGGTGTCCACGCTGAATTTCGCCGTAATCAACAGCCATTGCAATGAGTTCATTGTCATAATAAGGAATTCCTAATTCCTGTGATAGCATTTCGCCGACAATATGACCACCACTACCGAATTCACGACCGATTGTAATAATTGTACTCATAATAGCCTCCAGTCCAAAGCGATAAGTAGAAATGAGTCGCTGCGTCGCTTTCACACAGATGATAAGTCATTTCTAATGTGTATATTCTATATGTGAATTGTAACATAAATTATTAGAAAATAAACAAAAATATTAAAATTTTAAATACAATAATACAAGGGAAAGCTGCATGGCGGCCAATTTTGTAAATCATATAGGGGAGCTGAATAGGCTTCTATAAAATGGTGATGTAATTTGTAATTTCTTGTCAAATTATGATATACTATGATGTAATGAGCGCAGAAAAAAGCAAGCGACACCGAAGGTGGCATTTGTTTTTTTTAAGCCATTAGCGGGAAAAGATTTTACACTTTTCGCGTACATAAGAAAACACATAAAATGGTTAAGTTACAAAGGGAGGATAACTTATGGCAAATTTTTGTACACGATGTGGAAAACCACTTCAACCAGGAGAAGTATGTTCATGTGTGGGAGGAGCACAGTATCAGCAACAGACACCACAGTATCAGCAACAGGCACCGCAGTATCAGCAACAGGCACCACAGTATCAGCAGCAATACCAGCAGGCTCCACAATATCAGTATCAGCAGCAATATCAGCAGGTGCAGCCACAGCAGAATTCAGGAAAAGGTCAACTGTTTTCTGTATTAAAAGAATTATTTTCAAGTCCGTTAATTGCCGGAAGAGAATATGCGGCAGAAGGAAATTTTATATATGCAATGATTTTTATTGCAGTACAGGGTGTATTGACAGGAATTTTTGCAGCAGAGCTTTTACAGAAGTTACGCAGTTTTATTTTAATGATTGCGACATTGCAGGATGCAGATCTTACTTCCCGTGCGTTTATGGGCTATATTGAAATGCCTTATTTTAGTTCATTTTTCATTACAACGTTCTTGTCAATTATTTTGTCATGTATTTTGGCAGGATTGGTATTTTTAGGACATAAGATAGCAAAGAGTGAGCTTAGTTTCCAGCAGGTACTTTCATTGGTATCATTACGAAGTCTTGCAGTTAGTGTTGTAACAGTATTTTCAATGGTTGTTGCATTATTTAGTTATCAGTCAGCAATCGTAGCATTTGTTATTTTTTCATTAGGAAATGTAATTGGTTGGACTGTATTGTGCTTATGTGCTCCATTAGAAGATGAAAGAAGAAACAGTAAGATTGTATACATGTATATTATTGCATTTATTGTATTCTATGCAATTTCAACATTTATATATTCAAAATGTTGGACAATATATCTTCCGGAAACATTAAAAATGAATTTGAAAGAATTAAGCAGACAAATGTCTTCTTATAAAAATACATCATCTAATCCATTAAAATCACTTGAATACATGTTTAATAGAATTTTTTAGTATTAAGGAGACAAATAGATGAAGTTTTGTGCACAATGCGGAGCCAAAAATGAGGATGAAGCGGCATTTTGTCAATCTTGTGGACAGCCTTTAGGGGGTGCAGAAACACAGGTATTACATCCGTCAATGCTGGAAGCGTATAATCAGTCCGCGCAATCAGATGCAACATCGATGCCGGAACCAATGCTAAATTCAACACCGGTACAGATGCAGGTGGGAAACCAATCAGACATTCCAAAAAAAGGTTTGTCTAAAAAAATGAAAATTATTATAGGTATAATTGCTGCCATTTGTGTTGTAGTAGGCGTAGGCGGTTATATAGCTTATAATAATATAAAAAAAAGAGTCGATGTCAATAAATATGTTGAAGTTCAGATTTCGGGATATAATGAAGCGGGAAAAGCAGAAATTAAGTTGAATAAATCTGATTTCTACCATGCAATCTTAAAGGCACAGGGATATAATCTAAAAAAGATGGCAGATGCTGATATTTCGAGATTGGAAAGAAAGGTTGCGGATTCATTAGCTGATTGTGGATTTGCTATGCAATTAGATAAAGAGTCTCATATATCAAATGGAGAATCTGTAAAGCTAATGATAAATATTCCAGTCACGGTAAAACAAAAAATGGGAATTACATTAGTTTCGAAAGAATCTTCATATAAAGTTGACGGTTTAGATCAGGCAAAGTTAATTGATCCATTTGAATATGTATCTGTTGATTTTGATGGGGTTTCTCCAAAGGTTAAAGTGAAACTGAGCAATACAGCAACAAATTCAGATGATTCATTCTTGAAAAAATTGTCTTTTACTGCGGACAAAACATCCAATATTGCTAGTGGAGATAAGATTACGGTTCGTGTCAAAACAGATGAACCGGAAGCTCTTGAAAACGGATATCGTTTCAATCAGACAGAGAAGCAATATGAATGTAATAAAGTAGATGAATATGTTCAGAAAATTTCTGATATATCAGATAGTAATCTGGATGTATTAAAAAAAGATGCAAAAGATAAAGTTACTTCATACATTACCGGAATCAATTCAGATTATGGAGTAACATATTCAGATTTACAATATGAAGGAGTGTATTTCCTGAAACAAAATAGTGGAAATAATAACTATGCATGCGTTGTATATTCTGCAAATGTTAGTGCAAAGCCGCGTACAAATTCTTCATATCGTACATTTTCTGCAACGAAAGTATATTTCCCTGTGTATATGTCAGGAATATTGATTAAAGGAAATGGTTCAATTACCCATGATTCATCATTAAGTATCAGGGGAACAACGAGTCTTCGATATGGTAATTCATCAAGTTTATCCGGATATACATCTGGAGAGACAATGTATAATGAAATTATTAAAAATAACAAGAGTAAGTATACATGTGAAGTAATTGGTAATATTTCAAGTTTTGGAGGTTGAGATTAAATGTTTTGTGGTAGATGTGGCAAGCCAAATCAAGATGGAGATAAGTTTTGTGCACATTGTGGCGCATTATTACAGAATAATGCAGAAACAGACAATCAGGTACAGGAATCATCTTTAGAAGAAAAGGCATCCATGCAGGATGTGGATGAGATTGAGAAGGCGGTTAGTGCACAGGCCAATAAAATGGTTGAGCAGGTTAATCGTGAACAGGTATTTACACAGAGTACGCCGAATCCGGCTGTTGAACCTGTACAGCCAATATATCAGGCAACGGTTCAGACAGGAAATGTGCAGAATGAAAGTGCACAACAAATAAATACTGTGCAGCAAGAAGAAAGAAAAGGTAATAAAGGTCTTATTATTGGAATTGTTTGCGGTGTCATTGTTTTGGGTGTGATTATTGGAATGGTTATTGCAATGCTGCTTACCTCTTCAAATAAAAAGGAAAAACAGTCAAAAGAAACAGCAGCGGTAACGACTGTGGCAGAATCAACAGAGAATACAATTGAACACAGACAGACAGAGGCTGCAGCAACAACGGAAGCGACAAGTAAAGCACCGGCAAAAAATACAAAACCGGAATTTTATGGAGTGAAAGATGTTCAGACGGTTGTAGGTACGCCTGTAGATTTATTAGATGGTGTAACAGCGATTGATGAGGAAGATGGAGATATCAGTGATAAAATTGAAGTTACATATGTTAATTTTAATACAATTGGTACATATACTGTAAAATACTCTGTAACAGATTCACAGAATAGTACAGCAACGGTATCTTGTACAGTGACTGTATTGAGTGAAGACAGTCCTCAGTACGCAACAGGTGTAGCAGATGATTCCTCATCGATTATTAAGCCTAATAAAATGTATTCATCAAGTACACGTGCCGTATGTACGGGAGAAGGTTTAAATATTCGTACAGGTCCTGGAACAAATTATGATTCGATAGGTTCCATTACGATTTCAGATATATTCTATATCTATGGAGAAGCCTATGATGATGGTGGAAATTTATGGTACTATGGAAGCGATATCAATGGTAAATATGGTTGGACATACAGTCAGTTTATTAGTAAGAGATAATTAAAATCCAATTAAGTGACAAAAACCAGTATTGCATTTTTGCGATACTGGTTTTTTAGATGCAAGAAAACAGGCACAACGAATATATTTATTTGAAAGTGTCAGCCTGTCAGGAGGATGAAAATGAATAAATCAGTAACTGCGGTCTGAGAAGTAAGGTGTTTCCATATATTTTTTGATGTCTTTTATGGAATCAAAGGCGTGCAGTGCCCACATTAATTTCATGGTTAGAGCTTCTGCTGTCATGTCTGCCCCCAGAATTACATGTTCTTTTGCCATATTCTGTCCGACAGCATATACGCCTAAATCAATGCCTTCATACAGACATTGTGTAGTGATGACAACAGCGATACCGGATGCAATTAATTCACCGATTTTACCGGCAATATTATAGGGTTCATTTGGAATTCCGCCGATACCAAAACTTTCGATGATAACGCCTTTATAGTTTTGTTTGATAAAATCAAAAATTTGCGGTTGAATACCGGGAAATAGTTTCACAATAAAAACATCTTCGCAAAGAGTTGGTGTTGGATGAAAGCAATCTGTATGAGAAATTGCGTATTTTTTGAAATATCCCTTATCAATTAATTCCTGATTACGGATAATGTCAGTTCCTTTTATTTGGGCGATTTCAGGAAAATTCATACTTGCGAAACCGTCAAAACTTCTTGTCTTTATTTTCATGGCATGCGTTCCGTTGATAATAATACCATTAAATGCGATATATACTCCACGAATCTCTTCGCAGGCAAAACGGATAGCATCAGCTAAATTTCGTTTGGCATCTGTGTTTGGAGCTTCTAGGGCAATCTGTGAGCCGGTTAAAACGACGGGTTTATTAAGACCTTGCAGCATATAGCTAAGGGCAGCAGCACTGTATGCCATTGTATCCGTTCCATGAGTGATAACAAAACCATCATAATGGCTGTAATTGTCAGAAATGGCATTGGCAATGTGTATCATTCGGGTTGGATTCATGTTGGTGCTGTCAATGCTCATAATGGAAATACCGGTTAATGCACAGAGAGACTTTATTTCGGGTATATTTGCCAGAAGTTCATTTGCATTGATAGAAGGTGCAAGACCTTCACCGGATTCAGTGGAAGCAATGGTGCCGCCGGTTGCAATTAAAAGAATATGTTTCATCATGGAAGTCCTTTCTAAGAATAAATTTAGATATATAAATAGGGATAATTTAAATATGGTCATTCATATAAACATCTCTAAATATATTTATTGTTAAAATAATATCAAAATAATGTGCAATATAATGCGGAATTATTATAAGAGATTGTATTGTAGAAAGTCAAGATAAGAGTAATTCTGCGATACGGTACGAAAAAATGAAAAGCAGAGAATAAATAAACAGCAGTGATGCTCATATAAGATACAAACATATATTTTATATAAGCTGTCACTGCTTTGTTGTTATGTAACGAATAAGATAGAAAGAAATAACATCGTGTATCGATGCATTTCAATTACCAAAATTGTTGATTCTGGTTTCACAAATTAACGTGCGAGCCAACCTCCGTCAACTGCAAGTGTAAAACCATTTACATAATCAGAAGCGGCAGAAGCGAGATATACGGCTGCACCATATAAATCCTCAGGAGTTCCCCATCTTCCGGCAGGAATTCTGTCAAGAACTGCTTCATTACGTGCTGCATCATTACGAAGCTGCTCTGTATTATTTGTAGCCATGTATCCAGGCGCAATTGCATTGACAGCAACGCCATAAGAAGCCCATTCATTTGCAAGAGCCTTTGTCATACCCATAACGGCACTTTTACTTGCTGTATAAGCAGGAACACGGATACCGCCCTGATAACTTAACATAGAAGCAATGTTGATAATCTTACCGGACTTCTGTGGAAGAAGGTATTTTTTCGCAATTGTCTGAGATAAGAAGAATACCAGACGTTCATTTAAATTGATAACGGAATCCCATGCTTCTTCTGTAACATCTACAGCGTCAGCACGTTTGATAATACCAGCGTTATTTACGAGAATATCAACATGTCCGTAAGAATTTTCAATGCCCTCAATAATTTTATCAATTGCATCGGCACCGGATAAATCTACGATACATTCTGTAAATGCACCGCCAAATGCAGCAATCTTTTCAGCAGTTTCTGCACAGCTTCTTCTTGCTACACCGATAACAGATGCACCGGCTTCTGCATAAGCAACGCAGATACCCTGTCCAAGACCGGTATTTGCACCTGTAACAACAGCAACTTTACCTTTTAAAGAAAATAAATCTAATATCATAAGAACCTCCATCAATGAAATGTATTTGTGTATTTATTTGTATCGTTGAAACTGGTATAATTATATTATCTATAAAATGCTTTATCTACGATAATATTGCTTAAAATATGCACGATATTGTCAAAATAAGAGAAAAAGTTTATCAAGAAAGGGTATTATGCAGTTAGAACAGACGATTGTTGATGAAAATTTTCAAGAGATTAAACAGCATGGAACAACAGAATTTCCACTTGCGATGTACGAAGATGATTTTTCGAGATTTGAATATGGATTAATCTTGTGGCATTGGCACGAAGAGGTTCAGTTTACGCTGGTATTAGAGGGCGAAGTACATATTTTGATTGGAAATAAGGAGTTGATTCTTGCAGAGGGAGAAGGAGTATTTATTAATAGCAAAGTGCTGCATCAGTTACAGCCACAGCAGAAAGATAAAGGAAAAGTACTCTCATTTATTTTAAAAAGTACGATTATAGAAAATGATATGTTATCTGATGCATATAATCATTGTATCCTTCCGATTTTAAATGGAGATGATTATCGCATATTATTTACACAGGAAAAGCGGGTATTATTGCAGCTGCAGAAAATATTGCAGACCAGGGCAGTTGGATATGAATTGCAGGTCAAGATGATGATTGGAACAATTTGGCATGCATTGCTGACACGTGAGAGTACAGAGCAGCTTCCTTCGATTCGATTGAATCCTAGGGATGTAGAACGTGTGAAGGTATGTATTGGATATATTCACCAGCATTATCGAAATAAAATGACATTAGAAGAAATAGCGGATATAGCACATATTAGTAAAAGTGAACTGAGTCGCTGCTTTAAGAAAGTGCTTCATCAGACACCGTTTGAATATCTTATTCGGTATCGGGTGTTACAGGCAGCACAGTTGTTGAAGGGGAGTCAGTTGTCGGTAACGGAAATAGCTTTGCAGACGGGATTTGACAGTATTAGTCATATGGGGAGATTTTTTCATAAGTATATGAATCAGTCGCCGTCGCAGGCAAGAAAATTTCAGTCATAACCATTCATTTATCGCATACAATATACAAAACAAGCACATAGAGGAATTGTTCCTTGAAAGGATATATCGAAGAGCGGGCACAAAAGACCGCAGAGTATATTGTAGAAACGAAGTCCACGGTCAGACAGGCGGCAAAGCAGTTTGGCGTCAGCAAAAGTACGGTACATAAGGATATAACGGCACGTTTGCGTCAGTTAAATCCAACACTTGCAGAGGAAGCCAGAAAAGTATTAGATGTCAACAAACAGGAACGTCATATTAGGGGAGGACTTGCAACGAGGGAGAAATATATGCATATGCATTTGTAAATTGAGAAACACAATTTGATATATGAAACTTATAAAAAGAACCAGAATAAGCGGGGAAGGCGTATTCTGGTTTCTTTTTATGTAGGGATATTTATTTGTAAAAGGTTACCGTCTTCTCCAACAAGAAGGGTGGAACAGAATCAGCATAGGGAACAATTCCAATCTTCCGGCTAACATATCAAACATCATAACATATTTAGAAAATCCGGAATAAATCGAGAAATTCTGCGTAGGTCCTACGAGATCCAGACCGGGACCGATATTGTTTAAAGTTGCTGCAATGGCTGTAAAATTGGTTGTAAAATTAAAGTTATCAATACTGATTAATAACAATGAAGTGAAAAATACAAATAAATATACAGCAACATATACATTTGTTGAACGGATAACTTCATGCGAAACAGCATGGTCGTCCATGCGAACTTTACGCACTTCACGCGGGTGAATCAACAAGGACAATTCTTTTTTAATCGTTCGAAATAAAATAACAAAACGTGATACTTTCATACCACCGCCGGTACTGCCTGCGCATGCGCCCACAAACATTAGCATAACCAAAATAGTTTTAGAAAGTGTCGGCCATGTATCAAAATCATATGTAGCATAACCGGTTGTCGTAATAATAGAGCCAACCTGGAAACTTGCATGTCGAAGGGTTTCTCCAATAGAGTGAAACATGTGCATGGTGTTGAGTGTAATTACAGCAACAGATGTCAGAATGATGATGAAATACCACCGAACTTCTTCCATTTTAATTGCACTCTTGATACGTTTTGTAAGAATCAAAAAGTATGCGGTATAATTTACACCACTTAAAATCATAAAAATCGTAATAATAATCTGAAGCGTTGGTGAATAACTTGCAATACTGTCACCTAAAACACCGAAACCACCAGTACCGACAGTACCAAATGTCAATGTAAATGCATCAAATACCGGCATTTTAAATAGAATTAATAATACAAGTTCAATTGCCGTAATTCCGATATAGATTCCATAGAGAATCTTTGCAGTATCTTTTACATGTGGTACGAGTTTGTCAACAGAAGGTCCGGGACTTTCTGCCTTCATCAGATTCATAGTAGAGCTGCCGGTCAGAGGGAGAATCGCCATAATAAAAACAAGTACGCCCATACCGCCAACCCAGTGTGTAAAACTTCTCCAGAACAATCCGGAATGTGTCAGAGCTTCTACATCAGGAATAATGCTTGCACCGGTTGTCGTAAAACCGGAAATGGTTTCAAATAATGCGTCGGTGTAAGAAGGAATATCACCGGTTAGTACAAATGGAATCGCTCCGAAAATACTTAAAACAATCCAGCTAAGTGCAACACTGGCAAAACCGTCTCTAGGGAATAACTGCATTTTCGTTTTTTTGAAATGACACAATAACGAACCAATACAAAAGCTGATTGCAGCGACAATCAGATAACAGTAAAAATTGTGTTCCTGATAAATAATACTAACGATTGTAGGAAGCAGCAAAAAAATCCCTTCAAATTTTAATACATAGCCTACAATATATAAAACAATTGAGTAGTTCATAATTTTATAAATCCTTTATTCACATTTGCCGGGTTATTTGGCAATAATTTCATTAATGTCAGAAATGCGGTGTCCGGTAACGACAACAATTACAGAGTCGCCAATTTGAATAGTATCCTGACCAGAAGGGATAATAATTTGTCCATTTCTGTAAATACTACAAATTAAGATGTTATTTTTCATTGTCAAATCTTTTAGTAAAATATCTGTTAATGCAGAATGTTCTTTGATAATGAATTCAATCGCTTCTGCTTTACCACCGTGTAGACTGTATAGATTTTCTACATCACTTTCAAGCGATTTCTTAAAAGTTCGTGCGTGGCGTACAATATGATCCGCCATAATCATACGTGGATTGACAACACAGTCAAGATGCAGCTCATCAATAACGGAACTGAAATTAATACGGTTGATTTTTGTGATAATCTTTGCATTTGAATTCTTTCGTGCATAAAGTGTAATCAGAATATTTTCTTCATCCACACCGGTTAATGCTGCAAATCCCTGTGTTCGATTAAGACCTTCCTGTTCAAGAAGCGTTTCATCAGTAGCATCTCCGCAGATAATGGTTGCTTTTGGAAGCAGTTCGGTAAGTTGTTCGCATCGTGCACGATTCATTTCAATGATTGTTACGGATATGCCGGCTTTTAATAAATTTTTCGCAAGATAATACGAAATTTTCCCTCCACCGGCAATCATCGCATTGTGAATACGATTGGTTATCAAACCACATTTGTTAAAGAAATCAATCGCTTCCTGTCTTTTTCCGATAATAGAGACGGTATCATCTTCTTCGAAACTAAAATCTCCATTTGGAATAATCATTTCGCCTTTTCGGTCGACCGCAGCAACGAGAATATTTTTGTTGAAACGTGTTCGGATATTGGTAATATGTTCTCCATTTAAAGGGGAGTCTTTTGTGATACGGAAATGGAGCATTTCAATATTTCCGTTTGCAAAAGGTGCGATTTTAATTGCAGATGGAAATTGGAATATTCTGGAAATTTCATCTGCGGTTGCATATTCCGGATTGATAATCATTGCTAATCCGAATTCATTTTTAAAGAATTCAAGTTCTTTATGATAAACCGGGTTACGTACACGGGCAATTGTTTGACAATGTCCTGTTTTTTTGGCAATCAGACAACAGAGAAGATTCTGTTCATCTGAGTTTGTAGCTGCGATTAAAAGATCGGTATCTGTAATACCGGCATCTACCTGTACCTGATAACTAACGCCGTTTCCGACGATTCCCATAACATCAAATTCGTCTTTGACTTTGTTGATACGGTCTGCACGTTCATCAATTGCAGTTACATCATGACCTTCCATGCTGAGCTGTTCGACAAGTGTGAAACCGACTTTACCACAGCCGACGACAATAATATTCATAGGGGTAACCTCCAAAAAATAGTCTTGTGAATTGAGATTATAACAGCAATCTCATAATCGAAAATTATATATAGAAATAGGTATTTTTTCAAGTCTTAGGATAAAGAATGTTTTTCGAAAATTATTCATTATATTTTATAAAATGTAATGAATGTGAAAAATGGATTAAGACCAGACGGCGATGCCTGGAGCTTAATCCATAAAATATATACAGAAATCAAATCAGTTAGATTACTGCGATGATTTTTAATTCTTTTTCTTTTGATAAATCTATAAAATCATCACCGCACTGTACGATTGGAGAACTCAGTTGATGTTGGTTGAGCATAACGACTTCCCCTTCGCGTCCGTCGGATAATTTTACATTGGTATGGATATAAGAATTTGCGACATTGCGTAAAAATGGAAGAATAAACTTCGGATCAAACTTTGTAAGTGCGTCCGCTTCCATAATGCGGATTACATCAAAAGGACAAATTGCATCACGATATACACGTGTGGCAGTCATAGCATCATAAATATCAGCGATGGTAACAATTTTTGTGAAATCCGGAATCTTATCAGATTTCAGACCGAACGGATATCCGGAGCCGTCGCATTTTTCATGGTGCAATAAACATGCTTCTTTAATGCGTGAATCAATGTCATCGTCTTTGATATGTGCAAATCCGAGATTTACGTGATTCTTCATAATTGCAAATTCGTTGTCTGTTAAACGATCCGGTTTGGTTAAGATTTCGTTAGGAATCATAATTTTGCCAATATCGTGAAGTAAACCACACAATGTCAGCGTATTAATATCTTGTTTTGAGAAACCAAGCCACTTACCGATAATAGATGAAATTAATGCTACATTTACACAGTGTGTATAAGTGAGATCATCTACATCTCGCATACAATGTAACATATCAAAAATCTGCAGTGTGTTGTTATATTTTTCTAATATGTGTTCTGTGTTTGATAATAGCTTTTCTGTGTCGATTTTCTGCCCTTTGAGCATAAAATCATTTAACTGATTTGTGACATCATCAATATCTTCTTTATAGGAAGCATGAAATTCCTGAAACAGTTCACTTTGGCGAACTTTATTATAATAGGAAACATTCTCATCAGAAGTTGGAATAACATCCACGGAATTATCGTAGACGGATATTTCCAAAATATGATAACCTGAAATCTTAGTAATGAGATTCATTGTCAAAACAGTATCTTTTGCAGCAACTAAGTGTCCGTCGGGAAGATGAATATCTTTTGACAGAACTTGCCCCTCCTCTGCATCAAAAATAAATACAGTTTTTTCAAGAACTGTATCTGGTGTGTTTAATTGATTTTCCATAAGTGTTCTCACATTCCTTTTTCATCATTTACAGTTGCGTATTTATTATAAAAAACTTATTAACAAAAGTCAATTTTTATTCTTTTTTTTGTGCATTTTAACAGAAGTATTATGTGACTGTATATCAGGAAAGATGCGAATTATTGCAAAATTACTATATATTGATAATAAAAACGGATTCTAAAAAATTTATGAAGTGCTTGACGCTCTTTAAAAAATTGTGTACTATATGTTCGGTAACAGTTAAATATATTGCGTTTGTCCCTTATTTAGAGTGGCGGAGATACATAGGATCTATGAAGCCCGGCAACCCCTTGTACTGGATATAAGGAAGGTGCCAACCTGAGCGACTAGCCTGACAGAATGATATCTGGCAGGTCGAACAATAAGAGGATTTCGAGTCGATAGAAGATTACGAATCCTTGTTATGAGGATTCGTTTTTTTTACATTATACGAAACTTCGTTTCTATAATGTGAAAATGTTCTGCAGGATGCGCACTCGCACAAATGGAAAATGATACATTCTGTGACTGTGCGCAGCGCGAGAATATGTTAAGGCATATTCTTTATTCATATTAGAAAAATTGCTCGAATTTCTTTGGGAGAGAAACAAAATATACACAAATGTGAAATCTTTCACAAAAAGAAAAGGAGAATACAATGGAAAAGAGATTATTTACATCAGAATCAGTAACAGAAGGACATCCGGATAAAATCTGCGATCAGGTGTCTGACGCAGTGCTTGATGCATTATACGCACAGGATCCATATTCAAGAGTAGCTTGTGAGACACTTACAAACACAGGTTTTGTAATGGTAATGGGTGAAGTAACAACAAAGGCAAATGTGGATATTGCACAGATTGTACGTGATACCGTTGTAGAAATCGGCTATGACAGTTCAGATAAGGGATTTGACGGTAACACATGTGCCGTTATGGTCGCACTTGATAAGCAGTCACCGGATATTGCGATGGGTGTGGATAAGGCATTAGAAGCAAAGACTGGCGAAGATACGGATGCAGCGATTGAAGCAATCGGCGCAGGCGATCAGGGTATGATGTTTGGTTATGCAACAAACGAGACAGAAGAGTATATGCCATACTCAGCAGCACTTGCACAGAAGCTCGCAAGACAGCTTACAAAGGTTCGTAAAGACGGAACACTTTCTTATTTAAGACCAGACGGTAAGACACAGGTTACAGTAGAATATGATGAAAATAATAAGCCGGTTCGTTTGGATGCAATTGTTGTATCTACACAGCATGCACCGGAAGTTACACAGGAACAGATTCATGAAGATATTAAGAAGTATGTTATCGATGCAATCGTAGATGCTGCAATGGTAGATGATGATACAAAGATTTTCATCAATCCGACAGGACGTTTCGTAATTGGCGGACCAAATGGCGACAGTGGTCTGACAGGTCGTAAGATTATCGTTGATACTTACGGTGGTGTTGCAAGACACGGCGGCGGTGCATTTTCAGGTAAGGACTGTACAAAGGTTGACCGTTCTGCAGCATATGCAGCACGTTATGTAGCAAAGAATATCGTTGCAGCCGGAATTGCCGACAGATGCGAAATTCAGTTATCATATGCAATCGGTGTTGCACATCCTACATCAATCATGGTAGAGACATTTGGTACAGGTAAGTTATCAAGCGAGAAGATTGTTGAAATCATTCGTGAAAACTTTGATTTAAGACCAGCAGGAATTATTAAGATGTTAGACCTTAGAAGACCAATTTATAAGCAGACAGCAGCATATGGACATTTCGGTCGTACAGATTTGAATCTTCCATGGGAAAATACAGATAAGGCAGAAGATTTAAAGAAGTATTTATAATTTGCAATATTGCTTTGAAACGGATTGAAACAAAATAATGATGGGAAATCACACAGGAGGTGTCTGTCTTCTGTGTGATTTTTATATTTTTGTTCACAAAAAAGTTTGAAAAAGTTGCAATTAGGTCTTTTAAAATGCATTTAATTTGTATATAATGTTAGGTAGCCATACAATGCAGAATTGTAATCATGGCGGATACATCAGGAATTATAAGTTGGCAGCAGGCATTTAGAATGTCAAAGCCAATGGTATAGATAAGATGCGAAATAAAGCAGGAGGCGACAGTCCTGCAGATACAGATGGAAACATCTGTCGGATTTGGAATATATTTAGGAAAGAGAAAGGGGTACATTATGTTATCTACGGATATCGGAATCGACTTGGGAACAGCAAGTATACTTGTATATATAAAAGGGAAGGGTGTTGTACTAAAAGAACCTTCTGTTGTTGCATTTGACAGAGATACCAACAAGATTAAGGCTATCGGTGAAGAAGCACGTCTGATGCTTGGTAGAACACCGGGAAATATTGTTGCTGTTCGTCCACTTCGTCAGGGTGTTATCTCAGATTATACAGTAACAGAAAAGATGTTAAAGTACTTCATTCAGAAGGCAGTCGGCAAGAGAATGTTAAAGAAGCCAAGAATCAGTGTCTGCGTGCCTTCCGGAGTTACAGAAGTTGAAAAGAAAGCGGTTGAAGATGCTACATTACAGGCAGGAGCAAGAGAAGTAGCCATTATTGAAGAACCAATTGCAGCAGCCATCGGAGCAGGAATCGATATTTCAAGACCATGTGGTAATATGATTGTTGATATCGGTGGTGGAACAACGGATATTGCTGTTATTTCGTTAGGCGGTACAGTTGTCAGTACATCTATTAAGATTGCCGGTGATGATTTTGATGAAGCAATCGTTCGTTATATGAGAAAGAAGCACAATCTTTTAATCGGTGAAAGAACAGCGGAAGAAATTAAGATTCAGGTGGGTTCAGCATATCCGAGAGCAGAAGTTGCAACAATGAATGTCAGAGGACGTAACCTTGTAACAGGTCTTCCAAAGACGGTTGAAGTAACATCAGAAGAGACAGGTGAAGCATTAAGAGAAGCAACAGCACAGATTGTAGAAGCAGTTCACAGCGTATTAGAGAAGACTCCGCCGGAACTTGCATCAGATATTGCAGATCGCGGAATCGTATTGACAGGCGGCGGAAGTTTATTACAGGGACTTGAAGATTTAATTGAATCTAAGACAGGAATTAATACAATGACAGCAGAAGATCCGATGACGGCAGTTGCTATTGGAACTGGTAAGTTTATCGAATTTCTTGCAGGATACCGCGAAGAGTAATCATAAAGGAGAAGATATGGTAAAGGGGTTATATACGACTTATACCGGACTTGTGAATTCACAGCGAAGAATGGATGTTGTATCTAATAATTTAGCGAATTCGACAACAACCGGTTATAAGAAAGTAGGAGCTACGACACAGTCATTTGACAGTGTATACGGCATCAAAGTAAAAGATTTGACAGTCGGACATCTCAGCGAAAATATTGGGGAACTTTCATTGGGAGCTAAGATTGGTGAGTTATATACGGATTGGGAACAGGGTTCTTTCAAGAATACAGGAAATAAATATGATTTTGCATTAGCAGGACCGGGATTCTTTTCTATTTCTTTTACGAATAAGGAAGGTGTTGAATCTACGAAGTATTCCAGAGACGGTGCATTTCAGCTTAATGCAGATGGCTATCTTGTAACGAAAGATGGCGATTATGTATTAGGAGAGAATGGACAGATTCAGATTCCGGAGGGTGTGAGTGCATTATCTGTGGATAACAATGGCGCGATTTACGCAGACGGTGAATATGTAGATACATTTGCATTGGTTGATTTTGAAGACTATGATTATTTACAGCGTTATGGGGAGAATCTTTATGATGCAATTGACGGTGCAACACAGACTGCAAGCAGTGCAACAGTGAATCAGGGATATTTAGAGGCTTCTAATATCAATGTTGTATCAGAAATGGTCAGCATGATTAATATTGCAAGAGAATTTGAAAGTAACCAGAAAGTAATGAATACGATTGATGAGATGCTTGGTAAGATGGTATCAATCTCTGAATTGTAGGAGGTAGGATAAATGGTAAGATCATTATATACAGCTGCGACAGGTATGATGGCACAGCAGACAAATGTAGATACAATTGCAAATAATATTTCTAATGTAAATACAGTCGGTTATAAGGAAGAAGTGACTTCATTTAAGTCATTGCTGTATCAGAATTTAAGAACAAGAACAACATCTGCAAATGGAGAAGAAAAGCCGGTTCCGGCGCAGGTTGGATTGGGTGCGCGTGTGTCAGCAATTACTTCATTATATACACAGGGAGCATTAAATGCATCTGACAGCAACACGGATTTTGCGATTTCAGGAGACGGATTCTTTGCAGTAGAGAATCCAAATCCAAATGAAGAAGGAACCAATGCAATTATGTATACACGTAATGGTAACTTCCAGTTTGCACTTGCAAATGATGGTGTTATGTTAGCAACATCAGAAGGTTATCCGGTAGTCAGTGCGGATGGACAGCCTATTACATTTGGAGCAGATTATGATGCAACAAAACTTACAATTGATTCAGATGGCAATATCTTATATCCGGATGAACAGAATAATCCACAGTTGACAGGAATTAAGATTGGTTTGTTCCAGTTTAGCAATCCGTCAGGTCTTGATAAAGTTGGCGGTACATATATGACACAGTCTGATGCATCCGGTGTGGCATTGAATGAAGATACAGATAATGTTGCAAGACGAAGTGTGTTAAAGCAGAATTATCTGGAAGCCTCTAATGTCAATGTGGCGACAGAAATGGTGAATCTGATTACGGCACAGAGAGCGTATGAATTATGCTCTAAGGCGATTACAACATCAGATACGATGATGGAACAGGCAAATAACTTAAAGAGATAAGTTTGTTAATACGGAAAGGATAGAGCGATGAGCGATATTAGCAGTATTATCAGTGAAGGAATGTCTAATTTACAGACAGCATATCTGAATAATGCCAATCGTACAACGGCAAATGCATTACAAAAGACCTTGAGCAATACGGATTTGGCAAATGCAAGCACGGATGAATTGTTAAGTGTTTGTAAAGATTTTGAAGAATATTTTGTAGAGCAGATGGTAAAGTCTATGGTAAAGATGGCGAATATTAACGGTGACAGTGATGATGAAAATTATGCGGCACTGTTTGGTTTGACATCCGGTTCATCTGATGCATATTTAAGTTCAATGAGCAATTTTTATGGTGGTCAGATGGTTACAAAACTTGCACAGAGTTTGTGCAGTGATGAAAATGGCAAAGGACTTGGACTTGCACAGACATTGTATGAGCAGATGAAACGCAATTATAATGTGACAGAAGCGGATGCATCTGACAAGTAGAAGCGTTCTAAATGATATTTATTATTAGAATGAAAAAGATATGATTTGAATACATATTCTAACATAAAGAAATGAGGAAAATACTTTGGATTACAAGGCTGTAAACTATGTGGAAGGCTTTGTGGAAAATATTGTATATCGCAATGAAGATAACGGATATACAGTGTTTGATATCAGGTATAAAGGTGAAAGTATAACCTGCGTTGGTGTGATTAGTTACATTAACGCAGGTGAATTTATATCTGCAAATGGAGAGTTTGTACACCATGCGGTGTATGATATGCAGTTTTCTGTGAAGTCTTATACATTTCGAACGCCTGACGATGAGAATTCGATACGGCGTTATCTAAGTTCCGGTGCAATCAAGGGCATCGGTGAAAAAATGGCTGAGCGTATTGTGAAGAATTTTGGCGCAGACACGTTTCGGATTATGGAAGAAGAACCGGAGCGACTTGCAGAGATTAAAGGAATTAGTCTGACCAAAGCGATGGATATTGCAAGCCAGCTTGTCGATAAGCGGGATTTAAGAAAAGCGATGATCTTTTTACAGGATTATGGAATTAATATGAATCTTGCAAACAAAATTTATTCCCAATATGGTCAAAATATTTATACAATTATCAAACAGAATCCGTATCGTTTAGCAGATGATATTGACGGAATTGGTTTTAAAATTGCAGATGAAATTGCAGTGCGGGTTGGAATTTGTGTGGATTCGGACTTTCGAGTAAAGAGTGGCATTTTCTATTGTCTGCAGCAGGCATCTATGCAGGGACATACGTATCTGCCAATGAATATTTTAGAGCATCATGTAAAAGAACTGCTGTTGATAGATTTAACGGAATTTGATAAATATATCATGGATCTTGCGATGGATAAAAAGATTGTTGTAAAGACAGTTGGAGAACAGAAAAATGTGTATGCATCCATGTATTACTATATGGAATTATCTGTTGCAAAGATGCTGATTGATTTGGATGTGCATATTCCGGAAGATGAGAAATATGTCAATGACCGAATTGCACGAATTGAAAAAGATACCAAAGTATCGTTAGATGAGATTCAAAAACAGGCGGTTCGCACAGCGGTTGAGAACGGATTAATGGTTATTACGGGTGGACCGGGTACCGGTAAAACGACAACCATTAATACGATTATCCGTTATTTTGAGCTGGAGGGCTGTGATATTCGTCTGGCAGCACCGACGGGACGTGCAGCGAAGCGTATGACGGAAACGTGCGGGTATGAAGCGCAGACAATACATCGTCTGTTAGAAATTAATGGTGGTTCGATTGGTGATTCTGAAAAAGGAAAGACTTCTGTGGGAATGCATTTTGAACGGGATGAGAGTAATCCGTTAGAAACAGATGTCATTATTGTGGATGAAATGTCGATGGTGGACATTCAGATTATGAATGCGTTGCTAAAGGCAGTTGCAATTGGAACGAAGCTCATTTTGGTTGGAGATATAGACCAGCTTCCGAGCGTTGGACCGGGAAATGTGTTGAAAGATATTATAAAATCGGAGTGCTTTCCAGTCGTAAAATTAGAGAAGATTTTCAGACAGGCAGCAGAGAGTGAAATCGTTATGAATGCACATAAAATTAACCGTGGAGAACCGGTTGTACTTAACAAATACAGCAAGGATTTTCTGTTCGTAAAAAGAGACAGTGCAGATGCGATTATTGCTGCAATGTGTACACTGATACAGAAGAAATTACCGGCATATGTGCATGCGGATATTTATGATATTCAGATTCTTACACCGAGTAGAAAATCTGCTGTGGGAGTAGAACGACTAAATAAAATTATGCAGGATTTTCTGAATCCGTCAGCACCTTCGAAGATGGAAAAGCAGGTGGGAGACACCATTTACCGTGAAGGCGACAAGGTTATGCAGATTAAGAATAATTATCAGATTGAATGGGAGAAACGGAGCAGATATGGTGTTCCATATGAGAGTGGAACGGGAATTTATAACGGCGATACAGGTGTTATTGAGGAGATTAATACATTTTCAGAACAGATGGTTGTAAAGTTTGAAGATGATCGGTATGTGAAATATGAATTTGCACAGTTAGAAGAATTGGAACTTGCGTATGCAATCACGATTCATAAATCACAGGGAAGTGAATATCCTGCTGTCATTATTCCGATGTTTTCAGGACCGAGAATGTTGATGAACAGAAATCTGCTGTATACGGCAGTAACACGAGCAAAGACCTGTGTGTGCATGGTAGGAGTTGAAGCCTACTTTCATCAGATGGCTGCAAATGAATCAGAGCAGCAAAGATATTCGTCATTGGATACACAGATACGCCAGCTCTATGAGGTATCGCAGCAAGAATAACGATAAGAGAGGAAATATTTATTTATAAAATACTAGTGAAGAAAGCAATGGATATATTTTATCCCAAAGTGTGTCCGATATGTCAGGAACCGTTAGGAAGGGATAGAAATGGCGAATGTTATACCGTTTGTGTGGATTGCAGGGAAGGACTTGTGGATATTACAGATATGCATTGCTTAAAATGTGGAAAAGAACTATTAACAGAAGGGGAATACTGTCATGACTGCCAGACGAGAAATCATATCTATACGCAGGGAGTGGCGGTGTTTCGTTACACGCAGGGGATGAAACAGTCAATTTACCGGTATAAATATAAGAACAAACGGGAATATGCCGCATTTTATGGAAAAGAAATGTATCGTGTGAGCAAGGATTTACTTCGTTTGTGGAATATAGATGCGATTGTTCCGGTGCCGCTGCATGAATCGAAACAGCGGATGAGAGGATATAATCAGGCGGAACTTATGGCACGGGAATTATCGGCGTATACGGGAATTCCAATGGTGTCAAATATGCTGCTTCGTGCAAGAAAAACAACGCCGATGAAGGAACTGGATGATAAACAACGTGTAAAAAATTTGAAAAATGCTTTTATAATTGGTCAAAATATAGTAAACTATAGAAAAGTATTACTTGTGGATGACATTTATACAACAGGAGCGACAATGGATGCCTGTGCAAAATGTCTGAAAGCACATGGAGTATCGGATGTATATTTCGTGTGTTTGTGTATTGGACAAGGATTCTAAAGATTGAAAGGTGTGGGAGTATGGACGTTAGAAATTGCAGACAGTGTGGAAGAATTTATAATTATATTGGTGGACCATACAAACATTTGTGTCCGGACTGCGTTCGTAAGATGGAAGATAAGTTTGTAGAAGTCAAAGAATATATTAATGAGTATGATAAGGCAACGATTGCAGAAGTTTCAGCAGAGTGTGATGTCAGCGTGAAGCAAATCGAAAAGTGGGTTCGTGAAGAACGTTTATGTTTCTCAGCAGATTCCCCAATTGGTATTGCCTGTGAGAAGTGCGGTGCAATGATTAAATCAGGACGTTTCTGTGATAATTGCAAAGGTTCGATGGCGAATAGCTTCAGCAATGCGTATCGTGAGGAGAAACCACAGCCGAACAATGCGGCTCAGGAGCGTAGAGAAAAGGCTAGAATGCGCTTCTTAGAGCAGTAGAATATTTAGATGAAATCAATATAAAGCCCTGTGTACAGATTTTATGTGCACAGGGCTTTTTGGATTTAGGCTGCGTGTGTCAAAAGGCATATTTTATGTTTTCGGGTGTTATATAGTACAAATTAAAATGAAAATTCCGTTATGAACACATTTGCGCAAATGGGACATGACACATTCTGCGCCCGGGGGCAGTGTCAGAAATTTAGATGTTTGTTTAAATTGTATGGAAACTCGTTAGAGAATTATAAGTTTCTGCGTAAAACATACAATATGGTAAGAAAATACCACAAAAAGGTTAAGAAAATGGAAAAAAACGCCGATACAATTCACAGATTTAAGATATCAGCAATATTTTAGAAAAGAAAGTGAGGCGGTTCGTATGCGTATTGATGCATATAATGCAATTAGTCAGATATATAAGACGAATAAAACAACGACTGCTAATAAGAATAAAAGAGTAGAGAATACAAGCGATAAGTTTGAGATTTCTCAGGCAGCAAAGACATATCAGGTTGCGAAGGCAGCTGTAGAAGAAGCAGCAGATGTGCGTACAGATAAAGTGGCACAGATTAAAGCAATGATGGAAGCCGGAACATATCGTGTTTCATCCGCAATGATAGCAGATAAACTTATCGGTGGTTCAGATTCGATTGCATTTTAATTCGGAGGGATAGATGGCTAGCTTAATAGAAACATTGGTGACGGTTTTAGATAAACAGAATGATGGTTATATGAAGATGTTGGAATTGTCCAAGATTAAGACAACGGCCATTGTTGAGGGCAACGTCGATCAGTTACAGGAGTTGTTGGTACAGGAACAGGAACAGATTGACGCATTAGATAAGCTGGAAGAAGAACGCCGTATAAATGTGAATGATATATGCACAGTATTGAATTTACAGTCTGAGCATATCAGGATAGATGATATTATCCGGATTTTAGAAAAACGTCCAAAAGAGCATGATGCGCTTGTGGATGTTCATGTTCGATTAAAGAGAACGCTGGATCAGTTGATGCAGATTAATGAGAATAACAAGATGTTATTGAAAGAATCCATGGATATGATAGATTTTGAATTGAATCTTGCCAAAAGCGCAATGATAGGACCACAGATGGGTGGATATGATAACGGGGCTTATGAACAGGAAAATGCTCCGATTATGGGAAGATTCGATGCAAAGCAATAATACCTTTTTGACATTGTTGGAAATACAATGCAATCTATAAAACAGAAATGTTTATCAAATTTTAAATTAAGGAAAGTCTTCAAAGGATGTGAAGATTGCCAGGCTTACGGATGAGCATACCAAGGCAGGAATGGAGTTACAATGGCGAATGGAATGGGCAGCCTGTTTATAGGGGTAAGTGGCTTGCAGTCGGCACAGACCGCTCTGAATACAACAGCACACAATTTATCCAATATTAATACAACAGGTTATACAAGACAGCAGATTGGTCTTGCTACAAGAACATACCTTCCAATGGGGGGAGGATATACAGCAACAGAAATCAGACAATACGGACTCGGTGTTGACATTCAGGACGTGAGACGTGTTCGTAATGATTTTGTGGATGAAGCATATCGTACATCAAATGGACGTTATGGTTTCTATTCAAGCCAGTATGAAGCTGTAGAAGAAGTGGAAGATTTATTTGGTGAGTTACAGGGGGTAACATATCAGGAATGTTTAGCAGACTTGAGAGAGTCCATCAACGAACTTGCAAAGAATCCACAGAGTACAACGGCAAGAACATCTGTTATTCAGCGTGCAACAGCATTTATGACACGTTCTACAACGAACTATAATGAATTAATTGCTTATCAGAAGACATTGAATACAGAAGTTCAGAATATGATTGATAAGATTAATAGTCTGGGCGAGGAAATTTGTACGTTAAATCGTAAGATTCTTGATATTGAAGGCGCAAAAGTAGAGAGTGCAAATGATTTACGTGACCAGAGAGACAATGCGTTAGATGAGCTTAGTAATTATATTAAAATTGATTATTATTCCTCAAGTGATGGACGTGTGGTTGTTATTGCAGAAGGAACGCCATTTGTTACGGAAGGTATTGTAAATAAAATGTCTTCAAGAAAGACAGATGAACAGGGATTGTTAATACCTACATGGCCGATGTTTGACTGTGATGTGTTCAATCCGGATTTCTCAAAGGCGAACAGTTATTATGATACGGATTTTGGTAAGCTGAAGGGTCTGATTATTGCGAGAGGTAACTGTACGGCAGATTATTCAGATGTGCCGGTAGAACCGGATAAGACGCAGTTCGATTTGCAGACACAGGCAGGACAGGATGCTTATGCATTGGCGCAGAAAGAATATGAAGATAAACAGAAATATTATAACCAGTATATCGAGCCTTCAGCAATTCTTTCAGCAATGGCAGGAATGGATAAACTTGTCAATGGTATCGTAGAGCAGATTAATGATATTTTATGTCCGGAAAAAGAGCAAATTACAGCAACAGCATTACAGGATGCTGATGGCAATGAACTCAATGCAATACGTTATGAATATAATAACTCAGAAAATGCTGTATTATATAACAAGTTGGGCGAAGAAGTTTACGGTGAAAAAATGAGTGAAGAAGGACAACCAGAACGCTATAAATATGATTCTGGCGAAAAGCTCTTTCAAGATAAGGAAGCCACAACACAAGAAGAAGTGAGCAGATATACATATTCATTCTTGGATTTGGAGAAAACGTCCGTTGGTATGGATGCAGATCAGACAGTAGGATGCGAGTTGTTTGCAAGATTTCAGACACAGCGTTATACGAAGGCAAAAGATGCGGATGGCAATGATATGTATGTTCGCAACAATTTTAACCAGAAGGGTGAATTATCTTATTATACATTAGGAAATATTGATGTAAATAAGGAAGCGGCACAGAACATTGATAAGATTCCGTTATCTACACGGACAGGAAAAGAAGATTTCATTAGAAGCGAAGAACTCGTTAATTTATGGAATCAGAAGTTTGCATCGTTGAATCCGGAAAGTTATGCGGTTTCAGATTACATGTCTTATTACAGTGATTTTATCAGTGAATTTGCGATGACAGGACAGGTTCTTGATTATTATGTAGACAATCATCAAGTAATGATGCATGGCTATGATAATCAGCGGACACAGGTATCGGGTGTTGCGTCAGATGAAGAATTAGAGAAGATGATTAAATATCAGCAGGCATACAATGCTGCATCAAGATATATCAATGTTGTTGATGAGATGATGGAACATTTGATTAATACATTAGGACGTGGATAAGACGGATTTAGATACAATATGAAACGGAAATTTAGTTCCGAAGCAGATAGAAAGGATTAATTATGGCATCTACTTTTTTTGGGCTTACCATTGCATATACCGGGTTACAGGCAGCGTCAACATCGGTTAATGTTACGGCTCACAACATTTCTAATATTAATACGGAAGGATATTCCAGACAGGAAGCACAGATTCAGGCAAATGATGCGATTCGTACGCATGCAAGATACGGAACACTCGGTGCAGGTGTAGACGTTATTGATATCAATCAGAAGCGTGACAGTTATTATGACGATAAGTATCGTAACAATGAGACATTGTACGGAGAGTATTCTACAAAGCAGAATTATATGACACAGATTGAAGATTATTTCAATGAATTCACATTAAAAGGATATTGTGAAGAATATAACAATTTCTTCAAATCAATCAACCAGCTGACATTGACACCTGGCGAAGATTCCGCAAAGAATTCATTGATTAATAATGCACAGAGTCTGGCACAGTATTTTAATACTTTAAATACGAATTTACAGAATGCCCAGAAGGATGTAAACAGTGAAATTAAGGATCAGATTGATGAAATCAATTCTATCGCCAAGAATATTGCATCTTTAAATAAACAGATTAACCATATTGAGGCATGTTACGGCAATGCAAATGATTTACGTGACCAGAGAAATGTGTTAGTGGATAAGTTATCGCAGATTGTCAATGTATCGGTATCTGAGTCAGACATGGGAAATGATTTGACGGAATTTAATGTATATATCAATGGACAGGCAATTGTAACACAGTATCAGAGTTCAGAACTTCGGGTAGAAGCAAGAAGTGACGAACAGAGAAGAAATGCATCGGATGCAGATGGTCTGTATGATGTTAAATGGGCAATGGGCGGAGCGTTTGATTTGTATAATGCATCTCTTGGCGGTACATTAAAGGCACTTGTAGACATTCGAGACGGCTGTAACAGTGGTGTGGAAAAGGTATCTGATACAGCATTGGATTCAGATGGCAACCGCACAACAGAAGTTGTTAATATTGATGGCAATAATATCAGTTATAAAGGAATTCCATATTATCAGTCACAGATTAATAAGTTTGTTGCAACATTTTCAGATGCAGTCAATAAGATTTTTAAAGAAGGCTTTACAGCGGATGGAGAACAGGGAGAATCGCTCTTTACAACAACCGGTATTACGATTATGAATGCACAGAATATTTCTGTAAATAGCAAGATTCTTCACAATAATGATAACCTTGCGACATTTCCGGCAAAGAATGCAGGTGAATCCGATGCATCACTGTTAAATAGAATAAATGAATTGCAGAGTGCAAAGATATTTGATGGTGGTACGGGATCGTATTTCTTAGAGAGTATGGTCAGTGACGTATCTATTGATTCAAGCAAAGCGACAAATATGCAGATTAATTATTTGAGCCTGCGTAAGAGTATTAACAATCAGCGTTTATCTGTGATGGGTGTCGATACGGAAGAAGAAGCAATGAATCTGATGAAGTACCAGCAGGCATATAATCTCAATGGTAAAATGATGTCTGTAATGAATCAGTTATATGACAGATTAATCAATCAAACAGGTGTATAAGCCGGAAGGAAGATGGAGGAAGAATCATGAGAATTACGAATCAGATGATGATTAATACGAACATGGCAGATATTCAGACGAATAAGCTGCTTATGAATAAGTATAATACACAGATGTCAACACAAAAGAAGATTAACAGACCTTCTGAAGATCCGATTGTTGCCATTCGTGCATTACGTCTTCGTTCGAGCTTAAGTCAGGTAACGATGTATCTTGATAAGAATATTTCAGATGCGAGTTCCTGGTTACAGACAACAGAAGGTGCGTTAGATGAAGCAAACTCAATTATCTCAAAGTTATATGAATATTGTACACAGGGTTCTACAGATTCCTATTCTTCAGAACAGAGAGATACCATTGCGACAACGCTGGATCAGTTAAAGGATACATTCTATGCAGAAGGTGATGTAGAATACGCCGGCAGATATGTATTTACAGGTTATAAGACAGATACCTCTTTGACATATCGTTCAGATGAAGTGGCAAAGGATGAAGATTATACCATTACACAGAAATTTGACAGAAATTATCTGACAACGAAGACTGCATATACCAATGCATATTCAAATGAAGATATTATGGCATTAGATGTTCATAAAGATGCCAATGGAGAGATTGTTACACCGAATGTCAGTACAGTTCATATGCTTAGAACGGCTTATAGTACAATCAAAGATACCGAATTTACAATGACATATAATAATACGCGTATTACAGTTTCAGCAGATGGAGAGAGTGCGACCACACTGGATTTGACAGATGAAAATGCAGTTGAGCAAAATATTACGGCGGATGCAGATGGCAAGTTTACATTTAATGATGCAACAGGAAAATCAGTGACATTGTTTACAACAACAGATGATAATGCAGTGCCAGGAGACGATGAAATCATCTTAAATGCCGGTACAGGAGAGATTCTCTTAGGAGATACGGCATATAAAGATGTGTATCAGAGCAATACATTTGAAATATCTTACCGCAAGGATAACTTTGTAAAGAGTGACTTGAATCCTACAATGTACTTTGACTGCGTGGATAATGTAAAGAATATTCAGTATGTGAAGTCGGATGAAGCGATTGAATATAATATCAATTTCTCGCAGAAGATTAAGATTAACACACAGGCAGAAGAATCTTTTGATATTTATCTTGGACGGGATATTGACGGTCTTGTTACTGCCGTAAATAATGTGAAGGATGTTGAAGCACAGATTACACAGGTAAAGGGAATGATCGCTGAGGAACGTTATGCAGATGAGGATTCTCAGAAGAAACTCAATTCCATCTTAGAAGGTCTTACCAAGCAGAAAGAACTTGCAAGCAAGACAATGACGACTGCATTTGAAAATGGCATCAAGCAGATGAAGAGTTACCAGCAGAAGAATTCGGTCGCAAAGGCAGATGTCGGTAACAGGGAATCAAGACTGAATCTGACAAGAACCAGAGTATCAGAACAGAAGACGAACTTCACATCATTAAAGTCAACCAATGAAGATATTGATTTGGAAGAAGTTGTCATCGGTTATTCTGCTGCGAATCTTGTATACAATGCATCCCTTAATGCAGCAAGCAAAGCGGTGAAAGAGACATTGTTAGATTTCCTGTAAAATGTTTTGAATCATGTTAGCAAATGAAAGAAGAGGAGGCTTCGCAAATGAAGGCAACTACAAAAAATTTTGGCGAAATTGATATTCCGGAAAATAAAATAATTACATTTGAAAATGGTTTAATTGGTTATGAAGATTTCAAGAAGTATACATTAATCTATGATATTGAGGATGGTGTATCTGCGTCGGAATCAGCCATTATGTGGCTGCAGTCTATGGAAGAACCTGCACTTGCACTTCCGATTATGAAGCCGACATTAGTAAAAGAAGACTATAATCCGATCGTAGATGATGAGAGAATCCAAGCCTTAGGAGAGATTGAAGGCGCAGCTCTTGCAGAGTTTGTGACACTTACAGTTCCTTCAGACTTGACAAAGATGACGTGTAATCTTAAGGCACCGATTATCATTAATGCAGATACGAATAAAGCAGTTCAGGTAATCGCAGAAAATGAGGATTATCTGGTTCGTTATCCGATTTATGAGTTCCTTAAGGAGCGGTCTGGAAAGGGTGGTGAATGATATGCTGGCTCTTTCCAGAAAAAAAGATGAAGCGATTGTTATCAACGATAATATTGAGATTAAGATTATTGATATTAAAGGAGATCAGGTAAAGATTGGTATTTCGGCACCAAAGTCAGTACCAATTTATCGAAAAGAGGTATATGCGCAGATTCAGGATTCCAATAAAGAAGCAGTGCAGTCTGTGAATCGTGAGGCATTAAAACAGTTGTTTCACAAGTAAAGGTTAATTTTTTCAAGAGAATGACCGATATATAGAATGATAAGGTATGCCACATGTTCGGTATACCTTTCTATAAATACAAAATATGATTTTTATGAATTTCACACGGAGGTGGATAAAATGGGAATGGAAGCAGTAAGAAGTGCAGTAAGCACAAGCAACTATCAGAGTCAGGCGGTTTCAGCAGCAAAGCCTGTCGAACATGTCGCTAAGACAAATACAGTTTCATCAGATGTATCAGATGCAGTAACAGCATCCGTAGATTATGATACACAGGTAGTCAGCAAGTCAGCACAGAGTAATGCACAGAATGGACAGAGCGCGAATCAGGACGATAAGGGCAAAGAACAGCCACAGGCTACTGTGCAGGATATGAAAGAAATCAATAAACTTATCAACCGCAATACGGTTGCAGAGTTTGGTTATAATGAGCCAACAAACCGTATTACAATCACAATCAAGGATAAGGAAACAGACGAAGTCATTCGTGAGATTCCATCAGAGAAAGCATTAAAGATGCTTGAAAAGGCATGGGAGCTTGCAGGTATCCTTGTAGATGAGCGCAGATAAGTAAGGATAGACAAGACATGAAGCAATTCATGCAGAAAAGAGGAAAATATGCCAATTAGACTTTCGGGTATGTCATCAGGTCTGGATACAGAAGCACTTGTAACAGCACTGGTGTCATCATACAGTTTACAGAAGGATAATCTTGTAAAGGCACAGACGAAGCTGTCTTGGAAGCAGGACGCATGGAAGACCATGAATACGAAGATTTATGGATTTTATACAGGTACATTGTCATCAATGCAGTATTCTAAGAATTATGCATTGAAGAAAGCAACCATTTCAAACTCTAATTATGCGACAGTATCTGCGTCTACATCAGCCGTAACAGGTACACAGTCATTAAAAGTTAAGAAGATGGCGGCATCCGGTTATCTTACAGGCGGTCAGATTGCAGCGAAAGCATCTTCCGGTTCATCAAAGATTACAGGAGATACAAAATTATCTGCCATTCAGGGAATGTCAGACAGTGTATCAGGTAATCTTAAGATTACATCAGAAGGTAAGACTTCTCAGATAGCATTATCGTCCGATATGACAGTGAACCAGTTTGTTGCAAAGTTAAAAGATGCAGGTGTAAATGCCAATTTTGATGAAAACAATCAAAGATTTTTTGTAAGTGCGAAAACATCCGGTGCAGATCATGATTTTTCTTTATCAGCAGTAGATGCAAATGGCAATTCTGCATTAAACGCATTGGGATTAAATGGCGCGACGGTTAATAATTTAGATGAAGTGATTCGTCCGTACAAAGCTGTTACGGATAATGCTAATTATGTAGATGAAACAGCACAGGCAGCTTACGATAGCAAGATTAATCAGTTTAATGCCGGTTTGAAAAATCAGCTTAGTGCAGTTAAGAGTCAGAATCAGCAGAATACGTTGCTTTCGTATCAGAAGCAGTACGCACAGAGCTTTGCAGCAACAGCAAGTGCAAGCAGCCTGACAGATGCGTCTGATGCATTAGATGCAGAGTTGGCTACGTTAAGAACACGTAAGCAGGAATTAGACCAGAAGAATACAGATGGAACAATTACAGATGATGAGAAAACAGAATTATCAACTGTATCAACAAAGATTTCTGCGGCTTCAACTGTATTAGAAAAGATGGGAAATGGTACATGGACAGATACAGATCGTACGAACTATGTAAATGAAATAGAAACATCTTTAAACAATGGTACGGATAAATTAAATACATTGACAGAAGGTATCCTGAATACATATCGTGAAGCAGGGATTATTTCGGCGACAGATACTACAAGTGTGACAATTGATGCAGAAAAAGGTTCTGTTCAGATTCATGATACAGTAGGCATGCAGAATAAGCTAAAAGACGATGGAACGATTGATACTGACAATTATACATATACGCAGGCGATTGCCAATGGAAGTACGATTGCAACAGAGGCAAGAGATGCAGCACAGGCGGATTATGATTATGCACAGCGTATGGTAGATGCATATAATGTTGCAAGACAGGGAGAGACTGCACCGGGATATGCGGCAGCATTGAGCCAGTTAGGAATTACATCAACAGGCGGAATAGGTGCCGTAAGAGTATATGGCAGCGATTCAGAAATCGAGTTGAATGGTGCGACGTTCAAGAATAATACAAATACATATTCAATCAATGGCCTTACAATTACTGCAACAGCAGTAACCGGTGATACAGCAGTATCCATTACAACAGAAAATGATGTAGATGGAATTTATGATCAGATCAAGAGCTTTTTGAGTGAGTATAACTCTATGATTAAAGACATTGATACAGCGTATAATGCTTCAAGTGCAAAAGGATATGAACCTTTAACAAGTGAAGAAAAGAGTGCAATGACAGATGATGAAGTAGACAAATGGGAGAAGAAAGTCAAAGATTCATTATTGCGTAAAGATTCTACATTAGGAGCTGTTTCATCAGCACTTAAGACAGATATGTTAAAGTCCTTCAACATAAACGGAAAGAATTATTCTCTTGCGTCATTTGGAATTACGACAGCGGGTTATTTCACTTCTACAGCAAATGAGAGAGGTGTGTTCCATATTGATGGTGATGAAGATGATGCAACAACGAAGTCTAATACAGATAAGTTGAAAGCAGCAATTGCAAATGATCCGGATGCTGTAATTTCATTTTTCTCACAGTTGTCACAGAGTGTATACAAAGATTTGGGTAAGCGTATGCAGACTTCATCAATCAGTAGTGCATTTACGATCTACAATGATAAAGAATTAGCAAAAGAATATTCAGATTATACAACAAAGATTTCAAACAAAGAAGATGAAGTGTCGAAGTGGGAAGACTACTATTATACGAAGTTTACTCGAATGGAATCTGCATTGGCATCACTTAATTCGCAGTCTTCATCATTATCAGGATTGTTCTAAGGATATTATCGAAAGTAGAGGGTTATAGAAAATGGCATTTAACAATCAGGCATATGCACAATACAATCGAAACAAGGTGTTGACCGCATCACCTGCAGAATTAACATTACTTTTATATGAAGGTGCAATTAAGTTCTGTAATATCGCGATTATGGCAGCAGAACAGGGAGATGTTCAGAAGACACATATCAATATTAAAAAGGCAGAGGATATCATTGAAGAATTACGTTCGACATTAAATCATAAATATCCGGTTGCAAAGGAATTTGAGAATGTGTACCGTTATATTTACGGTCTATTGGTAGATGCGAATGTTTCGAAGAAACCAGAAGATATTGAGGCGGCACTTGTAGAAATCCGTGGAATGAGAGATACCTGGAAAGAAGTTATGCAGAAGGCAGGCAGCAAGTAAAGAAAGCAGGGGAGATATATGACAGAGAACTATCTTCAAATGATGATTGACAGTCTGCATATGAAAAAGAACCTGTTGACTGGAATTGTTGAACTGAATACGAATCAGGTCGCAATGGCAGATGAAAAAAATTCTGAATTTGATGAGCAGAAGTTCTATGCAAATGTAGAAGAAAAGGGTGAGCTGGTAGAACAGTTATTAAAGTTAGATGACGGGTTTGATGCACTTTATGTGCGTGTGAAAGAATTGCTTGAGCAGAATAAAGCACAGTATGCCTCAGAGATAGCTCAGATGCAAAATCTAATAAAAGAAATTACGGATTTGAGCGTGCAGGCACAGGCACAGGAAGCCAGAAATAAAATTCTGGTAGAAAAGCGTTTTCGTATGATGAAACAAAATATACAAAATGCAAAGCGCAGTACACGTATGGCAAATGTATATTATCAGCGTCAGAATCAGCTTGATAACCAGCCACAATTTATGGATCAGAAAAAATAAAAATTTTTTCAAAAAAAGTTTATATTCGGACTAAAGTTTTAAAAACAATGTCCGATATATATAATAACAGTAGCACAGAAGTGTTATTGAAACAAAACTAGATGGCAAGGAAGCCATCGTATATTCAAGGAGGAAGAATATTATGGTAGTACAGCACAATATGACAGCGGCTAACACAAACAGACAGTTAGGAATCATCACAGAATCTCAGGCAAAGTCAACAGAGAAGTTATCATCAGGTTATAAGATTAACCGTGCAGGTGATGACGCTGCTGGTCTTTCAATCTCAGAAAAGATGAGAAGCCAGATTAGAGGTCTTGACAAGGCTTCTTCAAATGCTCAGGATGGTATTTCATTAATCCAGGTAGCTGAAGGTGCTTTGAATGAAACACATTCAATCTTACAGAGAATGAACGAGTTAGCAACACAGGCAGCGAACGATACAAATACATCATCTGATAGAACAGCTATCAAGGCTGAAATTGATCAGTTAGTATCTGAAATCGATCGTATCCAGTCTACAACACAGTTCAACACAATGAACTTATTAGACGGAAGCTTCACAGGTAAGAACCTTCAGGTTGGTGCTCTTTCAGGACAGAACATTGGTGTTTCTATTTCTAACATGAACGCATCATCACTTGGTGTTAAATCACTTTCAGTTAGCTCAAACTCATCAGCTGGTAAGACAATGAAGGCTGTTCAGTCAGCTATCACATTAGTATCAACACAGCGTTCTACATTAGGTGCTCTTCAGAACAGATTAGAGCATACAATCAAGAACCTTGATACAACAAGCGAAAATACATCAGCAGCTGAATCTCGTATCCGTGATACAGATATGGCTAAAGAAATGGTTACATACAGCAAGAACAACATTCTTGCTCAGGCTGGACAGTCTATGCTTGCACAGGCTAATCAGGCTAACCAGGGTGTACTTTCACTTCTCGGCTAATTAAAATTTAAGTTTTACTACTGTAAGACAGAGAGGGCTGGTCGCAAGATCAGTCCTTTTTCTTTGTTGTGAAATTTATGAAGTGAATTTTTGAGATAAATTTTTGAAGTGCATTTTCAAAGTGAAATTTCAGAAGTTGATTTAAGATTTGAAATAAATTTGTAATGAATGAATAGTTCGGAATAAAATATAGATGTAAGAGTCAAGGGAAGAATATGGAGCAGAATAATTTGAAGGTACTGCTTGATAAATTAGATCAGGCGGTAAATTATGCATATCAGAATCATCTGGAAGATTTGTCTGCAATCTTAAATGAAATATTAGGAGAAATTAATCCAATATATACCAATCTGATACAGAGTGTACAGGAATACAGCGCAAGAGGATTTCAGGTGCCTGTGCAGGAATTGTATCAGCAAATGCAGGATATGAATCAGGGAATAGGTCATCAGGATTTGCTTTTTATAGGCGATTTATTGCGGTATAATATAAGAAATACAGTTGTATTGTATAAAAATATATGTGAAATAGTATGAGGACGAATGTGAATAATATATTAGAGAAGAATATAGAGGCATTACAGAAATATAATAGCAGTCTGGCAGAGCGTTATCAGCAATGGATGCAGGAACAATTTGATGCAGAACAGAATTGTGTGTCCGTGAAACGTACAGCGTGCGGCGATATAGTCATCACAGTCAATAAAGAGGGGTATGAGTGGTATTTGAACAGCCGATATGATGCATCATATGCAGTTGAACAGTGGAAGCAGCAATATTTAACAATACATTATTTGAGTACCGTGTTTTTGTGTGGAATTGCGAATGGGATGTATTTAGAAGCATTGTTGGATATCTGTGGCTCAGATAATCGCTTTATTGTGTATGAGCCGGATGTTCAGATATTCCATGCACTTATGCAGAATGTAGATATGAACAGAATATTAACGGATGGAAGAGTCGTATTATGCGTGGATGATTGGAATCAGTTACAGGTGTGTGATTGGATTTTAAGTCAGATGAAAACAGAACTGATTGACAAGTCTCAAACAATCATATCGTTAAATTATGATAAATTGTATCCGGAGAAATTAGAACAGTTTATCCAGCTGTGTAATATGCAGTGTCTTATGGTTAAGGTTGTGGATAATACATTTATAGATGTTGGATATGAATTTGTAAATAATATCATTATGAACATGTGGAAAATGGCACAAGCCACATCTGTGAATATTTTTCAGAAAATGACACAGAAATTATTATCAGAATGTGATATGCCTGCAATTATCGTATCGGCAGGACCATCGCTTGATAAGAATATAGAAGATTTACGAAATGCAAAGAATCATTCGTTGATTGTTGCTGTTGATTCAGCAGTACGAAAATTGTTAGCGCATGATATTATTCCGGATTTAATTGTGACAGTTGATCCGCATAAACCGATGATTCTATTTCAGAATGAGGTGTCTAAGCAGATTCCGGTGTTGTTCTGTGGTCAGTCAAGATATGACATTATTACAGAACAGAATGGGAAGATGATTTATTTTGCAGCAGATTTGTTTTTACATGCAATTATGACATATTTTGGAAAAGATGTCAGTGCATTAGAGACAGGCGGCTCGGTTGCACATAATGCATTTTCGATGGTTCGTTTTCTGGGATTTCATACGATAATTTTTGTAGGACAAGATCTTGCATTTACGGATAATAAGAAACATGCCAGCAAAGTATATGAGGAAAATGGTGTGGGTGAAGATGATCAGATGTATGCATATGTAGAAGGACAGAATGGAGAACGTTTACTGACGTTTGCAAATTTTGCTTTGTATAAAGAATGGTATGAAAATGAAATTCGCAGATATCCGCATCTGCACGTGATTAATGCAACAGAGGGCGGCGCACGAATTTATGGAACGGAAGAAATGTCATTAGCGGATGCCGTTGCACAAACGATATGTCAGAAAGAAGTAAACTGGCGTGCATTGATAGATGAATTAGAACCGATGTTTCATGATAAGGAATTAGAAACATTTTATCAATTTTTACAGAAGCAGCCACAACGATGTGAGGAACTCAAGGCATATTTTCAAGATGGTATCAATCAATATCATCGATTGAGAGAGTTAATTATGCAGGGGGATGTTCAATCGAAAGAATTTGCACAGGTATCAGAAAAGATAGAGCAAATTAACGGAATAGACCGAACGGAACCGATTATGCAGTTGCTTTCTATGTATGCAAAAGAAAAAGAAACAACGATATTGCATAATATGTATGAAGCACCGGATGATTTGAATGGAACGGTGATTGTAGCGCAGTATGGTGCAGAACTGTTAGAAGTGTATATTCGTCATTTGAATAATATTCAGAATATATTAGAGATTCTACTGCAATACGAAGTGAAAAAGGACATCTATGAGATTCAGGAATATACAATTGTTGTCCAGTCATCGGATGATGAGAAATAAGAAGAAATAGCGATAAAGAATGGTTAAAGGACGAGAAAAAGACATATGAAATCAGGAAAAGTGTTGTTTTTTGAGTGGGGGGCATTTATGCAAAAAGGAATTTGCCTTGCATTTGAAACGTTGAATATAGCTTATGACATGTTTTTATATCCAATTGAAAATTGGGAACAGGATGAACAACTTGTTAATAAATTAACAGAAAAGTTAAAAGCTGAATCTGTATATGATGTAGTGTTTTCCGTAAACTTTGTACCCGTAGTGTCACAAGTTTGTGAAACACTGCAGATTCGCTATGTTTCATGGATATATGATTGTCCGTTACATATTAGAGACACCTCTGAATTGAAGAATTCGTGTAATGAATTATATTTTTTTGACAGAATTCAGGCAGAACAATATGCAGCTCAGGGGGCATGTCACGTACATCATTTACCGCTTGCAGCAGATGTAGATACCTTTGCACAGGCACTGCAAAATACAGAATTACAATCGCCGTGTGATGTGGCGATGCTGGGACAATTGTACCAGTCTGAATATTCATATTTGTGTCAGCCGTTAGATTTGTATTATCGCGGATATTTAGAAGGAATGATACAGAGTCAGATGAAGGTTCGGGGGGCTTATTTTCTGGAAGAATTGTGCAGTGAGGGCTTATTGCATGGACTAAATAATATTTATAACAAAGCGTCGAACGGAACATTTCAGATTCAGGAGCGGGAGCTTGCGTATACGTTGGCGAAAGAGGTCACGGGCAGAGAACGTCTAATGGCATTGCAATTGCTGCAAAACAGATGCAAAGTCAGACTGTATTCGAATGATACCAATGAGAAACTCAGTCAGGTTGAGCATATGGGATATGTGGATTATTATACACAAATGCCACAGGTATTTGCAAACAGCAGGATTAATTTAAATATTTCATTATGTACGATTTCATTGGGAATTCCATTGCGTATTTTTGATATTTTAGGTTGTGGTGGCTTTCTTATAACAAATTATCAACCTGAATTATTAGAACATTTTGAAGATGGCGTGGATTTGGTCGTTTATTATGATTTAGTAGATTTGGTACAGAAAGTGGCATATTATTTAGAACACGAAGAGGAGCGTAAACAGATTGCGAATAATGGATACCGCAAGGTTCAAAAGCTGCATACATTTTCAGAAAGAATCAAACAGATGAAGTGGTATCAAGATAGAAACTAAGCCATTAACGAGAAAACGAAGCTGCGAAGTCAGATGTTAAGGTTAATAAATAGCGGCGGATTGTCGATATATTTATTATTAGGAAATTTTACAGGACAGGGATTGGAGAAATAACAGATATGTTAAACGATAAGACGATATTAATTACAGGTGGAACGGGTTCTTTTGGCAAGAAATTTTTAGAGATGATTTTCGAAAAATATCAGCCAAAGAAGGTAATTATTTATTCCAGAGATGAGTTTAAACAGAGTGTCATGCAGACAGAGTATCGCAATAAGGTTGATATGTCAAGAGTACGTTTCTTTATTGGGGATGTTCGTGACAAAGAGCGTTTAATGCGCGCGATGCATGGAGTGGATTATGTGATTCATGCAGCTGCAATGAAGCAGGTTCCAACATGTGAATACAACCCGATGGAAGCAGTTAAGACGAATATTCACGGTGCGCAGAATGTTATTGATGCAGCCTTAGATTGCAATGTCAAAAAGGTTGTAGCACTTTCTACAGATAAGGCAGTGAATCCGATTAATTTATATGGTGGAACGAAGCTGGTATCAGATAAGCTGTTTATTGCCGCAAATGCATATAGTGGTCAGACAGGAACGATTTTCTCTGTTGTACGTTATGGCAATGTAGCAGGAAGCAGAGGATCTGTTATTCCGATTTGGCAGAATATTTTAGATACAGGCAGCAATACATTAGGTGTAACAGATATGCGTATGACACGTTTCTGGATTACATTAAGACAGGGTGTAGAGCTTGTATTTAAGGCACTTGCAGAGTCAAAGGGCGGAGAAACATATATTTCAAAGATTCCGTCATTCCATATTGGGGATTTGGCGCAGGCAATGAGTTTGAATACATTGGGGAAAGAAGCTGAAATCAAGGAAATTGGTATTCGTGAAGGAGAAAAACTTCATGAAGTTATGGTGACGAGTGATGATTCAAGAATGACATATGAGTATGATGAACATTATATTGTATATCCACACTATAACTGGAGTAATCAGGCGGATATTTTACCGGGTGGACAGGTTGTTACAGAAGGATTTGAATATAATTCAGGTACGAATAAAGAATGGCTTAGCGTAGAACAGTTACAGCAGGCATTGAAGGAAATGGATGATTAAAGCGAGGCAATAACGATGAAAAAAGAGATTCAAATTGGCAACAGTATCATTTCTAATACAGCTCCAACGTATATTATTGCAGAAATGTCGGCAAATCATAATATGGATTATCAGAGGGCATTAGATATTATTGATGCGGCTGCAGATGCAGGAGCAAATGCAATTAAAATACAGACATATACGGCGGATACGATTACAATTGACTGCGATAATGAGTATTTCCAGATTACACAGGGAACATTGTGGGATGGAACGACGCTGCACAAATTGTACGATACGGCATATACGCCGTGGGAGTGGCAGGCTGATTTAAAGAAATATACAGAGAGCAAAGGCATGGATTTCTTTTCATCTCCGTTTGATTTAACAGCGGTGGATTTCCTTGAAGAAATGGATGTCCCTGCATACAAAGTTGCATCTTTTGAAATTAATGATATTCCATTTATCAGAAAAATAGCAAGAACTGGAAAGCCGATTATTATATCTACAGGAATTGCATATATGGCGGATATTGAGCTGGCACTTCGTACATGCCGTGAAGAAGGGAATGATAATGTTATCTTGTTAAAGTGTACGTCAGCATATCCTTCCCCATATGAAGATATGAATCTGAAGATGATTCCTTCTATGGCAGAGACATTTGACTGTATTACGGGATTGTCCGATCATAGTATGGGTTATGCAGTGGATGTGGCAGCGGTTGCCTTAGGTGCAAAAGTTATCGAGAAGCATCTTACTTTAAAGCGTTCTGATGGAGGTCCGGATTCCGGATTTTCGATGGAAGCAGATGAATTTAAAGAGATGTGCGAGCAGATAAGAATTGTTGAAAAGGCAGTCGGACGTGTTACATATGATTTATCTAAGATGCAGATTGCAGAGAGAGATTTCTCACGTTCGTTATTTGTTGTAGAAGATATCAAGGCAGGTGAGCCATTTACCGAACAGAATGTACGTTCTATCAGACCGGGCTTTGGGATGCATACGAAGCATTATGAGGAAGTGCTTGGAAAGACCGCAGCAACAGATATTAAAAAAGGAACGCCATTAGATTGGAAGTATATTCATCTTACATAGGCAGCAGAGGAATAGATTAGATATGAAGCAGGAATATGATAAAGTATATCTGAATGAATATGGATATTATGAGCTCAAAAAGAAGCCGTCTGAACACGAGCGTCAGATGGAGTTTGAAGAACAGTATTATCAGGAATCTAAGAGTACATACGAAGCAGACTATTCAGATACGGAGAAAATATTTTTTCAAAATAAATTACAGCAGAAAGAAATCATTATCAACAAGAATCTTTCAAAAGCACAGTTCAAACAACCATATGCATTGTTGGATATTGGCTGCGGAGAAGGCTATGTTTTAGATTATTTCTATCGAAAAGGAATGGATGTAGCAGGAATTGATTATAGTCAGTGGGCAATTCATCATCATAATCCGGAGGTTGAACAGTTCTTTTTCAAAGGAGACTGTACAAAAATACTTCCGGAACTTGCAAAAGAAGGAAAACGCTATGATGTCATCAATATGGATTCGGCGTTGGATATGATGTTAGATCCGCAGCAGGTCATTGCATACTGTGGGGATTTATTGCAGGAAAATGGAATTCTTTTGATTAAAGTTGCCAATAATTATTCTCCATTACAGACCTCCTTATTAGAAAGTGGACAGCTTACCAAAGAATATTGGCTTGATGATCCGGGACATCCAAGTTATTTTAATAAGGACGGCTTTAAACGATTTATGCAGGCACAGGGGTATCGTTGTGTAGATTTTTATGGAGAATCCTTTATTGATTTGAATTTGCTTAATCCACTGACAAACTATTATGAGAAACAGGGTGTTGGAAAGCAGTGTTATGAAGCGAAGCTTCAGTTAGAGAATATGATGCATAATATTTCGCCGGAAAAAGCACTTGAAGTATTTCACCTAATGGGAGAAATGGGCTTTGGAAGAGAAATTATAGGCGTATTTGTAAGAGAATAATTGTAATTAGATGTAGTATTCATATTACGATAGAAATGATATATGATTCAATGGCTGAGAAATTTTAATACTTCATAGCCGGGAGACAAAAATGGAAATTGGAAGTATATTTGAAGTTGATAAAAAACAGATAGAGTATATCAAAGCAGAAGATATTGCGATAGAAACGATAGTGAACCGCCTGCAATATACATATCAGGATTCCTGTCTGGTATCGAGTGGACGTGATGCGATTGAACTGGCATTACAGCAGATTACAAACAGGAGAAAATGTCTTCTGCCGATGTATACCTGTGATACGGTTGATATGCCGTTTGTGCGCAAAGGATATGAAGTCGCATATTATCCGGTAGGAAAAGATATGAGGCCGAATCGGGCGAAGTTTATAGAATATATTGATCAATTTCAACCGGAAGTGATTCTGGTACATGGCTATTATGGTCAGGATACACTGTCGGAGATTCGTAAAGATATAGAAGTATTTCAGAAACAAGGTGGAATTGTCATAGAAGATGTGACACAGACATTATTTCTGCCGGCACATATAACGGCAGATTATTGTGTGTGCAGTTTAAGAAAATGGTTTGGGATACCGGACGGTGGATTTTTATTGTCAAAGACACGAATCAAGAATAAGCCACAGACAAAACGAAACGATTTTGTGCAGGAAAAGTGGCAGGCACTTACTTTAAAATGGGATTATTTAAGACGCATCAAACAGGAAGATGCTGATTTATCCGAGATGAAACAGTATTTTCTGGCAAAAAATATCCGTGCAGAAGAGTTGTTAGATGAAGATGCGAAGGTATATCAAATATCAGATTATGCCAGCAGGATATTGCATACAGTACATTTTGCAGAGAATGAAAGACGACGTTCAGAAAATGCCCGTGTGTTATATGAAGGAGTTCATCCATTGTGTCGTAAGGGAGAAATCGAGTTACCATTGATATATGACGGAAATACGGCGCCTTTGTATGTGCCCATTTATATCCCAAACAGAGAAGCGTTTCAGAAGTTTATGCGGGAAAGAGATATTTATCTTCCAGTACTGTGGCCGATTTCACAGTATATTACGCAGATGTGCGAAGATACATTATATATCTATGAAAATATGCTGGCAATTCCATGTGATTATCGATATACAACCGCAGATATGCAGTTGATTATCGAGGCAGTTCAGGATTATATTGCAGAGGGAGGATGCAAAATATGAAAAATGCAGTGATTATGCAGGCAAGAGTAGGTTCGTCAAGATTGCATGCAAAGGTATTAAAGGAATTGTGCGGAAAGACGGTATTAGAACATGATGTAGAGAGAATCCGTCAGGCAAAGACAGTAGATGATATTATTATTGCAACGACAGATAAAGCGGAAGATGCGGCAATTGTAGAAGTTGCAGAGCGTTGTGGTGCGAAAGTATTTCGTGGAAGTGAAAATGATGTATTAGACAGATATTATCAGGCAGCAAAGCATTATCAGGTTGAAAATGTCATTCGAATCACATCAGACTGTCCATTGATTGATCCATTTGTTATTGATGAGGTTGTGACGGATTATAATTGTAAACAGTGTGATATTATTACCAATGTGCCGAATGAATGGGAGACGATGTCTTATCCAAGAGGTCTTGATTTGGAAATCTTTCCATTTACCTGGTTAGAAAAGGCGTGGACAGAAGCAACGGATTCTTATGACAGAGAGCATGTATCACCATATATTTATGACCATGCACAGAATCGTGTGTATTATAAATATGATAAGGATTATTCGCAGTATCGCTGGACGCTGGACACAGAAGAAGACTGGCAGGTAATTCAAAAAATTTATGAGCATTTTTATCACGGAGTACATAATTTTTATTTTGAAGATATTGTTGCATATATGCAGGAGCATCCGGAAATTGCTCAGATTAATGCAGAAGTCGTTCAGAAGCTGAAGCATACGAAGTAAGGTGAGATTGTGATATATATAAGAACAGATGCAAATGAAGTGATTGCAACAGGTCATGTGATGCGTTGCCTGACGATAGCAAAACAGCTCGTTTATCAAGGAGAGCAGGTGACATTTCTGATTTCAGATAAACAGTCGGCAACATTAATTGAACAAGCAGGATATGTCTATAAGATATTAGACTCTGACTGGAATTGTCCGGATAATGAAGCAGAGATTCGCAGCTTGCGTACGCTGTTTGAACGTGAAATGAAAATGAAAGATAAGCCAGTGCTTCTTATGGATTCATATCGGATTACAGCATCGTATATGGAGAAGTTAAAGGATGTTGTAAAGTTAGTCTATATAGATGATTTATATGAAGAGAAGTATCCGGTGGATATGCTGATTAATTATTCGTTATATTATACACGATTTGATTATCAGAAGCGTTATAAAGACAGTCAGACACAGCTATTATTAGGCGGTGCGTATGTTCCGTTAAGGGAAGCATTTTGCACGAAACAGAGTCGTCATGCAGTTTCTCAGGCACAGGATATTTTGATTATATGCGGCGGAGGAGATATTTATAATGTTATGGGAACGATTTTGTCGCATATTATTCGCAGAAATCTTGTCAATAAATATCGTTATCATGTCGTAGCAGGGGCGTATAATCCAAATAAATCACAGTTGCTAGAATATGCAAAAACATATGAATCTATACAGGTGCATGAAAATGTCACGGATATGGCAGGGTTAATGCAACAGTGTGATATGGCGGTGTCGGCGGCAAGTACAGTGTTGTATGAATGTTGTGCGATGCAGTTGCCGACAGTTTTTTTTATTGTTGCAGATAATCAGAAATACGATAAAGAGTGTTTTGGCAAAGATAATATTATGCAGTATGCAGGTGATGTACAGGAAAATACCGAAGATACGGTAGAGCGTATCATCGACCGCTTAGAGAGCGTTGCGCAGGATATGCAGCTGCAGGAAGAAATGATAAATCAGATGCAGCAGTTGGTCGATGGGCATGGCGCAGAGCGTATTGCACAGGCAATTGCGGCATTGAAGAATAGATAAGAAGGTATAATGATGAAGCAGAAAAGAGTAATGATTCTTGGGGCAAATAATTTTATGCTGCCATTGATACAGAAGGCAAAAGAAGAAGGATATTATACAATCGTAGCATCTCCGGTTCACGAAGAACCGGGTTTTGCATATGCAGATGCGTGTGTATATGTGGATTTGCGTGATAAAGAGGCTGTGCTGCAGGAAGCACGCCGTTTGCACATTGATGGGATTACGACAGATCAGGCAGAAACACCAGTTCGAACGGTTGCATATGTGGCTGAACAGCTGGGACTTCCGGGAATTGGTACGGATATGGCAGAATTATTCACAAACAAATATCTGATGCGAGAAACTTGTCGCAAGATTGGTATAGATACCATACGTTATAAACTTGTCGAGCGTGTAGAAGATGCGATTGCTTTTTATGAAACTTTGCAGTGCGATGCAATTATGAAACCAATTGACAGTGCAGGAAGCAGAGGTGTAGTGCGCATTTCGCAAGTACAGACGATTCGTGATGAATTTGAGTATACAAAAGAAGCCTCTAAATCGGGAAAGGTCATTGTTGAAGAATATATAGACGGAAAAGAATTGCTGATCGATGGTGTTGTTGTAAATAATACGTATCAGACATTGGTATGTGGAGAATATCAGAAATGTCAGGTACCGGGGATTTTTTCAGAATATATCGGGAAATATCCGGCGGAAGTGACACCACAGCAGTGGAATATGGCAAATGCATTGGTAAAACAGGTCGTTGAAGGTTTTGGGCTTCCATGGGGCAGAACACATACAGAAGTCAAGGTAAATGAACGTGGTGTCTGGCTGATTGAAACAGCAGCACGAGGCGGTGGACGTTATATTTCATCCGGAATTGTACCGATGATGACGGATTTTAATTCTGCATCATTTTTATTAGCTGCGTGTACAGGACAGATTCATGAAGTGCCACAGATTATGCATAAGGATGTATCCTGTGGTTATGTATCTATGTTTATGCCTGTAGGGGAAGTGATTTCCGTAGAAGGAATTCAGGATGTCATTGACCTGCCATATACATATAGTCACAATTTTGAAGATATACATGTTGGCATGCATACGAATGTATTTATGGATAAGATTGAAGGAAGATTTATTCATTTACTGGCAAAAGATGATGCAGAGTTCTATGAACGTGTTGAGACGATTAAGCAGATGATTCATTTAAAGGTTCGCACAGAGCGTGGGATAGAAGGACCAATCTGGGAAAAGTAATAAAAACGCGGGGGAAAAGGAATGGGAGTAAATAAAGAAGAATATAACAATCGTACACATACGTATTATGAAAGACATGATACAGCGATTCGTACCTTATACCATAATTTAGACACTTTGCTTGAACAGGGAATATTACAGAATAAGACTGTCGTAATGTTCGGAACAAGTAATCTTGCAAGTATTGTTATTTACTATCTGAAGCAAAAAGGAATTCAGGTACAGGCGATTATTGATAATGATTCTTCGAGAGAAGGAAAGATTGTTTACGGAGTTCCGGTATTTCTTCCCGAACAGTATATGTCGAAGGAGGCATATTCACAGGATAAGATTGTGCTGATTGCATCGACATATCAGAAGGAGATGCGGGCACAGTTAGAGCAGATGGGATATGAGTATCATAAAAATATCTTTTATGCGATTGATTTGCCGCAGGTGATGAATGATTACAGTTATGTAGACAGAACGAGTTATGTAGAGCTGACAGATGATGAAATCAAACAAGTGCAATTGGGTATTTTACAGAAGTTGGATACCGTGTGTAAGGAACATGGAATCCGTTATTACATTTGTGGAGGAACATTAATCGGAGCGGTTCGCCATCAGGGGTATATTCCGTGGGATGATGACATAGACGTAGTCATGCCGCTTGGGGATATTATTCGTTTAGAAGAAGTGCTTCGGAATGATGAAGATTATTCATTTATCGGCATGAGTCCGGATATGGAATATTTTGATGCCTGCTCTTTGATGGTGGATAATCGTACAGTCTGTGACTTTAATGGCTTTTTGCAGCTCACGAGTGGCGTAAGTATTGATATTTTTCCATTTATCGGTGTGCCACAAGGACAGGAAGAATTTGATGCATATATTAAACAGATGCGCACATTGGAAATGAAAAAATGGAATCTGATGTATGATATGAAAGCATGTATGCAGGCATATCAGGAACAGATACAATATATGATGACTTTTGATTATGATACATATGATACCATCGGCAATGTATTGGGACGGTATTTTTTGAAAGATATATTTCCGAGGTATTACTTTGAGGAAACGGTGGAACTTCCGTTTGAGCATCTGAGATTGGCAGCACCAAAGCATTATCACGAATACCTGACGAGGTTATATGGGGACTATATGAAATTACCGCCCAAAGAAAAACAGGTAGGTGTTCATTATTATCGGGCATATTGGAGGAAAGAACAGTGAATATTGCAGTGATTTTCGCAGGAGGAAGCGGTACGAGAATGCATACGAAGGATAAGCCGAAGCAATTCCTGCTCGTACATGGCAAACCGATTATCGTACATACAATAGAATTGTTTGAACAGCATCCGATGATTGATGGAATTGTGGTGGCATGCTTAAAAGACTGGATTCCATATATGGAAGAAATGAAGTATCGGTTTCGTCTTGATAAAATCGGTGCAATCGTTCCGGGAGGAGAAACAGGACAGCTCTCTATTTATCAGGGATTGTTAGCGGCAAGACAGATGTATGGATTGGAAAATAATATTGTGCTGATTCACGATGGCGTCAGACCGTTGATTAATGAACAGGTGATTACAGATAATATTCATTCTGTAGAGAAATATGGTTCTGCAATTACATGTTCTGTTGCAAAGGAAACCTTTGTGTTAGTGGATGATTCGGAGAGTGTCGTGCAGATTCCAAGCAGGGCACATTCAAGAGTGGCAAAAGCACCGCAGAGTTTCTGGCTGAAGGATATTCTTGATATGCATGAGAGGGCGTTATCGGAGCATCAGACGAATATGATTGATTCCTGCACATTGATGAATTATTATGGAAAGCAGCTTGCGGTCGTTGACGGTCCATTTGAAAATATTAAGATTACAACACCAGACGATTTCTATATGTTCCGTGCATTATATGATGCAAGAGAAAATCAACAGTTAGAATAGCACATACAGGAAAGGACAAAAGGATGAATAAATATTTGTATGAAACACAGATTGTACAGGAAGATATGGAGCGAATGATTGCAGATACGAATATTGCATATGACCTTTGTAAAGACCGTACAGTTTTAGTAACAGGTGCAAATGGGATGTTAGCAACGTATTGCGTGTATACACTCATGTATCTGAATGAGAAGAAAAATTGGAATGTACATGTGCTTGCATTGGTACGAAACAGAGATCGTGCAATGGCAAAATTCGGGTGCTTTATCGGTGATAAGCAATTTTCACTGATTGTACAGGATGTATGTGAAAGTTTTGACAATATACCAGATGCAGATTATATTATTCATGCAGCAGGTTCGGCAAGTCCAAGATTTATTAAAAATGCACCGCTTAGTATTATAGAAGCGAATGTTATTGGAACGAAAAATGTCTGCGCATATGCATTGCGAAGCAAAGCTGCAAATGTGCTGTTTACCTCGACAAGAGAAGTTTATGGAAAATTAGAAAATGTGGAATGGATTACGGAAGACGATATGGGCGTATTAGATCCGATGGATTCCCGTTCCTGCTATCCAGAGAGCAAACGTATGGCAGAACAGATACTAAAGAGTTATCAGGTGGAGAAAGGACTTCCATTTACAAATGTTCGTATTGCACATTCTTATGGGCCAGGTATGGAGACAGAGAATGACGGACGTGTAATGTCTGACTTTATGTCAGATGTATTGCATAATCGAAATATTATTTTAAAGAGCGAAGGAACTGCTAAAAGAGCATTTTGTTATATTACAGATGCGGTACGCGGAATGTTCTATGTATTATTTCAGGGAGAGAATACGCAGAGTTATAATCTTGCCAATGAAACAGAACCGATGATGATTCGTGACGTGGCGCGTCTTATGACGGAAGCATTTCCGGAAAAGAAGATTCGGGTAGAATTCCATTTGCAGAATAATAACGGTGCATATTGCAAATATGCAAGAGTCGGCTTAGACACACATAAGTTGGAAGCATTAGGCTGGAAGCCGCAGGTATCTTTGTTAGATGGCGTAAAGAATACGATATATAGTTTTGAGGAATAATACAGCGGTGATTGTGTGATTGATATAATAAACAAATAATATGCGCTTTGTGTTAACATTTTGTCGCTTTATGACGATATAATAAACAGATGTCATGGAGGACTAGAATAAGAAGCGTGGTAGAATCTGGTTGTTCGTTGGGATAACCAGATTTTTTATTTATAAGGAGTTAGGATGAGTGCAGCAAGATTAGAACAGTATCGTGTGATTGTATATGGGATTGGGGGAACGTTGTTTCAATCCATAGACTATATTAAGTCAAGATTTGATATTGTAGGATTTTCAGACAAGAATGAAAGCAAGGCAAAGGATGTTGCACAGGAGAATCAGCCATATTATGCACCAGCAGAGCTGCCTGATGTCATATTTGATTATATTGTGATTACGAGTGATTTTGATGAAGAGATTTGCACCTATTTAACGGAAGAATTGCATATTTCCAGAGAAAAGATACTTAAGAGACAGCAGTGGTACAGAATGATATTTCATTATTCTTATGGAGAGAAGAATCCGGATAAACAGTTCTATGTACTGTCAAAGCCTATCCGCATCAAGAATGGCTTGATGTCGAATGTATTTTGTTTTTTAGAGCAGATGGATTATGTAGAACAGCATCATATGATACCGGTGGTAGATATGCAGTCTTATCCAAGTCAGTATATGGAGCAGGAGAATATCGGAAAAGAAAACGCATGGGAGTATTTTTTTAAACCGGTGTCTGAATATACGATTGATGAAGTGTATCAGAGTAAACAGGTTGTACTCGGATATGATGACAATTGTTTTTTTGGAAATTATCATAAGAAATACAATATTCCAAGATATATGCAGCTGTGGAAAAAGTACATTCATTTGAATTCGTCCGTACAGCAGGAAGTTGACAAAGAATATCAGAGACTGCTTGCAGGCAAAGAAAATGTTATGGGAGTTCTGTTTCGGGGAACGGATATGGTCAATCTAAAGCTAAAGGATCATGCTATTCAGCCGACGGTAGATGAAATGATTGCATATATGCATCGGTATCAGGAAGAATGGGGGTGTGAATACATTTATCTGTGTACAGAGGATGCAGAAGCTCTAGAACGGTTCAAACAGGAATTTGGAAATTGTCTGATTTGTACTGACCAGCAGCGTTTTGATAATACGGGTACACAATGGCTGGCGCAGATTAAAGGAGATCGCCCGAATGACAGTTATTTAAGAGGAGTAGAATATCTTGTTACATTAGAATTGCTTGCAAGATGTTCACATATGTTAGCAGGTGTTTGTACCGGAAGCGTGTGTGCAGAGATTATGAATGATAATCAGTATGAACATATTGTTATGATTGATAAGGGTGTGTATTAGAGGAAGAGTGTATGCGGGAGAAAATTATAATATATGCGGCAGGAGCATGCGCAGAAAGATTTTTAATAAAGCATTGGAAAGATGTTGAAGTTGTAGGAGTTATTGATGGTTACTACGAAGGAGAATTTTATCAGCATCAAGTATATAGACCGAATCAGATTAAGCAGATTCGAACAAATGAAAAAATCATTGTATGCACAGATCGTTATCAACAGATTCGAACGATTTTACAGGATTTAGGATTACAGGAATTCAAAGACTTTATTCCATATGGCATATACAAGAAGAAGATTGCAATTATGTGGGGAAACTGTAATTTGGAGTATATGTGTGCATATATGCAGGTATATCCTGAATTCTATGATGAATATGGATTTTATTATTTTCCCAGTCTTTGGGATATTACACAACAGGAAATAGAAGCATACGCAGAAGTATTTCGACAGGCTGATTTGTTGCTCTATCAGCCAATTCGAATAAATAATAGATTAGGTTATGAATATTCGACGCAGGCGATTTTGTCAAGAGTATCATCGAAATGTAAGGAAATCTGTATTCCGAATTTGTATAGTGTGCATGCAAGATTTATGTTTCCGCAGGCTGTAGATAATAGGATGCTGCCGCTTCGGGATAACTGCTATTATATATTACAGGATACCATCATAGATCAGTTGATTGAACAGGGAATGACAGATATACAAATTCAAAACCAGATCGAGACACAGCAGTTCTGGACAGATTCGTATTTGGATGAATTGTATGAGCAGTATTTAACAAAGTTGGAAAATATGGATCGACAGGGAGATATTCATATTGCAGATTATATCCTTTCACATCTTACAAAGAAGAAGCTGTTTTTAGATTGGGGACATCCGGATAAAACAATAATAAGAGAGATGGCAAAACGTACATTGCAGTATATGGGATATGAAAATGTAAAGATGGAGTACGAGAATGTATCATACAAATTATACGGATATGAAATGATTGTTTATCCCACAGTTGCACAGCATTTTCATTTAAATATAGATAATAATGAACTAAAAAATGACAATACATCTTCTAAGATAGTCAATGTAACAATGAATTTATTAGAATATATCAAACAATACAGAATGGTATATGAGTGGAATAAGGAATTGATAAGGAGCAGACATGAATAAAGCAGAAAGAATTCGTGTCATAATATGGGGCACAGGAGTCAATGCAGAGCGTGTGGAAAAATCACTGACAGAGCAAGTTATAATAACTGCATATATTGATGATAGAAGTGAAGAAAAAGAATATCATAATTGTAAAATCATACGTCATGAACAACTAAGAGAGATGGAATATGATTATATTATCATTTCGTCATATGGTTCATATAACTATATGCACTCTGTATTAGTAAGACAGAATGTAGAGGACTGTAGAATTGTCTGTTTGTGGTATGAGAAATCGGCAGAAGTGGAGTCTGTGATTTTTAATTCGAATATTCGACAGCTGTATATTGAAAATAACCGGTTTCAGATAGAGAATGACAGATATGTAAGAAAATTAGCAAATTATAAATATGAACATCATAAAGAAGTGTTAGACGAGAATCTGTTTATTCCGGATATGTATACAATTGACGAAACGATTGATTATATATGTACGCATAAGGTATCTGTTAGCCGTTACGGTGATGGTGAATTTGAGATTATGGCAGAACAAGAAAGACCGGCATTTCAGAAAGTAAATGTACAGTTGGCTAAGAGATTAAGAGAAGTTGTTCAGTCAAATGACGAGGGAATGGTTATCTGTATTTCTAATATTTATGGTTCACTAGAAGATATTACAGAGCAGGGGGCAGATGAAATTCGTAATTATCTAACAGAGGAAGTTCGTCACAGACATGAACAAATGCTTCCAAAAGGTAAAAAGTGGTATGATACGCATTTTACAAGATTGTACGCAATTATGAAAGAAAAAGATAAATGCAAGGAACGTTTTGAAAAGTTACAGACGTTATGGAAAAATCAGAATGTTACAATTATTGAAGGTGCAGCTACACGTTTTGGATGTGGAAATGACCTGTTAAAGGAAGCAAATTCTGTTCGAAGAATTTTAGCACCGGCAGAAAATGCGTATGACTGTTATGAGCAGATATTAGAAACAGCGAAAAAGGAAGATAAGCAGCAGTTAATTTTAATTGCATTAGGTCCTACGGCAACAGTATTGGCATATGATTTGCATATGGCTGGTTATTGGGCAATTGATATAGGACATCTTGATATGGAATATGAATGGTATCTGAGACAACAGGGAAATCGTACCGAAGTTCGTTACAAATATAACAATGAATATCCGGGTGGGAATTGTGTTGAAGAATATGAAGATGCGGTATATTTACAACAAATTGTAGAAAGAATAGGAAAATAAAAATATGAGATGTTTTTGTACGTTATTTGATCATAAATATTTATCAAGAGGATTGGTAATGTATGAGTCATTATTAAAACAGTATGATGAATTTAAATTATATATATTGGCAATGGATCGTATTGCATTTCGTAAATTAGAATCGTTACATTTAAAATTTGTAAAACTTATTGATATCGAAGATGTTATGCAGTATCAGTCAGAACTGAGGATGGTTAAAGAGAATAGAACACATGGAGAGTTTTGTTGGACTTGCACACCGATTCTAATCGAGTATGTTTTGAAACAATATAATGAACCGATATGTACTTATTTAGATTCGGATATATGTTTTTTTGCATCTCCGGATATCCTGCTTGAAGAACTTCACGATAATGTGACGATGTTAATTCCACATAATTATATAGAGGAAGACAGAGATGTTGCTGAAAAATTCGGAAAGTACTGTGTTGAATTTGTTCCATTTAGAAATAACAGTCATGGATTAGAAATTTTAAACACATGGAAGCAGCAATGTATTGAATGTTGTTGTTTTAATCCACAGAATGGTAATTTTGGCGACCAGAAATATGTAGAGGAATGGGAAAATGAAAAGGATGTTATCGTAACAGAATGTGTTGGAGCAGGCGTAGCTCCATGGAATGTAAATCATTTTTATGCGGAAAAAAAGGATGATGCGGTATATTTAACAGATAAAGCAGGAAAGAAAAGTCAGTTGATATTTTACCATTTTTCTTGTATGAAATGGTTTGATAAGGATGTTATAAGACTGGATGAAGGTAATAGACCGGTTCCTGAATCAGCGATTTATATTATCTATGCATATTATATAAAACAGATAATGGAAGTAAATGAAAGATATAATCTTACAGAAGAAGACTATAATTTAACACAGCATTTTATCAGTGATGATTTAGAACATTTGAAGAATGAACATGGATATTATAGACGTTCGGAGTTGATTGCAAAAGTAAAAGAGGTATGGGAATGAAATCAATAATTATATTTGGAACAGGAACAGCTGCAACAAAAATTATGAAGTATATTGATAAAAGTAAGGCAAAAGTAAAAGCTGTACTTGATAATGATGAAAATAAGTGGAATACAGAATTTATGGGACATAAAATAAGTAATCCACTAGAAATTAAGAAATTAGAATTTGATTATATATTGATAGGAAGTTCTTATTGGAAAGAAATTACGCAGCAATTAACGGAATTAGGCGTTGATAAGAATAAAATAATAAGTCCATATAAAAGAAAATATACAAAAAGAGAATATAAAAAATATAAAGAGATTTATAATACAAGAGGCATTATATCGTATTTCTATAATAGAAGAAAAAAATATGAGGAATTTAATCCTAATATTTTGAGTTTATTAACAGATGCAAGTTATTTCTCGCGAAAAGATTTGTATCAATCCATTCAGAATAATTCACAGTACATATCTGGTAGATGTATGGATTTTGGTTGTGGAACAGAGCCGTATAGAAAATTATTTGCTGTATCTGAATATGTAGGCGTTGAAATAGAACAACCAGATAAAGAAAAAAATATTGTATATTACGATGGAAAGACAATTCCGTTTGAAGATGAATATTTTGATTCGATTCTATCATCAGAAGTGTTTGAACATGTTATTAATATTGAGGAAATAGTAACAGAATTATATAGAGTGCTAAAAAAAGATGGATATATGTTAGTAACAGTTCCATTTATATTTCCGAAGCATTGTTGGCCAAATGATTATAAAAGATATACAGAAAAAGGTCTGAAAAAATTATTGGTAGATGCAGGATTTGAAGTTGTAGACTATAAGATGAATTCAAGTGCTATTAAATGTATACGTGAACTTGAAAATATATATATTGTTCAGCAACTAATGGGAAAGAATAAAGGTCTTGATATAATATTAAAATGTAGAATTGCTTTTAATAATATATTAGGAAAGTTATTAGGAAAGTCAGTACCGACATCGGAAACGATATATTTAGATAATGTAATTGTGGTTAAAAAGGTATCTTAAAATAAAGTGGAATAGGTAGAGGTAACATATATGCAACTTTGTGGTTTCAAAAAAATTCCAGAACAGTATAAAAAAGAAAATGCAATTATTTTAGAAAAATATATAAATAAAGAAAAATCTGATTTATATGTGATTGAAGATAATGAATTATCATTTATAGCGGGCAAGCAACAAGAAGATATTTTTAAATGGTATGATATAAATAATAATAGGATAGAACAAGATGTAATTGATTTATCTAAAGTGGATCTTTACAAAAATGTTAATGGAGTAGTTCGTTATGAAAATAGAATAGTATCAGAATACAGTCTTAAAGAGGATGAGGTTGCAATAGTATATACGAATCCGATACGTAAATATATGGATATATTGAAGGAATTTGAAATTGTACATTCGAATAAATTTACAGTTGATTTTTGGAGAAGTTCGAAATGGGATGGTAAAATGTATCATAGACAGAAAATGCCAGAAGGGCAAAAAAAAGGTGCATCTTTACTGCAATGGAATAGTAGAGGAGTACATGTTGTGGATACAGTTATGAATGACGAATATCAGGGGCAGGAGATTGGAACAGATATTGGCGATATAGTAAGTTTTACAGCGCAGAGTATATATATAAAAAATCGAATGTATCGTTGGCAGAATCAGGATAAAGCATATTTCCATATTTTATGGCAGAAAAAGGAGTTAGAAACAGAGGAGATGTTGTATCCGCTTAATAATTTACAGGTAAGAAAAAAGTATGGATTTATATATTTAGACAATATTACAGAGGAACTTGATGAAAATAAAAAATATAAACTTGTACTGATTGCAAATAGAAAATTAGATGTGGAATTTTACAACACTGAAAAATCAATATGGGAAAATTTACAAGCGTTGCAAATACAAAAGGATAGTAAGTTATCTTTAAGAATAAAAATGGAAAATTCAGATAAAATTAAGTCGATATTCTTAATCTAAACAAGAGGAGGGAGAGACAGTGGAATCAGTTGTATTGTTTGGATGTGGTAGATATTATAAAAATAAAGAAAAACAATTGCTTCAAAAGTTCAATGTTGTTAGAGTAATTGATAATTCGAGAGCCGGGGAATACATAGAAATAGCTAATAAATCAATATTAATTGAAACACCAAAAAAATATGCAAGGCATATGCAAAATGAGAAGATAATTATTGCAGCAGAAGCATTTATAGAAATGTCGCAACAATTATTAAAGTTAGGAATTAAACCAGAAAATATTTTGTTTGCACAAAATTATGCACCATATAATACAGAATATTTAATTTATAATAAATATGCACATATTAGTATGAACGAAAAAAATTATAGATATTGTAATAGGGATAAAAGTTGGAGTTTTTCTAATTATGGTGAATTGGAAAAAATATTAGAACCAATTAAAGTAGAAGTAAGAAAAAAAATCGAACAGGCAAAAGAAGAAGAATTAGACTATTTAAAGATAGAGTTGCCAAGAAAATATAATTTTGAAATGTTAGATCAGAATGACTATTACAATCATGCAGGAATTTTAAAGAAATTTTGTGGAATAGATAAAGAATATATGATAAAAGCAGGCATAGAACATGGCTGTTACATGGGAGAAGATTATTATTGGAGAGATGATGTAGAACACGATTTAGCAGGGGTTATAACATTGTCTGATAAAAGAAAAAATATATTAAAGAGACATACATCAAAAAATATATACTGTGTAGGTCCGTATATAGCATATGCAGACTATTTATATTCTTTAGCTGAAATGAATACAAAGAAAGAAAACGCTGGAAAAACGTTGACAGTTTTTCCAATGCATTCATCACATACGACTAATATGAAGTATGATATAATGCAGTTTATTAAAAAAATCAAAGAAGTGGAAAATAAGTTTGATACAATTAAAGTATGTGTACATTGGAGAGATATTGTAAATAAAAAATATATACCATATCAAAAGAACGGTTATCAAATCATATCAGCAGGGCATGTATATAATGAGAATTTTTTACCAAGATTAAAATCAATTTTATATTGTACAGATGCAGTTATGTCGAATGATGCAGGATCATATGTTGGACAGGCAATGTATATGAATAAACCATGTTATTTAATACAACAAAAGTATGATAATGTTACATTGAACGATTATGAGGAAGAATATGATCTGAGGTTACAAGATGATATTTATATGAATTTATTTAAAGTATTCAATAATCCTGAATTTAAGATAACAAAAGAACAAATAGATTTGTGTAATTATACGTGGGGATTAGATCAAGTCAAGACAAAGAAAGAACTAAAAGATATTTTAGAAGAACTTGAAAATACATATCAAAAGCAAGGTTAAAATAAAACATTATGGAAAGGGGAGATTTTATGTCAGTTGCAGCACTTTTAACAGGAAGAGGAAATAATACATTAAGAGATAAAAATATTTTAGATATTTTAGGACATCCTGTATTGTACTATCCAGCGCATGCAGCAAAAAATTGTGATTTAATAGATACATTTTATTGTACAAGCGACGATGAAAAAATTTTATGTGAAGCAGAAAAAGAAGGATATGAGCGAATTTTAAGACCGAAGGAATTAGCATTACCAGAATCACAGCATATTGATACGATTATGCATGCATTAAATTATATGAACCAGAAAGGTGATTATCCGGAATTTGTATTAGTGTTGTTAGCGAATAATGTCACAGTGAAATCAGAGTGGATTCAAGACTGCATTAATGCCATAAAGAAAGATGAGTCTATTACAGCAGTAGTTCCAGTTTATGAGGATAATGATCATCATCCATTAAGAGCAAAAAAGATAGATGAAGATGGTATGCTACAAATGTATGAACAAAATATTAAAGGAAAAGTTTCAACGAATAGACAGGATTTGGAGCCTTGTTATTTTTTATCACATAATTTTTGGTTACTTCGAACAAAAAATTTACAAAATAAAGATGAAGGACAGCAGCCTTGGACATTTATGGGAAATAAAATTATGCCATATATTATAGAGGATTCGATAGATATACATCAGAATATAGACCTTGTTGTTGCAAAAGAGTGGGTGGAGTTAAACTATAAAGAAAAGTAGAATTTTTGTTTAAATAAAACGGTAAATTTTGTATTTTTGGAGACAAATTATGAACGAAGATAAAATTATGCAGAACCGTATGGATAGAGAATTCTTTAGGCATCAGTCAGAATACGAGGAGAGTGCATTACGAGTACTGCGTTCAGGATGGTATATTTTAGGAAAAGAAGTACAGTGTTTTGAACGAGAATTTGCAGACTATACAGGTGGTAAGTATTGCGTAGGACTGGCAAGTGGACTGGATGCATTGTGGATTGCATTTCGATTGTTGAAAATCGGAAAAGGGGATGAAGTAATCGTCCAATCAAATACATATATTGCGAGTGTTATGGGAATTACCATTAATGGTGCAACGCCTGTTTTTGTAGAACCGGATGCATTTTACAATATGGATGCGGAAAAGATTGAACAATGCATTACGGATAAAACAAAAGCAATTTTGGTAACGCATTTATATGGACAGGCATCAAATATGAAAATGATTTGCGATATTGCGCAGAAACATAATCTAAGACTTGTAGAGGATTGTGCGCAGGCACATGGAGCTTGTTATAATCATCAGCAGGTGGGAACATTTGGAGATATTGGCTGCTTTTCTTTTTATCCGAGTAAGAATTTGGGAGCTTTCGGTGACGCAGGAGCAATTATTACAAATCGGGCAGATATTGATGAACAGGTACGTGTATTTCGCAATTATGGAAGTGAAAAAAGATATCATAACCGTGTTGTCGGAGCAAATTCAAGACTTGATGAAATGCAGGCAGCATTGCTCAGGGTGAAACTTAAATATTTGGATGAAATTAATGAAGAAAGAACAAAAATTGCAGAAACATATTTGGAGTGTTTAGACAGGACAAAGTATCAGCTGCCAGATGTAAGAGAGAACGCTACAAGTGTTTGGCATCAGTTTGTTATTCGTACGGAAAAAAGAGATGAATTGATTTCGTATCTGAATGAAAATGGAATTGGAAATATTGTACATTATCCAATACCACCGCATTTATCTGAAGCGTATGCATATTTGAATCATTCTAAAGGGGATTTTCCTGTTTCAGAGAAGTATGCTAATGAGGTAATCTCCATACCAATTTATAATGGAATGACACAAGAGGAACAGAATCGGGTTATTGATGTATTGAATCAATTTGATTAAGAAGGGAATATATATGAAAGATATTACAGAGTGCTATAAAATATTGGAATTTAATGAACTTGGTGATGAAAGAGGAAACCTTGTTGTAATAGAAGGTGGGCAGCAGATTCCATTTGATATCAAGCGCGTTTTTTATATGTATGGAACAGATAGTACGATGGTTCGAGGAAAACACGCCAATATTGATTCTGAATTTGTATTGGTAAATGTTGCAGGAAGTTCGAAAATTAAGATTGATAATGGAACAGAGCAGCGGATTGTTATATTAGATAAACCGAGAATGGGTGTCTGGCTAGATAAAATGATATGGAAGGAAATGTATGATTTCTCAAAAGATTCTGTATTATTAGTGTTATCAAATGAACATTATAATGGACAGGAATATATTAGAGATTATGATGAGTATCTGAACATTATCAAGTAAAAAATTATAAATAGTAAGAAGTATAAAGGATATTTTCAAGTTTGTTCCGTGTATATTTTTATAAATAATAAGGAACGTTTTGGGATAGATACCGGAGAGAATCATCTAATTCTCTCCGTTTTTTAAAATGAAGCAGGAGGAACGTGATGGAATATAGAGCATTGGGACAGATGATAGCACGATGCGATCGAATTACATATTTATTTCAAAAACAGGATTATCTGAATGGATTACAGGAACATCAGAATGGAATCGGCAGTTTGTCTGGTCTGCTTCATGGCAATTATTCCGAATATTTGAAACAGTCTGTCAGCCAGAGTGCAGCGTGGTTGTTACAATATCAGGAAACGCAGGACTACATTGGGATGGCAGATGTATATAATATGCATATCAGAGAGGCTTGTGTGCGGGAAAGAGCACGTTTGAATCAGGAGGAAATATGGCTTCCGGTTGAAGATTTCTATGCGGATAATTACGAAGCAGCCAATGAACAGATTCGTGCAATGTTAGATTCGCTCCAAGCTGAGACAGAGGATATATCAGACCAATATCAGCTGGTTGAAAATATGGTAGGAGAGTTTTCACTCGGTGTATGTCAGGATGCATCAAAGCAGAACTTTATTCTGCTTTCAGGAAGAAATAATCCATATATGGATGCACAGAATTGGATAGATACATATCAGACACAGGGAGAAAATGAGTCGGAATATGTTTTATTTGGTTTGGAAATGGGATATACGGCATCTGTATTGGCGCAACAGGAGGATATTTGCAGAATTCGGGTATATGAAGCAGATGCTTCTGTCATTAAGGCGGCGTTTCATTATCGCAATCTGACAGATTTACTGCGGCGGGATATTGATTTGGAGATATGGTATGATGCGCAGTTGGTGGATTTTGCACAGGCATTATCTGAGTGCCCGTCGTCCGGAATGATTCATCACCCATCTGTTAAAAATATAACAAATGAACATATGAAAATGATGCTTGAGAATTTGTTTATGCAGCAGAATAGTATTCTAAGTCAGAAAAGGATGCTGCAAGGAAATTTTCGCAGAAATATGTCACATAAACAATGGATGCGATGCAGATCGTTACAGGAATTAACAGCTGTATTTAGAGGAAAGAAGGTTCTGTTTATGGCAGGAGGACCTTCATTGGAGAAGTATCTTGTATTTTTGCAGAAATGTAATACAGACTATACTGTGACCGTGTATGAACCAAATCAGATGCAGTCTTATAAATTATCTGAGGTACAATCGCAGTCGGATGAGGATGATTATATTATTGTATGTGTTGGAACAGTTTTAACACAGCTTATATCTTATGGCATTACACCGGATTATGTGGTGATGACAGATGCGCAGGATAATATGATATCGCAGGTTGCAGGCGTGGATACCACAGATTTGAAATTAATCTGTATTCCGACATTATATTATCAAGTGTTACAATACTGGCAGGGTGAAATCTATGTTGGGATGCAGCAGGGGTTTGATTTAGCAGAGCATTTTGCGGCAGAACATGGATATGTGTTATATCAGAGTGGTGGTTCTGTAGCGACATTTGCACTGGATTTTTTGCTGCGTGTGGAATGTGATTGTATTATTTGTATGGGATTGGATTTGGCATTTGTACAGAATCGCACGCATGCAGGCAGTGGGCGTAAGATTATTCAACAGGAGGGATTACGGCAGGTTTGGAGTGTATATAACGATAGAATTTATACGAGTAAGAATCTGGATAATTACAGGCTGTGGATTGAACGCAGGTTAGCTGACAGATCACAAAAGGAACGAAAGACCAGAGTGATTAATGTATCTGATGGTGCATGGATTGAGGGAATGGAACATGAGCCGGATTGGATAGACCAGTGGGATTAGATAGGAGAATGGAGAAGGATAATGATGGAAAATCAACAGAATATACAGGTTGAAGAATTGGCTGGGATATTAGAAGATTATGCACAGGATAACTATGCAGAAAAACTTGCGTTATTTTTAAATACGACAGAGCATTTTAGCGAGACACAATTAGAACAGCTCTGGGATTGTATTATGCAGTCGGAGAATGTGTATATGAAGGTGGTAATATTGTGGGAATGTTTATATAAACACAAGACATCTAAGCACTTTACGGAGTATGTTGGGCTTATATATGAAGCAGATTGTCTGAGCTGGTCACAACGGTATTTTCTGCAGTGGCAGATGATTAGTCTGAATTTTAATCATGCTGGATTGGGAGAGTACACAGTAAGCGAATTATTGTTTAAAAATTATGAGAAGATTTATCAGGAATATGAACGTGAACTGACCGGTTTAGAATATATGACACAGAGAAATGAGAATTTGGTATTTGTAACGGTGCAGCAGTTTTTGAATATGCAGCATGGACCGACAAAGACGACGTTGGATCGTGCGAGGGTGATAAAACAACAATTGCACAAAGATGTCATTATTATCAATACAGCGGAATTGTTTGGCGGAACACCGGTAGAGATTGTTCATGGCATGATAGGAAGTTATGATCCGTCGTTGGTGGAATTGGAAAATATTACTTATGAAGGAGAAACATTTCCATATATTCAGTTTGATAACAATATGCCGAATCAGGCAAATTCACAGGAATTTATTCATTTTGTGCGTCAGTATGCGCCATATTGTATCATTAATATTGGAAGCGAGAGTTTGCTGACGGATGCCTGCAGTAAGATTGTTCCGGTATTGGATGTTAATACAGTGCCGTCGGGAATTGCGAGAACGAAAGCAACGATGCAGGTGGTAGGAAAGAAGGTTACGAAGCAGGATAATGATTTGCTGCAATATATCGGCAAATCGATTGCAGATGTGATAGAGGGAAGGTTTACATCTTCTTTAAAACCGCAGAAATGTCATTTTACAAGAGAACAGTTGGGCATACCGTCAGATACGTTTGCATTGGCAGTCGTTGGTGTGCGTTTAACAGATGAGGCGGATGATACATTTATCAGAATGTTACAGCCGGTGTTACAGGCAGGAGGATATTTGGTTATCATAGGGAAAATGGATACGTATGAACGTATGTGTAAGGAGTATGACTGGCTTAGAAATCATTCTGTGAATTTGGGATTACAGGAAGATGTATTGGCGGCACTTGAAGTATGTGATTTGTATGTGAATCCGAAGAGAACCGGCGGTGGTACATCTGTTATTGAGGCGATGCATCAGGGGTTGCCGGCAGTTTCGTTGCCAATGGGAGATGTTGCATTAGGTGCAGGAGAAGCATTTTGTGTCAGCACTTATGATGAGATGGCGAAGCAGATTGTGCGTTATATGCAGGATGCAGAATTTTATCGCAGACAGTCCGAAGCGGCTAGAAACAGGGCTGCGTATATGCTGGATTCGAATACGGCATTTATAGAGATTCTCAATGCCTTTTTTATGCGATGCAGACAGCTTGATAGAAAAGATGATACAGAATATTATTTACGAGCCATCAAGGAGCAGGAACTTTCACAAAACATCGACAGTTATTTTGATTTACAGCTTGCAAAGTTACGTTGTACGAACGATGAAGAACAAAAAATGGTACAGGATGCCTTACAAAAGGTGTCAGACATACAGCAGTATGATGCGTATACTGCGTCGAATATCTGTCAGACTCGTGTTGAGGAATGTATGCGCAGAGAAGAATATGAACTGGCGCAGAAGTATCTTGAATTATTTTTGTTTAGTCAGGATAAAACGACGTTTCAATTGGCTTCATCCGAAGAAAATATGGGATTGTATCTGTTGATAGAGATTATTTTGAGTGAACAGAATAATACACAGCCATTGCAATACAGTATGTCTGCGAAAGCTGGATTTGGACAGGATGTTCGTGTATTTTATGAGGTTTATACACCGCTAAAACATATGATTCGCAGGGTGTGGTACGGCTTTGATATGCAGCAGCAGCAGGAACTTGCAGCGTATGTTGTAAAGCACAGACTGTCGGGTGATTTTATTGCAATCGCAGTGAAATACAGTACGCCGCAAAGATATTGGCAGGATATTTTGAAGAAAGTAATTATCTTGTTTGATGCTTATGCAAAGACAGATGCGGCAATAACAGAGCCGATGGAGCGTTTGTTTTTATATTATCAGTGGTTTGTGAAAAATGGAATTGGTGCCGGAGGTCAGGTAGAAGCTCCATTTTACAGGGATAATGGAGCAGTGAGTATTCATTTGGAATATACGCCAGAGGTGCAGACGGCACAGCAAAGTGTAGATGAGAACCGGATTGATTTTATTTATTGCACCAATGATGCATGGTACAGTCAGGAATGTGAGAGATATATTCGAAGATTGCAGTTAGATCCGCAAATGCAGATTCGTATTTATTCTGTGTGGAATTCACCTTCGATGGCAGCAGGGTATAATTGTGCGATGAATATGTCTACAGCGAAATATAAGATATATATTCATCATGATACATTTATTATTCATACGGATATGATAACGGATTTATTGCAGGGATTCGGACAGAATTCTGAATATGGTGCACTTGGAATTGCGGGAACAACACATCTGGAAGATAATGCGATGTGGCAGCTGAGTGATAAAGAAGATATGAGAGAATACTTATATCAGGATGCGATTATGGATATTAAAGAGTCCCGCTCGATTGTGACAAATGGATTTGTTGAAGAGGCAGATGCGCTCGATGGTATTTTGATTGCAACATCACAGGACTGCAAATGGAGAGAAGATTTATTTACGCATTGGCATTTCTATGATATTAGCCAGTGTTATGAATTCCGCAGGGCAGGAAAGAAAGTAGGCGTTATCAATCCCGATAAAATGTGGCTGATGCATGAAACAACAATGCGCAAAGATCCGAATAATACCTATGAAATGTTTCGGGATATTTTTGTGAAAGAATATTTTAATGGTGGAAATGAACGGTTGGGGGATTAAAAAGGATTTTTTAATGGCAGCAGTCATAAAATGAAGATGTATTAACAAGATTCACGTATAAAAAGTTGACGTTGGTAAACAAATAGCATATAATAAAAGTACGAAAAAACGTACGAATTTTCACACAAAAAAGGAGGTGGCAATATGTTGGCAGTAAAGTCTATGGATGTTAGAGAAAACTTCAAGAGCTTATGTGATAAGGTTTTTAATGGTGAAACTGTAATTATATCAAGACCAAAGAATGAAAATGTGATTATGCTATCGGAGAGAGAATATAATGATATGATGCAAGCAAAGAGAAACGCGGAATATCTTGCGATGCTTGATAAGTCTATGGCAGAAGCTGAAAATGGTGGCTTTGTAGTAAAAAGTATTGCGGAGCTGGAGGCGTACGAATAAATGAATATTGTTTTTACACCTACGGCATTTGCGCATTATAATGATTGGATAAAGGAAGATAGAAAAATTATTAAGCGAATAAATGACCTGATAAAAGATATCGAACGAAACGGATTGATGAACGGTATCGGTAAACCTGAACCATTAAAGTATAGAAAAGCATTTAGCAGAAGGATTACAGATGAACATAGATTCGTTTACAATATGGATAGTAACCAAAACTTGATTGTATATTCTTGCAAAGGACACTATGAAGATTAGCACATGAAAGGAACACTTAATATGTTCCTTTTTCCCATTATGTGGTAATTTCCCCTCAATAAAGCAGAGATTGAAACAATAGGAAATGTAACGATGAAGATATTATATTATACGTGGTCCGAGTTGAGTGCGCCGGATGTAATAGATGGATTGGAAAAACTTGGAAATGAAGTGGTTGTGAATCGAACGCCATTTCGTGATTATTGTGTGGATGAACAATTTTATACAACGCTAAAGGATGCATATAAGGAACATCAGTGTGATTGTATATTTACAATGGATTATTTTCCGCTGATTTCGAAACTGTCGTTCAATTGTAAGATTCCATATATAGTCTGGGTGTATGATAAGCCGCATCTTACAATGTATTCGCAGATGATTCATAACCCATATCAGTTTGTTTTTACGTTTGATCGTAAGATGCGTGATGAGTTTATGGAATATGGTGTGAAAAATATTTTTCATATGCCGCTTGCAACGAATGTGAAACGTCTTGACAGGCAGCTTACCGTTGAACCGGTTGCAGGCAAAGACAGATACGACAGTGAAGTGTCTTTTGTCGGAACGCTGCAGTCAGCAGAGTATGGTGCGTTTGATTCCATTGAAAATATGCCGGAGTATTTAAGAGGATTTTATGAAGGTATCTGTGATGCACAGATGCAGTTATATGGCTATAACCTGATTGAAGAACAGCTGACACAGAAGTTATCAGATGAATTAGAACAGTATGCAGCTATACAGCTTCCGGAAGAATTTTTTGTGTCAAAGAGAAAAATTTTTGCAGATATGCTGAATAAGAAAGTCACCGGAAAAGAGAGAAATGAGTTACTCAGGGAAGTTGCACAGCACTATTCGCTGACATTATGTGCAGGGAAGCGACCGGAGTGGGAAGAAGCCTCTATGATGCTGGATTATCGTGGGTATGTGGATTATATTCAGGAAATGCCGGTTGTTTTTCATCGAAGCAAAATCAATTTAAATATCACGATGCGAACAATTGATTCCGGAATTCCACAGCGTGTATTTGATATTCTTGGAGCAGGTGGATTTCTGCTGACGAATTATCAGCCGGAAATTGCAGAATTCTTTGAAGATGGCGTAGAATTAGTTATGTATACAGGAAAACAGGATTTGTTAAAAAAAATACAATATTACCTTATGCATGAGGAAGAAAGAGAAAAAATTGCACAGGCCGGATATAACAAGGTACGACAGCAATACACGTATGAGAAGCAGCTGGCAAAGATGTTTGAAATTGTACAAATGCAGAATAAATAGGAATAGCGGTAACGATAATGAATGAAACAAATCAAATTTTGATGGAGATTATAAAACTTCAGCAAAGACAGGAACAACAGGAATAGACGATGGGAAAAATGCTGGAACTGATTAAAAATAATGTGGTAAACGAGAAAAAATTAGAGCATGTTCTATAGTGGGTATCGGGAAGAATAAAGAATATAACAGGAGTTGAGTTTAATATGGATAATATCAATGTTATAGAGCTGGTATATTCGTATATGAATACGTTTTTAAATAAAATGACACAGCAATATAAAGAAAAAGTACAATCAGAAGAAGTATGTGTCTATAATAAGACGAAAAAGATGCCGCTTTGGATTATGTGGTGGCAGGGGGAAAAGCACATGCCGGAGATTATTCAGATGTGTTATCACAGTATCCAAAAGAATTTTGACAGAGAGGATATCCAAATTCACCTGATTACACAGGAAAATGTGTTTGAATATGTTGATATACCGTTATATATCGTAAATAAGTTTCAGTCCGGAGAGATTTCGCTTACTCATTTTTCAGATATTATTCGATTTGGGTTGTTATCACAAAATGGTGGAATGTGGATGGATATTACATATTATGTAACAGATTCTTTGTTTGGGACAGCAGAAATTTCTGATGAATTCTGGACACATAAGATGAAGGACGTATTATGGGAAGGAACAGTTGATAAAAATCGCTGGTCGATTAATCTGCATAAGGGCAATTCGCATACCTTGTTGTTTCATTATATCTATGAAGCGTTATTATTTTACTGGGAACGACATGATAAAGTATTGAATTATTATATATTAGATTATATTGTGGCGGTGGCATATGAAAATCTCCCATATGTGCGAGCACAGATTGATGGGTGTGCACCGAGCAATGAGGCAATGTTTGAACTGCGTAATTATATGAATACAGTGTATCAGGAAGCTCTGTATCAGAAATTATGTGAGAATACACAGTTCTTCAAGTTATCTTATAAAGTTGACTATTTTGAGAGTACAGAAGATGAAAAAGATACGTTTTATCATGTGTTACGAAACAGGGAGTTACAGGACGTTCGAAAAGAAATGGATTGTATTACAGATGGCACGGACGTTTATATTTATTTTGAATTAATCCGTCAATTACAACCGAATTCTGTATTGGATGCAGGAATGTTTTTGCAGCGGATTGGGGCAGTGAGCAGACAGGCAATGAATTGTGAAATAGCATCGGACATACAGCTTGTAGGAATTCACACGAAACAACAGAAGGTATTTCCGGTGTATCATCAGATTTATAATGAAATCATAGAGATAGACAGTTTTTTGCAGCAGAAAGAGATTTCAAAAAGCGTGGATGTTGTTATGGCATTATCTTTGCAGGGAAGGTTACAAGGTACACAGGAGCAGCAGTTGGTAGATTATGCAGTTACACATGCAAGATGTATCGTTATTGATATGGACAATGCACAATTGATACACCGTATTCAACAGCATTGTACACAACAGCAGTCGTTGCAGGTGGATAGTAAACAGTATTTGTTGGCATATTGTGGATAAAAGGGATTAATAAAATGGATATTAAGATATTTATAGCAGCTCATAAAAAATTTACACCGCCACAGGAAAATATTTATATTCCGTTGCATGTAGGACGGGAAGGCAAAGAAGATTTTGGATATATTGGCGATAATACGGGAGAACACATTTCAGAAAAGAATCCTAATTACTGCGAATTAACGGGCATGTATTGGATGTGGAAAAATGTGACATGTGATGTAATTGGACTGTGTCATTATCGCAGATATTTTGTGCAGAATGATACAATTTTAACAAAAAATTATATTGAACAGGTCATGAATGGGTATGATATGATTATCGGAAATAGTTCCATGTCACCACATGGGAGCGTTGAAGAACATTATATCCATCAACATGGAAAACAGGATTTAGAGATTTGCCGTCAGGTGTTAGAGCAGCTCGCACCGGATTATTTAGAAGCATATGACTGGTGTATGACATCGAATCTGATGAATCTTGGCAATATGGTAATTACGACAAAGAAGTTATACGATGCGTATTGTGCGTGGCTGTTTCCAATCTTATTTGAAATTGAGAAACAGACGGATATTTCCGGATATGATACCTATCAGGCACGTATTTACGGCTTCTTATCAGAGCGGTTGTTTCGTGTGTGGATTACGCAGCAGGAGATACGGGTAAGGGAGGAAGAGATTCGGCAGATAGAGGGATAAAGAAATGGGAAGAGTTGTACTTTTTACAAGAGTATATGCAACATTAGATTCATTTACAAAAGAATTAGGGAAAGAATTTACACAGGTAGGTCATGAAGTGCTATATTATAATGTACAAAATCCGGTGGATTCATTACAGCAGTTTGCACGTTTTGCAGAAAAGAACATAGATTTTGCGTTTTTTTCCGAATATTGAAATGACAGCATTTTTGCCACATGGAAGCAATCATTTTGTGCGGGGAAGTGTACTTACTGATAAGAAAGATTGATGTATTTTATGCGGGTGGACTCTCACGGGATTTGGTTGGACAGATTATGCCGGTTATGGATAAATATTAGGAGTTTGCTGGAGAAGTGCTTATGAAAGAAGTGATTGATTTCCTGATTCAGAATCCGTCTTATACCACAGAATATGCAATTGAACAATATATAATAAACTGCAGATTAGATATTTCCGATTAGCGTTTATCTGAAATTATAACTGATTTTAGAGTTATTGATTCTTTTGCAACATCTTATTATAGAGACAAGGCAATTGAAACATTGGTTGACGCAGGAGTGGATGTAATTGTATATGGAAGAGGCTGGAAAAAGACAAAATGTTTTGAAAATTCGCATTTTCATTTTGGTGGATTTGTTTCGTCAATGCAAGTAACAGAGATGATGAAGGATGCAAAGATTGGTTTAAATACAATGGCGTGGTTTAAAGCTGGAAGCCATGTAAGAATATTTAACGGCATGTTAGCCGGAGCGGTTGTTGTTACGGATTCTTCAAAGTATATGTCTGAAACACTAGGGAAAGGAAGAAGGCTTTGATTGTGGCAATTTTTCGTTTTGCAGTTTTCGGCTTATATGATTCATGTAAATGACAGATAAACATTTCGATGATAGAAGGCGTTATATCAGAAATCGTTTTCGCAGGTATTGTTTGGGCGAATTGTTTTAAATCGATGCGATATGCTTTGCGTGTCTTAGAATCCAATCGTTTTTGTTTTTGGCAGAAATCCAAATAATCTTTTATTGTGTGTTGTAATTCGTTCATAAGTGTTCCTCTTTTCTGTTTAATATTGGGAAATGAAACCCTTATAAAAATAGCATATTTGGGCGAAAGTTTATAGAATAGGATTCCAATGTAAGGATATAAAATAATATCTATATTTTTATAAAAATATATTGTAATAGTATATATAGTATGATATGCTATTTGTATATTTTAAATGCATTTGAAATAGGATATTTACGAGAATTCTATTTGAATTCTTTGATGTGGATTGTAAATGTAAATAACAGAGGCTATAATATACATAAGCTCCATTATTTGCATAATAACATTACGATGGAGAACAATATGAGAGAAAATCTGAATACAGAATTAACAAATAGTATTGTTGCTGCAGATGATAAAGCACAATATGATGACAGAGCGAAGAGATTATTGGCACAGAAAAGTATTTTGGCTCATATTCTTGTAAAAACGGTTGATGAATTTAAAGAAATGAATCCGAAAGAAGTTGAAAATTATATTGAAGGCGAACCTTATGTTAGTATTGTTTCAATGGAGCCGGGGCTGACCAATACAGGCAGTGTTAATTCTGAAGGACAAAAAATCGTAGGGATGAATACAGAGTCCTCAGAAATAAACGAAGGGATGGTGCGGTTCGATATTATTTTCTATGTAAGAATGAAGAATGGACGTAACCAGATTATTATAAATTTGGAAATTCAAAAGTCAGAACCTACGAGCTATAATATTCTAAACAGGGCACTTTTCTATGTGAGCAGAATGGTATCTTCACAGAAAGAACGGGATTTTGCAGGGATGCGATATGACGATATTAAAAGTGTAGTCAGTATCTGGATCTGCATGAATATGGACACCAATTGTATGAGTCATTTTCATATGATAAAGGATGATGTGCTTGAAACCTATGACTGGGGCGGAAATATCGACATGATGAACGTTGTTCTGATTGGAATCAAAAATGAGTTGCCAGAGCATGATGAAAAATACGAGCTTCATAGATTGTTAGGAGCATTATTGTCTGATACATTGGAAGTAAATGAAAAGTTGAATATCCTTGAAAAAGAATACGATATTTTGCTTAACGATAACTTAAAGGAAGGGATTGAAATTATGTGTAATTTGAGTCAGGGAATAGAAGAAAAAGGAATCGAAAAGGGAATTGAAAAAGGAGTTACTCAAATGATTATTAGTATGTATGAAGATGGTTGTTCCTTTGAGCAGATTGCTAGAATTGCGAAAATGAGTATAGATGATGTAAGAAAGATTGTCGATACGGCTAAAGAAGCAATGATTGATGTTTAACGAGAAAATAGAAAATAATTTATCAGAGCGTTATTTAGCCGCTGTACATTCATTATAAATGTGCAGCGGCTTTTTTAGAATCGTAAGAAGTACGGTTCCTTTTGTCACAGTTATCCAAATACAATTTCAAACATTTCAGCCAAATGTTTCTCATAGGTATGAAATTCTTTCATTTTTCCATAACCATTGTCGGCAATTTGTTTTCTTTCTGTTTCGTGTGTTAAGTAATATTGACATTTTTTCAACAAATCATCCTGTGATTCGTAGAGTACAAGGTCTTCACCCGGAACGAAGAAATCATAAAAATCTGCCTGATAATTAGACATTAAGAAGCCATGTGCCCCCATAATATCCATTCCACGAAGTGGAATACCGGAACGGATGCTGCGCAGGGAAATATTAAGATTAATTGCACTGTTGTGGAAGATATAAGGCATCTCATTATAGTAATCCACAGGTCCCATATTTTGAATCTTTGGCAGATTTGGCGTTGGATTTGGCGTAAATAATTTGACGGAAAATTCATTCGATAATTTGGAAAGAATCTGCGTACGTTCTTTTTCTGCTAATTTTCTGGCAATAAAATAATAAGCATACAGATATTCCACAGTTTCTACGCCGTCTTTATTTGGTTCAACAGGTACAGATTTTTGCAAATCTGCAAGAATATCTTTTGATAACAATTCTGGAATAAAATAATATCCATATACCTGCAGCTGTGCATCCATAATGGCATCTAAATATCCCTGCGTATGTTCAGGAAGTCCCTTTAACCGGTCGAAAAGATTATGCTTTTCATTATACATTGAACCGACAAAGGATATTTCCGCAGTATACTTTTCCTGTGGAAGATGCGGATGCGTAATCATCTGTGTCAGACGGTCGGTATTGACTGCGAGCGGCATATAATACACAGTTGAAATGTTTTCCTGTTTGAATTCATTGTACAATGTCTTATCAAAGATAAAACAGTAGTTGCACGGATTAATAATGGTATAGGAATACAGTGCAACAAGGGGACTGTCATAAATATATGAAATATAAGGAATATGATGTTTGTTACAGGCATTCGACAATACAGGACTGTAGTTAAAGGTAAATACACAGTCGAAGTGTGCGCGTCCGAATTCCTGTTCAAAGAGTGCGTCAAATTCAGCGCTTTTTCGTTCGTGAATCAGTTCTGTTGAAATACAGGTATGGGTGTGCCCCATCTTTGTGAGTGCTGCACATACATCGTCAATTCCAAAATTTTTTGATTCAAAAATTAAAATATTCATGATTTTAAATCCTTTCCAAAAGCAAGCTCTAACATTTGTACAATACGAATATCATAAGAATGATATTTTTTCACAGTCTCGTATCCGTGTCTTGTAATTTCCATGCGTTCTTCTTCGTGTGTCAGATAATATGCACATTTTTCTTCTAAATCAGCTTGACTTTCATAAGCGACGAGGTCTTTTCCGATTTCAAAGGCTTCTGCAAGTTCTGCCTGATAATTCGTAATTAAGAAACCGCCGCATCCTAACACGTCAAAGATTCGTAAAGACAGTCCGGAACGAATGGATTTTGCGGTCATATTTAAGTTAATTTTGCTCTGTTCAAAGATGAGTGGCATTTCTGTTAAAGATTTCGCAAAACCACGATTGTGAATGTGTGGCATTTCAGACATATCACTGCCGGTATAAATATCCACTGAAAAGCGGTCAGACAATGCTTTGAGAAAACGAATACGTTCCTGTTCAGCGACCTTTACACTGATATAATGCTGCGCAACCAATGCTTTGTAATTCATTTCAAATCCTTCAGGAAATGGCTCAAAATTAGGGATTCCGGCTAGAAAGGTCTCAACAAAGTCATCGCTTAACATATCTTCAATGAAATTATAACCGTAGATTTTTAACTGAGATTCAACAATACCGTCAACATAGCCACGTTCCCGTTCAGGCAGTTTGACATTGTTGTAAGGACATTTCTCCTGATAAGTAGAGCCGATAAATGAAATATCTGCTGCAAATTTCTTTTTTTCTTCGATAGGTGTTGAATTCCGCAATGCATCGGTTCTTCGAACATTTGTAGCAAGTGGAATGTGAAAGACCCCGTCAGGATTTTTTGGATGAAATTCTTCATATAACTGCCAGTCAAATAAGAAGATTCGATTGTACGGATTGCGCAGTGATTTTGAATATAGTTCCAGTACAGGGCTGTCAACAATAAGACATAAATACGGTATTTTCGTGACATTACATAAGTCAGATAACCATGGAAAAAAGTTGATTGAAAATACGAAAGTATAGTTGCCGGAAATAAGCTGTGGTGCAACAAGCTCTACACATTGTGCAGGCAGTAAAGATTTATTGGTCATTTCTGCAGTCTCTTCATGCACTTCAAACCCGAGATGTTGAAAAGAATCGATTACATCCGGTTCACAAATACTTCCATAACGGTAAAAAAATAATTTCATAAAATATCCCCTAATTATAATTAAAATATAAATTCGATAGTAACCATATATTTGCCAAGATCATATATAAGTTAGTTTATCATAAATGAATCCTAGATACCACCGATTGCACGAGAAGTTTTTTATAGTGATGTTTCCAATGACGGAATCGAATGTACAGACTTAATTATTCAAAGAAATTGTCTTTTTCATAAAAAAAGATAGAATCGCACTTAAAATATGCTATACTATAACAAGTAGCTCCAGAGATAGATTTCTGGTATACGTAATACAGAACTGGAAAATAATAAGATACAAGAAATGTAGAATGAATTGAGGTTAGATATGCATAAGATAACATCATTTTATAATTTATTATTGGATAATGCGAAGAAATATGGTGATAAGACAGCGATTCTTTATGATACTTATGATGTATCATTTGCGCAGTTGAAGGAAGATGCCATTAAGAAGGCACTGCATCTAAAGAAATATCCGGGGAAGAGGATTGCATTGTGCGGACCGGCATCATACCGTTGGATTGTTAATTTATTCGGTATTATTATGGCTGGGAAAGATGCGATTTTGGTAGATTTCTTTTTGCCACATGAAGAACGGGAACGCATTTTAAAACAGATTCATACAGACTATATTTTAACATCGACGAATCAATATATTCTGGCAGATTCTCATGCTATTATGATTCCTGGTGCTGAACAGGAAGATGTGGTATCCGTAGATGATTATAAAGAATGTACGGAGGGCGAAATTTTACTGTTTACGGCAACAGAAACACAGTCTGACAAGGCAGTTGCACTGACAACATCGAATTTGCTGAATACAGTAAAGGCGATTAGCAGCAGATGTGAATGTACTTGTGAAGACAGGATTTTATCACAGATTAGCCTGCATCATATTTTTGGACTTGCATATAGTCTGTTATGGCCATTGACGATGGGAGCCTGTGTCTGTATTGGAAGAGGACTTCGTCATATTGATGCAGACACATATTATTATCATCCGACAATTTTGCCGGGAACACCGTCGATGCTTTCTTATTTAAGAAGAGTAAAGGCATTTAACAAAGAGCTTCGTACGATTGTAATTGGTGGCGCAGCATTTCCATATGCGTTATTTGAATATTTAAAAGACAGAGATTATGAAGTCTATGCGATTTACGGAATGACAGAATGTAGCGGATGTGTTGCCATTTGTAATGAGCTTGACGGCGCATATGAAGTGTATGACGGTACACGGGTTGAGATTGCAGAAAATGGTGAGATTCTTGTAAGTGGACCATGTGTGATGACAGGATATGATAATGATGATGCAACCAATGCACAGGTTATTCGGGAGGGCTGGTATCATACAGGAGATTATGGTCATTTTACGCGGGACGGACGCTTAAAGTTAGAACGCAGAAATGAAAATATTATTCTGCTGCCAATTGGTGAGAAGTTGTGTCCAAAGGTTATCAATGAAGAAATTACTGCGATTTCCGGCATTGCAGAAGGATATTTAGGAATGTGCGGACAGGAATTGACGGCGTTAGTTGTGCCAATCGATAAAGATGCACGTGCAGAGGTTATTCGCAGAAAGATTGACAAATACAATGAGAAAAAAGGGTATCGCTGGAAGATTCAGCGGGTGATTGTATTAAATAAGCCATTGCCAAAGCATGAAGATGAGACATTAAATATTGAAGCAATTAAAGACATCTTAGAACAGGAAGAGGAGAGAGCAATATGTTAAAGAATGTTGAACAGACAAAGAACAATATTATTCAGTGGATTCGTGATTATTTTGCAAAGAACCTTCCGGATGCATATGCAGTAGTAGGCATTTCCGGCGGCAAGGATTCGAGCGTTGTTGCGGCACTTTGTAAGGAAGCATTAGGTGCAGACAGAGTAGTCGGTGTTACGATGCCGAATGGAGTTCAGCCGGATATCGATGATAGTCATAATGTCGTAAAGACACTTGGTATTCGTCATTTAGAAGTGAATATCCATGAGATTACACAAGCCTTTGCAAAGACATTTAAAGAGGCAGAAGGATTTGCAGAATTAACAGGAAAAGATGGTTTGGTTGGAGAATCTGCAATTAATTATCCGCCACGAATGAGAATGAGCGTGTTATATGCAGTGGCACAGTCCCTTCCACATGGCGGTCTTGTTGCCAATACTTGTAATGCATCAGAAGATTATGTTGGATATTCGACAAAGTTTGGTGATGCAGCAGGAGATTTTAGTCCGCTTGCGCATTTGACAGTAGAAGAAGTCTTACAGATTGGAGAATATTTAGATATTCCACAGCATCTTGTACACAAGACACCGTCTGATGGATTGTCAGGCATGAGTGATGAAGATAAGTTAGGATTTACGTATGCACAGTTAGATTCTTATATTGCAACAGGGGTATGTGAAGATGAGGCAGTAAAGGAGAAGATTGATCGCCTGCATAAGAGAAATCTGCACAAAATACAGCTAATGCCGGCATATGAGAAGTCAGACGCAGAATAAATATCTGCAAGTTGATAACATCTATCAGCAGATAAATAGAATAGAAGAATAGGATTGTATTTTTTTCGACTATCCGATATAATATGCGTTAATAACCCAGACAGAGAGGAAAGAAAGTTTCTGTCTGGGCTTCTTTATAGAAAGTAAGAATAAGTGAGGAAGTGTAGAATGGGAAGTTTTCATGTTGAATTAAAAAAGGTTGTGGATGATTCTTACGATGTACAGATTGGACAGGGATTAATACCACAGTTGATTACAGATTTAAAAAATGGGCTTGTAGGAACAATTAAGAAGTTTGCAATTATTACAGATACGACAGTAGAGCCGTTATATGCAGCACCAATCAAAGAGCAGTTAGAAGATGCAGGATTTACGGCGGATTTATTCGTATTTGCAGCAGGAGAGAAGAGCAAGGTTCGTAAGACAAAGGAAGTCTTAGAAGATGCCATGTTAGAAAAAGGTTATAGAAGAGATTGTTGTGTAATTGCTGTTGGCGGTGGCGTGGTTTCCGATTTGGCAGGTTTCCTTGCTGGAACATATGGAAGAGGTGTTCCATTTATTAATTATGCAACAACGCTGTTATCTGCTGCCGATGCATCCATTGGTGGAAAGACTGCGGTTGATACAGAACTTGCAACCAACTTAATCGGATTATTTCATCAGCCAAAGAAAGTATATATTGATATTGATACATGGAAGACACTTCCAAAGGCACATTTAATCAATGGTCTTGCAGAAACAGTAAAGCACGGCTGTCTTGGTGATATGGAGTTATTTACATATCTTGAACATAACATTGATAAAATTTTATCATGCGATACAGAGGCTTGTACTTATATTTCAGAGCACAACTGTGCAGTCAAGTACGAAGTTGTTATGCGGGACGAGAAGGAAAAGAGTCTTCGTGAAATTTTAAATCTTGGTCATACCGTAGGGCGTGCGATTGAGACAGTTAGTGATTATAAGCTCTTACATGGCGAAGCGGTATCCATCGGTCTGGTTGCACAGGTTCGTTTAGGTTGTGCCTGCGGTTATGTGACAGAAGCAGAATGTAAGCGTGTTATTGCATTACTGAAAAAATGTGGACTTCCTGTGCAGATACCACAGTATATTGATAAGGAAGCGTTGATTCGTAAATTGTATACAGATAAGAAAGTACGTGATGGAAAATTACGTTTTGTATTTGAAAAAGGCATTGGTGATGTGATGACATTTGGCGAGGATGTTTATGCAAGAGCAGTCGCTGAGGATGAGATTCGTGCAATTATTGAGCAGATGTAAGGATGTGAAGCTCTGTCCTGTATGTCAGAAAAACTTGTTGAACAAGCAACAGATAGGAGTTTGGAATTAAATCCACATAAATATATAGAGTTCAAATTGTATACAAAGTATTTACAAAGCAGTTATACGCAGAGATTATTGCGTATAACTGCTTTTTTATATTATAGGAACATTTTATTGGGACAGCATTTGCAGAAAAGAAATCTATAAAAGTGATGTAATGTGAATAATGCCTAAAAAGCATATCTGGATGTATGAAATAAGCATTAGATAGATAAAAAAACAAGTAGTATACTAATAATGAAAGAACAGTTGGTATGTTTTGATGGGATAGCGGAGAGAATCGGACATATTATATTTGCAGAGTAATAAGGGTAAAGAAAGGAGCATATATGTACAAAAAAATAATGATAGGCTGTATAATGCTTGGTATATTTGCAGTAGCAGGCTGTGAAAACAGACAGCAGAATGGTCAGGAACAGACAACGCAGCAAATTACACAGAATATGGAAACAGTGTCGCAAGAGAGCACAGCAATGCAGCAGGAATCGGTAAATGCTTTCGAAGCAGAAACAGAAGTTACAAGTGCAGAAGTTATGAGCACAGAAGTTACCAAAGTGGAAACGCAGGAGGAAGTACAGGCAACACAAAGTATTTCTAAAGAACCAACACAGGAAGTTGTACAGCAGGGAGAGAATGATATGGTTATTGATATTACGATAAATGGAACGACATTGCAGGCAGAACTTATAGATAATTCATCTTCACGTGCACTGATAGAACATCTTTCCGGTGGAGATGTTACACTTTACATGGAAGATTATTCTAATTTTGAAAAGGTGGGTTCGTTAGGTTTTTCATTGCCACGCAATGACAGCTACTATACGACACATTCCGGTGATATTATTTTGTATCAGGGCAATCAGTTGACCTTTTATTATGATACAAACAGTTGGAATTTTACAAAATTAGGAGAGTTTCGAAATGTATCGGATGCGCAGTTGCGCAGCATTTTAGGAACAGGCGACGTAACGGCAACATTATCTTTAAGATAAGCATCTATAAAATAAGTTAGTAATATCAAACTGCATTGGACATACAGGTAGGAGATTACAAAGATATTTTATCATATAAATCATATATTTAAGAATAAAGAATCAGGAGGAAAATAACATGAAGTATGAATCAAGAGAACAGTTTGAACAGGCAGATGCATTTGGTGTTGGTGCGCCAAATGATGCATATGCACAGTATTTTGTGGGAAATTCATTTTTAAAGCCATTGACAGAATTTGGTAAATGTCCGGTATTTTTGGCAAATGTAACATTTGAGCCGGGATGCAGAAATAACTGGCACATTCATCATGCCAAAACAGGTGGTGGACAGCTTTTAATCTGTACGGCAGGAGAAGGCTGGTATCAGGAAGAAGGTAAAGAAGCTGTGGAATTAAAGCCGGGAACGGTCATTACAATTCCAGCTGAAGTAAAGCACTGGCATGGAGCGAAGAAAGATTCATGGTTTAGCCATATTGCCGTAGAAGTGCCGGGAGAAGATACCTCAAATGAGTGGTGCGAGCCGGTTAGTGATGAAGATTACAATCAGTTAGAAAAATAAAAATTAATAGAAATTAATAGAATGGAGAAAAATTATGGCAAAGATTGTACAGACAGCAGGTAGAAATGCATTGGGTGAATTTGCACCGGAATTTGCACATTTTAATGATGATGTATTATTTGGCGAAAATTGGAATAATGAGGATATTGATATTAAGACACGCTGTATTATTACAGTGGTAGCATTGATGTCATCGGGAATTACAGATTCTTCCTTAAAATATCACTTGGAAAATGCAAAAAATAATGGTGTAACACAGAAAGAAATCGCAGCAATCGTAACACATTGTGCATTTTATGTTGGCTGGCCAAAAGCCTGGGCAGTATTTAACATGGCAAAAGAAATTTGGAATTAAATAAGCGTTGGAATTATTTGTCATGTATGTGGGTATGAAATAAACAGATAAAATTTTAATAACAGGAGGATGCAGGATGAGCATTTTTACAGAAACATATTCATTAAATAATGGAAATAAGATTCCAAAACTTGGACTTGGAACATGGTTTATTGATGATGATAAAGCAGCGGAAGCAGTAAAGGCGGCAGTGAAGATTGGATACCGTAATTTTGATACAGCACAGGCGTATGGAAATGAGCGTGGCGTAGGAGAAGGAATTCGTACCTGCGGTGTGGCAAGAGAAGAATTATTTGTAGGTTCAAAGGTTGCAGCAGAGTGTAAGTCATATGAATCAGCAGCAAAATCAATTGATGAGACATTAGAAAAGATGGGACTTGATTATTTGGACATGATGATTATTCACAGTCCACAGCCATGGGTTGAGGTAAATCAGTCAGAAAACAGATATTTTGCCGAAAATAAAGAGGTATGGAGAGCATTAGAAGATGCAGTAGAAGCTGAAAAAGTACGTTCTATCGGTGTTTCAAACTTTAATCAGGCAGATCTTGAAAATATTTTGTCAGATTGCAAGATTCAGCCGGCTGTCAATCAGGTTCTGACACATATCAGTAATACGCCTTTTGAGATTATTGATTTTTGTCAGAAGAATGGAATTGTTATCGAGGCATATTCACCGGTTGCGCATGGTGAGATGTTGAAGAACGAAGCGGTTGCAAAGATTGCAGAAAAATATGCTGCAACAGTGCCACAGTTATGTATTCAGTATACAATTCAGTTAGGATGTGTATCCCTTCCAAAGACAGCCAATCCGGATCATATGGCAAGCAATGCACAGCTTGATTTTGTAATCAGTGCTGAGGACATGGATGTATTAAAGAATATCGACAAGATTAAAGATTATGGTGATTCAAGTTTCTTCCCGGTATATGGTGGAAAACTCTAAAATAATTCAATAAACGATATAAGAATAAAAGATATAAGATTGCACAGATTCTGTTGGCAGTTCTTGGAGATTCATTCACAAGTGCGTTTACAGCGGAGTCTGTGCAATTTGCTATTTTGTAACATAAAATGAACGTTTGATACTGGAAGTTTTGAAAATTGTTTCATAATAAAGTAAAAAATGTTTTGCTTAGAATGACATTGTTCCGAATAGGTTAAGAAATAAAATCCGAGGTGGCTGTCAAACACTTGCTGTTTATATAAATATAAGGTATAGTTATAAAAGTGGGGTTTAACAGATTACAGTGAAAAAGAATCAGGAGCCGACAATACACATAGAAGGGGAAAGGAACAAATGATGATTGAGTGGATTACTAAAATCAATGGTATATTAAACGGATTTATCTGGGGTGTGCCGGCGATGGTATGTATTCTTGGTGTCGGAATACTTCTGACAATTCGAACAAGATGTATACAGTTGCGTAAATTTGGCACTGCAATGAAAAATACCGTAGGGAAGATATTTGATAAGGAACAGGCAAAAGAGGGCGCAATGAGTCCGTTTCAGGCTGTCTGTACGGCACTGGCAGGAACTGTTGGAACAGGAAATATTGCAGGTGTTGCAGGAGCAGTTGCATTAGGTGGACCGGGGGCAATTTTTTGGATGTGGTGTTCTGCATTTCTTGGAATGTGTACGAAGTTTGCAGAGGTAACGCTTGCGATTCATTTTCGTGAAAAAAATGACAATGGGGAATATGTCGGTGGACCAATGTATTATATTAAGAATGGTTTATCGAAAAAATGGCATTTTCTTGCAGTGCTTTATGCGATTTTTGGTGTACTGACCGTTTTTGGAACAGGAAATGCGACACAGGTAAATACAATCGTCACGGCAATTAATTCCGCATTGTCAAATTATCATATAGGAAAAGGAATTGGAACAGAACGGCTGAACTTAATATTTGGAATCGTAATTGCAGCCGTTGTAGCAATGGTATTATTAGGCGGTGTGAAACGAATCGGTCAGGTTACAGAACGTCTTGTTCCATTTATGGCAGTATTATATATTGTATTGGCATTGGGCGTTATCATAATTAATATTGCATCAGTGCCTGCTGTATTTGGTATGATTATCAAAGGAGCATTTTCTCCACGTGCAATTACGGGTGGTGCAGTTGGAACGATGATTCTCAGTTTGAAAAAAGGCGTATCAAGAGGAATTTTTTCAAATGAAGCAGGACTTGGTACCGGTTCCATTGCACATGCCTGTGCAGATACGGATGATGCAGTGCATCAGGGATTGTTTGGGATTTTTGAAGTGTTTATGGATACCATTGTGATTTGTACGATGACAGGTCTTGTTATTTTACTTGCAGCACCAACAATTCAGTATGGAATGGCAGCAGGCGCAGAGCTGACGATTTCAGGATTTACAAGCACATATGGACCGTTTGTATCTATTTTTATTGCTGTTGCGATGTGTTGCTTTGCATTTAGTACAATCATCGGCTGGGGATTGTATGGTTCCAGATGTATCGAATTTTTATTTGGAAATCGCAGTACACGACCATTTCTTGTTGTATATTCTTTTATGGCAATTATTGGTGCAACAATGGATTTAGGCCTTATGTGGGATATTGCAGATACATTTAACGGATTTATGATTATTCCAAACCTGCTTGCATTATTCCAGCTTTCCGGAGTTGTTAAAAAATTATCAAACGATGTGGACGCATTGAAAGAATAGAGGGTAGTGAAAAGTTCTTTTATCGGATAATGGAATAATAGGGAGCAGCAAAGCAAGGGTGGCAAATGGATAGAATGTGATGGAGCATTTATACATTTGCTGCCCTTTTGTTATATTTATCAATTTAGACGGTATAGAAATTTGTATTAGAATGTCCAATTGTAAGAAAATGTGTGTTTATAAGGGGATTGGGGTTTGTATTGTATAATGAAAATAGAATACGTTTGAAGGTTAAATATAATTTTATTAAGAAAGAAAATTGATTGTAGGATTGTAAGTAGGAAATTAGTATGAATTATGTTATAATAAATATATTGAAACGTGATAACAAAGGTAGAATTAGACAGAGTGCTTTGAAATGGATGTGCTGTATTGAATAGTTATTTAAAAATAAAGAAGTGTGAAGATTAGGAGATGATATACATGAAGTATACAACAAGTATGTTATCGAAAATGTTGAATGTGTCAACCAATACGATACGAAGATTTGCGGAAAAAGGACATTTGAATCCTATTATAGATGAAAAAAATCAATATCGTTATTTCACAGATTCTGATGTTCAGAAAATAACATATCTGAGTAAATATCGTAAAATTGGATTTAGTCATGATGAAATTTCTCAGATGATGGGGGCGGATATTACGCAGATTCAGGAGTCTTACCAAAATATGATGCGTCATTTAGATGATGAAATTGCACAGTTGCAGTCACTGCGGCACATGGTAAAAGATGATATTAATATGATGCATACGGTGCAGCTGTTAGGAGATCGTTTTGTTGAAATGGACAGCGTGCAGGTGGACTATATCGTATACAAAAAGGATGAACAGATTTATCAGGATAAAAATATTCAGCAAATAACCAATCAATTTTTATATGATTACCCGGAAATAGAGTATGTTTATATTTTTCGGAAAGAAGATATTTTAAATAGAAATCTGAAATGTGAAGAAGCGATTACGATTCGAAGTAAACTTGTAGGACAGAAGAATATAAAAATGGACTATCGTTATGTAGAGAAGTATCCAAAGCAGAAAAGTATTTTAAAGATTCAGAAAATGCCAATTGCCTACACGATGGCAGATGAGAAGATTAAAGAGACGCTTTGCTGTCAGTTATTTGACGAATATTTAGAGTATATGAAACAACATCACTATTGCTTAGATGGAGATGCAATTGGAGTAAAAATTAGTCTGTCAAAAGAAAATGGAAAAGAAATGCAATACATCGTATTAGGCATGCCGGTAAAAGCAGAGTGATGAATTCCGATTTAACGAGCAGTGCCAAAAAGAAATAACAAATACTCGATGGGAGCTTGCTC